>Ga0153956_1000357_pt1 | contig 54974 bp, 51 predicted proteins | sample TSFL040MetaG_FD_104704 | JGI IMG/M metagenome (GOLD analysis project Ga0153956, IMG submission 104704) | Attine ant fungus gardens microbial communities from Florida, USA - TSFL040 MetaG | ecosystem: Host-associated > Fungi > Mycelium > Unclassified | place: USA: Florida, Wekiwa Springs...
AAGCGCCGGGTGGACGACGCGACCATCGAGAAATACCGCTCGCTGCCGGTCGCCAACGTCAGCGATTGCATGTCGCGCATGACGGCGGGCGGGCCGGGTCTCCGCCCGCTGCACGCCTCCGGCTCCATGTCGGGTGCGGCCTTCACCATCCGCACGCGCCCCGGCGACAATCTGATGATCCACAAGGCGCTGCTGATGGCCGGCCCCGGTGACGTGCTCGTCGTCGATGCCGGCGGCGACCTCACCAACGCGCTTGTCGGCGAAATGATGCTGTCGCATGCGATCAAGATCGGCGTCACAGGTGTCGTCATCAACGGCGCCGTGCGCGACTATGGCTGGATCAAGACCGGCAATTTTCCGGTCTTCGCCGCCGGCATCACCCATCGCGGTCCCTACAAGGACGGTCCGGGCGAGATCAACGTGCCGATTTCCATCGGCGGCATGGTCATCGAACCCGGCGACCTGATCGTCGGCGACGATGACGGATTCCTCTGCGTTCCCTTCGACCGCACCGAGGAAATCTACAAGGCCGCCAAGGCGAAGAACGAGGCCGAGACGAGAACGGTGGCAAACACGCTCGCCGGCAAGCTCGATCCCAAGCTCTGGGTCGACGAAAGCCTGAAGCGACTGGGCTGCGAGGGGATCTGATCCCCTCCTGCCACTCGGATTAAAGAGAGGAAGAAATGGCAACAGCGATTATTGACGGCATCGAAACGCGCTACGAGGTCATCGGCTCCGGTCCGCCGCTCCTGATGTTCTCGCCGGGCGGCTTCGACGCCACGATCGAGAAATGGCGGACGCAGGGTATCTACAAGGAGATCCAGTTCCTCGACCAGCTTCCCGCGCATTTCACCTGCATCCTCTTCGACCGGCGTGAAACCGGCCAGTCCGGCGGCCGCGTCGAACGGGTGACCTGGGCCGACTATGTCGTCCAGGCTACCGGCCTGCTCGATCATCTCGGCATCGAAAAGGCGCATCTGATGGGTGGTTGCATGGGCTGCAGCGTCGCTGCCGCCTTCGCCACCCAGCGCCCGGAGCGGGTGCTGAGCATGGTGCTGTTCTGGCCGGTCGGCGGCGCGCGCTACCGCATGACGGGTCACCAGCGCTTCGCCGAGCACTATGCCTTTGTGCACCAGAACGGGCTCGACGCCGTCGTGGCGCTGGCCAACGAAAGCACCAAGGCGTTCGGCGCCGATCCGCGCGGCGGGCCGTGGGTCTCGGTCCTGCGCAAGGATGCGGATTTCGCCGCCCGCTACGCGAAGATCGACATCGATCACTACAAGGCGATCATCGCCGGAATGCCGCGCACCCTGATCGACCGGGATACGTCGCCGGGCGCCGAGCCCGAGGACCTGATGCGGACCAACATTCCGACGCTCATCATTCCGGGCGCCGATTTCTCGCACGCCACCTCGGCGGCGCGCTATCTGCAGGAATGCATTCCCGGCTCGCAATATTGGGACGTACCGGTGTCCGCGCAGGACGCCGCAAGCACCAACGCCCGCGTCATCGACTTCCTCAAGGGCTGACGCGACCGAAGATCAACGCGGCAGAGTATCCACGTCCAGAAGAAACTTGGCGCTCTGCCGCGTCAGAAAATCCTGAAAGGCCGCCATGACCGGCGTCACCACGCGGTCGGTCCGGCTGATGGCAAACCACTGCCGTCGAATGGGCAGGCCGACGACATCGAGAATGGCGAGCTTGCCGGACTGGATCTCGTTGGAGACGCTGTGGGCCGCCACGAAGGCGAGGCCGACATCGGCCATCACCGCCTGCTTTATATCCTCGATCGATTCCATTTCCGTATTGGCCGCGTGCCCCCGTCCGGGTGCGTCGCTCATGAAGCGCTCGAAGAAAAAGCGCATGCTGGACCCCGGCGTCCGCACGACGAAATGCTCGCCGGCAAGCTCCGCCTTGGTGATGTTCGTCCGGCCGACCAGCGCATGCGCCGGCGTGCTGACGATCAGCAAAGCCTGTTCGCCGAACATGGTGGCGCGCACTGAAAGGTCGCGCGGCGGACGGCCGATCAGGGCGATGTCGATGTCGCGGTTGCGCAGCCGCTCGACGGTGGCGGCGCGGCGGTCGACGAAGATGTCGATATCGATATCGGGAAACTCGCGGGTGAAGGCGGCGAAGATGGGGTTCGCCACATATTTGAGCGTCGAGACGGCGCCGATCGCCAGCCGCTCCCGCCTTGCGCCCTTGAAGGCGCTGATTTCCTCGTCCAGCAGCCGCAGCCGTTCCTCGATGTCGCGGGCGGCCGCCAGCATCGCGTGCCCGGCCTCGGTCGGGTACATGCCGTGCGCCATCCGGTCGAACAGCCGCACCCCCGCCTCTTCCTCAAGCTGTTTGAGCTGAAGCGTCACGGCGGGAGCGGTGAGACCGACGACCTTGGCGGCCTCGACGATCTTCCCCCGCTCCTCGATCGCCAAGAGCGACCTGAGCTGCCGAAAACTAATATTTTTCATGGCAAAGAGTAAGAAAAACTAATTCTTCTGTAAAGAGAATAAATTTTACTTTCCCCGCCATCCGGCCGGACAGAAGCACAAAAAGAAAAGGCGGCAATCGGTGATTGCCGCCTTTTCGTCTACGTCAATTCGAGATCATCCAGCCGTGCTTGACGGCGCTCCGGAAGGTCTGCTCATCGATGCCCAGCGTGTTGAGCGCGGCCTTCGACGGGCTGCGGTGCTCGCTGCGGGCCGTCGCGCACTCATGAGCGGCGCCGATCCGGGCCATCGTGCCGAAGATGCCGCCAAGGGCGCTGCGGAGGCGGGCTGCGTTGCTATGGGCTGTCATCGATCATCTCTCCATCGTGGTTGTGCACCACATATAGAGTTTGTTCGCACTTGCGAGAAGACGCCTCCGCCGCAGGGCTGCTATACAGGTCCTGCATGGCGGAGCCGCTTACCGCCGATGCGATCAGATGACGAAGCTCTCCATTGTCTCCGGAACGAAAATATCCTCCGGCGAGAGAAGGCGCTTGGACAGTCCCTGCTCATGGGAATAGCGCAGGAAGGTCTCCAGCGTCTTCCGGTTCTGCTTGAAGCCGTAGCTCCAGTAGTCGTCGCCCATGATGCGCCGCGCCTCTTCCACATGCGCGCTCAGCCACGGCAGCATCACCTTCAGCGCCGCCGTCTCCTCCAGCTCCCGGTAAGCCCGGCGCTGCGCCTCGGCGAAAGCCTTGTAGAGCGCCTGGGCGATCCAGCGGTTCGCCTCGTAGATTTCCCGGCGGATGACGATCGTGTGCATGATCGGGAAAATGCCGGTCTTGCCGAAATAGGCGCGCTCGACATCGGCGAAATCCTCGAACAGGCGCCGCACCCGCCCGGTCGGTCCGCCATAGGAGGACGGCTTGCGGGCGGTATAGAGCGCGTCGATCTCGCCGTCGCGCAGCATGGCCGACAGCGTCTGGGTCGGCCCGATGCGTTCGAGGCGAATGTTCGACGGAAGGCTGAGCGGCAGCTTTTCCTCGCGGTTCGGCTCCTCCTCGCCACCCGCATAATAGGTGACGTCGTCGACGTTGACGCCGTATTCGTCGGAAAGAATGCCGCGAATCCATACCGGAGCGGTCATCTGGTATTCCGGGTTGCCGACGCGGCGGCCGATCAGGTCGCGCGGTTCGCGTATGCCGGAGTCCGCGTTCACATAGATCGACGAATGCCGGAAGAAGCGCGACGGAAATACCGGGATCGCCACGAAAGGGCGCTCCGGGCGAAAGCAGGACATGACGTAAGACGACAGCGACATTTCCGCGATGTCGAATTCATGATGCCGCAACATGCGGAAAAACGTCTCTTCGACCGGCATGTTCAGATAGATCAGGTCGATTCCGTCCGGAACGACTGTTCTATCCATCAATGCCCGCGTGCGATCGTAATTCCAGCACCCGAAAGACAAACGTAGCGACGAAGACAGAGCACCTCTCCCTTGCAAGTTCCGGACGGCGCAGCAGTTCCCCGTCAACCCCATGATTCAAAAGAGGAATCATGGATTGATCCTGCTGTCGTCCGACGATGCGGGCGCCCGGATAATTGAAATACGTCGGGATCATCGACGTCAGGGTGAAAAATGTCCAAGATAAATCCTATTGCCCAGCTCTAAGAAAAACAGATGAGCAGAGCTTGCGAGCGCCGTCAGGCCGGCGCCGCACGGTCGATCGGATGGGCATAGCGGCCGATCTTGGCCGCAAGCTTTTCCACAATTCCGTCGATGAAAGCGAGAAAGGGGCCTTCGTCGGCCAGCCCCGTATGCGCGGCATGGACGAGGAAGAGCGTCAGCCGCACGTTCGGCTTCTCGACCCGCCGGGCGACCAGCTCGCCCGCCTGAATCTCTTCCGAGACGATGCCGTAAGGCATGATGCTCTGGGCAACGCCGTGAAAGATCAGCGACTTGATCGCTTCCATGGATTGCACCTGATAGGTGATCTTCAGGTCGAGCGACAGGCGCGAGGCGGTTTCGTGAACGCGCCGCCAAATGACGTCGCGATTGGAGACGAGCGCAAGGTCGCCCGCCACCGCCTGGCGAAAGGAAATGTCGCCGCCGTCGGCCTGTTCTCTCGCGCTCGAAACGCAAAGGAGGTCTTCCTCCATCAGCGCGATGCGGCGAAGGCCGGGCCGCTCGTCGATATCGTAGGCGAGGACATAGTCCAGTTCGCCGCGCTCCAGCGCATCGGCCAGCACGAAGCTCAATTCCTCGACCATATGCAGCACGATGCCGGGCAACTGCGTACCGGCCGACGCCAGAATATCGGTTCCGATCAGCTTGAGGATGCTCGGCGTCGCCCCGAGGCGCACCTGCACGCTCTCGCCGCCGAGCGAGACCAGGTCGCGCTTGGTCTCGTCGATCCGTTGCAAGATCTCGTTCGCCCGCTCGTAGAGCAGCCGGCCGGCCGCCGTGGGGCTGACGCCGCGCGAATGCCGGTCGAGAAGCTTGATCTGCAGGGCATCCTCAAGATTGCGGATCTGGATGCCCAGCGCCGTCTGCGCCAGATTGAGCTGTTCGGCAGCCTTGGTGATGTTGCCCACCTCGACGACTTTGACGAAGTAGGAAAGCTGGCGGAGCTTCATGGGCGGCACCTGCCTTCCGCGCCGCCCATGCAGGCGACCGGATCAATAGAACTGGTCAAAGTGAACCTGCGCCGCGGGAACGCCGAGATCAAGCAGCGCCTTCTGGATCGCCTGCCCCATCGCGGGGGGACCGGCGAAATAGATTTCGCTGTTCACGAGACGGTCGGAAAACAGGCTGATCGCCACCTCATGCACGAAACCGCGATACCCGTCCCAGCCGTCGTCGCTTTCCGCCATGCCCGAAACGACGGGATGATAGTGGATGGTCTCGCCGAAGCCCGGCAGTTCCTCCAGCATCTCCCGGCCGCAGATGTCGCGCGCCGCCCTGCCACCATAGACGAAATCGATCCGGCGTCCCTTCAGCGCAGGCGAGGCCGCCGCACCGCGGGCGATGGAAACCATCGGCGAAAGGCCGGAGCCACCGGCAAGACAGACGATATCGCGCGGCGAGTCCTCGCGGAGATAGGCCATGCCGTAGGGACCGTCGATCTCGATGCGCTCGCCGACCGTCAGGCTCTCGAAAAGCTTCGTGGTCGCCGCGCCATCGGGAACGCGGCGCACCTGGAAATGCCATTCCGCGGCACCGTCGAGCCCGGTATTGGCCATCGAATAGGCGCGCGCGCCGTCGACGCCCGGCAGAGACAGGAGCGCATACTGACCGGGAATGAAGGGGGCGGGATGTTCCAGCCGGAAGCGGAATTCGCGGATATCGTAGGTGATGTCGGTCACGCCCACCAGCGTCGCCGGCTGGCGGACGGGGCGAAAGCGGCTTTCATATTGCGGCATCATGCGCAGCTTCACCGTGCAGTCACCGAGCGGCCGGGCCTGACAGCCGAGACGGCGGCCGCGGGCGCGGTCACGCTCGCTCAGCCCCGGCGGGTCCGCGCGCAGGTCCTCCGCCTCGCCCTCCACCAGGTCGAAGCGGCAGTTGCCGCAGGAACCGACATTGCATTCGTACGGAAAGCCCAGCCCGGCGCGCAGCGCCGAGCGCATCACCGTATCGCCCTCGTTACAGGTCCACCGGATATCGGTCCCCGCCAATGTCATTACGGTCATGCGCCTGCTCCTCCCTGCTTGTCGCAATCAGCGTATGTAGCCCGCCCCATAACCGAGACGGGATGAAATCGAAGTGACGGTGTTGATGAGCGGCGTCTCGAAACGCTCGAGCGCATCCATCGACAGCCGCTGCAAAGGCCCTGTCACGGCCACGGCGCCGACGACGGCGCCGCTCGAATCCCTGATCGGCGCGGCAATCGCGCGCACGCCGGGTTCGTTTTCCTCATCCTCCAGCGCGAAGCCGCGCCGGCGCACGTCCGCCAGCATCTCGCGCAGCCGCACCGGATCGGTGATCGTATGCGCCGTCCGCTTCACCAGCGGGCCTGCCAGGACGCGCTCGATCGTCGCTTCGGGCGCAAAGGCGAAGATGGCCCGGCCGACCGCCGTGCAATAGGCCGGCTTGCGCGCGCCCAGATTGGACTTGATGCTCAGCGCCTGCGGGCTCTCGAGGTCGTAGACATGCATGACCTCGATATCGCTCGGAATGCCGAGAACGATCGTCTCGTCCGTGTGCTTGCGCAGTTCGAACAGATAAGGACGCGCCTCGTTGGAGATGTTCATCCTCTGACGAACCAGCGCGCCGAGCCCGAAAAGGCCGATGCCGAGCCGGTAGCGCTCCGTTTCCGGGTTCTGCTCCAGAAGCCCTTCGGCCACCAGCGTCACCGCCAGACGATGCACGGTGCTCTTGGCGACCTTCAGCTTCTGCGCCAGCGCGCTGACGCCGATTTCCACTTCGCCTTCCGAGAAGCTCTTCAGCAGGCGGACGGCCGTCGTCACCGACGACAGGCGATTGCGCTTGGCGGGAGCCGCCTTTTTCAGGCGGCTCGGTTCTTTCTCGGAGGCAGGCATGTCGTGATCTTTCCACTTGGTCGCAAGGAATACGGAATCGTCCATATCATAGCTCCTTCGGATTCTCACGCAGGCTGCATCGGTATCCGGGTTACGCCCGTAGCGCGCTCAGCATCTCGACGACGTATTCGTCGCCGTTCGAGATCACCAGCATTGCGGCAAACGGCCGCATCGCCGTCAAGGTAACGGCAAGCTCGAGCGGCGAGGCTTCCTTCGAACCCAGCACCAGCCCGGTCGTCATCTTGCTGCGCACGAAACAGGCATTGCCGATCACCTCGGCGGCTTCCGCCGACGAGCCGGCAGTCGTCACCATGACGATGACATCGGCGTCGGCCACTTCATCGATCAGGCTGACGCGATTGCCGTTGGTGTCTTCCAGAACGGCGTCGACGGCGATCATCTTCAGCGATTCCGTCGGGCTCTTCGGCTCCACGTAGCGCAGGAAGTGCGCGCCGTCGGACGACCACTGCGCCGAAATCCGCCGCAAGGCTTCGAGCCCCGCCGCATCGAGCGCGATGATGCGCGACTTGCGCGGGCGGGAATTGGGATAGTTGATGCGGAAGCGAGCCTCTTCGGCAGTGCTGAAGCGGGCGCTTTCGCTCATTCCGAGTTGCATGGGATATCCTCCGTTTCGAAAGCGATGGTCTTATGCCGCAGCCGCCGGCCCTTCTGACGCAAGGGCCGGCGGTGCCGGGCGTCAGACGCTCGTCGGAGCCTTGCCCTCGATGACGACCAACGCTTCGTCGGCGACGTCGAGATAGGACTTGTCCACCGGCAGAACCATGGCGGCGGAGCGCACGCGATGGTGGACCGGATCGACGCCGGGAGGCGTGACGCCCTTGTCGCGCAGCGCCCGGCAGGCCTTGATCAGGCGATGGCGCGCCATGATGATGCCGTTGTCGGTCGATACGAGGTTTTCCTTCTCGCGGTCGACGATCGGCCCCATGCTTTCCTGCAGCGAGGCGTCCTGCATCGCGATGCCTTCGACGCCCGAATAGGTGGTGCCCTTGCGCTGGGCTTCACGGTCCATCAGGTAGTCGTTGTCCTTGTTGGCGGCCGGGCGGAAGGTTCCCGGCACGTAGGCGACGTGGATGCCCTTGCCGTCGATCATCGCCTGGCGCTCTTCGGTCGTCAACGCGCGGTCCGAACGGTAGTCGAAGCTCCAGGCCCAGCAGTTTTCGTCGTCGATCGGAATCCAGAAGTGGCCATGCACCGGATGGTCGCCGCGCGGCGGAACCATGGTGAAGGACGGCATGATCCAGGGCGTCACGCGCCAGTAGTAGTGCCCTTCCTCGGCATTACGGCGCGCGCCGATGAAGAGGCCGCCTTCGCTGTCCGTCACTTCGAAGAACGGGCGGGCGTCCGACATGTTGTACTGGTTGCCGCGCGCACCCTTGAAGAGCGGGTCGCTGTTCAGGCTGCCGCTGTGGAGCCAGGAAACGTGGCTGGAATCGATGCCGCCTTCCATGGCCTGCAGCCAGTTGCATTCCTGCCAGCGCTTGGAGGTGAAGGTCTGCTCGGCGGGCACCAGCGCGAATTCCCATTCCGGATGCGGCGGCAGCGTTTCGGACGAGCCCATGTAGGTCCAGAGAATGTCGCCGACCTTGATCAGCGGATAGGACTTGAGCTTGATCTTCTGGCAGTAGCCGCTTTCGGCCGGCTCCGAGGGAACCTCGATGCACTGGCCGGTGTGGTCGTACTTCCAGCCGTGATAGGGGCAGCGCAGACCGCCCTCCTCGTTGCGTCCGAACCACAGCGACACGCCGCGATGGGCGCAGAACTCGTCGATGAGGCCGTAGCGGCCCTTGCTGTCGCGGAAGGCCAGCAGGCGCTCGCCGAGCAACTTGACGCGCACCGGGGCGCAATCGTCGCTGGGCAGCTCTTCGGCCAGAAGGGCCGGAATCCAGTAACAGCGGAACATTTCGCCCATCGCCGTGCCCGGACCCGTCTGGGTCAGGAGATCGTTCTGTTCTTTCCTAAGCATTCCAATTCCTCCTCAAGACTAAGTCCGCCCGATCAGGCAGCACTCTCCTCACGATCCGATCCGAAGGCAGGCACGTCGATTTACAGTTGACGTCTCCATCCGATCGGGTATTTTAACAGGCGTTCCGTTATGAGGAACGCCGTTTCGTTTTTAGAAAGTACATGCAGACAACCACCTCGTCAAGCGGGCGAGGCACGAAGGAGGAGAGGTTCGGAATGACTGACATTTGTTCGAAGATCAGACTGTGTTCCACCGACGACGTCGATTTGGACAGCGCCATCCGCGTCGAGGAAAACGGTCTCGTTCTCGCGGTCTTCAACATCAACGGCACGTTCTACGTGACGGACGACCTGTGCACGCACGGGCCGGGCTCGCTGGCGGAAGGCTATCTCGAAGGCCATGAAATCGAATGCGATTTCCACAACGGCCGCTTCGACGTGCGCACCGGCGAAGTCACCGCTCCCCCCTGCATGGTCCCGATCAAGACCTACAAGGTGAGCCTCGAAAACAACGCCGTCATGATCGAGGTCTGACGGCCGGCGGGCGGAAACATACCGCTTGCGTTGCATCATAAATCGCATAATATGGGATTTATTTTAGTTGGAGGACTTTATGCAATCCGTCGATCCCGTTTCCGTCGCTCAGGGCGAGCCATCCGAAAATGCGCAGCGCCACGACGTCGCCATGGCGACGCGCCTGCTCAACAGCTTGAAAATCCTGGAATATAGCGGTCACGTCAGCGCCCGCCTGCCCGGCGGCACGACCTTCCTCATCCAGCCGCAGGACAAGAGCCGCGCCGATGTCGCGCCCGAGGACCTGTTCGTCCTCGATCTCGACGGCCGCATCCTCTCGGGTCCCACGGGCGTCAAGCCGCCCTCGGAAATCTACCTGCACTGCGAGATCTACCGCGCCCGGCCGGACGTGAACTCGGTCGCGCATTTCCATCACGACGTCACCAATGTTTTCACGCTGGTCGAGGACGTGCCGCTGCTGCCGTTCAAGAACCACGCGATCCGCTGGCGGAGCGGCGTTCCGGTCCATTCCGACCCCGCCCATGTCGATACCGCAGAGCGGGGACGCGGCATCGCGGCGACGCTTGGCCCTCACCACGCCATGCAGATCCGCGCGCACGGCCAGATCGTCACGGCCGAAACCGTCCGCGCAGTCTTTATCGATTGCGTGCATCTGGTGGAGAACGCCGAAGCCGCCTATCGAGCCGCATCGCTCGGCAAGGTGAAGCCGCTCACCGAAGAGGAAATCGCCTCCTTCGCCCATAGTTTCCGCCGCGAACACCATGTCCGCAAGCTGTGGAAATACTATGCCGGCGGCGCCATCCGCGACGGTCTGTTCCCCGAAGGCTGGAACACCGCCGCCTGACACCGGTCCGGGATTTCGGGACCGACAGGCTCCCGAAATCCCGTCGGACAATTCGCTACTCCGTCGATCACCTTATAGTGGGTTGCATCGATCGCTCTATAGTGGTTGCATCGCGGCCGCCGATCCGGAGATTCGGGCCAAATCCCCTCCATCGGCGGCTTTGCCTTGCCCGAGAGCCTTGCCTGCGGAGAATGACGCGTGAACAGCCTTGAGAAAATGATCGGCATCCTGGACCTTTTCGATGCCGGTGACGATGCCGCGGCCATCAGTTTCGAAGACCTTTGTACAAAGCTCGGCTACACGCGCTCCACGCTTTACCGCTATCTGAAGACGCTCACCGATGCGGGCCTTTTGGCCTCGCTGCCGAGCGTCGGCTACATGCTCGGCCCGCGCATCATCGAATTCGACTACAAGATTCGCACCGCCGACCTTCTGATCCACGCGGCAAGGCCGTTCATGGAAGAGCTTTCCGAGCGGTTCAAGGCGGTCGCCCTGCTCTGCCGGCGCTACCGGTTCCACGTTCTCTGCGTGCATCAGGAAACCGGACCCGACGCGATCCACAGCAATTACGAGCGCGGACGGACGCGGTCGCTGCTGCATGGGGCGGCTTCAGTCGCCATTCTCGCCTATCTGCCGGAACATCAGCTACGCAAGCTTTACAGCCTTTCCGAACAGACTTTCGCCGAGGCCGGTTTCGGCACCACGCTGAAAGGCGTCAAGGAAACGCTGAAACACCACCGCGAGCGCGGCTGGGTGCTCACCACCGGCGATGTGACGCCCGGCGCGGTCGGCATCGCCGCACCCGTCTTCGATGCGCGCGCGGAGGTGATCGGCAGCCTCAGCCTGACGCTCAAGGAATCCCATACCAGGATCGCCGCGGCGGAAGAGATTGCCGAGCGCCTGACCCTTTGCGCCGATATCCTGTCGAAGACCTTGATCCGCGGGTGAGCGGCAGTGGACATGCGGGGCGGTTGCGATAGTCTGCCGCGACAGTTTTCCTCAAACCACAGTGCGATTGGAAGCGGGTATGCAGCGCGTAACGATCACTCTCGACGACGAGCTGATGGCGGACCTCGACCGGGTCATCACCTCACGGGGCTATCAGAACCGTTCGGAGGCCATCCGCGACCTCGCGCGCGCCGGCCTCAAGCAGGCGGCCATCGAAACCGGCGGCATCGAGAATTCGATCGGCGTCCTGAGTTTCGTCTACGAGCATGAGGCGCGCGAACTCTCCCGCCGCCTGACGACGACCTTCCACCACCATCACAACCTGACGGTCTCCAGCCTGCATGTGCATCTGGACGACCACAATTGCCTGGAAGTCGGCATCCTGAAGGGGCCGACGGGCGAGGTTCAGCACTTCGCCGAACACGTCATCTCCGAACGCGCGGTCAAATACGGCAATCTTCACATCATGCCGGCAGCCGTCGACCACGACGAAAACCGCTAAACGCCTTTACCGGTGCTCGTGCCGGTGATGGTGGGAATGATAGGTGCCGTCGGCATGCCTGTGGCGATGGGCGTGGGCGAGATGCGTCCTGTGCAGCAGGTCTTCGTCGGCAAGGATTTCCGCCGGCGTGCCGCAGGCCGCCACCTTTCCGTTCTGCAGCACGTAACAGCGGTCGGCGATCTCCTCGAGGATGGCGAGGTCATGCGTCGCCGTCACCACCGTGCGGCCGCTGCCGCGGCAGGAAATCAGGAAATCGACCATCTCGCTGACGCTTCTGGGATCGAGCGCCGCCGTCGGCTCGTCGAGCAGCAGCACGTCGGGATCGACAACCAGCACCGAGGCGAGCGCGACCCGCTTTTTCTCGCCGCCGGACAGCCGGTGCGGCGACCGGTCCTTCAGATGATCGATGCGGAACTCCCGCGCCACGTTATCGACGGCCGCACGGATATCGGCCTTGCTCCAGCCGAGTTGCAGCGGGCCGAAAGCGATCTCGTCGAAGACGGTCGGATTGAAGAGCTGCACGTCGGGATTTTGAAAGACCAGGCCGACGCGGCGGCGGAAAGCCTGCGCCACCGCCTCCTCATGCATCCGCTCTTCCCGCAGCGGCTCGCCGAAGGCCCGGATTTCGCCCTTGTCGGGAAAATAGAGCGCATCGAGAAGCCTGAGCAGCGTCGACTTGCCGGAGCCGTTCGCGCCGAGCAGCGCCACCCGCTCGCCCTGCTCGATCGTCAGGCCGACGCCGTTCAGCGCGGCGACGTCGTTATAGGCGTAGTGAACGTCGAGGGTTTCGAAGGCGATCGTCATTGTTGATCTCAAAGGGTTTGAAGCCAAAAGGCAAGGGCCGCGACGGCGGCGAACCCGAAGGCGGCCCCCCAGTCGAGCGGCTTCATGCGAAACTCGTCGAGCAGCCGCACCTCGCCGCGATAGCCTCTGGAAATCATCGCCAGATGCACCTCCGTGCTCATGTGCAGCGCCTTGCCGAACAGCACGCCGGCGCTGGCGGTCGCGATGCGGCGCCGGTCGCGGGCTGAGAGCCTGCCGATCACGCGGCTCCGCCGCGCCTCGAACATCTGCGTGGCGCTCTGGAGGAAGATGAAGATGTAGCGATGCGTCATGCCGAGGATCACGACCAGCATGGTCGGCAGCCGGAAGACTCTCAGCGCCTTCAGCACATGCGGCCACGGCGTGCAGAGAACCAGCAGCAACGCCAGCGTGGCCGTCGTCTCGGAGCGCCCGAGCAGGAACAGCGCGCTGCGCAACCCCTGCAGCGTGATCGGCCAGCCGAGCAAGGGAAGCCGCGCCACGGTCTCGCCGGGGACCAGCACCAGCGCCGGTAGCGCGATCATCCCGGTGAAGGCGAAGACGCTCATCCATACCTGTTTCGCAAGGCGCGACAGCCTGACCTGCGACGGCAGGGCGAGCGCCACCGCCACGAAGAAGAGCCCGGCAAGGACGAGCAGCGATTTCACCGAAACGGCGGTCACGATCAGCGCCGTGACGCCTGCCACCTTGACGCGCGGATCGAGCCTTTGCAGCAAGCCGTTGCGGCGCGAGAAATCGTCGGCGTCGAGCGCATGTTCGATGGCATGCAGGATGCCGCCGGCCAGCCGGTCGAGATAGCTTCCGTGATGACCGCCACCGCAGACGAAGGATTGCTCGCTCATCTCGCCATCCGCCTCCCTGCCAAGGCCGCCACGTTACGCGGCGATGCGGTTCTGGCGCCCGCGGCCGAAGAACCAGGAAAGAAAGCTGCACACCACCACAATCAGCCCCGCGCCGACGACCGCCGAAAGAATGTAGCCGAAATTGGCGTCGTGCATGAAGGCGGGCGCATAATCCGGCATGGGCGCGGTCCAGATCGAAGACAGATGCTCCAGACCCTGCGGCACCTCCGCCGGCGGGGCGATATTGGCCGAGGCGCTCGATATCTGCGTGCGCATCGCGGCGTCCTGGAAATCCTCCACGCCCCATTCGCCCCAGGCTGTGCCGGCCGCGATCAGCCCGAGCGGGCTTGCCACCATCATGGCGCCGAGCCCGGCCCAGAGCGCACGCGTGCCCTTCCAGCCGGCCGCCGCCTGCGTGTCCGAAAGGCCCGCGGTCAGCTTCAGGAGGTTGGGATTGGCGCGCTGCAGATAGGCGACGACGCCGGCGGTAATGATCCCCTCCGCGAGGCCTGCAATCGTCAGATGCGCAACCATCATCGACGGCACGGCGATCGAAAGCGGGTAAGGCGCATAGAGCGGCGTGCCGGCGGCATCGGTGAAGAGAAGCGGCTGGATGCCGAATTGAAGCGCGGCCAGAAGCGCCGCCGCGTTGATGGCGGCGTAGCCCGCGATAGCGGCCGCGACGACGCGCCGCGGCGAGGAAATGGAAGCGCCGCTCGATATCAGCCGGTAAAGGCCGTAAGCGACGAAGGTGCCGAGGATGCCCATGTTCAGGCTGTTCGCGCCGAAGGCGGTGATCCCGCCGTCACCGAAGAACAGCGCCTGAATGCCGAGCGCGATCGATATGGCGAGCAGCCCCGCCCAGGGGCCGAGCACGATCGCCGCAAGCCCCATGCCCACCGCATGCGCGGTCGTGCCGCCCGGAATGGGCAAATTGAACATCATCACGACGAAGCTGAAGGCGGAAATCACCGAGAGAAGCGGCACGACCTGGCTGTTGAGCTTGCGCTTCATGCGGCGCAGTCCCGTATACCAGAAGGGCAAGGCCACCGCGTAGGCGACGGCGCAGGTCGATGGGCTGAGATAACCGTCCGGTATATGCATGAAAACCTCCCAAATTGCCCGCCCGCCCGCGTCGTTTTCGACGCCTGCCGAGCGGCCTCCCGAGTGTTATGAACATTTCACAAGATAGTCATACCGTCATCCCGGCGTCAACAAAGCGGCGGGCCGGGCCCCACCCGACGCGGCCCGCCGCTCCTGCCCCGAAGAAGGTTTCATCGCCCCCCGGCGACGAAACCCATACCTCCGGCGACATGTCGCAAAACAAAGGAAAATCAATTCCTTAATTCGAACGCCGGCCGCAGCCGGCGCGGCGTTCGCCAATCGCTTCGGCCTAGCTGCTCATGCCTTGTCCGGCACAGGCGGCAAGGATGCTTTTCCGAAACGAGAGGACCGCCGGACGCTTGTCGGCGCCCGGCCGCCCGTTCATTCGCTGCCCGGCATCAGGGCCGAAACGCCGCCGTCGACGAAGAGCGTCGTGCCGTCGATGAAGTCGGAATCGCTGGAGACCAGAAAGAGGATCGCCCGCGCCAGATCGTCCGGCACGCCGGGCCGGTCGCGCAGGTTGACGACCGGCCGGGAGGGATCGAACGTATCCTTGCCGACCGGGGAGCCGATCTTGTTCGGCACCACGCAATTGACGCGGATCTTGTGCTTGGCGAGCTGGATCGCCAGCGAACGGGAAAGGTTCGTGACCCCCGCCTTCGCGGCTGTATAGGCGACGGCGCGCGGCCTTCCGTAGAAGCCGGATGTCGAGCCGACGTTCACGATGGCGCCGCCATGCCCCTGCGCCACCATCTGCGCCGCGACGTACTTGCTCATCAGGAAGGTGCCGGTCAGCGTGACGGCGATCACCCTGTCCCATTCCTCCTTCGTCACGTCGAGGATGTGCTTGTTGTCGCTGATGGCGACGTTGTTGACGAGGATATCCACCTTGCCGAAGGCGTTCGTCACGTCGCCGACCAGCCGGATCACATCCGCCTCCTCGGCGACATTGGCGAGGAACGCCTCCGCTTTGCCGCCGGCCGCGCGGATTTCCTCGACGACGCGGCGCGCGCGCGGCTCGTCCATATCCGTCACGGCGACGCTTGCGCCCTCCGCGGCGAGACGTTTCGCCGTCGCCTCGCCGATATTGCGGCCGGCGCCGGTCACGATGGCAACCTGATCGATAAGCTTCATTCTGTCCTACCACTGTGCTTGATTGAGAAAACGGGGGCTTCCCGACGCGGCCTACGCCAGCAGGCTTTGCATCCGTTCCCTGTTCATCGTTTTCATCAACTGGTCGACCAGAGCGTTGAGCGGCAGCGGCAGCTTGACGCTCTGGGCGAGATCGAGCGCCACATCCATGTCCTTTTCGGCCCATTTGCCCGTGCTCTTGCCCCAGCGCGACAGCGACCAGTTGGCGCCGCTGCTATGGCCGAGCGCTGCAACGAGCGTCGGAATGTCAGCGCCGAGCTGCTTGGCGAGGCTCAGCGCCTCGAAATTCGCGCACATGCAGGCCCACAGCAGCATGTTGTTCGTCGTCTTGGCGATCTGGCCGACGCCGCTCGGGCCGACATGCAGAATGTGCCGGCCGAAGGCGGAAAGAACCGGATACGCCTTTTCCAGCCACGTCGCCTCGCCGCCGACGAACACCGTCAGCGTGCCGTTGTCGGCGGCCTCCTGGCCGAGCACGACGGGCGTGTCGAGAACGCCGACATTCTTCTCAGTGGCGCGGCGCTCGATCTCGCGGCAGGTCTCCGGCGCGATGGAACTGGCGATGCAGATGACCGATCCCGGCGCGAGCGCGGCGAGCAGCCCGCCCTCACCGATGACGTCCAGCACCTGGCTGTCGCTCTGCACCATGACGACGACCACGTCCGAGCGCTCGCCGACCTCGGCGATACTTCCCCTGGTCGGAATGCCGATCGCCTGGGATTTGGCGACGGCATCGGCCGAAACATCGTAGCCGGAAACCGAAAAGCCCTTTTCCTTCAGATGGCGGGCCATCTGGTATCCCATGGCGCCGAGGCCGATCACGCCGGCCGTAGGGTTAACTGCATTCATTGTCTTCCTCCCGATCGTTTGCGGATCTGCTCGGTCTCGGCGGCATCGATGTGCCAGCCCTGCGGACCGTGAACCAGCGCCACGCCGTAGTCGCGCCGGGCGACCTCCGCGGACACATATCCCTCGCGCACATCGGCAAGCACGGCTTGCGGATCGCGCATCAGCGGATCGCCGTAGCCGCCGCCGCCCGGCGTCTCCAGCTCGAACACGTCGCCGGCCGCCAGCGGATAGTCGGCGCAGCGCGTCGGCAGCCGCTTCCAGTTCTCGCCATCCGGGTTGATGCGGATATCGCCGGTGCGGCCGGGCAGGCCGTCGGCATAGCCTTCGGCCGGAATGACGTGCTTCGTCGAGCGGATCGAGAAACGCGCATCGGCAAGGTTGACATATTTGCGGCGAATGCCGAGCCCGCCGCGGAATGTGCCGGCGCCGCCGGAATCGCGGATCAGTTCGAAGGCGAGAAGGCGGGTCGGAAATTCGCTTTCGATGATTTCGACCGGCGCGATCTTGGCGTTGCTCTGATTGACCGTCGTTCCCGAGGCCCCGTCCCGCGTCGTGCGCGCGCCCGCGCCGCCGCCGACGATCTCGTACTGGACATAGCTCTTGCCGGAATTCGTCGCGCGACCGCCGAGAATGATGGAGCGGCTGCCGCAGCCGTCGGCCCGCGACCGCTCCGGCACGAGGTTTCCGAGCGCGGCGAAGACCGCGTCGACCACGGCATGGACGGTCGGATTATAGGTGTTGACCGGCGCCGGATAGCGCGGGTCCAGCACGCTTGCCGGCCGCGTCGCGACCTCGAAGGACCTGAGGATGCCGCTCGTGATGAAGATCGCCGGATCGACCAGCGAAATCAGCGCATAGGCGCAGGCCGCCTGCACCAGCGGCGGGCGGATATTCGCCGGCCCGCGCGTCTGGTCGGCGGAGCCGGTGAAATCGAAGCGGATATTCTCTCCCGACTTCTCCACGCGCACATGGATGCGCACCGGCTTCGACAAGTCGACGCCGTCGTCGTCGACGTGGCGTTCCGCTTCGAAACTGCCGTCTTTCCAGCCGCCGATCACCGCCCTCATGCGCCGTTCGGCGATGTTGCCGAGGTCTTCGAAGGCGGCAAGGCACTTGGCAAGGCCGAATTTCGTGAGAAGAACCGCAAGCCGCCGCTCGCCGAGGCGGGCCGATCCGAGCTGCCCGCGGATATCGCCAAGCACCAGTTCCGGCGTCCGGCTGTTGGCCGCGATGATGCGCTCGATATCGCCGAAGGGCTTGAAATCCCGCTGGTAGCGCACCGCCGGCAATTGCAGGCCCTCGTTGAAGACCTCCCGCGCCGCGCCCGAGCAGCTTCCCGGCACCGGCCCGCCGATATCGCCTTTATGCGCGATGCTCGCGCAAAAGCCGACCAGTCCGCCATCGACGAAGACCGGTGTGATGACCGCCATGTCCGGCGCGTGCGGACTGCCGCCTTCATAAGGGTCGTTGATGAGAAAGGCGTCACCCGGCGCGATATCCCCGCCGAAACTGCGCAGCACCGCCGCCGTGCAGGCCGGAAAGGCACCGATATGCAGCGGCAGCACGACATGCTGCGCGATGACCGAAGCATTGGCGTCGAGCAGCGCACAGGAGGCATCCTGCGATTCCCGGATGATGGTGGAAAAACCGGTGCGGAACAGGGAGTTCTGCATTTCCTGCACGATGCCGCCGAGGCTCGCCCGGATGACTTCGAGTTCGACCGCCGACGGCTTGTTCGGGGATGAATCGCGCTGCGGCATCACGCGGCCTCCGTCACGATCAGGTTCTTGAATTCGTCCACCCGCACGGACTGGCCGGGCAGGATGACGGTCGTGCAGTCGAACTGCTCGACGATGGCCGGTCCGGCAAAGCTCAGGCCCACATCCAGCTTTTCGCGCTGGTAGACGGCGCAGGCGAGGTCCTGTCCGTCGAAGCGCACCGGCCGGCTGCCGAGCGAGGCATCCGCCAGCGTGCCGCCTGTCGGCCGGTAGCGCCTGGCATCGACCGGCGGCACCAAGCCGACGGCCTGCACGCGGTATGAGACGATCTCGACGGTCTCCCCTGCCGCCTTGTGGCCGAACATCAGCTCGTGCTCGGCATCGAACAGGTCGCGGATGGCCGCGATATCCGACGCGCCGCCGATCTCGCCGACCGATACGGTCAGCTCGTATCCTTGGCCCCCATAGCGCAGGTCGAAGGACCGGCCGATGCGGATGCGATCCTGTTCGAAGCCTTCGGCGGCAAGATCGGCCGCGGCCTGCGCCTCCATCTCGCGGAAGACCGCGTTCAGCTCCTCCGGCGCCGAGCCCGTCAGCGTCGTCAGGCGCGAGCGAACGTAGTCATGCGCGACATCGGACATGACGAGGCCCATGGCCGAGAACACGCCCGCATGGAGCGGAACCACCATGCCGGCCATGCCGAGATCCCTGGCGATGCGGGCGGCATGAAGGGGGCCGGCGCCACCGAACGGCAGCAGCATGAAATCGCGCAGATCATGGCCGCGCATGGTGGAAATGGCCTTGATCGCCTCTTCCATCTTGACGTCGATGATCCTGATGATGCCTTCCGCCGCCTCCCGCTCGTCGAGGCCGAGCGGATCGGCGACATGGGCCTTGACGGCCGCACGCGCCTTTTCCGCATCGAGGCGCATCTTGCCGCCGAGGAAATTATCCTCGGAGAGATAGCCGAGCAGGAGATTGCAGTCCGTCACCGCCGGACGCACGCCGCCACGGCCGTAGCAGGCCGGCCCCGGCACCGCGCCGGCGCTTTCCGGCCCGACCTGCAGCACGCCGAAGGCATCGACCTGAGCAATCGTGCCGCCGCCGGCGCTGACCGTATTGATGTCCATCATCGGCACCGCGATGTCCCGGCCCTCCACCTTGCCGCGATTGGCGATGACGGGCTGGCCGTTCTTGATGAGCGCGACGTCGCAGGACGTGCCGCCCATATCGAAGGTGACGATATCGTCGATGCCGGTGGAACGGGCCATCGCCACGCTGGCGGTCACGCCGCCGGCGGGACCGGACAGGACGGTCGTGACGCCCTTCTTCGCGGTGGCCTCGAAGGTGGCCATGCCGCCGTTCGACTGCATGATGTATTTCTGCGGCGTGCCGATGCCCGCCGATTGCAGCCTCTCGGCCAGCCTTGCGATGTAGCGGGCAAGGATCGGCTGGAGATAGGCATTGATGACCGTCGTGCTCAGCCGGTGATACTCGCGGATCTGCGGCACCACCTCCGAGGACAGCGACACCTCGCAGCCCGGCAGTTCCTCCCGGATGATCTCGCGGATACGCTGTTCGTGAGACGGATAAAGGAAGGAAAAGAGCAGGCAGACGGCGACGGATTCGACGCCCTCGCCCCGCAGCTCGCCGAGCGTCCGGCGAAGTGCTGCCTCATCGAGCGCGGCCAGCACGCTCCCGTCGAAGGCGACGCGCTCGCAAACCTCGCCGGTAGCCGAAGGCAGCACGAGCGGCGCGGGCTTTTCGTACATCACGTCGAAGATGGCAGGGCCATGCGGCCGGGCCTGCTCCCCGACCTCATAGATACCGCGAAATCCTTCGGTCACGAGAAGCCCGGTCTTCGCCCCCTTGCCTTCCAGAAGCGCATTGGTGCCGACCGTCGTGCCATGGCAGAAATAGCTGACGTCCTGCGGCCGCACGCCGCTCGCCAGAAGAATGTCGATCCCCGACAGGATCGCCCTGGAAGGGTCGTCGGGGGTCGACGGCACCTTCGAAATCGATGTTTCTCCGGTGTCTTCGTTGAGATAGACGAAGTCGGAAAAGGTACCGCCCGTATCGACGGTGACCCGAAAACCTCCCATGGCACCCTCCCAGAAACCACACGTTCCGAAGTCCCGGCAGGCCTCCGCTGCTTTCGCATCCGGCCGGGATATCTCCTCGTGAAAGGGAGCCTAGATTGGTCGATTTTCCCTGTCCAGGACCGTTGAATTTGGCAAGGCATAAGTTTTTCACTATGGCCGGAGACGGCGGGACGTTACTCCCCGAGGAAGCGCGGGTCGACGATCGCCGCATAGGGCTGGGAGGCGTGGTTGATGCGCCGCACGACATCCTTCAGGAATGGGCCGAGAACCTCGTCGTCGAGCGGCGAGCGGTCCTCGCTGCGTCTCACCATGTAGAGCGTCCGGCTCGGCACCGGACGCACGATGCGGCGGATGGAGAAGATGCCGCGGTCCACGCCGTCGGCGATGCTGCCGTAGGGCAGAAGGCTGGCCGCACCCTCGGCGATGCGCGCGCGGATGGCCGGCACGGACTGCATATCCGACCGCATGATCGGCTCGACCCCGAGGCGCTGGGCCGTGCGCTTCACCAGCGCGACGATGCCGCGGTCGCCGGCAAACAGCAGTTCCTCGGCCAGCGCATCCGCAAAATTGATCGGGCCGTCTCCCTCGGCTTTCGCAGCCGAGGTGACGAACAGCAGCTCGTCCTCGATCACCGCCTCGCGCACCAACCCCACCCGGCCCTCGAAGTCATAGGCGAAGGCAAGGTCGATCTCGCCGCGCTCCAGCGCCTCGATCAGGGCATAGCTCAGCTCCTCGACGAGCCGGACCGGGGTTGCCGTCATTTTCTCGCCGGCGGCGATCAGGATATCGGCGCCGACATGCCGCATATGGCTGGGCACGAGGCCGATCACGAAAGGCTTACCGGCGACATCGCCCGCCGAGCGCACCTCGCGCATGGTCTGCTCCAGAAAGCGCTCCAGCTCCTGATAGCGCTCATAGAGCACCTTGCCGGCCTTCGTCGGCACGACGCCGCGCGAGTGACGGTCGAAGAGGCGCGCGCCGATATCGTTCTCCAGATCGCGGATCTGGATGCTGATGGCGGTCTGGGCAAGGTCCAGCCGGGCGGCGGCATGGGAGATGCTGCCGGCTTTGATCACGGCCGCGAAATAGCGTAGCTGGCGTAGGTTGATGGACGTTTCTCCCGCTAGTGACGTGGCCGCATATCAGATGTCGGTCAGCCCGCCGCCGATCAGACTGCCGTAAGGCTGCATTTTTTCCGCCAGGCGCCGCACCATCTTCTCCAGGAAGACGACGAGCTTCCTTTCGTTCATGAAGGGCAGGCGCTCCGCCCTGTGGCTAAGGAACAGCCGGCGGCGGATGGACGGATCGACGATGGGCCGGGCGACGATCAGCCCGTGCGCGATTTCTTCCGCCGCCACACCGTAGGGCACGACGCTGGTCGCCGCCCCGCGCGCGACGAGCGTCTTGATCGCCGGCATGGACTGCACCTCGAAGGCGACGTTGATGTCGAGCGAAAGCTTGTCGGCGGCAGCCCGCATCAGCCGCCAGACGATATCGCGCTCGCTGACGAGGGCAAGATCGGTCCGGACCACGTCGTGGAAGCGCATCGGACCTTCCGGCAGGCTCACCCCGGCGCCGGCGATGAACAACAGCTCTTCCTCCACCAGCGGCACCGTCACCAGCCCCGGCCGCTCGTCGAACTCGTAGGCGAGCACGAGGTCGAGATCGCCGCGCAGCAGCGCGTCGATAAGGACGAAGCTCAGCTCCTCCACCATGCGCAGAGACATCTGCGGAAGTTCCGTCTCGGCCGCCAGCGAGAACTCCGGGCCGATCAGCGCCTGGATGCTGGGCGTCACGCCGAGATTGACGACTTCCTTTTTTGCCTTGCCGAGGGCGCTCACATCCCTTTGGGCCTCATCGACCGCCTGAAGGATCGCCACCGCGTGCCGGTAAAGCGCCCGGCCCGCCTCCGAAAGCGAAATCCCGCGCGAATGGCGCACGAGCAGTTCGACGCCGAGCTTTTCCTCCAGATGCCGGATCTGCTGGCCCAGCGCCGTCTGCGCGACGTTCAGCTTCTCCGAAGCGCGGGTTATGTTGTTCGTTTCCGCCACTTTGACGAAATATCGAAGCTGTTTGAGATTGATTGCTCACCTCCCGCAGCCTGCCCTGACGATGCCGACAGACATGACTATGAAATCCGCCTTCCCTGAACGGATCGGCCACGACGATTTGTACAATATGGCTAAGCTCTTTGGTAGACGGCGGTTCGCCACCCCTGTGGCAATAAGCCCTGTTACAGGGCCGACAGGCCGTATTCATGCAACCCCCAGGCGACCGCGCCGCCGGCGAGGATGATCGCAAGCGGTGACAGGCGCGGAAAGGAGAGGAGCAGCATGGCGGAGGCGAGCGCGATGCCGATCGAGCTTGCGCTGCCGCCCGTCACCCGCAGGATCGAAATGACGCCGGCGATGATGAGGCCGGTGCCGACCGGCGCCAGCCCTTCGCGCATCGTCTTGTGCCACGGTCGCTCCCGATGCGCGTTGGAGAGCCGGAAGACCGTATAACAGAGAAGCGAAGAGGGCAGGAAAAGCGAAAGCGAGGCGATAAGCGCTCCCGTCCAGCCGGCGACCGTCCAGCCGATGAGGGTCGCGAGCATGGTCCCCGGCCCCGGCGCCGCGCGCGAGAGGGCGAAGATCTCGACGAACTCCTTCGAGGTCAGCCAGCCATGGGTGTTGACGACCTCGTTCTGTATCCCCGCGACGATGCTGCCGCCGCCGCCGATGGAAATCAGCGAGAAGGGCACGAAGACGGTGACGAGGCCGATCAGGACGTCATCGCGCATCCACGGACCTCCGCTTCCAGGCGATGGCGACGCTGATCGGCGCGACCAGCGCCACGACCGGCAGCAGCGGCCACTCCATCACGCCGACCGCCAGGATGACGGCGGCCATCACCACAAGCTGCGGCCAATGCCGCGAACGCCGCACGCCATGCCATCCGACCACGATGAGCAGGCCCGTTGCGGCCGCCGCCACGCCGACGAGCCCGGACTCGAACGCCGTCGCATCGCCGATCCTCGCCGCCATCGCGCCGAAGGCGATCACCGCGAAGAAAGGGCCGATCAGAAAGCCGAACAGGCATGTCGCGGCGCCGAGCGGCCCGCGCAACTGCTCGCCCATGCACACGACGAGATTGACGACATTGGCTCCGGGCAGCATCTGCGCGATGGCCATGGTGCTGGCGAAGTCGTCTTCGCCGATCCATTTCTTGCCGTGCACGAATTCGCGGTGCAGCCACCCCGACAGCCCGCCGCCGAAGCTCAAGGCCCCGATCCTCAGGCACGTCAGGAAAAGCGCCGGCAGGGTCGCCGGGCGCAGGCTGGAACCCGAGTCCGTATTCATATCCATCCGTTATGTCCCGGCGGTCTTGTCGGTTCGCGAATAGCCTTCGCCGAACTCCCAGGTGCCGGAGACATAGGGACGCCCCACCTTGTGGCACCAGTTCTCCCAGCCGCGCTCGAAGGTGAAGCCGGCGCGGCCCTTCTCGATCGTCGCGATCTCGCCGGACGAAAGATAGGTCACGTTGCCCATCGCCATCGCCTTCATCTGCATCCCGGCGTTCAGCTCCATGTAGACGGAGGTGAAGACGGCCTCGCGCAGCGAGCGCCCGACGACGGTGCTGCCGTGGCCGCGCATCAGCGTGACATTGCGCTCGCCGAGGCAGGCGGCGAGATCGCGGCCCATCGCCATCTCCGTCACCAAGAGATTGGTGCGGTCGCCGAAGCGGTGGCTGATGTCCCAGGTCGGGATGTCGTCGCCGATCGGGGCGCACATGTGCATGATCGGCCGCAGCTTGACCCCCGTCACCGAAAAGGGAATGACGCTCGGGCTGTGGTTGTGGACGACGGCGGCGACTTCCGGCCGCGCCTCGTAGATGCCGGCATGGATGAACCGCTCCGAATAGGGCTTGCCCGGCTCCGCGCCGATGCTCACCCCTTCCAGCGTGAACTCCATGATATCCGACGCCTCGATGATCGCGGGCGCTCTCGCGCGCGACAGGAAGAAGCTCTGGGGGTTCTCCGGGTTGCGGATGCTGACGTGGCCGAAGGAATCCAGCACGCCCTCGCCCGCCAGGATGCGGTTGGCGGTGACCAGTTCCTCAAGGATTTCCTGCCTGTTCATCTCCGCCTTTCCGGCCGCCCCTCGACGGTCCATTTTTCGATGCCGCAACGACGCCCTCGTCAGCGGGCGGCATGGCTCCAGTCCTTCGGAAAGAGGCCGTCGTCGACGGCGCGGCCGGTCTCCCGATGCGATGCGGACCGAGCCGCTCAATCCTCGAAAAGCATGCCGCGGTAGAGCGAGATCGACAGGATCTGCTCGAAGCTCACCCAGAGGAACAGCACCACGGCGGCCGCGATCAGGATGCTGAAGAGCGGCTTCTTGCGCCCCTCGACGATCATGTAGGCGGCGAGATAGACCGGCACCGACGGCAGGATGCCGACCAGCATGACGCCGGCGGTGAAGGCCGCGACCCATGCCACGGCCAGGAATTCGCGATGCCAGGAGGGATGTTCCTCATCCTCCTCGCTTTTCGGCAGGCCGGGAAGGCTGGAGGCCGGATTGAGGAATTTGCGGACGAACTGCCCCGTGCGGGTGGTGGTGCGCGAGACGATGTCGAGCGCGATCAGCACCAGAAGCGTGTAGCAGACCAGCAGCGGTACCGCGCGCGAGGACGGCGGATAGCCATAGGCCGCGACGATGAAGGTGACCGTCAGCGCCAGAAAGACGACCGGCGGCGCGAAATTCTCCAGAACCGCGCCCAAACCCTTGCTTGCCTGTTTCATGAAAATTCCTCGACCGCTTTTTCGCGCCGCAGAACCGTGCGCAGCATGGGGAAAGTCAGCGCCGCCACGATCATCACCAGCAGCAGCGCCGAGATCGGGCGCAGGACGAAGATGGACCAGCTGCCGCTCGATATCATCATCGCCTGATCGAAGCTGCGCTCCGCAAGCTCGCCGAGCACCAGCGCGATGACGAGCGGCAGGCGCGGATAGTCGAAGCGGATCAGCAGGTAGCCGATGACGCCGAAGACGAAGGAGAGCACGATATCGCCGGCCAGCGAATTGTTGGCATAGGCGCCGACAAAGGAAATCGCGATGACGGCCGGCACGAGGATATGCGCGTCGAGACGGGTGATCATCGCCAGCGGCCGCACCATCATCAGGCCGATGACGGAGGCGAGCACGGAGGAGAGCGTCAGCGTCAGGATCAGGCCGTAGATTTCGGCCTCGTGATGCATGATCATCGTCGGGCCGGGCTCCATGCCGTGCAGCACGAGCACGCCGAGCAGCACCGCCATCTCGGCCGTTCCGGGAATGCCGAAGGCGAGCGTCGGGATGAGGTTGCCGCCGTCCTTGGCGTTGTTGGCCGCTTCCGGCGCGATGACGCCTTCGATATTGCCCTTGCCGAAGCTCTTCGGGTCCTTCGAGGCCTGAACCGTGCTGAAATAGGCGAGGAAGGCCGCGACCGTGCCGCCGACGCCGGGGATGGCGCCGACCAGCGTGCCGATCAGCGAGCCGCGCAGCAACGTCTTCCAGTATTTGAAGGAGGCCCAGACGCCGTCGAGCGTCCCCGTAAGCCCGACCTTACCCTTGTCCTTGGCGATAGAACCGCCCTTGGCCGACAGCTCGATCATTTCCGGGAAGGCGAAGAGGCCGATCATCGCCGGCGCGAGCGGTATGCCCTCCCAGAGATGCTCGATGCCGAAGGTGAAGCGCGTGCCGCCGTTGACGTTGTCGAAGCCGACGAAGGCAAAGAGCAGGCCGACGCCGCCGACGATCATCGCCCTCAGCATCTTGCCCGGCGCGCAGGCGGCGATGGTGACGAGCCCGAGCACGGCGAGCAGGAAGAATTCGGAAGGACCGAAGGCGAGAACGATTTTCTTGGAGATCGGAATGACGGTCAGCAGCGTGAAGACGCCGATGACGCCGCCGACCGAGGAGGCGCTGGCGGATGCGCCGAGCGCCAGCCCCGCCTTGCCCTGCTGGGCAAGGGGATAGCCGTCGAGACAGGTCGCCGCGTTCGGCGCCCCGCCCGGCAGGTTGATGAGGATCGAGGTGACCGAGCCGCCGAAGGAGACCGCCCCCATCAGCCCGCCGGCGAGCGACAGGGCGGCATAGGGGTCGAGGCCGACGGTCATCGGCCCGAAGACGGCGAGCGCCGTGGTGCCGCCCATGCCCGGCACGACGCCGACGACGAGGCCGATCAGCATGCCGATCGTGAGAAATAAAAGGGACTGGAATGTGAATACGTTCCCAGCCGCGGTCAGCGCGACGTCAAGCATCGGATGTCCTCGATTGAATGCGGGCTAGTTGGCCGGGCCGAGATACTTGTTGTACTGCGTGTAGAAGTTGAACTGGCTCTCGAGATTGGCCTTGGCGGCGGCAGCGTCGCCGGGTTCGATCTCGATGCCGCTGTCCTTCGACCACTTCACCATGTCGCGGTCCTTCATGGCGGCCATCAGGCTCTCGGAAAGGGTCTTGGCGATCTCCGGCGGCAGGTTCGGCGGGCCGGCGACGAGACGGCCGAGCGTCAGCTTGGACAGTTCGGGATGCCCGAGTTCGACAGCATTCTGGGCGCCCGGCACCAGCGACGTCTCATCGAAAGTGCCGATGATGCGCAGCTCGCCGGACTCCACGAATTTCTCCATGACCGGCAGCGCGCCGACGACGGCGTCGCCATCGCCGCGGATGACGGCGAGCACATAGTCGTTGCTGCCCTTGTAGCCGGAGATCATCTCGCGCGGGATGCCGAGCATGTCGGTCGCGATCATGGTGGTGGAATAGGCCGTCGACGACGGGCCGGAAGCGGTGAACTTGACCGGCCGCCCGAGGGCCTTCAGGTCCGCGACCGTCTTGTAGGGCGAGGACGAGGCGACGCCGATGCCGTAGCTGTCGTAACCGAGGCTGCCGAGCCAGGTCATCTTGGTCAGGTCGTATTGCAGGCCGCTATCGCCGCGGATCTGCGGCACCAGCATGCCGGGAATGTTGAAGATGCCGATCGTGTAGCCGTCGGCCTTGGCGCGGAAGACCTGGGCAGCGCCGCGCGCGCCGCCGGCCGCCGGCACGTTGTCCGGCACGATGTTGACGCTTTGCGGAAGATGACGCTGCATGATCGGCGCGATGGCGCGCACATAGGTATCGAAGCCGCCGCCGGGACTGACCGGAATCACGAATTCGATATTCTTTGCCGGAAAGTCCGCTGCCATAACCGGCGCGGCCGTCAGAAGGCAAGCGACCGCTGCCCCGAACATTCCCCTCATCTGCATCTCCTCCCCATTGCAATACGTAGGCCGCAGGCCGATGCCTCGTGGTGGGCGCCCGCATCGTCACGGAAAGACGGACAGCCGTCTCCAGCGGCAAAACCCGCCCACCTCACCGGCCTGCGAACCTTTGGAAAAAACGAGCCCCACCCAGCCCCCCGGCTGCCTCGCAGGCAAAAGCTGGCATTCATGAATATGCATGACAAGAATGAATTTTCGCTTTTAGACTATATGAAAATCAGCTTGCAGCTCCTTTGGAGAATCCACTCTCGAAGCCGATCCGTCAAGACACCCGCCTGCTGCGAAGGTACCGCTTGCCATCGTGAAAAACTTATGGCTTCCTGCATGGATATCTCTTAGACACCGCCGCCCTGCGCTGGGACACTCTTCACGGGGCCAATGGGATCGGGATTGGCCGGAGGAGCAGGAAACGGGCGGGGCCGAGGACGCCTGTCTCTCCGCATCGGGCCGGCAGGCGCCGGGGGCCGTCGTTGTGCCGGAACGATATCCGGACGTCCCGATCCTGTGATCGAACGTATTGAGGAGGATATTGAAGATCATGACAAAAAATGAGGATACGTCCGGTACGCCGGGCATCAGCCATAATTCACAGCACCAGACCCGCGAGGAAAAGATCGCCGGTCTCTACCACTCCAAGAAGGACCGCGTGTTCGTGCGCGGCATTCAGGGCCATTACGGCCTGAAGGACGAACTCGACCGGCTGCGCTCGGTTCCCCGCGTGAAGAAGGCCAAGGAAACCGCCTTCGTCGACGGGCCGCAGGCATTCTCGCGCCACTATGTCGAGCCGAAGGACGGCATCACCCAGACCTTCCACCTGCATCTCGAGGAATATGCGCCGGGCGGGTCCTCCCAGAAGCACGGCCATGTGAACGAGGCCGCCTTCTACATTCTCGACGGCACCGGCTACGAAATCCACGACGGCATCCGCTACGACTGGGAAGCCGGCGACGTGGCGATCGTCCACAACAATTGCGTCCACCAGCACTTCAACGCCAGCAAGGAAAAGCCGGCCCGCGCCATCGTCATCAAGACCAAGCCGATGTACCTGTTCCTGAACCTGCTGTTCCAGAAGCAGGTCGTCGCCCGCTCGGTCGACGATACCCCCGAAAGCGAAGGTTTCGAGGTGCGTGAACTCGAAGAAGACCTCAACCACCCCGAGGGAGGATACTGACATGGCCTGGGGAGAAACCTCGATCTGGCTGAACGGCACCAGCAACGAACGCCTCTACCAGCGCCTGCTCGACGACGCGCAGGATGCGCCCTCGCGCAATTCCCGGCGCAAGAAGATCGTCAAGCCGCATGAAATGCCCTGGGAAATGTCGCGTCAGGGCCTCCTGAAGCATCTCATCAACGAGAACATGAACACCCGCATGGAAACGGTCGACGCCTACATGCAGATCATTCCGCCGGGCTCGCGCTCCGGCAAGCACCGGCATCTCGCCGAGGAATGTCTCTACGTCATCGAGGGCCGCGGCTACGACATCCATCAGGACTGCGACGTCGAGATCAACGACGCCTTCGAGTGGGTTCCGCAGAAGGAGACCAAGCGCTACGAATGGGAAGCCGGCGACGTCATCTATATTCCGCCCGCCACCATCCACCAGCACTTCAATCTCGACCCGGATCGGCCGGCACGCCTGATTTCGTCGACCAACCGCATCTTCAACCAGATCGGCCTGAACACGCTCGACCAGATCGAGGACGCGCCGGAATACGATCCCCGCACGGTCTTGACCGACGCGATCGTGCGCGAATATCTGAGGGGTGAGCGGCGCTAGAGTTTGTCAGGGAAAAGTGGGAACCGGTTTTCCCGCGAAGACAAACGAAAACAAAAGGCGCCGCCGCCGGCCAATGCACGAGAAGGGCACGATCCATGCCGCGGAAATCCCATTCGATTTCGGATCATGTCCTCGGCGCCCTTCATGACCACGATCATGGCCATGGCGATTTCGACCATGACCATGATCACGATTTCGCCATGCCGGATACGGTCGAGCGGCTTTCCTTCGTCAGCATCGGCATCGACATCGGCTCGTCGAGCACGCAGGTCGCGTTCTCCCGGATCGGCGCGCAAGGGCCGGGGGCTGCGCACGACCGACAAACGCTCTTCCTTTCCCCCGTCCATCCGACGCCCTTCGACGGCGACGGTCGGATCGACGATGCGCGGCTGCGCCGGCTGATCGCCTCAGCCTTTGGCGATGCCGGGCTGACGCCGGACGACATCGAGACCGGCGTCGTCGTCCTCACCGGCGAGGCGGCGCTGCGGGAAAACGCCGCCGCCATCGCCCATCTGGTCTCGGAAGACGTGGGGGAACTGGTCTGCGCGGCGGCCGGCCATCATATGGAAGCGCAGCTTTCGGCGCGTGGCTCCGGCGCGGTAGAAGCCTCGCGCGCCGATGGCGGCCGACGCATCCTGCTGATCGATATCGGCGGCGCCACTGCGAAACTTGCCGTCGTCGACAACGGCAGGGTGACGGCGACCGCGGCGCTTTCCGTCGGCGGACGGCTCCTCGTCATCGACCGGGAAAACCGCATCCGCCGGCTCGACGCCGCCGGCATCCTCCATGCCCGCGCGGCCGGGCTCTCCTGGCAGGCCGGCGATATCATCGATCCCGCCCGCCGCGGCCTGCTGGCCGAGGCGATGGCGGACATGGTGATCGCCGCCGCCGACGGCCGGGCAGCCGAGGCTTTCATGCTGACGGCGCCGCTCGGAAAGACCGGACGCCTCGACGGCGTCATGCTCGCCGGCGGCGTCGGCGAATATGTCTATGGCCGCGAAACGCGCGATTTCAACGATCTCGGCAGGGCCTTGGGGCTGGCGCTGAAGCGCCGGATCGATGCCGGCGCCTTCCCCTGCCCGCTGCTCGCGCCCGGCGAATGCATCCGCGCCACCGTGCTCGGCGCCTCCTCCCATAGCCTGCAGCTCAGCGGCGACACGATCTTCATTTCGTCCCACGCCGACCTGCTCCCCGTGCGCAACCTGCCGGTCATCGCGCCCGATATCGATCTGACTGCCGAGACGATCCGGCCTGCCGACGTCGCAGTAGCGATCGCCCGCCACCTCGACGCCTTGGACGGCAGGGATCCGAGCCAGGCCGTGGCGTTGTCTCTCCCCTGGGCCGGCGCGCCCGCTTATGAGCGGCTCCGCTCGCTCGCCGAGGGGATCAGGAAAGGGCTTTCCGCCCGCATAGACCGCCGCACCTCGCTCTATGTCCTCGTCTCCGATGACATCGCACTCGGCCTCGGCCATATCCTCAAGGAGGAATTGCGCATCGCCAGCGAAGTGATGGTGATCGACGGCATGCAAACGGCCGATTTCGACTTCGTCGATATCGGCCGTGTCCGATTGCCGTCCCATACCGTGCCGGTCACGATCAAGTCGCTTCTCTTCGGCGGGTGGCAGGGGCAGGCGCACGCTCCGTAAGAAGGCGCCTGCCCTATTTCTTGTCAGTCCGCGTGTCCCTGGATCACGATGCGATCGTAGAGCGGTTCCCACTTCTTCGCATTGTCCAGCTTGTCCGCCGGGTCGGCGATCTTGATGGCGACATTCTCCAGCGGCGACTTGACCTTGCGCGACGTCGGCACGTAGTCGAGCGATGCCAGCACCGCCTGCCCGTCGCTCAGCATGTAGTCGGTGAAGAGGGCTGCCGCATTCGGATGCGGCGCCGTCTTGGCGACGCCGATGCCGTTCGAGCGGGCGATTGCCGGTTCGAGCGCGAACCAGTCGATCGGGGCGCCCGACTTCTTCGCCTGGATCGGCATATAGTTATAGAGCGTCAGCCCCACCGGCACCTCGCCCGCAATAACCATATTGTTGAGCAGCGTGTGCCCCTTGCGCACCGAAAGCCCGTTGGTCTTCACCATGTCGCGGAAATATTGCAGCCCCTTCTCGTCGCCCATGGACCGCACGACCCCGATGAACCAGTCGATGTCCTCCATCTCGAAACCGAGCTTGCCCTTCCACTTCGGGTCGAGCAGGTCGGCATAGGTTTTCGGCAGCTCGTCCTTCTTGATGAGGTCGCTGTTGTAAGCCTGGACCCAGACGGACAGCAGCGTGCTGACCCATTCCTTGTCCTGCGGCACGGCGCCGTCGATCAGATCGGCGAAATAAGGCGACTCGATCTTCTGCAGCAGCTCCTCGCGCCGCAGCGCCTCCATTTCCGGGGCGCTGATATGGATGGCGTCGACCGTCGCGCGGCCGGCCTTCTGTTCCTGCGTGGTGCGCTGCAGCACGTCGCCGCCACTGGCACGCCAGACCGTGACCTTGATGCCGTATTTCTCCTCGAAGGGCTTGATCACCGGCTCGATGTCGTTCTGCGCGATCGACGTGTAGAGCATCAGCTCGCCTTCCGCCTTGGCGGCCGCCACCAGCTTCTCCTGCCGGTCGGGCGCGGTCGACGTGAGCAACGAATTGTCGGCCAGGGCCGGGATGGCGAATCCCGCAGCCGTCAGCGCGGACGCTGCGGCAATCATGAACAAGCGCCTCTGCAATGTCATGCGACTCCTCCTCTTTTTTGTTAAAGACCGCCGCGGTCTCCTCACTATCCCCGGCGGTCCGATGGCATGGGCACGCTCAGTTGCGGATGAGCGTGCAATGTTCCGGCTGGATATCGACGAAGATCTTGTCGCCGATCGGCGTGCGCAGCGAAGGGTGCGCGCGCGCGAGAATCTCGGTGTTCCCGAGCTGGATCTGAAAGTCCACGAACTCCCCGAGGAACAGCTTGGTGCTCACCGTACCCTGCAGCAGATGGCCGGGCGCGGCGCTGCCCTCGTCGCTTTCCAAGAGGCGCACGTTTTCCGGGCGGATCGAAACGCTGATCTTCTCGCCCTCCGCCAGCGCGTCTTCCGCCGGCATGCGGATGGTGCCGATCTCGCTGTCGACCACCCAGTTGCCGGACTGCGGATCGCGGCCCTTCACCGTGGCATCGACGAAACTGGTGGTGCCGACGAAATCGGCGGCAAAGCGCGAGGTCGGCTTTTCGTAGATGTCGCGCGGCGTGCCGAGCTGCACGATCCGGCCGCTGTTCATCAGGGCGATCTGGTGCGACAGCGCCAGCGCCTCCTGCTGGTCGTGGGTGACGTAGATCGTCGTCAGGTTCAGCTCGCGCTGCAGGCGCTTGATTTCGAAGCGCATCTTGTCGCGCAGCTTGGCGTCGAGGTTGGAGAGCGGCTCGTCGAGCAAAAGCAGCCGCGGCTCCATGATCAGCGCGCGGGCAAGCGCCAGGCGCTGCTGCTGGCCGCCGGAAAGCTTGGTCGCCTCGCGGCCGGCGAAGTTTTCGAGTGCGACGACGGACAGGACGCGGCCGACCTTCTGCTCGATCTCCTGCTTGCTGAAGCGCTTGCGCCCCACCCGCAGCGGAAAGGCGGCGTTTTCGAAAACGCTCATATGCGGCCAGATGGCGTAGCTCTGGAACACCATGCCGAAATTGCGCCGGTTGGGCGCCACGAAAACCTTGCGGTCGGAGGAAAACACGATCGAATCGTCGACGGCAATCGTTCCCGTCGTCGGCCGTTCCAGACCTGCAATGGAACGCAGCGTCGTCGTCTTTCCGCAGCCGCTCGGTCCGAGCAGCGTAAAAAGCTTGCCCTCGGGAATGTCGAAGGTGACGTCCTGCGCGGCCTTGACGACGTTTCCGTGCTTGTCGGGGTATTCTGTGCAAAGTTCTCTGACGGAAAGCATAAAATTCTCCTCCTGGCGGATCATGCCGGCAGGTCAGGGCCGGACGCCCGATCGCGTGAACCGATAGTGATGGCCGGAAGGCGGCGCCCCGCCTTCCGGCTCCTGACATTTACTTCTTCTGCTGGAGGACGATCTGCTCGAAAAGGTCCTGCCACTTCTTGCCCTCGTCGAGCACGATCTTGGCATCGATCACGTCGAGCTTGATGCCCTCGGGCAGCGGGAACATCTGGGTGTTGGTCGGCGTGAAGCCGCGCTTGGCAAGGATCGCCTGGCCGTCGGTCAGCTCGAACTCATAGAAGAGCAGTGCTGCGTTCGGATGCTGCGAATGGGCGGCGACACCGATGCCGTTGACGCGCGAGGGGATCGGCGAGATGCCGAACCAGTCGACCGGTGCACCGTCCGCCTTCAACTGCTGCGCCTTGTACTGATAGACCGTCATCGACAGCGGAACTTCGCCCGAAGCGACGAGGTTCGTCAGCAGCGTATGGCCGGAACGCACCGAAATGCCGTTGGTGCTGACGAGCTTGCGGAAGAAATCGATCCCTTCCTGCTCGCTCGGGAAGCTCTTCACGACGGCGCCCATCCAGTCCGCATCCGCGGCCTCGACGCCGAGCTTGCCCTTCCACTGCGGATCGAGGAAATCGGTCCAGCTTTTCGGAATGGAGGCGGCCTCGACGAGGTTGGTGTTATAGGCCGAGGTGATGACGTTGAGGCGCGTGCCGACCCAGCCGTGGTGGCTGGAAACCGCTTCCGGCAGGAGCTGCTTGAAAGTCGGCGTCTCGACCGGCTGCATGATCTGCTCGCGCACCAGCGCTTCCAGCTCAGGGCCGTTGGTTTCGAAGACGTCGGCCGTGAAGCGGCCTGCCTTGGTTTCGGTCACGCCGCGGGTCAGCACGTCTTCCGAGCTGCCGCGCCAGACTTCGACCTTGACGCCGTATTTGTCGGTGAACACCTTGGTCAGCGCATTGATGTCGTCGATGGGGGCGGACGTGTAGATCGTCAGGCCGCCTTCGGCCTTGGCGCCGGCGATCAGCTTCTCCATCCGGTCCGCGCCGTCATACTTGGCAAGGTCCGCCATGCTGGATTCGGCAAAAGCCGGTGCTGCCGACAGCAACGAAACGAGTGCCGCCGCAGCGAGCCCGAAACGGCTGGTCCTGGTAGAATGCAAGGTCATAATATCTCCTCTCCTGTTTATGGTTGGTGACGATGCGGCCCCTTCGCCGCATCGTCGGGCAATGTCGTTACTTCGGCGGCAGATCGGCCAGTTCCGCCTCGTAGGCGGCATCCATGCGCGGGGTCAGCCCGTTCTTTGCCAGCGCTTCGGCAAAGGTCGTGCGCACCGTCTCGCTTTCGTCCGCGTAATCGATCTGGTCGCCGCCGACACGCCGGCTGATCCAGGCTTTCGGGACGCCCTGCGCGTTGCGGATCGACACCACCTCGTGCTTGAAGGCGAGGTAGCGGGCCGGCGTGGCGCCTGTGTTGAAATGCTGGTGGAACCACATGTTCGGCGGCACGATCAGCGTGCCGACTTCCCAGTCGTAGCGCTTCGGCTCCTCGCCCTCCGGCCACATCAGCGAGTAGCCCTCGCCGCTGAGGATGATGACGTAGGCGCCCGGACCGTGGGCATGGCCCTTCTTGTAGGTGCCGACCGGAAACTGCGAAATGTGGCTGTTCATCGAGCCCTTCGCCATGTTGAAGCGGATGTGCCCGCCGCCCGCGCCGCGTTCCTTGGCGCTGATGAGAGGCAGATTGACCGCATCGGCGACGAAGTTGGTTTCGAGCAGCAATCCCTTCTGCTCGCCCTTGTTGCTGAAGTAGTCGGGCTCGCCGGCGAAGCGGTTCGGGAAGTCGTGCTTGGTGTTGAAGACGAAGTCGAGGTCTTCGTAGAGATTGATGATCGGCGGCGCGTTGGTGACGCCGATATAGCGCGCCGGCTGCACGCCGGAGCCGTTGAAATGCTGATGCCAGGTGTTGAGCGGAATGGCGAAGAGCGAGCCCGCCTGCCATTCGAAGGTGATCTTCTGGCCGGCGTCGTTCCACACCGTCGTCGAACCGCGTCCTTCAAGGACGAGGACCATTTCCTCATAGAGCTGGCGGTGCGGCGCAAGCTTGCCGCCGGCCGGGATTTCCATGACGTAGCTGTCGTTGGAAGTACGGGAAGCGTCGTGGTTGACGAAGACCGCGTTGCCGCCGCGGCGTGCCCACGGCTTCAGCGGGACGGTGCGCAGGTTGCGCACGTAAAGGGCGGGAATGATGTCCAGGCCCTCATCCCTGATCCAGCGCGTATAGGGTGAATCCTTTTCGGTGGCGAATTTCTTCGCCAGGTCATCCGAAACGAGTGCATCTTTCGCCATTGCGGCTTCCTTTCATTGACTGCGACTGGTGTTTGCGTGGGAATCAGCTTTCGCTGACGCCGAAGCGGCGGCCGACGAGCTGGGCGATCATGACGATGACGAAGAGCGCCGCGATCAGCATGACGCCGAAGGCCGAAAGCTCGACATACTGGCCGTTCTGCCAAAGCTCCCAGATCACGATCGACACGACCTCGGAACCGGAGCTGTAAAGCAGGACCGAGCTGGACAGTTCGCGCACCGAGACGACCACCACGTAGATCCAGCCGGCAAGCAGGCCGGGCTTGAGGAGCGGCAGAAGGATACGCCAGAAGGTGGTCAGCCAGCCCGCGCCGCTCATGGCCGCGGACTCTTCCAGTTCGCGGTGGATTTGCAGCATCGAGGTCATGTTGTACCGCATGCCGTAGGGCATGAAGCGCGTGACGTAGGCGATCAGCATGATCCACAGCGTCCCGTAGATGCCGATGTCGAGATAGAGGTAGCAGATCATCACCGACAGACCGAGAACGAGGCCGGGGAAGACCATCGACAGCGAGGCGAGGTTGTCGAGAACCCAGCGGCCGGGGAGCTTCGTGCGGACGACGATCCAGCAGATGACCGAGGTCATCAGCATGACGATGAAGGCGGTGCTCAGCGACAGGATCAGGCTGTTGAAGACGGCGCGATCGACGGTCGGGTAGTTGATCATCTTGATGTAGGCGTCGAAGGAGATGTTCTTCAGAGCCGCCCAGCTCGGCACGCTGTAATATTTCTGCAGCGACGACCACAGCAGCACCAGGAACGGCATCACCACGACGAGCAGCATGTAGAAGACAAGCACGCAGCCGGCGGGAATCCGCCAGACGCCGAGATCCATCGGGCGCGGCCGGAAACCCTTGCCGGTGACGGTGGAATAGCGGCTGCCGCGGGAGCTGAGGCGCGACTGGAAATAGATGCCGAACGAGGCGATGGCGAGAAGGGTGATCGCGTAGGCCGAGGCGAGACCGATATTGCTCGGATATTCGTGGATCGCCTTGTAGATCGACGAGGTGAACACCTGAATGCCGACCGGCAGGCCGAGAAGTGCCGGAGCCTCGAAGGATTCGATGGAGCGCACGAAGAGGATCAGGAAGGAGCCGAGAACCGCCGGCCATGCCAGCCTGAAGGTGATGCGCAGCGCGATCTGGCGGATCGAGGCGCCGCTCATCATCGCCGATTCCTCAAGCGACGGGTCCATGGCGCGAAACGCCGCCGACATCAGCAGGAAGGCGATCGGCGAATAATGGAGCCCGTCTACCCAGATCATCCCCGCCATGGAATAGACGTTGAAGATCGGCTCGTGAATGCCGAAGAGGTTGCGGGCGAGCAGGTTGAAGATGCCGATCTTCGGGCTGGCCAGCATGATCCAGGCGACCGTGAAGAGAATGCTCGGAATGACGAGCGGCACGATGGCCGCCGCATAGAACAGCATCTTGAACGGCGTGTTGGTTCGCTCGTTCAGCCAGGCGAAGAAGCCGCCGACGACCAGCGACAGCGTGGCGGTGCCGCAGGCGAAGATCACCGAGTTGACGAAGAGCCGGAAGGTCTCCGGATTGGTGTAGGCGTCGATATAGTTGCCGAAGGTGAGCACCGCGGGCGCGGTCGCCGTGCCGGGCGTGAAGAAGCTCTGCCAGATGAGGAAGACCAGCGGCACGAGCGAGAGCCATGCGACAACTACGACGACGAGGCCGATGATGAGCCACTTGGCTTCGAAGCGCGGGCCGCTCAGCGGAGCCGTCTCCTGCGCATATTCCTGTCGTACCGTCATTCATTTCCTCCCAATGCATCTCGTTTGGCCGGATTTTTCATCCGGCGGGCGATCGAAGCGGCTATCGATGCGTGCCGCCCCGCCCGGAATTGTCGGCGCCCTCATGGGCATGATCGTGCGAATGGCTGTGGCTGTGGCTGTGGCCGTGATGGTGATCGTGGCTGTGATGGCCGCCATGATCGTGATGATGATGGTGGTCTTCGCGGTGGTGCAGGCGCTGCGGCTTGTCCGCTGCCGCCGCCGCCTCGCTGAACACCAGCGACTTGACGGTGACCGGCACGGTGCGCGACGGCAGGCGGATGCGGCCGAGGTCGATGAAATCGAAATCCTGCAGCGCAAGGCCGTCGAGAACCAGCACGTCGTCGGCGAAGGCGAGTTCGTCCTTGAGGATCGCGCCCAGCGTCATCGCCACATCGCCGTCCAGCATCACGAAAAGCGGCCGCCCGGAAACGGCGCCCGCCAGCGCCTCGGCGAAGGCGCGGATGCGCCCGTATTCCGGCTCGCCGGACCATTCGAAGGCGAGCGCGAAATCGCCGCCGCTCTCTTCGAGGTCGAAAAGCTTCAGGTGGCGGGCGATCGCCTCACGCGCAACAGCCACGTCGATCACGCCGGACAGATCCACGGCGGGCCGCAGAACCTGCAGATTGCGGCGCGGCAGCAGCCGGCCGGGATTGGAGATATAGGACGTGCTGCCACTCAACTGGATGCTGTATTCGGACGCGCCGAGTGCGGTGGCGCGAATGCATTCGCCGCCGTCGAGCAGCGGCCAGGGCAGGACGCCGCGGTCCATCCTGTCGCGCAGGGCAAGGCCGAGGCGGCGGCCGAGATCGCCGAAATCGCGCGTCTCGCGCCCGTAAAGATATTCGCCGACGCCGCCGGAGAAGATGACGCCGTCGAGCTTGCCGAGGGCCGGCAGCCGCTCGGTCAGGAAGAGATGCGCGGCCGCAGCCTCGGCATCCGGCTCGGCAATCGCCAGGAGCAGCGTATCGGCCATGGTCGCGGCCACCTTGTCGAGGTCGGCGGGCGTGGCGCGGTCGCCTTCCCGCCAGTCGAAGCCGGCCCGGCCGGCATGATGCCGCCCCGCCGGATCCAGCCGGATGATCGTCCCCTTATCGTCCGCGACCAGGAGCCGCCCGCCGACGTGGAAGGCGGCGGTCGCGGTGACCTTGCCGCGCTCGATCAAGGCGAGCTTGGCGGTGCCGCCGCCGATATCGACGTTGAGCAGGCGCGAGCCCTCGTCGAAGGAGCGGCGCGCCGCTCCCGAACCGTAAGCCGCGAGCATCGCTTCCATGTGATGGCCGGCGGCGGCGCAGACGAACTGCCCGCCCTGCGCGGCAAGCACGGCGGCGATGGCGCCTGCATTCTCGCGGCGCAGCGCCTCGCCCGTCAGGATCACGGCGCCGGTATCGATCTCGTCGGGCGTGAGGCCGGAGGCGGCATAGGCGTCGTCTATGATCTTGCCGAGGGCGGCGGCGTCGATCAGCGTCTCGCTCTCATAGGGCGTGAAACAGACCGGCGACTGGAAAAGCGTCTCGCGGCGGACGATGACATAGCGGCTCGTCAGGTCCTCGCCCTTGCGGCGAAGATGGATCGCCGAAAAGATGACCTGCGTGCCGGAAGACCCGATATCGATGCCGACGCTCTTCAGGAAGACATTGTCCTGAAGCCAGATCGGATTGTCCTCGAGCGCCTGCGGCGGACCGAGGTCGTCGTGATCGTGGTCCGCGTCCGGCCCGTGCTCGTGAACGAGCGCACCGTCATAGACGTGGTCGATGAGCGTATGGGCCGCCGGCTTGTCAGTCATGCGTGCTTCTCCTGTCCCTCGCCGCTCAATTCCGCGAAACGACGATCTTGTCGTAGAGATCGCTCCACCGCTTGCCGTGCTCGAGCAGGAAAGCGGGATCGATGATCTTGATCTCGACGGTGTCGGGGAACGGATAGCGCTTGATGTTGGTCGCGCTCACACCGCGCTGGTGCAGAATGGCCTGCCCCTCGCCGAGCATGAACTCATGAAAGAGAAGCGCCGCATTGGGATGACGGGAGAATCGGGAAACCGCGACGCCGTTCACGCGCGCCGGCACCGGCCCGATGGTGAAAAGGTCGAGCGGCGCGCCGCCCTCCTTGAGCTGCTTGGCGGTGAAATCGAACACGGTGAAGGCAAGCGGAACCTCTCCCGACGCCGTCAGGTTGGTCAGAAGCGTATGCCCCTTGCGCACGGAAAGGCCGTTGGTTGCGACCAGCTTCCGGAAGAAATCGATCCCGGCGTCCTCGGAGGGAAATTCCTGGGCGATCGCCGCGAACCAGTCGTAATCCTCGTTCTCGATCGCCAGCTTTCCCTTCCATCGCGGATCGAGGAAACCGTCCCAGGATTTCGGCAGATCGGCCCGCATCACCAGATTGGTGTTGAAGACGCCGACCAGAAGATTGAGCCGCGATCCCACCCATTCATGATGGGCAGGCACCGCCTGCGGGAGAATGTCGGAAAGCACCGGCGAGGAAACGGCCTGCAGCACCTTCTCGCGCGAAAGCGCCTCGAGTTCGCGGCCGCTGTTTTCGAAGACGTCGACCATGTAGCGGCCGGCCTTGATCTCGGTCAGGCCGCGCTGCAGCACGTCTTCCGACGAGCCGCGCCAGATGGTGACGGGCACGCCGTATCTGGCGGTGAACGCATCGGTCACGGCGGTCATGTCGGCGACGGTGAAAGAGGTATAGAGGGTCAGGCCGCCCTCGGCCTTGGCGCCCGCGGCGAGTTTTTCCAGCCGATCGGCGCCGTCATATCGGGCAAGCTCGGCCAGAGACGGCGACTGGGCCGCGGCCGGCAGCGCACAGAACCCGGCAAGCGCGGCAGCCGCGACGGATACAAGAAATTCCCTCATGAGCCTCCCTCTCCGAGTTCCACTTCGCCGGCGCGCTCCTCAACACGCTGACGGAAGATAGCCGCAATCGGGCCCCACGGCCGGCAGACTGCGACTTCGAGAGAAACCTACGGATATGCGAGCGCCCTGTCCAAGATGGTTGGGCGTTGCAAGCCATAAGTTTTTCGCTATGGCGACTTCGCAGGCACGGGACCTAAGAATTCACCATTCCTTTCAGTGACCTGTCGCGACCGCGGCAACGGCCGCCGCGTCTTCCGGCGGCTGGTTTCCGCGCCAGACGACATGCATGTCGGGCCGCAAAAGCAGCAGATCGTAGCCATAGACCTGGCGGGCGACGTCGGACGAAACATCGAGAACGTCGAGCGGCGCCCCCAGCGCGCGGATCGCCGTTTCGAGGCCGGACGTATCGGCCCTGGTGTTGCCGAGGCGCAGCAGCGTATAGCCGGGCTTGATCCGGTCCTGCAGCGGCTCGCCCGGCGCGAGCCAGACATGCGGCAGGCGCGCGCCCGGCCAGGTCGTCGGCACATATTCGCGGAAGAGATGTTCCGGACCGCCCGGCTCCTCGCAGATCACCGGCGACCCCACGTAGCGGTAGCCAAGCTCGGCGCCGATCATCTCGTTGGTCTTGCGCTGCTCGATATCGGCAATGCGGGCGAGATTGTCGCGGGTCGCCTGCCCTTCGGGCGTCTCGTCCGTGATGTCGGGCTTGTATTGCGAGCGCCATTTGCGCCGCCCGAGCGAGGCATAGCGCGACGCGCCGACATTGCGGTCGCCGATCTGGCGGCGCTCGATTTCGTAGGAGCGCAGCAGGTTGGGTCCGCCCCAGCCCTGCAGCGTGGCCGCAAGCTTCCAGCCGAGGTCGACGGCATCGCCGACGCCGGTGTTCATGCCGAGTCCGCCGGTCGGAATGACGAGATGGGCGGAATCGCCCGCCAGAAACACCCGGCCGGCGCCGTAATTGTCGGCAAGCAGCAAATTCTGCTTCCACTGGCCGACATACAGCATCTCGTAGTCCACCGGCACGCCGACGGCCTTTTCGAACTGCGTTGCCATGTCCTCATCTTTTTCCACCACGGCGTGCAGGGTCCAATGCTTCGTTGAATCCTGCATGATGAGAAAGGTCGCCTGCCCATCGGCGATGTGATAATGCCGCCCCTTGCCGGGGCCGGGACCGATCGGAATCTTGTCGTAGAGGTCGGGGCAGTAGTAGAGCGCCTGGCGCAACTGCAAGAGGTTGCCCTCGCCGCGCAGCTTGATTCCGAGCTGCTTGCGCACCGAGCTTGCCCCGCCGTCGCAGCCGACGAGATACCTGGCGCGGACGGTCCGCTCGGTGCCGTCGGCATCGATAACCGTGGCGCTGACGCCGTCGTCGTCCTGCGTCAGCGACTGGAACTCGCAGCCGTAGCGCACCGTCACGCTCGGCAGTTCCTCGGCCACCGACTTCAGAAGCGGCTCCAGCGTATATTGTGAAATCAGCTGGTAAGCCTCGAGCGGCTGCGTGCCGTCGTTGACCTTCTCAATCTCCTCAAGCGCTTCGTTTACTGAAGGGTAAGGCAGATGGAGCAGCGGCTCTTCCGTCATCGAAAGCACGACGTAGACGTCCATCGGCACGTCGCCGTCCAGACCGGCGGCGCGGATCTTCTTCGACAGCCCCATGCGCCGGAAGATTTCCATCGTGCGCGCGTTGCAGCGCTCCATCTTCGGCAGGAACTGCGGCTCGGGTTTCTGCTCGATCAGCATGCAGTTCACACCGCGCTGGCCAAGATCGATTGCCAGCGTAAGCCCGACAGGGCCTGCACCGACGATAAGTACATCTGGATTGGTCATTGTCCCGACACTCAGCTTTCTGGAGGAAAAATGAGCCTGGCGCGGTCTCCTCTACCGAACCATAGCTTCATTGAAAGCTTTGTACAGGTGGTGGGATTTTGTCGTCAATAACAAATCTCGTATTGTGGGATATTTTTAATTTATCGTTCGACGCCATGGAAAAGGACCGGCAACTGCCGAACGCGGAAAAAACGACGAAGCCGGCATCGATCGCGCGATGCCGGCTCCACAAGCCTAGGTTTTTGTAAGACTGACGCCGGGCGGGCGATCAGGCGAAGATATGGGCGCCGTAGGCGGTCAGAAGCTGGTGGCCGCCCTCGAAGGTCATCTCCAGCGCCACGTAGACGATGATCGCAAGCCCGACCCAGCCGATCCACTTGTGGCGGTTGAGGAGCCCGGCGACCACCGAGGAGGCGACGCCCATCAGCACGACGGAAAGAACGAGGCCGAAGATGAGAGCGCTGATGTTCTCCTTCGCAGCACCCGCCACCGCCAACACGTTGTCGAGCGACATCGAGACGTCGGCGAAGATGATCTGGGCCAGCGCCTGCCGGAAACGCTTCGGCTCGACAGCCACATGCCCGCTGCCGCCGGTCGCGAGCGCGACCTCTTCCTGCTCTTCCGCGGCGGTCAGTTCGCCGAACATGGTCCAGCAGATCCACAGCAGCATCAGCCCGCCGACAAAGGTGATGCCGGTCACGAGCAGAAGCTTTGCGGCGACGGCCGCGAAAACGATGCGGATGACGGCGGCGGAGGCGATCCCGATCGCGATCGCCCGGCTGCGCATGTGCGCGGCAAGGCCGGCAGCCGCCATGCCGATCACGATGGCGTTGTCTCCCGACAGGAGAAGATCGATCATGATCACTTTGAAGTAGGCCGAGATCACTCCATAATCGAGAGAGGCAAGCACGGTGGGCTCCTTGAGAAAATCGATGAGGCGCCGGTGCCGGCGATAAGGGAACGCGTTGAGTTCCGAGTAGTTGGGACCTGCGTCCGGACAGCGCAATGTTGCGTTCGGCAAAACAGTCTTGCCCATCGATTGGCAAGCGCGACCGGCGCGGATGCGGCCCGCATCGCTTTGGCGATTTACAGAGCGGCCGGGACTGTGCGAAGACTTGAAACCGATGACGCAGTTTCCGAACATGGCACGGTCGAGCTTTGACGGCCTCGATCTGAACGATATCGTGATCTTCGCCCGCGTGGTGCAGCACGGCAGCTTCACCACCGCCGCCAAGCTGTTCGGCAAATCGCCGTCCTACATGAGCAAGCACGTCACCCAGCTCGAAAACGCGCTGAGCCTCACCCTGCTGCACCGCTCGACCCACCACGTCTTCCTGACCGATGCCGGCAAGGTCTTCTTCGATCACTGCACCCGCATCCTGAGCGAGCTGGATGCCGCCAAGGCCGATGCCAGCGGCCTCAGCGACGAGCTGATCGGCACCTTGCGCGTCCACAGCACGCCCGGCGTCGGGCAGGCGCTGGTCGGCCCGGCCATCGTCGATTTCGTCGAACAATATCCCTCGGTCAGGGTCGAGCTGACCGTCAGCGCCAATTCCGCCAGCCTGATGGAGCGCGGCGTCGACGTCGTCGTCGGCAGCCGCGATTTCGACGACGACGAATCGTTCCATAGCGGCCTCTTCGAACGCAAGCTCGGGCCGGCGCCCTATGTGATCTGCGCCGCCCCCTCCTATCTCGCGACCCATCCGGCACCGCGCTGCGTCGAGGATATCAGCGGGCATAACTGCCTCATTCACACCACGCAGAAGCCCGACCCGCGCATATGGACGGCGCGCATCGACGGTAAGGAAAGCTCCGCGCATGTCGACGGCGCCTTCCATTCCAACCTCGAAGGCGCGATCCTGCTCGCCGCGCTGCGCGGCGCCGGCATCGCCCGCCTGCCGCTCTACAGCGTCATCGAGGAAATCCGCTCCGGCGCGCTCGTGTCGATCTTCGATGCCGAAATCGTCTCCCACCGCGTCATCAAGGCCTTTTATCCGCGCAGCCGTTTCGTGCCGAAGAAGCTGCGCCTGTTCCTCGCCATCATGGAGGCGCGGCTTTCGGAGACCATCAAAGGTGGCAAGCGCGCGCCCTCCTCCTTCGTGCCCGACGGCTGACCTTGCGCAACGCGAAAAGAGAACAAATCTTATAATATGAGATAAAATAAAATTCCGACTGGACAAAGCCGCCCGCTTCGTCGCATTCTCCCGCCAACTTAGGAGTGGCCGCTTCTGTCGCGGCCGGGAGGACGATGTGACGAAGAAAGTCGAGCTGACGCTCGCCTGTGGCGACTATGAGATCGTGCGCGCTTTGCGAGAGGGGACTGTAAAGCCGGACGGGATCGACCTGACGATCCTGACGGAAATGGATTCCACCACCCGTCACTGGCGTTTCCTGAGAAACGGCGAGTTCGACGTCGCGGAAGTCTCGCTGTCGTCCTATGTGGCGGCGAAAACGCGTGGGCTACCCTTCGAAGCCATTCCCGTTTTCCTCCATCGCCGCTTCCGCCACGGCTTCATCTTCACCAATACCGCCAGCGGCATTCGCGAGCCGAAGGACCTCATCGGCAAGAAGGTGGGCGTGAAGAGCTATCTGGTCACGGCGACGCTGTGGCTGCGCGGGCTGCTGGAAAGCGAATACGGCGTGCCGCACCGCTCGATCGACTGGTATGCCGAGCTTGACGAGGACATCGACTTCAAGCCGCCGGAAGGGCTCAAGCTGACGCGGCTGCCGGACAACAAATCGGTCGAGCAGATGCTGTTGGACGGCGAGATCGATGCGCTGCTGCACCCCGACCTCATCGACCCGATCATCGATCGCGACCCGCGCGTCGGCCGGCTCTTCCCCGACTACAAGAGCGAGGAAATCGCCTATTACAAGCGCACCGGCATCTTCCCGATCATGCATGTGCTCGGCATCCGCCCGGAGATCGTCGAGCGCCATCCGTGGGTTCCGATCAATCTCTATCTCGCCTTCAACGAGGCGAAGCGCATCGCCATGAAGCGCATGGAGAACCCGCGCATCGTGCCGCTCGCCTGGTATCGCGAAGCCTGGGAGGAGCAGGAGGAGGTCATGGGAACCGATCCCTGGGCCTACGGCCTCGACGACCAGAACCGCAAGACGCTGGAGACCGCGACGGGTTACGCCTACCAGCAGGGCCTCATCGACCGGCAGGTGGCGCTTTCGGAACTGTTCCTCGACGTTTCCCAGGGCCGCAAGCGCGGCGACAAGCATCGTGTGTAGCGCCTGCGATACGCATGACGGAAGCCCTGAATTTCAACCGGCCTGGAGCCGAACGGCCTTCCGCTGCGAAGGTGCCGAGGAGAAAGACGACATGCACGAAGACCTGAAGCAGAGGATGGTGGAGGCCGGCCGCATTCTGGAGCAGGCGGGCCAGGGCGACTGGACGCGCGGCCATATCTCCGTCCGCATCCCGGACCAGCCGGACCGCTTCTACATGAAGGCGTCGAAGCTCGGCCTTGAGGAAATCACCCTCGACAACCTCATCACCGTCGGCCTCGACGGCGAGAAAATCGAAGGCGAGCACGGCCGTCACAACGAGGTCTACATCCATTCGGAAGTGCTGCGCGCCCGGCCGGACGTCAATGCCGTCGTTCACACGCACGCGCCCTACGCGGTCAGCTTTTCCGCCCTCGGCAAGCCGCTGCAGCCGATCGGCCATCCCGGCTCGATCTTCGCGGAAGGGCTTCCGGTCTTCTCCGAAACGACGGAACTCATCACCACGGCCGAGCGCGGCAAGGCCGTCGCCGCGGTTCTCGGAAACCACGGCGCGATGCTGCTGCAAAACCACGGCCTCGTCACCGCAGCCCCCAGCATCGAGCAGGCGATCTATCTGGCGCTTTCGCTGGAGAACGCCTGCATGATGCAGCTTTGGGTGGAGGCGGCCGGCGGCGCGAAAGCGCTCGGCAAGCCGGAGGATATCAAGGCCAAGCGCAAGCACATGTTCCGCGAGGAAATGTTCAAGGCGACCTTCGCCTATCTGGCGCGGCGGCTGAAGCGCGGCTGACCCTTTCGCCCGGCCGGCGCCACGGGCGCCCCGGACGCGACCACGATTTATTATCAGGAGGAATTTCATGCACTACATCGACGCGTTCAACCATTTCTTCCCCAAGCCGCTCTGGGACCGCATCCAGAAGCTGGAGGGCGCCGGCCAGGCCATCGGCAAGCGCATGCAGGGCATTCCCTGCATCTACGATCTCGACACCCGTTTCCGCGTGATGGACGAGTTTTCCGACTACACGCAGATCCTCTCGCTGGGCATGCCGCCGCTCGAAGCGATGGGCGACGGCGCGCTGGCGACCGAATTCGCCCGTCTCGGCAATGACGGCTTTGCCGAACTCGTCGCCCGCCACCCGGATCGCTTCGCCGGCTTCGTCGCCGCGCTGCCGATGAACGCGCCGGACGCGGCCGTCCGCGAAGCCGAGCGCGCTTTCACCGAACTCGGCGCCAACGGGTTGCAGATTCACACCAACATCAACGGCGCGCCGCTCGACGAGGAGCGCTTCTTCCCGATCTTCGAAATGGCCGCCCGGCACAACAAGCCGGTACTCCTGCATCCGTCGCGCGGCGCGAACATGCCCGACTATGCGACCGAGGACAAATCGAAGTACGAAATCTGGTGGACCTTCGGCTGGCCCTACGAGACCAGCGCCGCGATGGCCCGCCTCGTCTTTTCGGGCTTCCTCGACCGCCTGCCGGACCTCAAGCTCCTCGCCCACCACATGGGCGCCATGGTTCCCTATTTCGAAGGCCGCGTCGGACCGGGCTGGGATCAGCTCGGCAAGCGCACCTCGGACGAGGACCTGAGCCTGGTGCTCCAGCGGCTGAAGAAGCGCCCTCTCGATTATTTCAAGGATTTCTACGCCGACACCGCCGTCTTCGGCTCCCGCGCCGCCACCCTGTGCGGCCTGGAATTCTACGGCTCCGACCGCATCCTCTTCGCCTCCGACTCGCCGTTCGACCCGGAAAAGGGTCCCGGCTACATCCGCGATACCGTAAAAATCCTGAACGGCCTCGATCTTCCGAAGGAAGACATGGAGAAGATCTGCTTCCGCAATGCCGAAGCCCTGTTCGGCCTGAAGTCGTAAGACCGATCCACGCAGCATCAGGCCGGGCCTCGCCCCGGCCTGATGCTCAGCGGTGCAGTTCGCTGCTGAGATAGTCGAGGATCACGCGCGTCTTGTGCGGTATCTGGCGGCTGTGCGGGATCAGCGCGGTGATCTCGCGCATCGGGATGACAAAATCCTTGAGAAGTTCCACCACCTCGCCGCTGGCGATTTCGCGGGCGATGCAGAAGGCCGGCAGGACGGCGATGCCGAGCCCGGTTCTGACCGCGGCGCGCAGCGTCGTGTCGCTGTTGGACGACAGCGAACCGGACACCTTGACGCTGCGGACGTTTTCGCCGTCGAGCAGCTGCCAGATCGAATCCGGCGTCCGGGTCTTGTGGACCAGGCAATTGTGCCGGGCAAGCTCCTCCGGAACGGAGGGAGAGCCGTGCTCTTCGAGATAGCCGGGAGAGGCGCAGACGAGGTAGCGGATTTCGCCCAACGTTCGCGAGGCGAGGCTGCTGTCCTCCACCCGCCCAAGCTGGATGACGATATCGAAGGCGCTCTCGATCATCAGCACCGGCGTCATGCGGGAATCGTAGAGGAATATGTTCGCCGAGATATCGGGATGCGACTTGATGAAGGCGCTGATGAGCGGGGCAAGCAGGAAATGGCCGAAGATCAGCGGCGATGCGATCTTCACATGGCCGCGCGGCTCCTTCTGCAGATGGCTGACCGAAAGCTCCATGTCCTCCAGGTCCGCCATCAGCCGGATGCAAGAGGCCAGATATTCCGCGCCGATCTCGGTCAGCACCAGTTGCCGTGTCGTCCGATTGAACAATCGCGCCCCGAGATGGGCTTCAAGCTGGCTCAGATGTGTGCTGACGATCGCCCGCGATACGCCCATCTGGTCCGCCGCCTTGGCCATGCTGCCGGCCCTGGCGATGCGCACGAAGGTTTCCATCGCCTTCAAGCGATCCATGCCGGAGCCCTCATTGTTCAAGGATTTTGAAGAGTGATTTTGGAGACGCTGGCCTTCCCTGTCAAGGCGCGGTCCTGTAGCTCTCGATCTCATGGAAGCGTGATCGCGACGCCGGACGGACTGAGGTCCGAACTGCTTCGGCGATCACCAGAACGAATTGCGAGTTGGGAGGCTCACAATGTTCCGCATCTCGTCTCTTCGCGCCGATTGAACCGTCACGGGCTTCATGCCCGTCGAACGGCCCTTTCCGCTTCTCACCCGAACCACCCGACTTGCTTCTTGTTAAAGGAAGGCTGACGACCCATGACTGACAGACTTGCAGGACGCGTTGCCATCATCACCGGCGGCGGACACGGAATCGGAAGGGCCTATGTCCGGCGCTTCGCCGAAGAGGGCGCGAAGGTCGTCATCGCCGAACTGGACGGCGCCGCCGGCGAGGCGCTTGCCGCGGAACTGACCTCAGAGGGCTACGACGTCATCGCCTCGCGGACCGACGTGACCAGCGCCGAGCAGACCCGCGCGACCGCCGAACTGGCGATCAGCCGCTTCGGCCGCATCGACGTGCTCGTCAACAATGCCGCGGTCTTCGCCAGCGTTCCCATGTCCCGCGCCCCCTTCGACGAAATCGCCGAGAAGGAATGGGACCTGATGATGAACGTCAACCTGAAGGGGACCTGGCTTGCCACCCTCTCCGTCACCCCGCAGATGCGCAAGCAGCATTACGGCAAGATCATCAACATCAGTTCCGGCACGGCGCTGAAGGGTTCGGCGAGCCGCATCCATTACGTGACCTCGAAGGCCGGCATCCTCGGCTTCACCAAGACGCTGGCGAACGAGGTCGGCGGCGACAATATCTGCGTCAACTGCGTCGCCCCCGGCAACACGCTGTCGCAGGAAAACCCGAGCGAGGACCTTCTGAAGCAGCGCGAGCGGGCGGGCGCGGCCAGAGCCCTCAAGCGCGTGCAGGTGCCGGACGACCTGACGGGCGCCGTCGTGTTCCTCGCCAGCGCCGACAGCGACTTCATCACCGGCCAGACGCTCGTCGTCGACGGCGGCTCGTGCATGCACTGAAGGGTCGTTGCCATGATCAGAACGGTTCTCCAAGATATTCCTTCGACGGACGGCTTCGTGCTCGCGCACGAGCATCTGGTGATCGATCTCGGATCGCAGAAGAGCGCCGATGTCGTCCTCGGAGAGCAGGAGGAGCCGTTCGTCATCGAGGATCTTCGCGCCGCGAAGCGAGAAAGCCTCGGCCTGCTCGCCGACCTCTCCGTCCCCGGCTCCGGCCGGGACGTCAAGGCGCTTGCCCGCATCAGCCGGGAGACCGGCGTCCCGGTCATCGCCGCAACCGGCTTCTACTGGGACCCGTTCCCGCCGGCGGTGATGGAGCTGTCCCGCCCGCAGCTTGCGGAAACGATGATCGCCGAGATCGAGAGCGGCGCCGACGGCACGGCGCATCGCTGCGGCGTGATCAAGATCGGCATGCCGAAGGGTACGCCCGACGAGACCGGCGAGCACCTGTTCCGCGCCGCCGTCGACGCGGCACTCGCCACCGGTGCCGCGATCGTCTCCCACACCTCCGCCGTCTCGCAGGCGCCCTGGCAGATAGACCTGCTGAAGAGCTGCGGGCTGCCGCCGGAGCGGGCGCTCGTCAGCCATTTCTGCAAGGCCGGGCTCGATGAGGTCCTGCAGGCGCTGAAGGCGGGCGTCTTCATCGGCATCGACCAGATCGGCTTTGCCTCCGGTCCCGGCTACGCGCATCTCGCCGGCCTGGTGAGCGCGCTTTGCCGGCGGGGATACGAGCGGCAGATCATCCTCTCTTCCGACATGGCCCGGCGCAGCCGCCTCGGCCGCTTCGGCGGCGCGAGCTACGGCACGGTGTTCACGGAATTCCTGCCGCACCTGCGTGAAGAAGGCGTCTCCGAACGGCAGATCGAGGCGATGCTGAAAGACAATCCGGAACGGCTGTTCCGGCTGCAAAGATAACGTCAAATCGTTCGAAAGGACCAAGCATGAAAAGCGCCAATGCATTCAGCCGCGATGTCATGGAAATGGCTGAAAGGGAAACGCAGGGCTGGAAGATGTTCATCGGCGGCAAGTGGGTGGAAAGCCGCACCGGCAAGCGGCTGACCACCATCAATCCGGCCTATAACGAAGTGCTGGCGGAGGTCCCGGCCGCAGGTGCTGAGGACGTGGAGATCGCCGTTGCCGCCGCCAAACAGGCTTTCCCGGCCTGGAGCAGGCTCCATGTCGACGAGCGCGCCAAGTATCTGCGCGCCTTCGCCGACGGCGTGCGCAAGTGGGCGCGCGAATTCGGCATGCTCGACGCGCTCGACAGCGGCAACCCGCTGACCGCCATGATCGACGACGCCCGCAAGGGCGCCGGCCTCCACGATTTCTTCTGCGGCCTCGGCATGGAGATCAAGGGCGAGACCATCTCCACCCCCGGCGGCGGCCTCGACTACACCCGCCCGACGCCCTATGGCGTCGTCGCCCGCATCATCCCCTTCAACCATCCGATCTCGTTTGCAGCCGGCAAGATCGCCCCGGCGCTCGTCGCCGGAAATACCGTGGTGCTGAAACCGGCCGAACAGACGCCGCTGTCGGCGCTGCTGCTCGGCCGTATCGTCGAGGAGCACCTGCCGCCGGGCGTCGTCAACATCGTCGTCGGCAACGGCATCGATTGCGGCAGTCCTCTGGTCGCCCACCGCGACGTGCGCCGCGTCGCCTTCACCGGCAGCGTCGAAGTGGGCCGGGCAATCGTCAGCAGCGCCGGCATCAAGCCGGTGAGCCTCGAACTCGGCGGCAAGAACCCGATGGTCGTCTTCGACGACGTCGATGTCGAAAAGGCCGCCGCCGCCGCCGTCGCCGGCATGAACTTCACCCGCTCGCAGGGCCAGTCCTGCGGTTCCAACTCGCGCGTCTTCGTCCACAAGAAGCTCCACAGCGCCTTCATGGAAGCCGTGATCGACCGCGTGGCGAAGATCAAGGTCGGCCTGCCAGAACTGGAGGACACGCAGATGGGGCCGGTCGTCTCACGCAAGCAGTACGACCGCGTCATGCACTATATCGACGCCGGCCGGAAGGAAGGCGCCAGCGTCACCTTTGGCGGCACCCATTCCGCCGGCGAAGCCCTGTCGCAGGGCTACTTCATCGATCCGACGATCCTCGACGGGGTCCGGCACGGCATGGCCGTCGAGCGCGACGAGATTTTCGGGCCGGTGATGAGCGTGCTCACCTGGGACGACCCGGACACGGTGCTCCGCGAGGTGAACGACAGCGAATTCGGCCTGTGCGCCAACATCTGGACCAACAACATCCAGACCGGCCTTCGCTTCGCCGACGCGATCGAATCCGGCTACGTCTGGATCAACGGCCACGGCAACAAGCGCTTCAAGGGCGCCCCGTTCGGCGGCTTCAAGAGCAGCGGCATCGGGCGCGAGCATTCGACGGAGGAACTGCTCAGCTACACCCAAATCAAGAACGTCAACATCGCCTACTAGGCGAGATCGGCAGGGCTTGCGCCGGGTCCGGCGAAAAGGAGGAGGAGAGACATTGCGTATGAACTGGAATCGCAGACAGGCGCTGAAGGCATCGGCGCTTCTGGCGGGCAGCTTGTTGCTGTGGAATTCCACAGCGGGCGAGGCGCTGAGCGCCGAAGCCTTCGGCACCGTCGAGGACATAGCGCGCTACAGCGGCCCCGACCGCGAAGAACGGCTGCTCGCGACAGCCAAGCAGAAGGGCGGACTGACGCTCTATACGAACGCGCCGGCGCCCGACAACATGGCGCTCGTCAGCGCCTTCGAACGGAAATACGGCCTGAAGGTCAATTCCTGGCGCGCGGGCTCGGAAGAGATCACCCAGCGCGTCGTGACCGAGGCGCGGGCCAACCGCTTTGTCGCCGATGCCGTCCTCAACAACGGTCCGGGCCTCGAGGCGCTGCATCGCGAAGGCCTGTTGCAGGCCGTGGCCTCGCCCTATCTGGACAATCTCTATCCGTCCGCCATTCCGGCGCACAAGGAATGGGCCGGCTTCTGCTTCAATGTGCTGCTTGCGGCCTATAATACCAATCTGGTCAGCAAGGACGAGCTGCCCAAGAGCTACGAGGACCTGCGCGATCCGAAATGGAAGGGCAGGCTCGGCATCGAGGCGGACGATTCAGACTGGTTCGCCGGCGTCGTGCAGGAACTGGGCGAAGACAAGGGCATCGCGCTCTTCCGCGACATCGCGGCCACCAACCAGCTTTCCGTCCGCAAGGGGCATTCCCTGCTGATGAATCTGGTTTCGGCCGGAGAGGTGCCGCTGGCGCTGACCGTGTTCGTCTACACCGCCGAGCAGACCAAGAAGGCCGGCGCGCCGGTCGACTGGGCGGTGATCCCGCCGCTGGTGGCCATGCCGAACGCCATCGCCGTGCTGAAGAACGCGCCCAATCCGGCAGCCGGCATCCTGTTCTTCGACTTCATGCTCAACGAGGCGCAGAAATCCGTTCTTCCGGGACTGGACTATGTCGTCACGGACCGGCGTATCCCCGCGCCGCTGGACCGCGACAGCATTAAGATGATCGATGTGAACGCGATCCTCGACAACGGCGACAAATGGTACGCGACCTATAGCGAGGCCATCGCCGGCAAGAGCAACTGATCCTCCCGAGGACCGGGCCTGCCCTTTCGGCGTCAAGCCGGGGGGCAGGCCCTCGCCCTATTTTAGGTTTCTGTCGCGGAACTCGCGGGGGCCGTAGCCGGTCGCCTTCTGGAAGGCACGGGTGAAGCCGGCCGGAGAGGAATAGCCGAGATCCTCGGAAATATTGGTGATCGACAGGCCGGAATATTGCAGCAGCTCGATGGCGCGCTGGGTCCGGACCGTGTTCGTCAGGCTTCGAAAATCGGTATTGACGCGGTAAAGCTCCCGCTGAAGCGTGCGGACGCTGGTGTCCATCGACCGGGCGATATCGTCGATCATGATGGTGCCGGTGAGAAGCTGGGTGCGGATCTGCTCGACGGTGACCTGCAGCAGGCTTTGCGGCGCGCCGCCGGCCCGGTCCTGCGCCACGTCGGCCAGCGTCATCATCCCCGGCGATGTCCGCTTCGTCGACGCCGCCAAACGGTGGCGTTCGGCAACGATCGTCACGGCGGACGCGTTGAAAATGACCGGACATTGAAAAATGTCTTCGAAAGGCGTGGTTCTCGATGGCTTCGGGATGTCGAGTTCCACGCGAAGGGGGCGCCAGCTCGACGGCAGATAGGTTCTGAAGACGCTCAGTAATTCCCCCGCCGCGACGACCGCCACGATGTCGTAGCTCGGAGCCCCGGCCAGGGCAAAACCATAGCTGAAGCGGATTTCCTCGCCACAGGCCGACGTCACCAGGCGATCATGGGTGCTGTGATAGTTCAGCGCCGCGATAGCCCGCTTGATGGCCGCCCCGAGGGTCTCCGCCTCCAGAACGTAACGCCCGAAACTGCCATAGGTGGCGACGTTCATCATCGGCGCGATCACGAGCCCGAAATTCGCTTCGCCGGAGGCTTTTCCGACGACGTCGATGAAATTCATCACCGCGTGCTGCGGAACAAAGAAATTCCGCTCTTCGATCAGATCGGCATCGAAACCCGCTGCCCGGTTGGCGCGGACAAGCGTCTTCTCCCCGATCTCATCGCGTACGAAGGCCGGCAATCCACGCAGGACATGGCTGGAAATGACAGGAACCGCGACTATTTACCCTGCTCCCCCAAGCATGTAACGCCGTAAAGTATTTCCGTAATTTTACTCTATATATGGCCACCCGGCACGACGCAACCGGTATTCAAGCACATACATAAAATAATACTTTTGCATGTACCCGCAAAAGATAGCTTACTTGGGAAAAAGGAAGGTCAGGCCCATTCTGACGCCCCAGCCGTCAGGCCCGCCCTCGGGGCTCTGCGCCCAGTAGCGCGTGCCGGCCATGAGGCTAACCGGGGCCTTGCCGAGCTTGACGATCTTCGAAACGGTGAAGTTGATGGGAACCGACCATGCATCGGCCTCCCAGTTATAGGTGCTTTCGGTGTTCAGGGTGAACGTCCAGGCGTCGTGCGTGGTGTAGGACACGAACGGCTGCATGAAGGTCGAACTGATATCCGCCCTGTCGCTGCTGCCGGCGAACGACCAGATGTGGTTGGCGAGCATGCCCACGGTCCAGCCATCGAACTGCTTGAGGGCAACGCCCGTCGGGCCGGCGCCCCACTTTCCCGAACCCAGCAGCGTGCTGGTCGCGGTCGGAATGAGGAAGGCCGGGCCGACACCCCAGATGATGCCGCCCGCCCCCGGTTCCTTCGGCGAGAAGAACAGGCTCTGCGTGATATCGCCGAGGCCGAACTGATCGCCGGACGGACCGGCAATGTCCGTCTGCCAGGCGACCGGCAGGATGGTGCGCGATATCACGTTCCAGTCTTCGTTGAGGGAAAACGGGATGACCGGCTGGATATTGACGTAGGCCTTGTGCCCGTCGGAGGGACCGTATCCGGAATCGTAGTTGAACTGAAAAGGAACACTGATCAATGAAGCGATCGGGTTCGACAGCTTCTTGGCCAGTTCTTGGGTGTCCGCTTCCTGGGCATAGGCCGAAGTCGCGCATCCGAGGATCGTGCATGCGAGACATAGTCCGACACCGAGGCTTTTTGAAAAAACCGACTGCATACCCGAATTGTCCTCGTAAATAGTGTATAGCTTTGTCTAAAAGTTTGCCGACGTTGCCGCCGGCGCGCGGCCGGCTGGCTTCGGTTGC
>Ga0153956_1000358_pt1 | contig 54869 bp, 49 predicted proteins | sample TSFL040MetaG_FD_104704 | JGI IMG/M metagenome (GOLD analysis project Ga0153956, IMG submission 104704) | Attine ant fungus gardens microbial communities from Florida, USA - TSFL040 MetaG | ecosystem: Host-associated > Fungi > Mycelium > Unclassified | place: USA: Florida, Wekiwa Springs...
AGCAAAATGGCGAAGCTGGACAGAATGCGAATTTAGATGGAGAGACCGACAAAGTTCTCGGCCTGCTGAACCAGCTATCCGACGCAACACTTTCGAGTGCGATTGAGGGTATTTGTTCCTGGCTGGATGCCTGGGAGAAGCGCGCCGTCAAGCTGCCGCTAGCCTTACCGATCTGGCTTCGTCTTTGGCCTATCGCCGTAGAGGCAACCAACCACAAGCCTGAAGAGAACGGCGATGAAGAATTGGCGGTCATTGCTGACGCAAAAGACAACGAGAATGATCAAGACGGAAGCGCGGCGTTGAACACGCCTGCGGGCAAGCTTACAGGCGTTTTCTTTGCCGCATGGCGAACACACGTAGGCCCGCAGAAACCATTTCATGATGGAAATGGGTTGCGCCAGATGCGCGACACCTTGATCGCGACGGATGGTCGGAGCGGATTGCTCGTGCGGTACCGTTTGATCGAGTACCTGCCTTACTTTCTTAACGCTGATCCCCATTGGGCGCAGGAACATCTCATCGCGCCGTTGCTCAAGGATGACGATGCGGCGTTGGCGCTATGGCGAGCCGTTGCAAGGCGCACGCACTTCAACAAAGTCTTGGAAAACATCGGCGCGGCGATGGCCGAGCGCGCCAACGATCGCAGACTGGGCCGGGAAACGCGCCGCCGGCTTGTTTTCAGTCTCGTGATTGAATCCCTTCATGCTTTCCGCGAAGGCCGCCAGCCTGCGGTCCCCAACCAGCGCATTCAGCAAATGCTGCGAACGCTGGATGATGAAGTGCGCGCATCAGCGGCGAATGCGATCCAAGTGTTTGTTCGAGATCTTTCATCGAAGCCGCCGCCGGATCAGTTCAGCAGTACGAGAGACGGCCTCTTCCGAAATACCGCCGCGCCGTTCCTTCGCGAGGTTTGGCCACAGGAACGGTCGTTGGCGACGCCTGGGGTCAGCGGCGCGCTTGCTGATCTTCCCGCGACATCAGGTGAAGCATTCGCCGAAGCCGTGGACATGATTGCCCGCTTTCTTGTGCCGTTCGAGTGCTGGTCGATGATCAACTACGGCCTTTATGGCGATGAAGGCAAAGCAAAGAAGCTCGCGGTCATCAATAACGACGCGAAGGCGCGTGCTCTCTTGAAGCTACTTGATCTTACAGTTGGCACGTCAGAAGGTGCTGTTATTCCTCACGATCTTACCGATGCATTGGATCAAATTCTGGCGGTCGATCCTGCACTTTCTACGAACCCAATCTTCCGTCGCCTAGCGACTGCTGCTCGGCGTTAGAAAATATTGGCCAGATAGGAAATTGATGTCGGCTACCTGCGGCTCTGCAGTGCGTACCAAGGGTAGCTATGAGTGCGCGAAGCAGTCGCTTAGATTGTTCCGTTAAACAAGAAGATTTCTTAAAAGCCTATCGAATTTGTATCTCTGATGAACGTCGGATTTTTGCTAACTCGTGGAGTTCGGGGCTGTGTCCGAAACAATCTATTCCATTGATCGCTCGCTTGAGGAGCGAAAGATTGATCTGATTTTTAAACTTTATGTTGATCCAGCAGATCAAGATTACCTGTCTGCTCGCTGGGCTTTCAGTAACGGCTTGTTTCAAAGTTTCTATAATTCAGCCGGCCAGTCTTTGGAGAAGTATCTTAAGGCGGCTCTTCTGTTGCAAGATCAGTCAGCTAGGAATTACGGTCACGCTCTCGACCGTCTTTATGCTGCGGTCAGCAGACTTGATCCACATGGATATCTTCCTGCTCAGCTTGATCTGCCGAAGACAACGGCGATGGGACGGAATACTTGGCAGGATAAACCGCCAAGCATGTTTGCTGATTACCTCAAGAAATACGGTTCGCCGGATAATCGTTTTGCATTCTATGGCACCTTCGTGAACGGCCCTATCCTCCATGTCCTTGATATTCTGTGTCACGCCTTGCGGCGTTTGATGCGGCACACGAATTTCGTTGCAGGCGACATCTTCGATACATGTGGCTTTAGTGCCTGTCCGGAAGGCAGAATTGCAAAGCCAGAGGATTGGATGCTTAGATCCGATCTTCTTCTCGAGCGCCTGTTTATAGGCCGCTACAGTGCTGGCCAAGACAAGCTACTTCGGAAAACATTTTGCAATATGAACATGGTGTTCAGTATGGCACGAAATCCTGATGAGCGGTCATTCGGAGGGCAGCACATTCATGGCTCGCCACTCTACAATGCATTGATCCGGGCGCGGGAGATTGATACGTCGTCGGAGAACAGGGCTATCGTTGACGATCTGCGTCTATGGGTTGGTGATAAGATTCAGATTTCGCGGGAAGTTAAGAAGCAACTCGGATTCTCGGAATAATTATACTTATGGCCGGCAATAGGCGCGAAGCGAACGTCGGTCTTGCGTACGACCCTCCGCATCTTTGGTGTTATGCAAAGGGCATGTCGAACGTCGCATGCGGGGCGGTCATCTTCGCAAATGGCGGACCAAACGTCGGTCCATTCGTTGTTGCAACAGTAGCAACGGTAGAAGTTACGAAAGAGGGACACCGAAGTGCCTCTGTAGATGCACTGGATGAATTGCAATCTTTTTTTGGAAGCGTTGTTAAACTCATTTGGAAGTCGGGCCTGCTGGGGAGCCGTCCGGTCCAAGTAAATCAATAGCTTGCAGACAACTTTGTCGCGCACTTTCTACTGGCGCGGCGGGTAGGTGGAGTCGCCGGTTATGGCCACCGACAGGACTCATGCCGTGATCCGTCCCGCGATTCGCGCCTCCTCTGTATAGGCAGAAAGCGGCTTGTCAGCGACAAAGGTTTGATCGCGTTCGACCGGCAGCCCAAGCTTGCCGCGGACATGTGCAAGATCTTCGAGATTAACGTAACCCAGTTCGGGATAGCCGAATCCCAAGTCGCACAGCCCAAACAGCCGATCCGGATCGTCCGGATCGCTCTCCGAAATCAACCACGTCGCCGTTCCATCGGGGGTGAATAACTTCACCACAGGTGGATGGTCGCAGTCTGGATGAAGCGCGTTGACGAGCAGCGCGACGCGATCCGCAACTGTGAGAAGTGACTTCGCGTTCATGCGGTCGCCTTCGATTTGGTGCGAGAGCGAGATGCGTTACGCTTCTTTGAGCGCGGCACCGGCGTTGCGTTGGAATTGACCTTGCTCTGGCCTGATGAAGGGGCATCCAACGATGCAGGTTTCTTGCTCGGAATGGCAGGCTGCGGAGGAGCAGGCGGAGCGTCGATGAATTCCTGCAACGCGACATTAAAGACGCGCTCGAAGTCGCAGTATCGCGCCCACAGTTGCCGCGCGAGGTCAGCGGCACCGGCATCGCTGAGCGTGTCGATGACGGTTTCGAGCGTGAAGGCCTGGAACGGAACGCGGTTGGTGTCGCGGTCGTCGTCGGCAATCAGCTCGGTTTGGTATGCACGAAACGCGGACATAACGCGGTGATTGAGGCGAGGGCCGATGGCGATGAAGACAGCGCGCGATGTAAGTCCTCGATCAACAGCGAGCTGAGCGAGCATGTGTTCGCGCCACAGTTGTTCGAGCGCGAATGTGCGCAACATCGGACTTTCAGGGTCAATGAAGAGGCCAGAGGCGCGGGATACTTCATCATAACGATCACGAAGTCTCGCGGCTGGACCAGCCATATCCTCGCTATACTTGGTCTCGATGAAGATCGTGCCATCCTCACCTTCGGGAGTAATGACTTTCACAGCGAGATCGAACGCTGTGCCATCTGCAAGCCATTCCCCCTTCTTGCGCTCCCGGCTTGGGCTGTGTTCGAATTTGAACCCTTTATGCCGACGGCAAGTAGTATGAGTGAAAGCGTAGAGACGCCAACGTGTGTCGCCGTTTCGAGAAACGGTCGCAGGTAGGTGAACAATGTGAACTGGCCCATAAAAAAGAGGCTGACCGCCACCATCCCCAATGCGATCGGAGGACGCCTCATGAGCTTGAAGACATTGCCCGAAGCCGCAGCGCGCTCTGTCGTCATTGAGGGCAGGCTGAAAAATTTCCATGCGAGGGCGACCGCCGCGAGAGGAACGATGCAAAAAAATGCACCTCGCCAACCGATAATAGAGCCAAGGAAGCTTCCCAAAGGGGCTGCCACCACTGTCGCCAGGGCATTGCCACCGTTCAGGATCGCCAAGGCGCGCGGAACGTGATGGCTTGGGACGAGCCGCATCGCCGTTGCGGCCGACATCGACCAAAAGCCGCCGATGGCAATACCGATCAGCGCGCGGCCCATGATGAAAACCACATAATTGGTGGCGAAGGCGACAACCGTTCCCGAAACGATCATCACCAGCGTCAACGACAGAAGTAATGTCTTTCGATCAAGCCGCCCAGCGGCGGACGAGATGAACAGGCTCGTGAACAGGGCGAAGGCACCAGAGACAGAAATTGCCTGCCCAGCTTGCCCTTCGCTCACGCCAAGATCAGCAGCGATGGGAGTCAACAGGCTAACAGGCATGAACTCAGATGCGACTAAAGCGAAAGCAGCCAAGGAAACTGCGAGGACTCCGCCCCATGCTGCATCTTCAGTCGAGATCACGCGACTATCGGCAGAGACACTTGCTTTCATACTTTTCCTAGTTTGGCGTGAGCCTACATGGCGAAGAAAATCACTGCGCTGCGCCGGTAAGACGAGCGCGGCGCACGTCGCGCCCTGTTCAATTTAGGCGTTGTTCTTAATTTTGTTTAGGGGGCAAAATCGGCATAAACTTATGCTATGGAGCATCAATGAAGGAAAATCTCAACGACCTCGTAGCGCTCATGCTTGTTGCTCGTGAACGCAGTTTCACCCGTGCAGCAGCCCAACTTGGCGTTTCGCAATCAGCTCTCAGCCGGACAGTGCGCGCGTTGGAGCAGCAAATGGGTCTGCCCTTGCTTGTGCGAACGACCCGAAGCGTTTCGCTGACGGAGGCGGGCGAACGGTTAGTTCTTGCGCTTGAACCACGGTTTGCAGAGATACATACCGAGCTTGAGGCTTTGCGCTCATTATCAAACCGCCCTGCCGGAACGGTGCGTATTACCTCAACAAAACACGCGACGATCACCTGCGTTTGGCCTCGCGTGCAATCGTTGTTGCGTGAATACCCCGAATTGAAAATTGAAATCGTGAACGATTACGGACTGACAGACATTGTGGCCGAGCGATTCGATATCGGGGTTCGTCTAGGTGACGAAATCGCGCGAGATATGGTGGCGGCCCGTATTGCGCCCGACTTGACGATGGCGATTGTTGGCTCGCCTGAATATCTGAAAGATCGACATGAAATCAACAAGCCTCAAGATTTGATGCTTCATAATTGCATAACCCTTCGGTTGCCAACTATGAATTCGCTGCTCCAATGGGAATTGAAAAAGGGAAAGCGCCAATTACAAGTTCGTGTGGACGGACAGCCGTCGCGATGCGTGGCGATGTAGGTCTCGGCGCATTTCTGGAACGTGATGGTGGCAAAGGCCTCGATGGCCCTGGCCTGCTGCTCCTTGAAGCGCTCCTCCAAGGGATCGAGTCCCTTGAGGCGCATGACACGGCAGGCCTCAGCTTTATCGCGTGCCTCAGCGAGCGGCACCGTGTGAAACGGACCAAAACCCATATCGCGGAGCTTGCCCTTGATGCGATACCGGAAGATCCAGCTTTTGGAGTTGCCAGGGCGGACTTTGAGGTAAAGCCCGAGCCCGTCGGCATACATCCCCGGCTTGAGATTCTGTTTGATCTTGAGTGCGCTCAGCACCCGTATGCGAGTCATTCCCAATCGTCCGCGTCGTGTCTGAGCCCATATAGAAAGCTGGGTTCAGTCGACGGGCCGGGATGTTGCTAGAAAAGCTGCGCCTGGAAACCGAAATCAAGTGATCCCTAGAGATTTCCCTGCCGATGAAAAATTCAAGGCTATCCCGATTTTTGTGTTCAAGCTTTCGTCCTTAGATAAGGCTCAATTACTTTGAGCAGGACTTCGTGTCGATCAGCTCGGCGCGCTTTGTCATTTGATCCTTTCTCAATGGCACGCGCATAACGCTTTGCTTGCAACGTTCCGGCAGTGGGGTCTTCAAGGCTCTCGTCGACAGACTCCGCGAATTCGACGAGTTTCTTCGCAAACGCTTTTGTCGTGCTTTTAAGTTCGCTGGTCGATAACTTACTTCCGAGCGCCTGGAAGAGACTATAGAAGTCCGCACGATTGCCCCACCGGGGCACCTCCGAGAGATCAGGAAAGATGGTTTCGATCGCTTTAAGAGTGCGGTCAAACAGATTGGTCAGTTTGGCCTGACCGGGAATTTCGTCTTCGTACTGTTCGTACTGTTCGTAGTATTGATCGATGATCTTCGCAGAACCGCCCTGCGGGCCGTGGATCAGGCCAATCAACAGATCGCTCATCATCTCAATGTCGCCCATGCGCCGAATCGATGCTGGCGTTATAATACGGTTGACCGCCCAGTATTCTTTATCGGCGAGTTTCTCCGCCAGACGCGCGAATGCGCCATGATATGTCGCATTGCGGAGCTCTTGAGCTTTCAGCGGCATCGTGAACTTGTTGAGCCGTTTAAACACATCTTCAACTTCAGTGACATTCTCGGTGTAGAGCATCCGCACGCAGATCTCGTACTGGAAGAACTTCTTCCGGGTATCGCCTGTCACGTCGGCGAAAGACTTGTCCTTCCACGCGGAGGTGGCTTTAAGACTATCGAGTGAGAACGAATTATTGTCTTCATCGGGCTGCTGATCGTCCTCATCCTCGATGCCTATGAACTGCAGGATCGTTCGTAGTCGTTGCTGTCCATCAACCACGCCGTATTCCTCGACGCCGTCATCGTCCTGCGTGACCTGAATGTAAATTTCGGGGACCGGAATCTCGAGCAGGATGGATTCGATTAAGGACGCGCGCTGCTTGTCAGTCCACACCGGTTTGCGTTGGAACGGCGGGCGGAGGGTCAGGCGACCAGCCTTGTAGTGATCCTGAAACCAAGACACTGATTGCGGGCGCGAGGTGTGCTTCATATGACTCTCATTGGTAACGAAGTTCGGAGCAACGAAAGGCCATGTAGATGGTACATCTCCGCGTGCTCCCAAGTTCGATAGAGGCGGCAGTGGATGTCTTCGTGGCGTCGTGGTGGGAATCTAGTGGCGGCCTTCAGAGTATTGAACCATTTCGTCCTAGTCTCTAGAGCGGGGCGGGCCTTCTGTCCGTAAATTCGCGGATCGAGGCTAATGTCTACAGGCGACATGTAACCCGTATAAAGGCCGTTTCGAATTGCTGCCAGGGCTGGGCCCATTTGTACAGGTGGACGAGGATAGGCTGCCCTCAAAAGTTTGACCCAGAGTCCGTCGAAAGCTTGGGAGTTAACCACGACTACGTCGATATCGGATTTGTCGGTAAATGACCGCAGGTTCTTGTCAGGGGCCAGGCTGAATCCCAGACGCCCGCTTCCAACGATCCTAATGTCAGCTACGTCGATATCGAGGCTGTTGGAGAGGTCAGTTCGAAAGGCATCCCATTTCGGCGGATCGATATTGAAAACATAAGGTGGCGCGTCCGAGCGGAGCGTCATGTCGAGTAGTGCGGCCTCATCGGCATTGTTTAGCAGTGTGCGGAATTCGTCGGCCGTCATTCCGATCCAGTAATGATCTCTTAGGTTGCGATTGAGCTTGGACACTCGCACCGTACCCGATAGGAAGCAAGACAGAGCGAGCTATTCGACCAAGTTTAAAATCCGTTTGACGTCCAGACGTCACGAGGCTACTCATCGATGATTCGACTGGGGCGAATCACATGACGCATCAACCGGGAGCAATTAGAGATAGCATTGTCGATTATCTTCGAACGATTGGTGGTCCTGCCACCGTGGCGCAAATCTCCCAGGGCGTAGTCAATCAAATCGGGGAAACTTCCGCGTCCTCGATCCGCTCAAGCCTTAACCTGCATGTCGGAACGACGATCGAGCGGGTCGGCCGGGGACGGTATTGCTTAAGGGGCTTGAATAACAATAGTAGCGGTCACATTGCGGGATTCGCAGATGGCGATAGCAACGAGCGTGCGCTCGTTCTGGAGCCTGAGGTGACTATTGAGAGGGCAAAGCTGTATCATGCCGATTGCTTCGACTGGCTCAGCGCGCAGCCCGACGCCTCGATTCATGCTTGTGTGACCGACCCTCCCTATGGCGTCTCTGAATATACAGAGAAAGAGCAGAGGAAGCTGCGTGCCGGCAAAGGCGGTATCTGGCGGATTCCGCCGGCGTTTGACGGGCATCAGCGCTCGCCATTGCCGCGCTTCACCGTGATGGATGATGAAGATCGTCTGCAACTTCACGCATTCTTTAAGAGACTTGGAGCTCACTTAGCGCGCGTGATGGTTCCGGGCGGCAACGTTGTGGTGGCCAGCAATCCACTGCTTTCTCATATCGTCTCGTCGGCAATGGCGGAGAGCGGTCTTGAACTGCGAGGTTCGATCATTCGCCTTGTAATGACTATGAGAGGTGGTGATCGGCCAAAGAACGCGCATCACGAATTCGATGGCGTGAGCGTGATGCCCCGGTCAATGTTCGAGCCTTGGGTTGTGCTACGACGCCCGATCGAGGGGCGCGTCCAGGATAATTTACGTAAGTACCGGACAGGTGGGTTCCGGCGCCCGTCGAAGGAGCGTCCTTTTGGGGACGTGATTCCTTCGAAGCCGACGACCAAAGCGGAGCGAGCACTTGCACCGCATCCGTCCCTGAAGCCGCAGGACCTGATGAGGAAGCTGGTCCGTGCTGCATTGCCGCTCGGTGAAGGCATATTGCTCGACCCATTCGCAGGCAGCGGATCGACCCTCGCTGCAGCCAATGCACTCGGTTATCAGAGCATCGGAATCGAGAGTGATGCGAAATACCTCAAAGTTGCGATAAAGGCGATCCCAAAGCTTCAGGCGCTAAAGCTTGTAGATCCAGTTGGCGCGCAATTTAAGGATGCCACGGCGGTCCAGAGTTGCCGTCCGGGTGCCAAGCGCGCCTGATCTCGAGTTGCTTCGGAAGTCGGCTTGTTCAACGTACGCGAGATAAATTTCGCTAAATTCCATCGGTAGCCGGTCTTGCGCAGGCTCCGTCGTATGATCTGTGCGATAAACAAATACACACATCCACTGATCACGCGCACCGTGCGTGTCGACGGCTCCCCCGACTTTGCGCGTGCTCTTGATTTCAACGCCGTCGGTTCCGGATTGAATAGCGTTATTAGGATAGCGTCCTTGTACGATAAGGTCCGGATGTCCGTTAAAGTGCTTGTTCTCGACAAGTGAACGCGCGTGCTTCGCCATAGAAGCGGTTAGCATGTCGGAGATCATCCCAGACATGGCGGCGGGCCGAAGCATATCGTCCATCCGGTGCAGGCCGCGCCCCAATAACAATCCATTCACATCAAAGAAGAAGTCATAGCAGTCCTGAATCGCGATTTCGAAATCCTGCAAACGAAGCTGAAAGGGCAACCTAGCTGCCTGATTGAACTTTGTTCGATCAATAGTGGCTTTGATGAGGGCCAAGGCGAATCACCCCAATTTCCTACCTCCTCCTTATGCATGAGGTTCCCTAGCCCGGAAGTCCGTTGTTCTACTACTTACGCTTGAGCGGCAGTTTCCCACTGCTCGAACGGTGAAGCCTTCAGAAAACAGAGTGACAATTTGGCGAGTAGTCGCCGGATTTAGGAATAATATCCTAGATGAGTGGCGATTCCATTTGCGGACGCCGCGCCTATCGAGCCCATACTCTGGACCATATTTACGCGAAGAGTTGGCGCGAATTTGGGTGAACGAGCCTAACCCTCAGCGGACAAACTTTTTATTGAGCTGCAGGCATTTCTGCTTTCGGCGAACGTCCATGAATGCAAGCGGACAGCGGATTTTGGACTCCCTCTCCGCCAGAACATCACCATAACAACATGAAAAATAATAAGAATTTAGTTGGCGGTGATTATACATACCTCATTTCATCCCACAAAATTTCTTGGATGAAACTGGATTTCCTTGGACTGAAATAAATCGACGTTCTTGCGCTTAGGCCATGAGGCCCGTTTGGATCGAGCCCTGTACCCATCAGATTGGCTGTTTATAGCAGCCGCATGGGCAAGCTACGAAGGGGTAGGCCTAAAGGGTCAGGCGGCTTGGCTGTCGGATTTTCCACCAGCGGAAACAGCGAGAGTATGCTTAGTGCTTTTGAAGATGCACACTATCCACGCATTTGTTGAGGGCGCGCCGTGCTTCGCCAGGCCGTAATTTTGTGCGGCGGGCTCGGCACGCGCCTGGGCGAGCTGACCGCGAACACGCCGAAGCCGCTTCTGCCGGTGAACGGCGTGCCGTTTCTGGACATCCTGATTCAGGAAATCGTGCGATATGGGTTTCAGGAAGTCCTGCTTCTGGCCGGCCGCCACGGCGATCAGATTCTGACGTATCAGGATCGAACCATGTTCGGCGCGCGGATTCGCGTTCTTGTCGAGCCTGAGCCGTTGGGCACCGGAGGCGCTCTGCGTTTCGCACTGGACGCTCTTGATCCGGAATTCCTGCTGGCAAATGGCGATTCCTGGATCGACGCCGATCTCACAAAATTTTCCCGCGCATGGGAAAGGAATCGCGCCGATCATCCCGGCGCTCTTGCCCAACTTCTTCTTCATGGTGTCAAGAACGCCGAACGGTTCGGCATTGTCGAAACGCGTGACGGCAAGGTGGTGGCTTTCCGGGAAAAGGGCTCATGGCTCGCGGAAGGTGCGCAACTCATCAATGCGGGCGTTTATGTTTTCCGGCGCGAGCTGGTTGTCGAGGTGCTGCCGGCCAAAGCCGTCTCGCTGGAGCGGGATATTCTTCCTGCCGCTGTTGCGCGAGGACAAGTGCTTTGCGCGTCGGCGGGAGACAACCGCTATTTCGTCGATATCGGCGTTCCGGACAGCTACCGAAGCGCGCAGGCCGAATTGCAGGCCGCGCGCAGGAGGCCGGCGATTTTCTTCGATCGCGACGGCACGCTGAATCGGGACATTGGCCACACCCATCGTGTCGAAGACCTGCACTGGATGCCGGATGCACAAGAGGCCGTCGCCTATGCGAATGCGAGGGGCTTTTATACTTTTGTGGTGACAAACCAGGCGGGTGTTGCCAAGGGATTCTATCTGGAAGCCGCCATCGTGCAATTTCATCAAGCGATGCAAGCTGCGCTGTTCGAGATCGGCGCGCACATCGATGCCTTCGAATGGTGTCCGCATCATCCGGATGGCGTTGTCGCCGAATATCGCAAGACGTGTGAGCGCAGGAAGCCGGGCAAGGGGATGCTGGCCGATCTGATGGCAGCATGGCCGGTCGATTCGTCCCGATCGCTGATGATCGGCGATGCGGAAAGCGATATGAATGCCGCGGCCGCGGCGGGGATCAAAGGCGTGCGATACCGTGGAGGATCGCTTCTTGCTCTCCTGAAACGTGAACTCGGCGAAGCGGGCGGGATTAGCTGATGTGGATTTGTAAAACACCTCTTCGTGCCAGTTTTTTCGGCGGAGGAACGGACTACCCCGCCTATTTCAATTCGCGTCCCGGCGCCGTGCTGGGCGGAACGATCGATAAATACGTTTTCATTCAGGCGCTGCCGCTTTCTCCGATCGCGGAACAGAAATTCCGTGTGACGTATCGCACGACCGAGAGCGTCGACGAGATCGATGCCATCAGGCATCCGGTCATTCGCGAAGCGCTGAAGGTCTATCGTTGGCATGAGCCTTTGAACATTGCCACGATGTCGGATTTGCCTGGCGGCACCGGTCTCGGCAGTTCCTCGGCTTTCACCGTCGGGTTCATCAATCTCCTGCACCGGATGCGAGGGACTGAATTGACCCGCTACGAGCTTGCACGACATGCGATCGACATGGAGCAGGTCGTGCTCAAGGAGAAGGTCGGTGTCCAGGATCAGGTGCACGCCGCATTCGGCGGATTTTCCCGTTATGAATTTAACGGAGACTCGATTTCCATCGAGCCGTTGCGGCTGACGACGCAGCGGCTCGCATTGTTCAATGCCTCGCTTCTTCTGGTCTACACGGGTGTTCAGCGCAATGCATCCGATATTACCACCGAGCAGGAAAGCCGGACGTCTGCGGGACTCAATCTTGGCTATCTGAACGACATGTATGAAATGACCAAGGTCGGTGCCCGGATTCTGGAACAGGACGGCGACGATCCGGCGGCCCTGATGAGGTTTGCGGATCTCCTCGATCAGGGCTGGAAATTGAAGCGGCGGTTGGGAGCCACGGTGTCAAATTCATCGATAGACGAAATTTATATGGCTGGAAAAGAACTTGGCGCATGGGGCGGAAAACTTCTCGGCGCGGGCGGTGGCGGATTCGTATTGTTCATGGCCGATCCGTCTCTTCATCCACAATTTTCCAAGCGATTTGGTGCCGGTAATATCATCCCCGTCTCCATGACCACGGGCGGCTCTATTGTGCTCAACGTGAGTTGAATGGACTGTGCCCGTTCAAAGCTTTATTGCTCCGATCAAATAGCGATCGCACGATCGTCACAAGAAGTGATGGCCGCGATGATATTGGAGGGATCTCCCTGAGAAGGGATTCTGCCGGCCGACCAGCCGTTCATGCTTCGCCGGGCACAATAAACAACAATAAGGATTGGCATGGAGCATTTCGATCTGAGCGAACAACACGCTGCACGTCCGAAGACGGATCGGGTCATTCTCGTCCCGCCCGCGTCTCCAGGAAGCAAGGGAGACGAGGGCATGCATCTCGGAGCTTTGCGGATTGTGGATCCCGTTCCGGTCCAATTGCTCAATCCCCAGCCGGGGCCTCTCTGGACAGATGTTTTAAAAAGAAGCCATGATCTGTCACATGTCACCGAGCAGCAGGGTGCCTTCGCGGATTTTCTCCCGCACATCCGGCCGACTGACGCGGTCCTTGTGGTCGGTGCAGATGTCATGGATGGAACCGTCGGGCCTGAGGGTTCGCTTGAACGGTTGAGCTTCCTGAAAAAAGCAATATCGCGCGGAGCGCGCGGCGCGATCGTCTGTTCTTTCCGGTCTGATGTTCATCCGCTGATCGTCCGCGCAATGAAAAGCCTGTCGGGGGCAGGCATATTTCTTCGCGATCTCAAATCACTCGAGAGCTATTTTGCTCAAGTCGGACCGGAAGCGGAATTCTTTCCAGACCTGTCTTATTTCGCCGCTCCATCGGATTTGCAGAACCGCAGTTGTGCTTCCGACATGGCTGCCTGGATCGCCAGAGCACGCGAACGCGGCGGTAAAATAATCGGCCTGAATTTCAGCGAGCACATGTTTCGCTCTTTTTCGGACCAGCATGACGCCGCCGCGCGTGTCGAGCTGGTGAAGAATGTCATCGATGAGATTTTGAAGGCGATGCCCGAGGCCTGCTTTGTCCTGATTTCAAATGACAACAGGGAGTGGGACAATCACCCTTCGGACGACACGTATCAGAAATTCTCTGCCGAAATTCTGAAGGAACGCATCGGCGACGACAGATTCAAAATCCACGATTCGTACTCTTCGTATTTCGACAACATCGTGCTCATGAAATTTCTGGATCTTCTGGTCACAGGGCGAATGCATCTTGCACATGCGGCCGTACGGCGCGGGACCGTTCCCTTGATCATGATGGGCTGTGAATGCGGGTATACGTCCACGGACAAGATGCGGGGAATGTACGAGACGGTGTTCGGGACCGAGGCCGGTGTCGTCAGCGAAGTTGGCGCGCTGAGCGCGACGATTTCGTGGGCTCAGGAGAGAATGCCCCATCTCAAGGAGCGGCTTCAGGAATGGATCGAGACGACACGCTTTGAGGAAGAGGCGCTCAAGCCGATGCTTGTCCGATCGCTTGGTTTGTCGGCGGAGCCCGCGAGCGGCAAGGAGATGTCGGCCGTCAGCGCGCGCAGGCGCGATGTCGAGGCTCGCCTGGCTTTGAAGCAGCGCGAGGCAGCCGATGCGAAGGCTTCATACTCGCCCACGGATATTCAATATCTGCACGAGGACCTGGGCGTGCTGAGAAGCGCTGCGGAAAAGGTTACAATCGAGGCGGATCGTCTCGTAGACACGCTTCTGCGCTCTTATCGCCGGCCATGGGAGCCGCTCCAATGGGCCTTTCAGCGTGAATTCCTCAAGCTGATTCTGGTTTTCCGCCCGTTGTTATCGAAGAAAGTCGCGGACCGGCTCCAGCGTTCCATTCAGAAGCGCGATCCGGCCGTGTATTTGTCCCGCTGGACAGAATTCAAGGAAGACATCGGTGACTTGGCGGGTCTTTCGACTGACACATCTTCGAATTCGACGTGCGAAAAGGTCTGAGCTTTCCGGCGGATTCTCGCCGTCAGCGGCCGGACGAGGGTTTCAGGATGATAGTTCCCGCAAGGACGATGATGAGCGATCCTGCGATCATCGGAGGATCGAGCTGCTCGCCGAACCCGACAACACCGAGCGTCACACCAAATAACAGCCGTGTGTAGCGAAACGGCGTCACGGCGGAGACCGCGCCGGTGCGCATGGCTTTCATGAGCGCGCTATAGGCGAAAATGCCGACGGTGACGGCCGCCGCAAGAAACATCGCCGCCACGCCATCGGGAAACACGAAAGCTCTGTGCTCCCAGAGCAGGGCATAGAGGACTCCGGCAACGATGATTGCAATAAAGCCATAGAAGCCAAGAACGGATGTCGCGATGGAGCGAGGGGCGGCGCGGCTGGCCAGATCGCGCCCCGCGAAGCCCACCATGCCGATCAACGCCAGGATGGACAGCGCTGAAAAGTTTTCGGCTCCGGGCCGCAGGACGATCAAGACGCCGATGAAGCCGATGAGAATGGCGGACCATCGCCGCCACCCGACTTTTTCACCAAAGAGAAACGCCGCGCCAAGCACGACAACGATAGGCGTGGCCTGAAGAATCGCCGTGGTGGCCGATAGCGGCGTCAGCGCGAGCGCGAGGATGAAGAACAACCGTGCGGTGACTTCGAAGCATGCGCGCACCCACATCGCGCGCGACAGAATATCGGCGCTGAAGAGCGTTTCCTGCCGGACGACCGCGAGTGCGGCAAACAGCAAGGCGCCGCCGAGGCCGAACAGCACCAGCACTTCGGCGACGGGCAAGTGCGAGGTCGTTGCCTTCACAAACGCATCTTCGAGCGCGAACGCGCCCATGGCGGCGACCATCCAGAGGATGCCGGCGAGGTTTTCGCTGTTCCGGCTTTCGATGTTCTCAGTCGATGTCGTGGTCATCATCTTTTGTGGGCGAGCAGGTCGTCACGCCGCCCAAATGAGTCAGACTTGGTCCGGGCTGGACTTCCGGTAAGCGCGGGGAGGGAAGCGTCGCGACCCATAAAGTATTGAGATTATGGGCGAATGTATGCTGGCGGAGAGAGCGGGATTCGAACCCGCGATACGGTTTCCCGTATACACACTTTCCAGGCGTGCGCCTTCAACCACTCGGCCACCTCTCCAGCGCGTCTGTCATGAAGGCATGTGCGACGATTTGCAAGAGACGGGTTGGGGGCAGGGCGAATATTCTGCAAATATATAGAATAACTTGGCTATTTCCCCGCGAGAGGGAGCGCGGGTGGCGCTTCAGTGGAAGACCGGCGCGCCCACGGCGCGGAGCGGGCGGACCATCGCGGAGGGCAGATTCGGTCCGATCCTCACCTGGGTGGTTTCAAGCGCGGCGATGAAGCTGGCAAACCAGTCGTGGATGGTGCCGGCCCGCAGCTTGGCCATCATTCCTTCCCAGCGCATCCGCCGCTCGGTCGCGGGCATCGACAGGGCGGTCGCGATGGTGCGCGCCATACCGTCGATGTCATGCGGATTGACCAGCAGCGCCGCATCGAGTTCGTTGGCGGCGCCCGCGAATTTCGACAGCACCAGCACGCCCGGATCGATCGGATTCTGCGCGGCGACATATTCCTTGGCGACGAGGTTCATGCCGTCATGCAACGGCGTCACCACGCCGACCTGCGCGGCGCGATAGAAGCCCGCCAGCACGGTCTGGCTGAAGCCCTTGCTGAGATAGCGGATCGGAGTCCAGTCCGCCTCGCCGTGCCGGCCATTGACGTCGGTGACCTGCTTCGACAGCGCGTCCTGGAGGCTGCTGTAGGCCTCGATGCCGCCGCGCGAGGGCGTCGCGACCTGCAGAAGCGAAACAGTGCGTTTGAGCGACGGCTGCATGTCGAACAGCCGGTCGAACGCGCTGATGCGGTTGACCAGGCCCTTGGAGTAATCGACGCGGTCGACACCGATCGCAAGCCGCTCGCCATGCAGACTCTTGCGCAGCCGCGAGACATCCGGATGCGACGCGGCGCGCTGCGCCTGCGCCGCAAAGCCATTCACATCGATGCCGATCGGAAAAGTCGCAAGGCGCGATGTGCCGAAGCGCGACGTCACCACGCCATGATCGACATCGAGGTTGAGATCCAGCCGCAGATAGTTCGCGAAATTCTCGCGGTCGTCATCGGTCTGGAAGCCGATCAGATCATAAGCCAGCATCGCCTCGACCAGCTCGCGATGATGCGGCACGCCCGAGATGACGCGCCGCGCCGGCCACGGCGTGTGCAGGAAGAACCCGATCGGATTGCGGACGCCCAGATCGCGCATTTCCGCGCCCAGCGCGAGAAAATGATAATCCTGAATCCAGAACATGGCGCTTGGCTTGCGGAAGCGCATCAGCGCCCGCGCCATGAAGGCGTTCACCTCGCGATAGGACTGATAATCGTCCTGCGAAACCTTGATGAGATCGGTGCGCGAATGCAGCGCCGGCCACAGGGCTGAATTGGCGAAGCCTTCGTAATAGCCGCCGTAATGCGCAGCCGGCAGATCGAGCAGCGCGAGCGCACCCGTGCCCAGTGTTTCGATTTCAGCAAATGAATCCTTGGTCGCGTTGTCGCGAACCCGCCCCGACGAACCAACCCAGATCGCACCGGATTTCTCCACGACAGGCAGCAGTGCCGCTGCAAGTCCACCTGTCATGGGCTCATTTGCTTTTGCGCGCGCGACGCGATTGGAAACGACGACGAGATCCACAGGGGCCCTCCCTAGCTTCGCCAGCGCGAAACCAACACCTGTTCATCAATATGGTTCCTCGCCACGCTTCAGACGGATTGACGTCAAATTGTGAAGAGTGATGGAACCTGGTTCCGAATGGTGTGAAGGGTGGCCGAATAAAGTCTCCTTGCATAGTCTTGACATAGTCCGAATTTCGCGAGGCGCTTTGAGGCGAAAATCGGTCACATGCGCGCGGCTTGTATCATGATAGGGCTCGTTAACTGCGCCAATAGCGGTCTTCCCAGTTGCGCGACAGTTTCATGCCGGTGAGAATCAATCCCGCCATCGAATAGGTCTGCGGGAAATTTCCGAACAGCGCGCCGGTTTTCGGATCGACATCTTCCGACAGCAGTCCGTAACGGTTGCGATGTGCGAGCGCATCCTCGAACAGCTCGCGTGCCTCTTCGCGGCGTCCCTGCTGCCACCACGCATCGATCAGCCAGAAACGGCAGATCATGAAGGCGGTCATCGGCATGCCGAAATCGTCCTCGGCCGCGTAGCGCATCACATGCTTTTCGCGCACCAGCTCGCGCTCCATCGCCTTCACGGTCTTGATGAAGCGGGGATCGTTCACTTCGCAGACGCCGAGATCGGGCAGCAGCAGCACGCTGGCGTCGAGATCGTCTGAGCCGAACGCGGCGGTGAAAGCCTCGCGTTTCGGATTCCACGCCTTCTCGATCAGTTCCTTGTGAATCGGATCGGCGATCGAATTCCAGTAAGCGGCGCGATCATGCAGCCCCAGCCGCGCGGCGATCGCACCGAGCCTGTTCACGCCGGCCCAGCACATCGCCGCCGAATGGGTATGGACGCGCTGCCGGCCGCGATATTCCCAGATGCCGGCGTCGGGCTGCAGCGCGACTTTCGCGGCCTTCTCGCCGAGATGTTCGAGAAGACGAAACAGTTTCTCGCCGCCGGGTGTCGGCAGGCGCTGGTCGAAGAACAGCGGCAGCGCTGCAAGGATCACGCTGCCATAGGTGTCGTGCTGGATCTGGTCGACCGCCGCATTGCCGACGCGCACGGGCCCGTCACCGCGATAGCCCTGCAGATCGCTCGCGATCCATTCGTCGAGCGATAGATTGGGCACCACGCTGTAGACAGGCTTCAGCGGTCCGTCGGCATTGGTTGCGATCGACAGCGTAAAGCCGATGAAGTCTTCCATCGTCTGGGTTGCGCCGACGCGGTTCAGCGCCTTGACCACGAAATAGGCGTCGCGCAGCCAGCAGAACCGGTAATCCCATGTGCGGCCCGAGCCGGGCGCCTCTGGAATCGATGTCGTGTGCGCGGCGATGATGCCGCCGGTCTCCTCGAAATTCGACAGCTTCAGCGTGATCGCCGCGCGGATGATCGCTTCCTGCCAGTCATAGGAAATGTAAAGACGCCGCACCCAGTGCAGCCAGTAGGCCCTGGTCTGTTCGGCGAACGATTTTGCCGTCGCCGCAAGGTCGCCGGGATATGGCTCGTCATGGCCGAACACCATGTGCATCGGCCGCGTCAGAACGAATGGCGTTTCATGATCGATCATCGCGATCGGCGCGTCGGTGGTGACGCGCACCGTGGCCTCGTCCTCGAAGTAGCGGATGTGATTGCTGCCGAGCGCGCGCCGGGTCAGCGGCTTGCCATAAGAGTGCGTCGGTCGCACGCGGATGGTGATGCGCGGCCAGCCGGAAATCGGCTCGATGATGCGGAACAGTTGCGGCGGCCGGAACATGCGCCCGTATTGCCGGAAGCGCGGCGCAAAGTCGGTGATGCGCACCGCGCCGCCGTTCTTGTCGGTCAGGATGGTCTCGACAATGGCGGTGTTGCGCACATAGCGCGATTCATAGCTCACCATGCCGTCGAGCACGACGTCGCTGAAGCCCTTCTCTTCGCCGCCCGCGAGCAGGCGCGAGAACACGGGATCGGCATCGAAACGCGGGAAGCACCACCAGACCAGCCGTGAGGTCGGATCGATCAGCGCCGCGGTCTTGCAGTTTCCGATCACCGCGAGGTCGAGGCCATGGTCGATGGCCGCGCCGGATTCAACCTGTGTCTTTGTGATGGCCTGGGGAATGTTCATCGGGTCGCCATCGCCTCATCGTCAAGGAGCTGTTTGAGCCAGGCGCGCACATCTTTCGGGCCCTTGAAGAATCCGTCGACGCCGTGTGCGCGGCGGCTCACCGAAAAGGATACGCCGTGAAACGACGGCATGATGGCGAACACGGATTCGTCGGTGACGTCATCGCCGATGAAAATCGGGCTCCGTCCCGCGAAGGGCGCATGTGTCATCAGCTCGCGCACGCCGGTGGCCTTGGTGAAGCCCGCATGCTTGATCTCGCAGACGAACTTGCCGGGCAGGACATCGATCGGCGCCTGCGGCAGGTCGGCGCGAATCGCGGAAACCGCCTCGTAAATCGCCCGCTCGAATTCCGGCGCGAGGCGATAATGCAGCGCGACCGAGTAGCCCTTGTCCTCGTAGATAATGCCGGAACTGAGTTTCGAGATTGCGATGAAGCGGCGCTTGAGGTCGTTGTCCATGGGCGGCGCGTGCGCGGCCACGGCTTCGTTCTCAATGGAGAGGCGCATTTCAGCGCCGTGGCCGCCGACGGCAGGGAATTGCAGCGGCGCGAAAATCACGTCGATGTCGGTCAGTGAACGCCCGCTCACCAGCGCCAGCGCGCCGCCGAGCCGTTCATGCAGCGCCTGCAGGGTGGCGCCGAGATCCGGCGGCACGACGATGTCGCGCGGGGTCGGCGCAAGATCGATCAGCGTGCCGTCGATGTCGAGCAGCAGCGTCGTTCGGTCGAGATCGGGCATGATGCCCGCCGGTGCCGGCCGCACGTCGTCTGAAGACTTCGCGGCCGGAAATTCAATCACACTATGGTCCATCGGCTAATCCTGCGCGGCCAGCGGCCGCGCAACCTCCTCCAGTGACTTGCATTCGGCGTCGATACAGTAACGCCATGCGATGACCGCCGCAGCGATCATCAGAAACGACCCGAGCAGATAACCGGCGAATACGCGATCGCGCGATCCGGTATCGATCAGCACGCCGAACAGCGCCGGTCCGGCGATGCCGCCGATGGCGGTGCCGATCGCATAGAACAGCGCGATGGCGAGCGCGCGAATCTCCAGTGGAAAGGTCTCGCTCACCGTGAGATAGGCCGCGCTTGCCGCAGGCGACGCAAAGAAGAAGATCACCATCCAGGCCATCGTCTGGGTTTGCGCGCTCAGGACGCCAATCGAGAACAGATACCCTGACACCGCCAGCAGAAGGCCCGACACACTGTATGTCAGCGCGATCATCGTGCGCCGGCCAAGTGTATCAAACAGAGAGCCCAACAGCAGCGGACCGAGGAAATTTCCCGCCGCGAAGGGCAGGATGTACCAACCGACATGGCTGGACGCGATACCGAAGAAATCTGTCAAAACCAAAGCATAGGTAAAGAAAATCGCGTTGTAGAAAAATGCCTGCGCCACCATCAGCGAGAGGCCCACCATGGCGCGGTCGCGGTAGGTCTGGAACAAGGTGGTTGCGACCTCGCGGAGCGGTGTGTGGGTGCGCATTTTCAGCGTGATCGTGGGCGGGGAAGGCGTAGTCTGCCGCGCGGCCGGCATCACCGATTGTTCGATGTCTGCGGCGATTTCCTGCGCGCGCTCCGGCTGGCCGTGGATCATCAGCCAGCGCGGGCTTTCGGGAATCCATAGTCGCATCACGAATACGACCAGACCAAGGCTTGCGCCGGTAAGGAAGGCGAGCCGCCAGCCGTGCTCGGGATCGATCACGGCGGGATCGAGCAGCACGATCGCGCTCACCGCGCCGAGCGCTGCGCCGATCCAGAAGCTGCCATTCACGATCAGGTCGGTGCGGCCGCGATAACGCGCCGGCACCAGTTCCTGAATGGTGGAATTGATGGCTGTGTATTCGCCGCCGATGCCCGCGCCCGTCAAAAAGCGAAACAGGGCGAAGCTCGCGAGATTCCACGAAAACGCGGTGGCCGCCGTAGCGGCGAGATACAGCGCGAGCGTCGCGAAGAACAGTTTCTTGCGGCCGATGCGATCCGTCAGCCAGCCGAATCCAATCGCGCCAAGCACGGCTCCGGCGATATAGGCGCTGGTGACGATGCCGATATCGGTATTGCTGAATCCGAGAACCGGACTGTCCTTCAATGCGCCGGACAGCGCGCCCGCCAGCGTCACTTCAAGCCCGTCGAGAATCCAGGTGATGCCGAGCGCGAGGATCACGCGGGTATGGAATCCGCCCCACGGCAGCGCATCCAGTCGCGCGGGAATATCTGTCTGTACGGTACCCTGTGCGACAGCTGCGGTGGCGGAGGGGGTCGGCGAAGAGGTCTGCGCCGGGGACATATGGATGTTTGTCAAAACTGACATCCCGTCGTCCCTTTATACCGGTTGCGTGCGAGCCCCGAGATGCCGGGCCTCGCCGGTCAGCACCCCGATCGCCGCCGGGAACGATGCGAGTCACCCGAAAACGGCAATATCTTCAATAGGAAGAGACGTCTCTGGTCGATCTCGCCCCTGCGCGGCCACCGCTTCATGATTGCCGCACGCGAAGACAACATCGAAATGGATCAGGAGTTCCAGCACGGTGGCAGGTGAATTCCGCCCGGCGGCAACGGATCGGGACACCATAATGTATGCGCGTGTGAGAGAGCTTGCAGGCCTCTGCTCATCTCGCATTTGCGAGAGTCACACCTGCCGCAACATCGCTGCACAAAACGGCGCGCTCCGATCTCACAGCCAGATGATCGGCGGATGACGGCTTCGACCAAAATCGACATTGCAAAGTTTCATCCGACGGTTGTTAATTAGAACAATTAAAAACGGAAATCGGGTTGAAACCTCGGGAGGTACGCTTGGCTACTGTGAAATTAACCGTCAACGGCAAGGCGGTTTCCGCCGATGTCGAAGACCGAACGCTGCTCGTGCATCTGCTGCGCGATCACCTCGGTCTCACCGGCACCCATATCGGATGCGACACCAGCCAGTGCGGCGCCTGCATCGTCCATATCGATGGACGCGCGGTGAAATCCTGCACCACGCTGGTCGGGCAGGCCAACGGCGCCAATGTCACGACCATCGAGGGCATCTCGAAGGGTGACACATTGCATCCGATGCAGGAAGCCTTCCGCGACAATCACGGTCTGCAATGCGGCTACTGCACGCCCGGCATGATCATGTCGGCGATCGACATCGTGCATCGCTATCCGGGCAATCTGGACGAAACGACCGTGCGTCATGAGCTGGAAGGCAACATCTGCCGCTGCACGGGCTACCACAACATCGTCAAGTCGGTGCTCGACGCCGCCGGACGCATGAAGGTTGCTGCCGCCGCGGAATAATTTCGCGACGATCATTATTCATTGACCAATGCTGCCCGCGCTGGCCGCGCGACCAAGGCGGCTCTTATGAAGGGGTCACGATTTATGAGCGAAGGTATCGGCGCGCGCGTAGTGCGCAAGGAAGACAAGCGTTTCATCACCGGCAAGGGCAAATATACCGACGACGTCCGCCTCCATGGCATGACTTATGCGTCATTCGTCCGCAGCCCTCACGCCCACGCAAAAATCAAAAGCATCAATGCCGACGCCGCCAAGGCCATGCCGGGCGTGGTTGACGTTCTCACCGGTCAGCAGCTTGTCGACGACAAGATCGGCAACCTGATCTGCGGCTGGATGATCCATTCCAAGGACGGCACGCCGATGAAGATGGGCGCATGGCCGGCGATGGCGCCGGAAGTCGTGCGCTTTGTCGGCAACGCCGTCGCGGTCGTGATCGCGGAAACGCGCAATCAGGCGCGCGATGCCGCCGAGGCGGTCGAGGTCGTGTACGAGGAATTGCCGGTCGCCGCCGACATCCGCGCGGCCATCGCGCCCGGCGCGCCGCAGCTTCACCCCGAAGCGCCGGGCAACGTCATCTACGACTGGACCATCGGCGACGAAGCCGCCACCAACGAGGCCTTCACCAGGGCCGCGAATGTCGTGGCGATGGACATCGTCAACAGCCGCCTCTCTCCCAACGCGATGGAGCCCCGTTCGGCGGTCGCCGAATACGACACCGCCGAGGAGCATTTCACGCTCTACACCACGTCGCAGAATCCGCATGTGGCGCGTCTCGTGCTGTCGGCGTTCTACAATATCGCGGCGGAAAACAAGCTGCGGGTGATTGCGCCGGATGTCGGCGGCGGCTTCGGCTCCAAGATCTTCATCTATCCGGAGGAGATGGTGGCGCTGTGGGCTTCCAAGCGCACCGGCCGTCCGGTGAAGTGGACCTGCGACCGCACCGAAGCGTCTCTCACCGACGCCCACGGCCGCGACCATCTCACCAAGGCGGAAATGGCCTTCGACAAGGACAACAAGATCATCGGCCTGCGGGTGAAGACCCACGCCAATCTCGGCGCCTACATGTCGCTGTTCTCGTCGTCGGTGCCGACCTATCTCTACGCGACGCTGCTGTCGGGCCAGTACAACATCCCGAATATCTTCGCCGAGGTCATCAGCGTCTACACCAACACCACGCCGGTGGACGCCTATCGCGGCGCGGGCCGTCCCGAGGCCTCGTTCGTGATGGAGCGGATGATGGAGACCGCGGCGCGGCAGCTCAAGGTCGATCCGGCCGAGTTGCGGCGGAAGAACTTCGTCACCCAGTTCCCGCACCAGACGCCGGTGATCATGGCCTATGATATCGGTGACTTCGGCGCTTCTCTGGATGCGGCGCTGAAAGCCATCGACTATGCTGGCTTCCCCGCGCGCAAGGCCAAGTCGAAAGCCGAAGGCAAGCTGCGCGGCATCGGCTTCTCCTGTTACATCGAAGCGTGCGGCATCGCGCCGTCGAAAGCTGTCGGAAGCCTCGGCGCAGGCGTCGGCCTGTGGGAGTCCTGCGAGGTGCGCGTCAATCCGGTCGGCACCATCGAGATCCTCACCGGCTCGCACAGCCATGGTCAGGGGCATGAGACGACCTTCTCACAATTGGTCGCGGATCGGCTCGGCATCCCGACCAGTCAGATTTCCATCATCCATGGCGACACCGACAAGGTGCAGTTCGGCATGGGCACTTACGGCTCGCGCTCCGGCGCGGTCGGCATGTCCGCGATCGTGAAGGCGATGGAAAAGGTGGAGGCCAAGGCGAAGAAGATCGTCGCGCATCAACTGGAGGCGTCGGAAAACGACATCGTCATCGAGAACGGCGAGTTCAAGGTGACCGGCACCGACAAGAAGATCGCGCTGCCGATGGTCGCGCTCGCGGCCTATACCGGACACAATCTGCCGGACGGCATGGAGCCCGGCCTGAAGGAGACGGCGTTCTACGATCCGACCAACTTCACCTTTCCGGCGGGCACCTACATCTGCGAAGTGGAAGTCGATCCCGGCACCGGCAAGACCGATTTCGTCAACTTCGTCGCGGCGGACGATTTCGGACGGCTGATCAATCCGATGATCGTGGAAGGCCAGGTGCATGGCGGCCTTGCGCAGGGCATCGGGCAGGCGCTGCTCGAACACGCGGTTTACGACCAGAACGGCCAGTTGATGACGGCTTCGTTCATGGACTACGCGATGCCGCGCGCGGACGATCTGCCGTCGTTCAAGCTGTCGCACACCACGACGCTGTGTCCGGGCAATCCGCTCGGCATCAAGGGCTGCGGTGAGGCGGGCGCGATCGGTTCGACGCCCGCGGTGATCAACGCCATCACCGACGCCATCGGCAACAACAATCTGGAAATGCCAGCCTCGCCCAGCCGGGTCTGGCACGCCATTCATCAGCAGCAGGCAGCGGAATAAGGGGGAACGATCATGTACGAGACAACATATCATCGCCCTGCGACCGTTGATGACGCCGTCGCGCTGTTCAAGAAGGGCTCCGACGCAAAATTTCTCGCCGGTGGTCAGACATTGCTGCCGGTCATGAAGCAGCGGCTCGCCGCACCGTCCGACGTGATCGATCTCGCGCGGATTCCTGCTCTGGTAGGTGTGTCGGCGACCGCCGATGCGCTGGTGATCAAGGGTGCGACGACCTACTACGACATCATGACCAGCCTGGATGCGAAGAAGGCGATTCCCGCCATCGTGCATCTCACCTCGGTGCTCGGCGATCCGGCGGTGCGCTATCGCGGCACCATCGGCGGCTCGATCGCCAACAACGATCCGGCGGCGGATTATCCCGCCGCGGTGGTCGCGCTCGACGCCACGGTGAAAACCAACAAGCGCAGCATCAAGGCGGAAGACTTCTTCAAGGGGCTGTTCTCGACGGCGCTGGAAGACGGCGAGATCATCACCGAGGTCTCGTTCCCGATTCCGGCGAAGGCGGCCTATGCCAAGATGCGGCATCCGGCGTCGCGCTTCGCGCTCACCGGTGTGTTCGTCGCCAAGACGAAATCCGGGGAGGTCCGGGTCGCCGCTACCGGCGCATCGCAGGATGGCGTGATGCGCGTTCCAGCCATTGAGGCCGCGCTCAAGGCCAACTGGTCGGCCGGTGCCCTCGATACGGTGAAGATCTCCGCCGATGGATTGATGGAAGATCTTCACGGCACGGCAGCCTACCGCGCCAACCTCATCAAGGTGATGGCGCAGCGCGCGGTCGCTGACGCCGGCTGAGCGCGCGTTTGACTCGACAGCAGCGGCGCGCCGCGATGCGCGCCGCTTTGCTTTGGCGTCAGCCCGTGTGCCGAGTCTTCAGAAAAAGGCCGGCTGGCTTTTAGATAATTCGTTGATCCGGCTTCCTTTTCAAAGGCTGTTGCGCTGACTGGCGTGGCAGGCAAAGAAACTGCGGCACTTTTTTGGCGCGGGCGCGTTGATCCAAACTGATCAGCGATGCGTGGCGTACGCATGGACTTTCGCTGGCCCGGTTTTATGATCCCCGCATGAAGACTGTTGCGATCATCACAAGTGGTGGCGATGCGCCGGGGATGAATGCCGCGATCCGCGCGATCACGCGCAGCGCGCTGGCGCAGAACATCTCCGTCTATGGAGTCCGTCAGGGCTGGCAGGGCCTGATCGACGGACAGTTCAGCCAGCTTCAGGCGCGCGATGTCGGCGGCATCATCCAGATCGGCGGCACATTTCTCGGCAGCGCGCGTTCCAAGGAATTCCGCGAGGAGAGCGGCCGCTCACGGGCGCTCCACAATCTGTCCCGGCACGGCGTTGACGGATTGGTGGTGATCGGCGGCAACGGATCGCAGACCGGCTCCTACATGCTGAGCGAACTCGGCTTTCCGGTGGTCGGTGTCGCTTCCACCATCGACAACGATCTATGCGGCACCGACATCACCATCGGATGCGACACCGCAATCAATGTCACCATCGAAGCCATCGATCACCTGCGCACCACGGGGTCGTCGCATCATCGCGCGTTTCTGGTCGAGACCATGGGCCGCAACTGCGGCTACCTTGCCATGATGGCGGGGCTCGCGGGCGGCGCCGAGGTGATCTCGACGCCGGAAGCCGAAGTTTCCGCCAGCGAGATCGCCGAGCGGCTGCGCGCCGCCTATGAACGCGGCAAGACCCACGCCATCGTGGTGATCGCCGAAGGCGTCAAGGACAACTCGGCGCAGATTCTCGCGCACTTCGAGCGGGACAAGCGCATGGTCGGCTTCGAGCTTCGCGCCACGACCCTCGGCCATGTGGTGCGCGGCGCGCCGCCGACCGCGTTCGATCGCATCCTCGCCACGCGCCTCGGCGCAAATGCGCTCGACGCGCTGGTGCAGCGCGAGTTCGGCGTTCTGGTCGGTTACCGGAACGGCCACATCACCCGCACGCCGCTCGCCGACATCGCGGGCCGCAGCAAGCCGATCAACACGTCGCTTCTGGATCTGGCGCGCGTGCTGGCGAAGTAATACCGCGCGTGCGGAACCAGCATTTATCCGCGGCGAAGCAGCGCCGTTAACCACATTATGCTTACCAGTTCCTTTCTGAATCGGAGGTAAGCGTGACTATTTTGTCACGGCTGCGCTTAAAGCAGTGAGCGGCCTGTGTGATCCGGAACGGAAAGGTCCCCTGTCCATTTTTCATTAACCGGAGGGTCAATAGGGTCCGGTCAACTTCAACACGGGGAAAAATCATGCGTATCCGTTCCGCTCTTCTCGCCATCGCGGCAGCCACCCTGGCTTCGACGTCGTCTTTCGCCGCCGACCTGCCTGCCCGCACCTACACCAAGGCTCCGGTCTATGCGCCGGCACCGATCTATAACTGGACCGGCTTCTACGCCGGTGTGCACATCGGCGCAGCGTTCGGCGGCGATGACAGCTACGCAAGCGACATTCCGGGCCTCGTTGGCAGCAACCGCGACGCTGCGTTCCTCGGCGGTGGCCAGATCGGCGCCGACTACCAGTTCGCTCCGAACTGGGTGGTTGGTATCGAAGGCCAGATCAGCGGCATGTCGAACAGCGACCGTAACTTCGTTGCTCCGAGCGGCGATGTCCTTCGTGACCGTTCCGACTGGCTCGCTTCGGTCACCGGCCGCCTCGGCTACACCTGGGGTCCGGGCCTGATCTACGCCAAGGGCGGTGTCGCGTTCCGTGACGACAACGGCCTTGCTGCGACCGCCGGCTTCCTGCCGGCTGTGACTGACCGTGATTCGACGGGCTACACCGTCGGCGGCGGCCTGGAATACATGTTCGCTCCGGCCTGGTCGGCGAAGGTTGAGTACCAGTACTACAACTTCGGAACCACGACCGTTGCAACGACCGCTCAGGGCGGCACCGGCCTCAGCTACAAGGACGACCTGCACACTGTGAAGGTCGGCCTGAACTACCACTTCAACTGGGGTGGCCCGGTGATGGCCAAGTACTGAGGCCAGCCAAGTCATAAAACCTGCAAGAACTCTCTTCGACAAACTTTGGGCCCCGGACAACCGGGGCCCTTTTTGTTGCGCATCGTTCGGCCGCCATCGCGCGGTCGGCCTTTTCTCATGCGACTTTCGTTTGCCGCGCGGCGGAGCCCGTGAAATGGTGGTGCGATTCGGCGGTCATCAATGCGGGCGAGACGGCAGACATGATGTCCTTGATGCAGGGACTCCTCGGGACGGCATCCGGGATGCTTGTCGGATTTTCGCTGGGCGTGATCGGCGGCGGCGGCTCCATCCTCGCCGTGCCGTTGATGGTCTATCTGGTCGGGGTGCCGAGCGCGCATGTGGCGATCGGCACGAGTTCGCTCGCGGTGGCGGCGAGCGCGGGTTTCGGCCTCAGCATCCACGCGCGCGCGGGCACGGTGAAGTGGGGATGCGCGCTGGTGCTGGCAGGCGCCGGCGTGGTCGGCGCGTTTCTCGGCTCGCTGGTCGGGAAGATGGTCGACGGCCAGCATCTGCTGACGATGTTCGCGCTCCTGATGCTCGTTGTCGCCGTGATGATGCGGCGGCGGCGCGATCACGCCGGCGATCATCTTGTCCAGTTGAACAAGTCCAATGCTCCCGCGCTTGTCGGGCTCGGGCTCGCGGTCGGCATGCTGTCCGGCTTCTTCGGAATCGGCGGCGGCTTTCTGATCGTTCCCGCGCTGGTGTTCGCGACCGACATGCCGCTGGTCTATGCGGTGAGTTCGTCGCTGGTCGCGGTGCTCGCCTTCGGTCTGACCACGGCGGCGAGCTATACGTTCTCCGGTCTGGTGAACTGGCCGCTGACCGCGATCTTTATTTTCGGCGGTCTGATCGGCGGTTACGCCGGGGTTAGATCGGCGCATCTGCTGGCCGACCGGAGAGCGCTGCTCAACGATCTGTTCGTCGGCGTCATTTCCTGTGTCGCCGTCTACATGCTGTTTCGCAGCTGGATGTAATGCAGATCAGGCCGCGGGCCTGATCCACACCCGGTTGTCGTGAACCGCCGCACCGCCATAAGGCGCGATGGGATCGGCGCCTGTCAGGGTGTTGATGCCGCGGCCGTCTTCATGGGCACTGTTCGGCCAGATCGATTCCGCGATCAGCACACCGCGCCGAACGCCATCGAACAGCTTGGCATGAAGATGCACGCGGCCGCGCGTATTGCCGAGCACGACGCGCGCGCCTTCGCTGATGGACAGCGCCGCTGCGTCGTCGGGATGGATCATCACGCTCGGGCGTTGTTCGCGGCCGATCGATGTCGGCGTTTCATTGAAAGACGTATTGAGAAAATTGCGCGCGGGCGATGTCGCCAGACGGAACGGATGCTGTTGGTCGGCTTCTTCGATGACGGTCCAGTGATCGGGAAGCTGCGGTAGGCCTTCGACCGGTCCTGACAGTCCCGGGCTGCGGAACGGCACCCGTGGCCAGTCGGGCTTGAAGCGGAATTTGCCGTCCGGCCACGCGAACCCCGTGGTGTAATGCGCCCTCTCGAAATCCGGCTGACAGTCGATCCAGCGCTCGCGCTCCAGATTGTCCACCGTGCCCCAGCCGGACGCCTGCAGCGTCTCGTCGATGAGTTCGCGCGGCGTCATGTCGAAGCCGCGATGCTGCACGCCGAGCCGCTTGGCGAGGCCGACGATCACGTCGTGATTGGAGCGGCATTCGCCGGGCGGATCGATCAGCTTCGGGCCGGCGAGAATGTATTGATGGCCGCCGCCCTGATAGACGTCGTCATGCTCCATGAACATGGTCGCGGGCAAGACGAGATCGGCGGCCTGCGCGGTCTCGGTCATGAACTGTTCGTGCACACAGACGAACAGGTCCTCGCGCGCGAAGCCTTGCTTCACGCGGGTCTGGTCCGGCGCGACCGTCACCGGGTTGGTGTTCTGGATCAGCATCGCCGTCACCGGCGGGCCGCCGAACAGCGCGTCCGCCTCGCCGCAGAGAATGGCGCCGATGCGCGACTGGTCCAGCATGCGGATCGCGGGATCGCGCATGTCGAGTCCTTCGATCAGCGTCTTGTTCCAGTGATAGATGTCGCCGTTGTTGTGAAACGCGCCACCGCCTTCATGCCGCCACGCGCCGGTGACCGCCGCGATGCAGCTCGCGGCATGCATGTTGGCCGCGCCGTTGCGCGAGCGCGAGAAGCCGTAGCCAAGGCGGAAATAGGTGCGCGGCGTGTTGCCGACCAGTGCCGCGAACTGCTCGATGATCTCAACCGGACAGCCGGTGATGGCCGACGCCCATTGCGGATCGCGGCTGCGCAGGTGCTGCTCGAGTTCAAGCGGCACGTCGGTGTATTGCGTCAGGAAATCGCGGTCGGCCTTGCCGTCGCGGAACAGGCAATGCATCACCGCGCAGGCGAATGCGCCGTCGGTGCCCGGACGTAGCAGCACCGCCAGATCGGCCTGCTCCATGGTGCCGTTCATGTAGACGTCGACGGCGACGATCTTGGCGCCGCGTTCCTTGCGGGCGCGCGCGGCGTGGGTCATCACGTTGACCTGCGTGTTCACCGCATTGGTGCCCCAGATCACGACGCAATCGGACTTCGCCATCTCGCGCGGATCGGGGCCGGCCAGCCGTCCCGTGCCGGCGACGAAGCCGGTCCATGCCGGGTTGACGCAGATAGTGGAATGAAATCCGGAATACCTCTTCGCATGACGCAGGCGATGGATGCCGTCGCGCATCACAAGGCCCATGGTGCCGGCATATTGATAGGGCCATACGGATTCGGAGCCGTGGCGCGCTTCGGCTTGCAGGAATTTCTCCGCCACCAGATCGAGCGCATCGTCCCACGAAATCGGTGCGAAGGTTCCGGAGCCTTTCGCGCCGGTGCGGATCAGCGGCTTCATCAGCCGGTCGGGATGATGGATGCGTTCCGCGTAGCGTGCGACCTTGGCGCAGATCACGCCGGACGTATAGGCGTTGTCGCGCGCGCCGCGCACACGGCCGATGGTGCGCTCGTCCAGCACCTCGACTTCCAGCGCGCAGGTGGACGGGCAGTCGTGCGGGCACGCCGTTGCGGCAATCCGCTTGGGCAGGGGCTTGGTGCGGAGCATTTCATTCATGACCCTGACCTTAGTCACTGATGGCGGACATGCAAGGCCGCGGGGCGACTGCGGGGAGGTTGTGTCCAGCGCATAGCCGCAAATCACCGGCCGGACTCAACCCGCGGCTGCGGAATATGCTATGCGAAGCGGTATGAATGGCGGGCGCGCCTGCCCGGCGTTGCCTGAAAATCCGGCTTGAAGGACTATCGATGAACATTCTGCCTGCCAATCTGCGCTTCGGCGCGGGTCAACCCGTCAAGCGTCTCGAAGACCAGCGGCTTCTGACAGGAAAAGGACACTTCATCGACGACAAGGCCGGGGAGAATGCGCTGTGGCTTTATGTCCTGCGCTCCCCGCATGCCCACGCGAAGATCGGGGCAATCGATGCCAGCGCCGCACTGGCCATGCCCGGCGTCACCGCGGTTTATACCGGCGCGGATCTCGTCGCCGACGACATCGGCACCATTCCGACCCTGCCGCTGTTCAAGCGGCCGGACGGCTCGCCCATGGCGGCTCCGCCGCGGCGGCTGCTGGCGCATGACGTCGTGCGGTTTGCCGGTGAGCCGGTCGCGGCGGTGCTGGCGTCATCGCGGGCCGATGCGCAGACCGCGGCGGAGGCGATCTCTGTCGATTACGAGATGCTGCCTGCGGTGGTGAATCCTGCCGATGCGCTGGCGCCGGGTGCGCCCGTGGTGTGGCCCGATGCGCCGGACAATATCGCGGCGGCTCAGAGCTACGGCGATGCGGCGGCGACGGACGCCGCCTTCGCGGCGGCAAGGCATGTCGTTTCGCTCGATCTTGTCAGCCAGCGTCTCGTGCCCTCGGCGCTGGAGCCGCGCAGCACCATGGCGGAAGTGGACAAGAAGACCGGCCGCCTCACGCTTCATGTGCAGAGCCAGACGCCGACCGCGACGCGCGACATTCTCGCGGATGTGGTGCTCAAGCGGCCGAAGGACAGCGTGCATGTGCTGGTGGGCGATATCGGCGGCGGCTTCGGCCACAAGGTCAATCTCTATCCGGAAGACGGCATCGTGGCCTATGCCGCGACCAAGCTGAAACGCACCGTGCGCTGGCGCGGCGATCGCATCGACGATTTCGTCGGCGGTCATCATGGCCGCGACCTCACATCCACCGGCGAATTCGCGCTGGATGCGAAGGGCCGCGTGCTGGCGTTTCGCGTGCGCTCGCTGGGCGGCCTCGGGGCCTATCTCACCGGCGCGGGCGTCATCATTCCGCTGGTGCTCGGGCCGTTCGTCGCCACCGGGGTCTACGATCTTCCGCTGATTCACTTCGACATCAAGGCGGTGCTGACCCACACCGCGCCGGTCGGTCCCTATCGCGGCGCGGGGCGGCCGGAAGCCGTCTTCATCGTGGAGCGGCTGATGGATGCCGCCGCGCGCCAGATCGGCATGGACCCGCGCCAGATCCGCAAGGTCAATTACGTCAAGCCCGCGCAGATTCCCTACACCAACGCGGTGGGGCAGGTGTACGACAGCGGCGCGTTCGCGCACATGCTGGAACGTGCTTCGGTGCTTGCCGACTGGGACGGCTTTGCCGCGCGCAAGAAGGCCGCGAAGAAGAGGGGCCTGCTCTATGGACGCGGTCTCACCAGCTACATCGAATGGACCGGCGGACGCGTGCACACCGAGAAGGTGACGCTGCATGCGACGGCGGAAGGCCGCGTGATTTTGCAGTCGGGCACGCAGGCGATGGGGCAGGGCCTCCAGACCAGTTATTCGCAGATGGTGGCCGGCGCGCTCGGCATTCCGATCGAGCGGATCGACGTGATTCAGGGCGACACCGACAAGGCCACCGGCGGCGGCAGCGTCGGCTCGCGTTCGCTGTTCGTCGGCGGCACCGCGGCGGTGGTGTCGGCGGGCGATCTGATTCAGAAAGCACGCGAGAAGGCCTCGCATGCGCTGGAAGCGTCGATCGATGACATCGAATATGGCGACGGCTTTCTCACCGTGGTCGGCACGGATCGCCGCATCGGCCTGTTCGATCTGGCGAAGAACGAGACCGGCGGCCGCCTGACCGTCAACAGTCAGGGCGATGTGGACGGTCCGACATGGCCGAACGGCACGCATATCTGCGAGGTCGAGATCGATCCGGAGACCGGCATCACGCGCGTGGCGCGCTATACCACGGTGGACGATGTCGGCGTCGCCATCAATCCGATGCTGGTGAGCGGGCAGGTGCATGGCGGCGTGGCGCAGGGCATCGGTCAGGCGCTGTATGAAGGCGTGGTCTACGATGCGTCGGGCCAGCTTCTGACCGCGAGCTATCAGGACTATTGCATTCCCCGCGCCAGCGACATACCGGACACCGTCAATGTCACGCTCGATGATTCCGCGCCGTGCGTCACCAATCCGCTCGGTGCCAAGGGCTGCGGTGAATCCGGCGCCATCGGCGGGCCACCCTGCATCGTCAATGGTGTGATCGATGCGCTCAGCGAATTCGGCATCACGTCGCTGCAGACGCCGCTGACGCCGCAGAAGATCTGGGACGCCATTCAGCAGGCGAAAGCCGCGAGCGCGGTGTGAGGCTGATTGCCTTCACCTCTCCCCGCAAGAGCGGGGCGAGGGAGCTACGACCGCGGCCCTTCGCCTGCCGCGCGAAGCGCGCTCAAGCCTTCGCGATAGGTCGGATAGGCCAGCGTGACGCCAAGTTCGGTACGGAGAAGGTCGTTCTTCACGCGTTTGTTCTCGGCATAGAACGAGCGGCCCATCGCGGTGAGATTGGCGTCGTCGAGGCTGATCTCGGGCGGCGGTTCGATGCCGCACAGCCCGGCGGCGAAAGTCACCACGTCCTGCGGCGGCGCGGGTTCGTTGTCGGTGACGTTGTAGATCGCGCCCGCGCGCGGATGCGCCAGCGATGCATCGAGCACGCGCGCGATGTCCTCGACATGAATGCGGTTGAACACCTGTCCCGGCTTGACGATCCGCCTGGCCGTGGCGCGCGCCAGCTGCACGAGTTGACTCTGGCCGGGACCGTAAATGCCCGCGAGGCGGAAAATCTGCACCGCGATGTCGGTCTGCGCGCCGAAGGCAAGCCATGCCTGTTCCGCCCGCGCACGTTCGATCGAGCGCGCGTTTGTCGGCGTCGCCGGTGTCTGTTCATCGACCCATGCGCCGTTGTGATCGCCGTAAACGCCGATGGTGGAGAGATAGCCGATCCAGCGCAATGGTTTCGCAGCGGCAATCTGCTGCGCATAAGCCGCGAGCACCGGATCGCCCGACGTGCCGGGCGGCACCGAGATCAATAGGGCATCGCAAGCTGCAAGCGCGGCATCGATGGTGTTGTCGCGATCGTCAGGCCCGAACACATGCGCGGCGATGCCTTTCGCGGAAAGACCTGCGGCCTTCTCGCGCATCCGCACGGTTCCGCTGACCCGATCGCCGCGCGCGTTGCGCCGTGCGGCGAAATAGCCGGCGCTGAAGCCAAGGCCGAAAACAAAGAGGTTCACGAAAAGCCTTGTTCAAGATAGGCGATGCGACGTACCAAGTGTGGTGGTTCGCAAGTCCGCAATATTTTTTCCGCGCGTCCATTTGCGGACTTGCGAACCAAAACCACACTGGACTTATAATTTCCAGTGCCCTTTTGAATCCGAAGTTCGTTATGGAACGTGCCGCGATATAAGACGAACTTCGGATTCAGGGCACTGGTGGTTCATCAAAAGGCTTTCAAGACAGGAGCGCCGGATTGGACGATTACGATCCGCTTCGCGAATATCTCTCGCATCAGACCCAGACTGAACTCGTTCTGACCTTCGAGCAGATCGAGGAAATCCTGGGCTTTGCGCTGCCGCGCGCCTCGCAGCGGGCATCGTGGTGGGAGAAGGAGCGCAATCCCGAAAACGCGCGGCCGCAGCGGGACGCGATCCGTGACGGCGGCTATGAGGCGACACGCCTGGCCGACGGCGCCGGCGTGCGCTTCCGCAGGATTTCGGCGGGGCGCCACCGGAGCTGGCGCTGACGCCCTGATCCGTCCGCATATTCCTTGTGCGCCGCAATAAATTTGCATTTGCTGCACATTGCCGCTGCGAAAGTTCTATGCACAGCCTTCACAAGAAGCCGGTATAAAGACCGCTCAATCAAAAATAACTGGGAGCGAAATGATGACATCGAAGTTTCTGGCGGCGACGGTCGCGGCCTTCAGCCTGACGACGGCGCTGCCGGCTCTGGCGCAGGGCGTCAAGATCGGCATCCTGAATGATCAGTCGGGCGTCTATGCCGATTACGGCGGCAAGAGCTCGATCGAGGCCGCGAAGATCGCGGTCGAGGAATTCGGTGGCGAAGTGCTCGGCGGCAAGGTCGAGATCGTCTCGGCCGATCATCAGAACAAGCCCGACCTTGCGGTCAGCATCGCGCGCAAGTGGTATGACACCGAAGGCGTCGACATGATCACCGAGCTGACGACGTCGTCGGTCGCGCTCGCGGTGCAGGAAGTCACCAAGGAAAAGAAGAAGATCGACATCGTGGTCGGCGCGGCCTCGTCGGGGATCACCGGCGCGCAATGCTCGCCTTACGGTTTCCACTGGGCGTTCGACACCCATGCACTGGCGGTCGGCACCGGCGGCGCGCTGGTGAAATCGGGCGGCGATAGCTGGTACTTCCTGACGGCGGACTATGCCTTCGGCCATGCGCTGGAAAAGGACACCGGCGATGTCGTCAAGGCCGCCGGCGGCAAGGTGCTCGGCGCGGTCCGTCACCCGCTCAACACGTCGGACTTCTCCTCGTTCCTGCTGCAGGCGCAAAGCTCGAAGGCGAAGGTCGTCGGTCTCGCCAATGCCGGCGCCGACACCATCAACGCCGTGAAGCAGGCGGCCGAGTTCGGCATTGTTGCGGGCGGCCAGAAGCTCGCGGGCCTGCTGCTGACGGCGTCGGAAGTCCACGGCCTCGGACTCAAGGCGGCGCAGGGACTGGTGCTGACCGAAAGCTTCTACTGGGATCTGAACGACAAGACCCGCGCCTTCAGCGAGAAATTCTACAAGCGCACCGGCCGTATGCCGAGCATGATCCAGGCCGGCACCTATTCGGCGACCCTGTCCTATCTCAAGGCGGTGAAGGCCGCCGGCACCAAGGATAGCGACGCGGTTGTGAAGAAGCTGAAGGAACTGCCGGTGGACGATTCCTTCACCTCGGGCGGCAAGGTGCTGGCCAACGGCCGCATGGTCGCCGACCTGTATCTCTTCGAGGTCAAGAAGCCGGAAGAGAGCAAGCGCGACTGGGATTACTACAAGCTGCTGGCGAAGGTGCCCGGCGACACCGCGTATCCGAGCGCCAAGGATAGCGGCTGCCCGCTGACCAAGTAACCGGTTGATCGATCCGGCCCGGCGCTCACCCGCCGGGCCGTTTTTTATGCCGTTCTTTTCCGATTTGATCTGTCACGGCGTCGGCGAAATGCCGATAATGGCCTGCGATCCACAGACGCCGGGGCGAGACAGATGATCCGTCGTGCCGCGCTGGCATCGCGGGAATATCGCCAGACAGATTTCGCCGCCGAGGGATGGCTGGGCGCTGATTGCGTTTCGGCCCAACCCGTATGCGCATGAGGCCCGTGCATTTGATGTTACGGCTGTCGGCGGTGTATGTTGAAAGCCAACGCCAGCAGGAGTTCTAAATGGTCCGTATCGTCGATGTCCGCGAGATCACCAAGCCGATCTCGTCCCCGATCCGCAATGCCTATATCGATTTCACGAAGATGACGGCCAGCCTTGTTGCGGTGGTGACCGACGTGGTGCGCGACGGCAAGCGTGTGGTCGGTTATGGCTTCAACTCCAACGGTCGTTACGGGCAGGGCGGCCTGATCCGCGAGCGCTTCGCCAATCGCATTCTCGAAGCCGATCCGAAGGCGCTGCTCGATCAGAGCGGCGACAACATCGATCCGGACAAGGTCTGGAATACGATGATGTCGAACGAAAAGCCCGGCGGACACGGCGAGCGTTCGGTGGCTGTCGGCACCATCGACATGGCGGTGTGGGACGCGGTGGCGAAGATCGCGGGCAAGCCGCTGTTCCGCCTGCTGGCCGAGCGTCACGATCGCGAAGCCAATCCACGCGTGTTCGTCTACGCGGCGGGCGGTTATTATTATCCCGGCAAGGATCTGTCGGCGTTGCGCGCCGAGATGCGCGGCTATCTCGACCGCGGTTACAACGTGGTGAAGATGAAGATCGGCGGCGCGCCGATCGGCGAGGATCGGGAGCGCATCGAGGCGGTGCTGGAGGAGATCGGCAGTCAGGCGCAGCTCGCGGTGGACGCCAACGGCCGCTTCGATCTGGAAACCGGCATCGCCTATGCCAAGATGCTGCGCGACTATCCGCTGTTCTGGTACGAGGAAGTCGGCGATCCGCTCGATTTCCAGTTGCAGGCGGCGCTGGCCGAATTCTATCCCGGCCCGATGGCCACCGGCGAAAACCTCTTCAGCCATCAGGATGCGCGCAATCTCATTCGCTATGGCGGCATGCGGCCCGATCGCGACTGGCTGCAGTTCGACTGCGCGCTGTCCTACGGCCTGTGCGAATATCAGCGCACGCTCGATGTGCTCAAGACCCACGGCTGGTCGCCGTCGCGCTGCGTCCCCCATGGCGGGCATCAGATGTCGCTCAACATCGCGGCGGGCCTCGGCCTCGGCGGCAATGAAAGCTATCCGGACCTGTTCCAGCCCTACGGCGGATTCCCGGACGGCGTGCGCGTCGAGAACGGCCACATCACCATGCCGGACCTGCCGGGCATCGGTTTCGAGGGCAAATCCGACCTCTATGCCGAGATGAAGGCGCTAGCGACCTGATGTTCCGCGGCGGCCAATCCATCCGCCGTGCGGGCGCGGGCCGGACTGCGAGCGCAGATTAAAACCTTTCTAATCTGAAGCCGATCAAGATTCTTTGGCTTGATCGCGGGCTATCATCGGTCCAGTTGATGCGCATGGAAGACGCGACGATAGCTGTGATCGATGAAGCAGCGACAGTGACGCCGCACACCGCGCTGGGCACCGCCGTGCGCGGCTTTCGCGGCCGGATCGGCACCATCGCGGTCGAGGCCGACCATAACGGCGTGCCCGCGCTCGAGATCGAGCGCCGTCTGCTCGAACTCGGCTTTGTCGAAGGAGCGACGGTGGAAGTCCTGCACGAGGGACCGCTCGGCCGCGATCCCATCGCGGTGCGGGTCAACAACACGACCATCGCGCTGCGCCGTCGCGAGGCGATGGCCATTCTTGTGATCTGACTGGAAGCATCATGACAATCGCGACCGAGACGAGGGCATGGCGCTATGCCCTGGTCGGCACGCCGAACAGCGGCAAGACGGCTCTTTTCAATGCGCTGACCGGCAGCCGTCAGAAGGTCGCGAACTATCCGGGCGTGACGGTGGAACGCAAGGCCGGAACGTTCCAGACCCTGTCGGGCCACCGCATCGATCTGATCGATCTGCCGGGCACCTATTCGTTGCGCGGGCGCAGCCCCGACGAAGACGTGACGCGCGATGCCGTGCTCGGCCGGCTCGCCGGTGAAACGCCGCCGGACCTGCTGCTCTGCGTGGCCGATGCAACCAATCTGCGCGTGGCGCTGCGGCTGGTGATCGAACTCAAGCGCGCCGGGCGGCCGATGCTGCTCATTCTCAACATGATCGACATCGCGCGCCGCCGCGGCGTCGAGATCGATCTGGACAAGCTCTCCGCCGAACTCGGCATTCCGGTGGTGACCTCGACTGCGGTGCGCCGCGCGGGCCTCGACGATCTGCTGCGCCGGATCGACGAACTCGCGACCGACGGAGCGGGCCAGGTGGCGGCGAGCAGCTGGGCGCCGCCGAGCAATGCGGATCTGCGCGCCGCGCAGCGCGAAGCGGATCGCGTCATCAAGTCTGCGGTGAGCGAGCCGGCACGGCCCGACACCCTGACCGGCCGCGTCGACGCCGTTCTGCTGCATCCGGTGGCGGGCCTTCTCATTCTGCTGCTGGTGCTGTTCGTGATGTTCCAGGCGGTGTTCGCCTGGGCGCGTCCGGTGATGGACCTGATCACGAGCGGCTTCGATGCGCTCGGCGCGGCGACGCATAGCTTCCTGCCCGAAGGCCTGCTGCAGAGCTTCATTCAGAGCGGCGTGATTTCCGGCGTCGGCAGCGTGATCGTGTTCCTGCCGCAGATCATGATCATGTTCCTGTTCATCCTGCTGCTGGAAGATGTGGGTTACATGTCGCGCGCCGCGTTCCTGATGGATCGCATCATGGGTGGCGCGGGCCTGCATGGCCGCGCCTTCATTCCGCTGTTGTCGAGTTTCGCCTGTGCGATTCCCGGCATCATGGCGACGCGCGTGATCGACAACAAGCGCGACCGGCTCACCACGATTCTTGTCGCGCCTCTGATGACGTGTTCGGCGCGCATTCCGGTCTACACGCTGCTGATCTCCGCCTTCATTCCGGATCGCGAGATCTGGGGCCCGGTCGGACTGCAGGGCCTCGTGATGTTCGGCCTCTATGCCATCGGCATTGCGAGCGCGCTGGCTGTTTCGTTCGTCGCCAATCATTTCTTCTGGCGCGAAAGCGCGACGCCGCCCTTCATGCTGGAATTGCCGGACTACAAGCTGCCGCAGCTGCGCAGCGTCGCCATCGCGCTCTACACCCGCGTCAAGGCATTTCTCTATCGCGCGGGAACCACGATCTTCTCGATGATGGTGCTGATCTGGTTCCTGGCCTCGTTTCCGCGCCCGCCGCTCGGCGCGACGGAGCCTGCGATCGACTACAGCCTCGCGGCGATGATCGGGCGCTGGATCGAGCCGGTGCTCGCGCCGATCGGCTTCAACTGGCAGATCAGCGTCGCGCTGGTCCCAGGCATGGCCGCGCGCGAGGTTGCCGTCGCCTCGCTCGGCACGGTCTATGCGATCGCGGGCGGCGACGAGGCGGCCTCGCAGATCGGGCAGAAGCTGGCGGCGGAGTGGAGCCTTGCGACCGCGCTGGCGCTGATCGCGTGGTACATCTTCGCGCCGCAGTGCGCGTCCACGCTCGCGGTGATCCGCCGCGAAACCGGCGGCTGGCGCTGGATGTTCGTCACCTTCGCCTACATGCTGGCGCTGGCTTACATCGCCGCATTCATCACCTATCGCGCGGCGGTGGCGCTCGGCTGGGGCTAGCGGGCAGGGCCACCTGCGGGTCCTGTTATCGTCCGTCCTGCTGGCGCCGTTCGCGGCGCGCTTTCGGCGTGGCGATGCGCGCCGCGATCCTGGGTAGCGCCGAGTTGGCGACGCCATGCATCAGATCGAGCGCGCCGCCCAGCATCTCCGCATCGTGTTCGGCGGAGTAAACGACATAGGCGGGCAGGAAGAATTCCGGCGCGTTCGCGACGAGGTGAAGCTGTCCGGCCTTGATGGCCGACAGCACGATGCGCATCGGGAAATAGCCGGAGCCGCCGCTGCGCATCACATGCTGCAGTCCGAGCCAGCCGATATTGGCGGTGAACGCGGGGCCGCCGAAGCTCGGAAAGAATGCGCTGTGCCGTGCGTAGAATTCCGGCCCCCAGTCGACATAGACATAGCCCTTTTGCGGCTCGGGCGCTGACTTCGCATGGGTCGAGACCATCACCAGCCGTTCCTCGAACAGTTGCTCCACCTTGAGGCCGGGGCGGCTTTGCGGCGTATACATCACGCCGATATCGATGCGGCCTTCGATCAGTCCCTGCATCAGTTCGGGTTCGAGCGCGCTTTCCGCGCGCACGGAAATATCGGGATTGGCCGCCTGCATCAGCGGCAGCCATTGCAGCAGGAATTCCTCCCACAGGCCGATGCGTCCGCCGATGGTCAGCGTGCCGCGAAATCCCTCGGGAAGCCCGATGTCGTGCCGCGCCTGTTCGACGGTGCGGATCAGCGCGGAAGCATGGCGCTGAAACTGGCGGCCGGCGGGCGTCAGCGAGGTGCCCGCCTTGTTGCGCACGAACAGCTTGCAGCCGAGCTGGCCCTCCAGCGTGCTGATGCGCGTCGAGACCGTGGACTGGCTGACATGAAGCCGCTCGGCGGCGCTGACGAAGTTTCCTGCGGCGACGACCGCGAGAAAGGTCTTGGCGAATTCCGTATCCATCAGAGTGAGCCTCCCGAAGCAGGCGGTCATTATATCGGATAATCCGATTTTATCCCGCATTTTAATTCGTTTGCTAAAATCATGGGGCGGCCTAGCCTCTGTTCATGGAAGCCCGTTTTGGGCTGCACATGAGCGAGGATCGTTCGATGCGCCATACAGAGCAGATCAGGACGCCGTTGCTGGCATGGATTGTCTGGAAGATCGCGGATGCGCTGGCGGCCATGAAGCCCAGCCGCAAAGCCGCCGACATCGCCTTCGCCGTGGCCCGTAGCGGCAACCCGACCGGGGTGTGAGGCCGTGGTGATGGCATTTGGGAATTGACGTTGTCTGGGAGTGGTCGTCCGCAATTCCGCGGATGGCCATTCTTCCTCAAACTGCGGCTGCCCTTACCGGCAGCCGCTTTTTTATGGCTTTGGCCGCACGGGCTCACGAATTGACGTGGATGACGTCCCGCAGCAGCGGATATCCCATTCGCTTGAACACACAGGACTTCGTGGCCATCGACCGCGATCGCGAGGCGAAATACGAGGCGACCTATCGTCCGCAGGCGCTCTACAACCGCGCCGACGAAGGCTTCCATGCCAACAACGAAGCTTTCCTGCTGCATGAGGTCGCGACCAACCTGCCGATCTATCGCGATGACACCGGCCCGACCGATTTCCATCTTCACCTGCCGCCGGTGTCCAGCTCGTGCTGGTCACGTCCGGCATGTTCACCTTCGACTATGATGGCCGCCTGTACTATGTCGGCCCCGGCGCGGTGATGCTGCAAAGCGCGATCGTGCATCGTCAGCTTTTCTATACGTGGTCGGGACTGTCCACGAACGAGAATCTCAGGACGCCGCAGACCGTGGTGCCGGATGCGATCTCGATGGGCTATTCCGGAAAATTCCTCGAAGCCTTCATCGCCGATCCGACGACATTCCCGAATCCGACGATCGTCGCGCGGGACCAGATCAACGAAGCGGAAACATCCCGCATCGCCTGGAGTCATTCCGGTCACGCGCTGTTGCCGAAGAGCCTGTCGGCAGCGGCGGAGACGTCGTTCTTCGGAAAGGGCGAGGTGGTGATCTATCGCGTCATTCGCGGCACCGCCGAGTTCAAGGACAGCGCCGGAAAGACTTTCGAGCTTGCGACCGGCGATACGGTGACGGCGGGCAGGGCCTCGGTCAGCCTCGTGGGCATGGGCGAGAACACGCAGGTGCTGCGGCGCGGCCTGCTCAAGGGCATGGACAACCTCCGCGGCTGGACGCCGACCCAGCGCGACGAGATCGATGGCCTCGCCGGTCAGATCATCACCCGCAAGGATGTCCGCCCGCTGCGGACCGAAGGCATGCCGGTCGGGTATCTGTACGAATAGCGACGCGCTTGTTCGTTCTGCATGACGGAGCCTCATACGGAACATGAGGATGTCTCTCTTGACGTTGTAATCGCGATGCTGACAGGTGGCGTCACGGCCAAGAGCGCGCAAGCGCCGAGAGGAAGACGCCCGGACATGAATGCGCCTCACGCGGAGCCTGCCGCGCATGAGCAGCCTGCGGACGAAACATCGATCCGCTATGAGGGCTGGCCCGTTGTCGGGGTCTGCTTTCTGATCGCGACTTTCGCCTGGGCCGGCGGCTTTTACGGACAGGGCGTCTATCTCGCCGAATTCCAGCGCCTGTACGGCTGGCCGGCGTCGCTGATCTCGACCGCGACCACCTGCTACTATCTCGTCAGCGCGGTGATGGTGGTTTTCGTTGCGGAGGGAATCCGCGCGCTCGGGCCGCGCCGTCTTCTCATTCTCGGCATCCTGCTGATGGCCGCGGGCACCGCGCTGGTCGGGCAGGTCACGGCGGTGTGGCAGCTCTACGCGGTCTATGCGCTGATCGCGGCGGGATGGGCCGGAACGAGTCTGGCCGCGATCAACAACACGCTCGGCTTGTGGTTCGACAGGAAGCGCGGCATGGCGATCAGCCTCGCGCTGAACGGCGCAAGCTGCGGCGGCGTGTTCGGCGTGCCGCTGCTGGTCGGCGCCATCGGAAAATTCGGATTGCCCGCAACGTCCATCGGCGCCGCGCTGGCGATGCCGGCGCTGGCGATTCCCGCGATTTTGATCTGGGTCGGCAAGCCGCCGAAGCGGGTGGCGGCATCAACGGTCTCCGGCGCCGCGCCGGTCGTGCGCTCGATCGCGCAGATCCGCGGCGCGGCGTTCGGCAATCTGTCGTTCTGGACGGTCACCGTGCCATTCTCGTTGCTGCTGGTGGCGCAGGTCGGTTTCATCGTTCATCTGATTTCGTTTCTGGATCCGGTGATGGGCCGCGACCGCGCCAGCATCGCCGTGTCGCTGATGACGGCGATGGCGGTGATCGGACGGCTGCTGTTCGGCGCGGTCGTCGACCGGATCGATCAGCGCAAGGCATCGAGTGTCTCGGCCATCAGCCAGGCAATCGCGCTGGTCGTTCTCATCAACACCCGGCAGGACGCCGCGCTGTTTGCGGCCTGCGCGTTGTTCGGATTTTCCGTCGGCAACATGATCACGCTGCCGTCGCTGATCGTGCAGCAGGAATTCAGCGCGGCGGCATTCGGCGTGGTGGTCAGCCTGGTGACGGCGATCTGTCAGTTCACCTATGCGTTCGGCCCGGGTCTCATCGGCCTGTTGCGCGACGCTTTCGGCGGTTATGCCGTGCCGTTTTATGTCTGCGCGGTGTTGCAGGTCATCGCGGCGGCCATCGTGCTGATCAGGCCGAAGGGGCTGAAGGCGATTTAGCCGTCATTGCGAGGAGCGCTTGCGACGAAGCAATCCAGCTTCTTCCGTTGTCAAAGATGGATTGCTTCGCTTCGCTCGCAATGACGGCCCTTCATTCACGGAACAAGATCGCAGGTTTCGCCCTCGGGAATGCCGACATCGAAGGTGTTGAGCGTCATCGACACCAGCGAATAATAGCCGAGCAGGCCGACCAGTTCGACGGTGCCGGTCTCGCCGAGCATCTCGATGGCCTTGTCGTAGAGCAGCTTCGGCACGGCGTGGTTCTCGTGCAGCGCCGCGCTGAATTCGTAGACGACCTGCGCCTTCTCGTCGTCGAAGTCCGGCACATGGCGGTGATTGATCGCGTCGATGATGGCCGGATCGAGCCCGGCATCGAGCGCCATCTTCTTGTGCGCGTACCATTCGAACCGCGCGCTCCAGTGCCGCGCGGTGACGAGGATCGCCAGTTCCGACAGGCGCGGGCCGAGCGTGGTGTCGTAGCGCAGGAACGCGCCGAGCCGGCTGGCATGCCGCGCCATCTCCGGCGCGTGAATCCATGCGCGCAGCGGCGGCACCACGGTGCCGCGCTTGCCGGCGACGGATTCGGCATAGATGCCCTTCTGATCGTCGCTCATTTCGCTAGGCGAAAGCTCTTTCAGGCGCATGGCCATTTCCTCTGCTTCTTCAAGCGTTGCGGCATTCGGTCGTCCGCCGCTTCATTGCATGGCTACCATATCGGACCGAAGCCTGCCTGCGGGAGATGTTGAAATCCGCGAAGCGCCCAGTACAGTCCGCCCGACAATCAACACGGCCGCGCAGCGCGCGGCGGCATTCAGCCAAGGATCATTTATGGCCGATCTGGACACATTCCGCGCCGAGACGCGCGCCTGGCTCGAGGCGAACTGCCCGCCGGAGATGCGCAAGCCGGTTACAAACGAAAGCGACGTTTTCTGGGGCGGACGCAACACGGTGTTCGCGTCCGAGCCGCAGCGCATCTGGTTCGAGCGCATGCGCGACAAGGGCTGGACCGTGCCGGACTGGCCGAAGGACTACGGCGGCGGCGGGCTCGATGCCGAGCACACCAAGGTTCTGCGTCAGGAAATGGCGGCGATCTCGGCGCGCCTGCCGCTGTCGAGCTTCGGCATCTGGATGCTGGGGCCGGCGCTGCTCAAATACGGCACCGAGGCACAGAAGCGCGAGCATCTGCCGAAGATCGCGGCGGGCCTGATCCGCTGGTGCCAGGGTTATTCCGAGCCGAACGCCGGCTCCGATCTCGCCTCGCTGCAGACCCGCGCCGATGTGGACGGCGACGATTACATCATCAACGGCCAGAAGATCTGGACGTCCTATGCGAACTACGCCGACTGGATTTTCTGTCTGGTGCGCACGGACTTTTCGGCCAAGAAACACGACGGCATCAGCTTCATCCTGTTCGACATGACGTCGAAGGGGGTGTCGACCAAGCCGATCCTTCTGATCTCGGGCAAGTCGCCGTTCTGCGAAACCTTTTTCGACAATGTGCGCGTGCCGCGGTCCCACGTGGTCGGCACGGTCAATCGCGGCTGGGACGTCGCGAAATATCTGCTTCAGCACGAGCGCTCGATGATCAGCGAAGTCGGCGAGCGCCGCGGCGCGCGTCCGCTCGGTCAGGTCGCGGCCAACTCCATCGGCATGGATGACGATGGGCGGCTGGACGATCCGATCCTGCGCGGCCAGATCGCGGCCTTCGACGTCGATGAAGCGGCGATGGCTTGCGCGGCCGAGCGCGCCGTCGATCTGGCGAAGGCGGGGCAGGGCCATCCGGCCTATTCGTCGGCGCTGAAATATTACGGCACCGAACTGAACAAGCGCCGCCATGAGATCCTGATGTCGTCCGGCGGCATCGATGCGCTGGAGTGGGACAGCCCGCGCTCCGGCGAAGGCCTCGCGGCGCGAAGCTGGCTGCGCACCAAGGCGAATTCGATCGAGGGCGGCACCAGCGAGGTGATGCTCGGCATCGTCGCCAAGCGCATCCTCGACCTGCCGGGGGCGTAATCTTGTCCTGCGCGCACTCATCACTCGCGTCATTGCGAGCGAAGCGAAGCAATCCACTCTTGAGAAAGCTGGATTGCTTCGTCGCTTCGCTCCTCGCAATGACGGTTTAACAACCAGAGTTCATACGGAATTATTGGAACGCTCATGGCTCTCGTCCTCACCGAAGAACAATCCATGCTGCGCGACAGTGCGCGCGGCCTTATCAGCGACAAGGCGCCGGTGGCGCATTTGCGCAAGCTGCGCGACAGCCATGACGCAACGGGCTTCTCGCGCGAACTCTGGAAGACATTCGCCGAGATGGGTTTCGCCGGTCTTCTGGTGCCGGAGGACTTCGGCGGCAGCGGGCTTGGCTATGTGGAAGCGGGCGTGATGATGGAGGAAATCGGCCGCACGCTGATGCCGTCGCCGTTTCTCTCCACCAGCGTGGTCGCGGCCACGGCGCTGAGCCGCGGCGGCAGCGCGGCGCAGAAGTCGGAGCATCTGGCGAAGATCGCCGCGGGTGACCTGATCGCCACGCTCGCGGTCGATGAAGGCGCCAAGCATCGCCCGCTCAAGACCGCGATGCAGGCGACGCGCGCGGGCAACGGCTTCAGGCTCAAGGGCGCGAAAGCGCTGGTGGTGGACGGCCATGTCGCGGACCTTCTGGTTGTCGCCGCGCGCAGCGCGGGCAAGGCGGGCGAGCGCGACGGCCTGACGCTGTTCCTCATTAATCCGAAAGCCAGGGGCGTCGCCATCGAGCGCACCGCGATGGTCGATGCGCATAACGCCGCGCGCATCGTGTTCGACGATGTCGAGGTGACGGCGGATCATGTGCTCGGCGAGGTCGATCAGGGCGGCGCGTTGCTCGACGGCGTTCTCAATGCCGGCCGCGCGGCGGTGGCGTCGGAGCTTGTCGGCCTCGGCGAAGAGGCCTTCACGCGCACGGTGGCCTATATCAAGGAGCGCAAGCAGTTCGGCAAATTGATCGGCGAATTCCAGGCGCTTCAGCACCGCGCCGCGCATCTCTATACAGAGATCGAAATGGCAAAGGCCGCCGCGATGAAGGCGCAGCAGGCGCTGGATGCGGATTTTATGCGCGCGGATGCGGCGGTCGCCGTCGCCAAGGCCAAGGCCGGGTCGGCCGCGACGCTGGCGGTGCAGGAAGCGGTGCAGATGCACGGCGGCGTCGGCATGACCGACGCGTTCGATATCGGCTTCTTCATGAAGCGCGCGCGGGTGTGTCAGGAACTGTTCGGCGATTTCGCGTTCCACGCCGAGCGGCTGGCGGAGATGAAGGGGTATTGATTACGTCGTGGTTCATGCGGCGCGTTTAACGTACTCGATGTCGTCCCCGCGAAAGCGGGGACCCATAACCACCGGATTCTCAGTTTTGTTGCGATCCTCGCATCCTGCTCCCTTAACGCCGACGGGGAGTATGGGTCCCCGCTTTCGCGGGGACGACGGCTCAAAATCCAGGCGTCATGCCCGGACCCGTTCCGGGCATCCACGTCTTCTCTTGGTCCTAAAGACGTAGATGGCCGGGACAAGCCCGGCCATGACGATCTCGTATGTTGGACGACTGCGCGAAAATTACCTGATCGGCGGCGCGTACTGGATGCCGCCGGCGCTCCAGAGCTGGTTCAGTCCGCGTGGAATCTTCAGCCTGGAATTCTCGCCGACATTGCGGTCGTAGACTTCGCCGTAGTTGCCGACATGGCGGATGATGCGGGCGGCCCAGTCGCGCGACAGATCCATTTCCTCGCCATAAGCGCCCTCGGTGCCGAGAAGGCGCATGATATCCGGCTTCTTCGATTTCAGCGCCTCGTCGATATTCTTCGAGGTCACGCCGAGTTCTTCCGCGTTGAGCATGGCGTAGATCGTCCACTTCACGATCAGCAGCCATTCGTCGTCGCGCTGGCGCACCACCGGCGCCAGCGGCTCCTTGGAGATCACGTCCGGCAGGATGGCGTGCTCGCCCGGCTTGGTCAGGCGCAGCCGCAGCGCATAAAGCTGCGAGACGTCCGTGGTCAGCACGTCGCACTGGCCGGAATCGTAGGCCTTGAGCGTTTCTTCAAGGCTCGGGAAGTTCATTTCCTGATACTTGATGTTGTTGGCGCGGAAATAGTCCGCGAGATTGAGCTGGGTCGTGGTCCCGGCCTGCACGCAGACCTTGCTGCCGTCGAGTTCGAGCGCCGACGAGATGTTGCGCGACTGGCGCACCATGAAGCCTTCGCCGTCGTAATAGGCGACGGCGGCGAAGTTCAGGCCGTATTCGGTTTCGCGCGACATGCTCCATGTCGAGTTGCGCGACAGGATGTCCACCTTGCGGTTGCGCAGCTCCTTGAAGCGCTCGTTGGCGTCGAGCGGAACGAACTTCACCTTGTTCGGATCGTTGAAGATCGCCGCGGCCACCGCGCGGCAGATGTCCACATCGAAGCCCGACCAGTTGCCCTTGTCGTCGGGCATCGAGAAGCCGGGCAGGCCGGTGTTGACGCCGCACAGCACGGCGTCGCGGCGGATGGTCCGTTTCAGCGTCCGCGTGTCGTAGCGCTCATAGGCGATGGCGCCGGCGGCGATCGCGATCGCGATGGCAAGGCCGATCAGAAGACCGGAGCGAAACGAACGCTGAAAGAAAGCCATGAAAGTATCCCGCTGGTGATGCGTGCGTGGAAACGAATGAAGCGCGTGCCGAAGTTCAGATTTCCGGCCGCTGGCGGATGATGACCTTGGTGCCGACCGGAACGCGTTCATAGAGATCGGTCACGTCGGCGTTGACGAGGCGGAAACATCCGGACGATACGGCGCTGCCGATGGTCTGCGGCTGGTTGGTGCCGTGAATGCGATAGACGGTCGCGCCAAGATAAAGCGCGCGCGCGCCCATCGGATTGCCCGGGCCGCCCGCCATGAAGCGCGGCAGATAGGGCTGGCGCTGGATCATTTCCGGCGGCGGTGTCCAGTCCGGCCATTCCTGCTTGCGCGAAATCTTCTGCAGGCCCTGCCACTGGAAACCTTCGCGGCCGACGCCGATGCCATAGCGCAGCGCGCGGCCGTTGCCCTGGATCAGGTAGAGGAAGCGTTCCGACGTGCTGATGATGATGGTGCCCGGCGGCTCGGTGGTGCGATAGAACACCATGGTGCGCTTGTATTCCGGCGGCAGTTCCTCATCCGCCTCGTTCGGAATGTAGCCCGGCTGATCGCCGATGTTCATCTCGCGGCCCTGCGCGAAGGCCTGCGGCGCCGTGCCCCAAAAGCCGGCAGACAACACTGCCGCCAGAGCGAGAGATCGGATGATGTTCATGTCGAGAATCCCGCGTTGATCCGTGCCCCGAGGGCATCAAAGCCGAGCCGCGCGGTGCTGGCAAGCCATCGCGCGCGGAGATGTCCGAGCTTGTGTCATAACTCCTTAAAATAACTCTGAATTCGCGGTTAGAGCAGATTTGGTTCAGATGGAATCATCAACTCGTCATGCCCGGCTTTATGCCGGGCATCCACGTCTTTAGGATCAAAGAAAAGACGTGGATGGCCGGGACAAGCCCGGCCATGACGGATAAAACATGTTCCCACTAAAGCGTGAAACGTTCTATCGCGGCGCGATCCAGAGGCGCAGAAGATAGGCGAGCGTGGCGACGCTGCCGGTGCCGAGCAGCCACAGCGCCACGAACCACGCAAGGCGCTGCGCCAGCGGGCGCTCCGTGTCGCGCGACGCCATCATGAATGATAGCCGCCGCTGTCGGCATGGACCTTGCCGCGGAAGACCCAGTAGGCCCAAGCGGTATAGGCGAGAATGACCGGCACCAGAATCGCGATGCCGTAGATCATGAAGCCGAGGCTGTTGGCGGGCGCGGCCGCCTGCCAGATCGTCACGCTCTGCGGTACGACGAAGGGATACATGCTGACGCCGAGACCGGCATAGGTGATCGCGAACAGCACCAGCGACAGCGCGAAGGGCCGGTAGTCGTGTTTGTCGGCGATGCTCTTCAGCAGCACGAGGGTGATCGCGGCAACGGCGACCGGGATCGGCGCGGTGAAGAGAATGTTCGGCCATGCGAACCAGCGCCGCCAGTAGTCGGCCTGCAGGAACGGCGTGGCGAGGCTGACCGCGACGATGGCCACCAGCGTCGCGACCAGCAGCCACAGGCTGAGGCGATAGGCCTGATCGCGCAGGTCGCCGGTGGTCTTCATCACCAGCCATGTCGCGCCGAGCAATCCGTATCCGGCGACGACGGCAAAGCCGGTCAGCAGGCTGAACGGCGTCAGCCAGTCCCACCAGCCGCCCGCGTAATGACGGCCCTCGACGGCAACGCCCTGCAGGATCGCGCCGAGCGCGATGCCCTGCGCCATCGCCGCGACCAGCGAGCCGCCCGCGAAGGCGATGTCCCAGCGGTTGCGCTCGCCTTGCGTGCGCCAGCGGAATTCAAAGGCGACGCCGCGAAACACGAGGCCGATCAGCATGGCGATGATCGGCGTGTAGATCGCGGGCATCAGGATCGCATAGGCCAGCGGAAACGCCGCCATCAGTCCGCCGCCGCCGAGCACCAGCCATGTCTCGTTGCCGTCCCACACCGGCGCGACGGTGTTCATCATCACGTCGCGATCCTGTTTGTGCGGAAACAGCGGAAACAGCATGCCGATGCCGAGATCGAAGCCGTCCATCACGACATACATGAAGACCGCGAAGGCGATGATGAACGCCCAGAGCATTGCGATGTCGAAGGAAGCCATCTCGATCACCCCTGTGCCTGCGTGGCGGGCGTGATGCCGGCGGCGCGCGCCGGAATGTCGGCGCGCGGGCCTTCCTCGCCATGATGCGGCGGCTGGTGCATCAGGCGCAGGATGTAGAACACGCCCATGCCGAACACGATGAAATAGACCACGATGAAGGCGATCAGCGACGACGCCACCGCCGGCGCATCGAGCGGCGAAGCGGAATCGATGGTGCGCAGCATGCCGTAGACCGTGAAGGGCTGGCGTCCCGCTTCCGTGGTCACCCAGCCCGCAAGCACGGCGACAAAGCCCGCCGGTCCCATCGCCAGCGCGTAGCGATGCAGCAGCTTCGAGTCATAAAGGCTGCCGCGCCAGCGCATGAACAGGCTGAGCAGGCCGATGCCGAGCATCAGGAATCCGATGCCGACCATGATGCGGAACGACCAGAACACCAGGCCGACCTTCGGCCAGTTCTCGCGCGGCACGGTGTCGAGGCCCTTGAGCGGCGCGTCCAGCGAATGCTTGAGGATCAGCGACGAGGCTTTCGGAATCTCGATGGCGTATGTCACCTTCGCTTCGTCCTGATCGGGAATGCCGAACAGAATCAGCGGCGCGCCGTCGGGATGGCTCTGGAAGTGACCTTCCATCGCCATCACCTTGGCGGGCTGGTGCTCCAGCGTGTTGAGGCCGTGCTGGTCGCCCGCGAGAATCTGGATCGGCGCGACAATGGTCGCCATCCACATCGCCATGGAGAACATCACGCGCGCGCCTTCCAGCCGCGTGTTCCGCAGCAGGTGCCACGCGCCGACGCCGCCGACCACGAAGGCGGTGGTGAGATAGGCCGCGAGCACCATGTGCACGAGGCGATAGGGGAAGGACGGATTGAAGATCACCTTCCACCAGTCCGCGGCGACGAACTGTCCCGACGAATTCATGGCGAAGCCCGCGGGCGTCTGCATCCAGGAATTCGCCGAGAGAATCCAGAACGCGGAAATCAGCGTGCCGATGGCGACCATCAGGGTCGCGAAGAAATGCAGCTTGTGGCCGACGCGCTCCAGCCCGAACAGCATCACGCCGAGGAATCCCGCCTCCAGGAAGAACGCGGTGAGCACTTCATAGGCCATCAGCGGGCCGATGATCGGCCCGGTCTTGTCGGAGAACACCGACCAGTTGGTGCCGAACTGATACGACATCACGATGCCGGAAACGACGCCCATGCCGAAGGCGACGGCGAAGATCTTCAGCCAGTAATTGAAGAGATTGATGAAGACTTCGCGGCCGGTCCATAGCCAGAGCGCTTCGAGGACGGCGAGGTAGCTTGCAAGGCCGATGGAGAAGGCCGGAAACACGATGTGAAAGCTCATCGTGAAGGAAAATTGCAGGCGCGCCAGCGTGATGGCGTCGAGACCGTCGAACATCGCGGACCTCCGAAGGACCAATCCGCGGGTGCTATAACATGCCGGACGCAGCGGGGATAATTGCCGCGCGGCACAATGTTGCATGGCAAGGGTGCAATCGCGCCTGCGGCAAACGATCCCTGTGCCTGAAGCAGCCCGGCGGTGTCCCCTGCGACCGGGGAGGTGATGCCGTGACGGATGCGGCGTCAGCGCAGGAAGAAGCGCACCGGCACCGTGTAACTCGCGGTGCTTTGCGTCATTTCCGGGGGGAACGACGGTAGCGGCTGCGCGCGGCGGATCATCGCCATGGTCTCGGCGTCGAGCGCGGACGAGCCCGACGAGCGCGCCAGACGCGCGCCGAGCACCTGCCCGTTGCGATTCACGGTGAAGCTCAGCATCGCCACGCCCTGTTCGCCCGCGGCCTTCGCGCCGGACGGATACTGCTTGTAGCGCTGCAGATGCGCCGAGAGCAGGCCGTTATAGTTGACGCGCGCGGCCTGTGCCGCCCGCGGCGCGGCGGTGGTGCGCGGCGCGGGCGCTTCGCTCGGCTTCTTCGGGCGCGGAAGCGGTTTGGGCTTCGGCTTTTCGATCGGCTTCTCTTTGGGCTTCTCGGGCGGCGCGACAACCTCGGCCTTTTCCTGCACCGGCGTCGGCGGCACCTGCTCCTCGGCCACGTCCTGCGGCTTCTCGGGCTCCGGCGGCGGCTCGGCTTCCTGCATCTGCGGGCCGGGCGCGACGTCGAGCTGCTGCGGCTCCGGCGTCGGCGGCGCGGATTCCAGATCGAGCATGATCGGCTCGGACGCGGTGCCGAGCACGTCCGTCGGCGTGTACCAGGTCATGCCGGCCGCGATGGCGCCGGCATGGACGGCGACGACCAGCGCCGCCGAGAGCATCCAGCGGCGGATGTCGGTTCGGTCGGGCGGGCCGTGCAGGACGAGCGTATTCATGACAACTGCTTTGCCGTCGGTCGTGTTCGGTTTCTTGTTCAGTTTCTTGCGTCGAGGCCGACGAGCGCGATCTTGAGATAGCCTGCGTTGCGCAGCAGGTTCATCACGTCCATGAGGTCGCCGTAAGGCACGCTCTTGTCGGCGCGCAGATAGACCGGATCGCTCTTCTTGCCGCTGGTGGCGGTGTCGAGCGTGCTGGTGAGCGAGGTGCGCGGCACGATGTCCTCGCCGACGGCGACGGACAGGTCCGGCTTCACGGTGATGAAGACCGGCTTGTCGGGACGCGGCGGCGGCGTCGCGGTCGATGCCGGAAGCTCGACGCCGAGATCGACGGTGGCGAGCGGGGCTGCGACCATGAAGATGATGAGCAGCACCAGCATCACGTCGATGAACGGCGTGACGTTGATTTCATGAACCTCGGAGAGATCGTCGTCCGCTCCGGCGGACTTTCCACCCAGACGTGCGCCCATGGTCTTACTCCGCGGCGCGCGCGACGCGCAGCGAGCGGCGGCCCTGGTCGCGGCTGATCAGCAGCATCACCTGCGCGGAGGCATCGCCGAGCAGGGCGCGGTAGGCCGAGACCATGCGCGCGAGATGATTGTAGATCACCACGGCGGGAATGGCGGCGATCAGGCCCATGGCGGTGGCGAGCAGGGCTTCGGCGATGCCGGGCGCGACCACGGCGAGGTTGGTGGTGTGGGCTTCGGAAATGCCGATGAAGGAATTCATGATGCCCCACACCGTGCCGAACAGGCCGACGAACGGCGCGGTCGCGCCGATGGTGGCGAGCATGCCGGTGCCGCGCGCGATGCGCCGCGACATCGCCGCTTCGACGCGGCTCAGGCGAAGCTCGACGCGCTCCTTGAAGCCTTCGTCATTGATCGTATCGGACAGCGCCGCTTCGGTGGCGGCCGACTGCACCAGCAGCGAGACGGCGTCCTTGCCGTCGCGGGCGTCGCGTTCGGCATCCGCCAGCGAGATGTCGTTGCCGAGCACTTCGATGCGCCGCCTGGCGCGCGAGGTCACGCCGCGCAGTTCGAGCATCTTCGCAACGCAGATCGTCCAGGTGAGCAGCGATGCGAAGGCGAGACCGATCATCACCGCCTTCACGACGATGTCCGCGCCCATGAACATGCCCCACGGCGACAGATTGTGCGGCAGCGCCGGGTTCTTCGCGGTGGTGGCCTGAACGTTCGGCACCTGCGCGGCCGGGGCATCGGCTGTTGCAGGCGCGGAGGTTGCGGCGGGTTGAGCGGATGTCTGGACGGCGGGCGTCTGTACGGCGGGCGCTTGCGGCGTGGATGTTTGCGGTGCGGGCGCAGCCGGAGTCTGCGCCATCGACTGCGCGGCGAAGAACGTCGCGGCGGCGAGCAAGACCATCGATCCGGCCGTCTTCTTCTTGATAAAGGTCATATGCGCTCCGCTTCTTCAAATCGCTTTCGCAGCCGACATCGCAACAACGTCAGATCTCCGGGGGCTGCATCAGTTGGTTCCAGACCTTCGCCGAAGAAATCCGCAGCGTTTGCCGCGCGTGTCACCGTCCGACCGAAGGCCGGGTCGTTTTAGTTCACTGCGCCGTGCTTGTCGCCCTTGGTTAGCTAGATTTGTCCAAAACTGGAACGATTCCAGACTTCTCCGCGCGCGCGATCCCGAATTTGTGATGCGGGAAGTTGCGTCGGAGGCCCTGCTGCCGACGTAGGATTTCATTGAATGGGTTGGGATTACTCCGCCGGAGCAGCGTCGCTTGCGGCAACGCTCCGGGGCTGTGCCGCGGACGGCGGAGCCTTCGCCTGCATCAGCGCGCGCTGGCGGCGCTGGCGCAGCCAGATCAGGATTCCCGTGATGCCGAGCACCGCCGGCATCAGGCCGGTGACGAAGACGGCGAACTGCCAGATCGGCCCCGCATGGCTGCCTTCATGCAGCCAGCGAATCCATGATGCCGTGCGATCGCCGAACAACGGTTCGACTGTGTTCACCGCGCCGCTGCGATCGTTGATGGCGAGCGTGACGGGTGCAGCCTTGTTGTCTTCGTACAGCTGCACGCGCCAGATGCCTGCCGGGTCCGGGAAGGAAATCGTGTCGATCTGCGCATTCGGGCGCGCCGCCGCGATCGCATAAATCTCGGATGCCGTGCGTTGCGGGCTGGCC
>Ga0153956_1000360_pt1 | contig 54785 bp, 45 predicted proteins | sample TSFL040MetaG_FD_104704 | JGI IMG/M metagenome (GOLD analysis project Ga0153956, IMG submission 104704) | Attine ant fungus gardens microbial communities from Florida, USA - TSFL040 MetaG | ecosystem: Host-associated > Fungi > Mycelium > Unclassified | place: USA: Florida, Wekiwa Springs...
ACAAATAGGTGATAAGTTCGGGTATATTGACAGATCTGGTAAGTTGCTTATTCCTGCAAAATATCACTTGGCATACTCATTTTCCAATGGCCGGGCACGGGTCTCGACATCAGATAAAGAAGGGTTTATAGACCGCGAAGGAAGATTGGTGATTCCTGAAAAATTTGATACAGGCACTCTGGATTTTTCAGAAGGTCTAGCACCAGCATGCGAAAAAGGGGTCTGTGGCTTTATCGACATTAGCGGACGCTATGTAATAACACCTAAGTTTAATTCCACTTCTAACTTTAAGGACGGAGTTGCAAGCGTGCTTTTAACAAACTATCGAAACGCTTACATCGATCAACATGGGAGCATCATCTGGCGAGAAATCAGAAAATAAGATTAACAATGATCACAGAAACAAATACAACATTGAACACAGAAACGGCGGCTCAGAATCCGCTTGGGTTGAAGAAGATACATCACGTCGAGTTTTACGTTGGAAATGCAAAGCAGGCGGAGTTTTATTATCGCAAGGCTTTTGGGTTTTCGCGGGCGGCTTATAGCGGGCTTGAGACCGGTAACCGAGAGACGACGAGTTATCTGTTAAAGCAGGTAAATATCAACTTTGTCCTGACGACGCCGCTGCACCCGGAGCATCCTGCGGCCGAGCATATCAAACAGCACGGCGACGGCGTCAAGGACATCGCATTTCTCGTTGACGACGCCGATCACGCCTTTACCGAGGCAGTAAAACGCGGTGCGACGCCGGTGAGCGAGCCATTTGATATGACGGATGACAACGGCACCGTACGCTGCGCCTCGATCGCGACGTATGGCGACACGATCCACTCTTTTATCTCATACAATTCGCCGAGATCTGCCGCCTCTCCTGATCAAGGCGGTGAGTTTGATAAATACACATATGTCGGCCCTTTCCTGCCCGGGTTTATCGCTCAAGAGATCGAGGGCGAACCGACAGGCATAATGATGGTCGATCACATCGTGGGCAATGTCGAGCTTGGCAAGATGAACTCGTGGTGCGATTTTTATCGTGATGTGATGGGCTTTTCGCGATATATCACCTTTGACGACAAGGACATCTCGACCGAGTACTCGGCACTTATGTCGATCGTCATGAGCGACGGCCAGCACAATATCAAATTTCCGATCAACGAACCCGCGACAGGTAAAGGCGGAAAGTCTCAGATCCAGGAATATATCGATTTCTATCGTTCGGCCGGTGCTCAGCACGTCGCTCTGCTCTGCCGCGATATCAGAGCAACCGTTTCGCAACTCGCCGAGAACGGCATCGAGTTTTTGCGTGTACCCGACGAATATTACGAGGAGATCCCCGAGCGCGTCGGCGAGATCGATGAGGATATCGAAAGCCTCAAAAAACTCGGCATCCTGGTTGACCGAGATGATGAGGGTTATCTGCTCCAGATCTTTACCAAACCCGTTGAGGACAGGCCGACCGTCTTTTACGAGATCCTCCAACGCAAAGGCTGCAAAGGCTTTGGCAAAGGCAATTTCAAAGCCCTCTTTGTCTCGATCGAAGAAGAACAGAGACGACGGGGCAATCTTTAAGACTTGGAGACTAAAGTGGAAGATAATAAGATGCTCGCCATATCGGTTGGGGTAATGACTGGATTAGCGGCTATCATTTTTTTCATCAGCTCAATTATCACATTGGCAAGTTCATTGGGAATGTCCAAACTTGAATCTGTCGCAGGAACTTCTCTCGCGGAGGCGTTTTATCAAAGCGTTGGGCAGCAAGGGATTGGTACGGCCTTAGCTCTTGCGGCAATGGGAGTATTAAGTTTGGTATTAGGCCTTGGCATATATGCCATACTGAAATCGTTCAACACATCGATGATGAGAGAAAACCAGCATCACCAAGAACTTATTGAGACGCTAGGTATCGTTGGAAAAGAATTACTGTTCTCCCTGCCACTCGTACCAACACTAATAAATGACGGCGATGAGAATTAAATATCAATCCGGATTTGGAAATGAGTTTGCGACCGAGGCTGTTGACGGGGCTTTGCCTGCGGCGAGAAATTCGCCGCAAAAGGCTCCGCTCGGGCTTTATGCCGAACAGTTCTCAGGGACGGCGTTTACCGTGCCGCGTGACCGCAACAAGCGTACTTGGACATATCGCATACGGCCGAGCGTAACGCATCTTCCGTTCCGCCAGATCGCCCGCGGCGGATGGGAAAGCGATTTTACAAAACTCCCCACAACACCGGGCCAGCTGCGCTGGGATCCGCTGCCGATACCCGCTGAGCCGACCGATCTTATCGACGGGATCACGACGATCGCGGGCAATGGTGACAGCTATTCGCAGCATGGCCTGGCGATACACATCTACGCCTTTAACAAGGGCATGGGCGACCGCTATTTTTATAATGCCGACGGCGAAATGCTGTTCGTTCCCGAAAAGGGCAGGCTTGGTTTCCTGACAGAGCTTGGTGCGATACAGGCCGGGCCGGGATCGATCGTCGTCATACCGCGTGGCGTTAGGTTCAAGGTCGAACCGCACCCCGAGGACAGCGAACTTCGCGGTTACATCTGCGAAAACTTCGGCCAGCACTTTCGTCTGCCCGATCTCGGCCCGATCGGTGCCAACGGGCTTGCAAATGCCCGTGATTTTGAGACGCCGACGGCATGGTACGAGGATCGTGAGGGCGATCTCGAAATGGTCGCAAAATTTGGCGGCGAACTTTGGTCGTGCTCTATCGGACATTCGCCGCTCGATGTCGTTGCGTGGCACGGCAATTATGCTCCGTACCGCTACGATCTAAAACATTTTAATACTATCGGGTCGATCTCATACGATCATCCTGACCCGTCGATCTTTACGGTCCTCACTTCGCCATCAGGTGAGACAGGTGTGGCAAACTGCGACTTTGTCATTTTCCCTGACCGATGGCTCGTTGCTGAAAATACATTTAGGCCGCCGTGGTTTCACCGCAACACTATGAGCGAGTATATGGGCCTGATCTATGGTGCGTATGATGCCAAAGAGACCGGCTTTGTACCCGGCGGCGGCTCGCTGCATAACCAGATGTCTGCACACGGCCCTGATCTGGACGCTTTCGAAAAAGCATCTAACTCCGATCTCGAACCGCAAAAACTAAGCGGCACGATGGCATTCATGTTCGAATCACGCTACATCATTCGTCCAACAAGATATGCCATGGAAACTCCGCAACTGCAGGCAAACTATTTTGAGGTGTGGCAAGGGTTAAAAAGGAATTTTAAAGCGACAGACGGAACATATTGACGAAACCACTCTGAATTGTACTTGGATATATATAGAATTTGACCGAGAGGAGCTAAAAAGATCATTATGCCCAAATTAGATCTGCGGGCGGACAGAACGGCGATCCTCTGTATGGATTATCAAACAGGCATCGTCGCGGGTATCGGCGATGATGTCGCTGACAATATCTTGCCGCTTGCCGCCAAAACACTTGACGCGGCGAGGTCGGCAGGCATCATGGTCATCTATATACACGTCGGTTTTCGAGACGGTTTTCCTGAGATCAGCCAAAATAACGCGATGTTCAGTGCATTGGCAAATGATCCGCTGCGGCAAAAGATGTTCGAGCCGTCAATGACGGACATTCATCCGGCGGTCGCGCCAAATGATGGCGACATCGTCATTACCAAACGCCGTGTAAGCGCGTTTTACGGAACCGAACTCGACATCGTTCTGCGTGCCGGCGGCATCGACACGCTTATAATGTTCGGCATCGCGACCAGCGGGGTCGTGCTGTCAACACTAACCGATGCGATCGACGCCGACTATCGCGTCACCGTGATCAAAGACCTCTGCGCTGACAGCGACGTTAAACTCCACACAGCTCTGTTAGACTTTTACGCAAAACGCGGAGATGTCATCACAGCCGACGGATCTATCGATCATCTGCGGTAAATATATGTCCGACAACTCGACCCACAACATTCTGCCCGAGCGAAAGGTAGTACACACTCATCACGTGCTTGCGGTCAAGGACCTTGCTGTTTCGGCGGCGTATTTTAAGGAAAAACTCGGTTTCAAACTCGAATTTACCGCACCTGGTTGGGAATTTCTGTCGTTCGGCATCTTTAAGGTCATGCTCGGCGAGTGCTCTGATGAGATGTCAGCTCGTGAGACAGGCGACCACTCGTATTTTGCTCACTGTCTCGTTGAGAATGTCGATGAGGTCTATGAGGAGTTTTGCCGTCGCGGGGCCGAGATCATACTGCCGCTAAATAATAAGCCCTGGGGCCTGAGAGAGTTTAGCGTCGCCGCACCCGACGGCCATCGCATAACATTTGGACAGGTAATTTAATGTCGATCACAACCAGAGAATTAAAATTTACGGCGACGCCCGCAAAAGGCGAGGTTTCAGCGATACTTCTCCTGCCGGACAAAGCAAAATATCTGCTCGTGCTTGGCCACGGGGCTAGCACAAATATGCGCCACGCGACCATCACATCGATCGCGGATGCACTTGCTGCAAAGGGAATTGCGACCTTTCGCTATAATTTTCCGTACTCGGAAAATGGCGGCGGCCGAAATTCACAGGACGTATGCGTTGACACCATACGCAGTGCGGTCAAAACGGCTCACTCAGCCGCGCCAAAACTTACGCTGCTCGCGGGCGGTCACTCATTCGGCGGGCGTATGACGACGACCGCACAGAGCGAGGCTCCGCTCGATGGCGTCACGGGGCTTGTGCTTTTTTCGTTTCCGCTGCATCTTGCGGGCCGTCCCGACACGAAACGCGCCGACCATCTCTCGCAGATCAAGATCCCGATGCTCTTTCTTTCAGGTTCCCGCGACGAACTCGCTGCCCGTAACCTTTTTGAGCCTGTTGTCGCATCTCTCGGCAAACGTGCCCTACTTCATCTTATAGATACCGCAAATCACAGTTACAAGATCCTCAAAAAACAGCGCGGCTCTGACGAAGACGTTTTCGACGAGATGGCACGCGTTGCCGACGAATGGGCTGCTTCATTAAAATAAGGATAAAATAGTGAAAGATGCTCTGATCTGTCCATTAAGTTATAAAGGAATACTTTACCGGCCGCGAAAACGTGATGAAGATCTGCCCAACATGCCGTCAGACATATTCGGACGACCTCTCGTTTTGCCTCACCGACGGCGCATCTCTGATGCCATCGACCGATGCCGTCACTGAGGAATATGAGATGCAGACCGTTGTACGCTCGGGCGGAGCGTCTGCTCACACGACCGCTGAAACTGCTGCCCGTATGCCGTATGTCCCGGACCAAGACGGCCGCAGCGGTATGTGGATAAATATCGCCGTCGCTCTGCTCATCATATTTTTTTTGGTCGTATTGATCGGCAGAGCGGCACTTTGGTTTCTCTGGCCGCGGATCACCGATAGTACGAACACCGCCAAACACACGCAGTCGCCAACACCGGCTGCTTCGCCGACGGCAAAACCCACAGCATCCCCTCAGCCTTCGAAAACACCGCTTAATGTTAATGGTTCAAAGAGCGGCAACAATTCAAATACTGACAGAACACCCGTGCCGACGGTTACACCCGTTCTCAATGACCCGCCACCGGCGAGGATCACATTCTCAAAAGGCAGCATTAGCGAGAGGGTGTCAGGAGTTGTAGCTAGATCGCGCAGTTATGCACTTCGCACACTCGACGGCCAATTTTTGACCTCAAGCCTCGATTCGCCCGATAACTGTGTCACTTTCACGAACGGTTCGAGCACAACATCATTTAATACTCTCAGAGGCGACAGCTACATCAATATCAAAAATAATTGCGGCCACCCGGCAAAATTCACACTCCTTGTAACAGTGCGTTAACATTGCGCGCACAATTGATATAGGGTTGCTTATAAATACCATAATTATATGTATTCAATGACGAGGTATGTCTTGCGCGGACACATAAATGACGCCGCGCCGTCAAAAAGCGCATAAAAATTGTCAAAACGCCTTATTTTTTCAGTAAAAACAGCAAATACTAGCCTCTGTCGTATTTAACTTTATGGTCTAATATGTTATAGATTTAGACAAGGATTTCCTCTTTTAGCATTTCGATATTGGTGAAACGAGCTGGCTTTGGCATCCATCGGTGGGTTTGCCGCGTAATTATTATCGCGGGAGTATTCACAGCGCTGACGTCATCGGTTTCTGCACAGGTCGATAAGTGCTTGCCGGATGGAGTTTCTCGTACGACAGTTTCTCGTTACATTCAACGAGGAAAGGCAGATAACTCCGATACGTATAAAAAGACCGCCGTCACAGTAGGGGCCGAACTCTCAAAACTCGGTGCCAGATGCCGGTCCGGCAAACTTAAAGCCCGAAACGGCCGCGAGATCCGCTTTTATGAGTTAAAGGGATGTTGGGGTAACCCGCCCGAAAACTACGAAGCAATACTCGCTGACCAAAAAAAAGAGATCGCTGAACTGAAGAAAAAATATCTCCTGGTTGAACTAACCTGTGAGCAAGACGGGCCTGTCAGGCCCTGATCTCACTTTTCTTTTGGGCACGCTTGCGTGCACGCGAAATAACGTCAAGGTGAATTTAAAAATGAAAAAAAAGACTTGGATATCATCCCTATTAGCTCTTGCGGGAATATCTATTCTGACCGTGGGTATAGTGCATTTCTATACCGGGTCAGAGATGTTCGAGGAAGAGGAGAACGACAAATACGACGGTGCAGCTGCGGCCGCACAGTACGAATTTGAACGCACAATGGACCCTGCTCTCGGCAGAGTTCCTCAGGAACGACTCTTGACGGCGATCGATCAGACCGCCGCATCTAAGGCTGAGGTCGAAGCAATTCGTGAAGGACGTATTGCCAACAAACAGCATATCAACCCCGCGACCCTTAACTGGATCGAGCGTGGATCGTACAGCGACACCGTCGGCCCTTCAAACGGAAACGGTCGTGCTAATAACGGCGTTACTTCGGGCCGTATGAGGGCGATCCTCGTCGATGCCAATGACCCGAGCGGCAAGACCGTTTTCATCGGCGGCGTTGACGGCGGTATCTGGAAGACCAGCGACATCACTGCTTCGCCTGCCAGCTGGACACTGGTCAACGACTATTTGAGCAACTTGGCTATTTCGGATATTGCTCAGGATCCGCGTCCGGGTATGTCGAATATTATGTACTTCGCTACCGGCGAATCATACTCAAATGCTGATGCTGTACGCGGCAACGGTGTTTTCAAGAGTATAGACGGCGGTTCGACCTGGACATATCTGCCTAGCTCATCGGCACTTCTCAGCGGCACCCGCATCGTATGCGACAATGCCGGTAACGTCTATGTCGCAACCCGCTATACGGGCATCAAACGCTCGTCAGACGGCGGAACCACCTGGACGGATATCTCGCCGGCCGGCCTGCCTACAGATATTTGCGACCTCGAGCTTAGCAGCACGGGACGTATGCACATCGTAACCGGTATCTTTTCGACACAGGGTTATCGCTACACCGACAACCCGGCAACCGTTGATTCAAACTCATGGACGGCACCTGTAACGCCGTTCCCATCGTATGCAATGCGTGCTGAGCTTGGTGTTAACGGCAATACGCTGTATGCTGCACCGGCAAACGCAAGCTATCAGGTTCCGACAATGTACAAGTCAACTGATGGCGGAGCTAACTGGGTAGCAACGGCCGGACAGCCGGCAAGCGGTTGGGCAAGCGGACAGGGCTGGTATTCATTGAGCGTTGTAGTAAACCCGACAAACCCTGACGAAGTGATCGTCGGCGGTCTCGACAACTATCGCTCAACCAATGGCGGCTCTACCTGGACAAAGATCTCGGCATGGGTCGGAAACACCGGCCAGTATTGCCACGCTGACCAGCACAAGGCGATCTGGTATCCGGATGGCAATACTGTTCTGTTCGGTAATGACGGCGGTATCTTCTATTCAGCTGATAAGGGAACGACCATTCGTGACCGTAACGTTGGCTTGAGACTCAAGCAGTTCTACTCGGTTGCAATGGTTCCGACACCCGGTGACTACTTTATTGCCGGTGCTCAGGACAATGGTAACCACCAATTCACCAGCCCCGGCCTCGGAACTTCGGTCGAGATCACGGGCGGCGACGGAGCGATCGTTGCGATCGATCAGGATGAGCCTCAGTATCAGTACGGTGCATACGTCTATAACCAGTATCGACGCAGCACCAACGGCGGCAACACCTGGAGCTCGGTCAACCTTAGCTCATCGGCCGGTCAGTTCATCAATCCTTTTGATTATGACACCACCGGTAACAAGATCTATTGCGGTGACGCGGCAGCAAGCTATCGTCGTTGGACCAATCCGCAATCAGGCAGCACGAGTTCGGTCATTGGCGTCTCAAACATGGTCGGCAGCGTAACGGCTGTCACCGTTTCGCCTTTCACACAAGGCCGTGTTTTCTTTGGTACAAATAGTGCTACGACCGGCGGAAAACTTATCCGCATAGATAACGCTGATACATTCACATCCGGTTCGGCCGGTATCGATCTGTCGGCAGGACTACCCGGCGGTACGATCGGCAACATTGCTTTCGGTTCGACCGAAAACAACATCATGGTTGTTTATACCAACTATGGTATCAACAATATCTGGGTTTCAAACGATGGCGGTACATCTTGGACCGCATCGGATGGCAACCTGCCTGATATGCCTGTTCGTTGGGCTCTCTACTACCCGAACGACAACACTAAAGCATATATCGCAACACAGACCGGCGTTTGGGAAACCAACAATCTCGATGGTGCAAACACCGTTTGGGTTGCAAACCCGTCATTCCCGACGGTTCGTACGGATATGCTCAAGTATCGTGCCAGCGATGGTACGATCGCAGCAGCAACCCATGGCCGCGGACTCTGGTCAACTGTTCTTCCGGCTGCCCCTGCGGGCCGTGCACAGTTCGACTATGACGGCGACGGCAAGACCGATATCAGCGTATATCGCCCGTCGAACACGACATGGTTCCTGCAAAAGAGCCAGGCCGGTTTCGGTGCATATCAATTCGGTGCTGCAGGTGATATAGTCGCTCCGGCTGATTACACCGGTGACGGTAAGACCGACATCGCTGTATGGCGTCCTTCGACCGGTGTCTGGTATGGATTGAAGAGCGAAGATTCGACACTTATGGCCGGCCAGTTCGGTCAGAATGGCGATATCCCCACGCCTGCGGACTTTGACGGTGACGGCAAAGCAGATTTTGCGGTATATCGTCCGGCTGCACAGGGTACATTCTTTATCAAACAGTCAACTGACGGCAATAAGACGGTAAACTTTGGTATCGCAGAGGATCAGCCGGTTGTCGGTGATTTTGACGGTGACGGCAAAGCAGATATCGCTGTTTATCGTCCGTCTATCGGCGATTGGTATCGTTTCGACAGCATGAGCAATGCTTTTGTTGCACTTCACTTCGGTGCAGTTGGCGACAAGGCTGTAGCTGCTGATTACACCGGTGACGGTAAGACCGACATCGCTGTATGGCGTCCTTCGACCGGTGTCTGGTACGTCTTGAAGAGCGAAGACCTCTCGCTGATCGCGGGAGCATTCGGTTCGAATGGCGATGTCCCGACTCCGGGTGACTACGATGGCGACGGTAAGAGCGACTTTGCAGTATTCAGGCCTTCGACAGGTACATGGTACATGCAGAGCACCACTGCCGGTTTCTCAGCATACAGCTTCGGTTCAAACGGTGACACACCGACGCCAAGCTCGTTTGTAAGATAACCATCATTAACAACTCCGGCTTGTCCGGATCAGACAAAAAGGACGGGGCCATCGGCTCCGTCCTTTTTTTGTCCTTACGCAAATGTCTATAAATGCTTTATCAGAATATTGCCGCCCTCTTTAATGGCCAAACTAAGATCGGTATTGAAAGATCCGCCTATTAACCCGCTATTTATCAACTGTATTGATCCTGCGTTCTTTGCGATCAGCAACTCATATACAAAAATACATTACTGTCTTTAAAAGCAGTTGAACTCAAAATGAATACCGTCAATGGCTGTGTTCTGGCTTCAGGCTTAAGACTTCTAACTCTTATTAATGGCCGCCCGCTCACGCAGACGGTTCCGACAAACTAGTCCACTTTCCTATTTTACTTTATATACGTTTACTCATTAGTTTTCGCATCCGCAGATGTATCCATCCGTTACGGTAAGATCGTCGATAAATTCGCCTTCGACCAGTCGCGAGTTGCCGACATCCGTTCCCATTCTCCATCGAAGCTGGACAAGTTGGCCCGCAGCATTTTGCGGCAGCCGGGCCGAGACTGTGACCCACTGAGGTGTTGCGTCGATGCCGCTGCGGCCCGACCATCCCGGACGGTTAGCAAACGGATTATTGCAGCAGGCATCGATCGGGCCGTCATAGCCGCCGGACTCAAAAATGCCGCCAGCGGTTAAAAGGTCGGTCCATTCTCCGCCGCCGATCTTGATCTCGAGGACAGCTCCGTCATATCTGCGGTTGAGTAAAAAGGTCGTCTCGATGTCATAGTAATGTTGAAATGTAACCCGAGCATCTGCCGTCAAAATGCGAAAGACCGGTGTCGCCATCTCGTTTACACCGACCTGATTTGAGTCAGGCGAAAAGAGGCTTTTTGTCCACGATGTCGAGTGTTTGATCGAAATATACGGGTTCAAGCCGCCGTTAGTGATGCTTCGTGTCCAGCGTTTTGGTAATTGAGCCTGCATGGAGCGGTCAAAGTTCTGTTGAAATGCGATCTTTGGCTGTCCGGTCGGCAGAGCGGCAGTTATACTTCCCAGGTCATTGCCGCCGTCCTGCAAATGAAATGTCAGCGTCAACGCCGTACCGCAGACCCATGACGGATCTACTGTAAATGTAAATGTCCGCGTCACCGGCGAACCGTCTGCCGGCAATGCTCCAAAATTTTGAGCCGGACCGGCGTTTGTAACTCCCGTCTGGTTCAACAGCGTAACCGTAAGCGCAGATGTCGTCAGTGTACCGTGGTTTCTCAATGTGACGCTTACGGCGACATTCTCACCCGGATCGGCAGCTCCGTCTAGCGGACAACTCTCGCCGGTGAGCGAGATCGTTGCGTTGCTGATGACCGGTATCGGCGTAAGTGCAAAATTTTGCGTCAAAACCTGTCCGTCGGTAACAGTGATATTAACCGACTGCTGCCGATAGCCCGAGGCTTTTGCCGTCACAACATAACTGCCCGGAACCATCGTCAGCATGCCGTAGCTGCCTGATGTCTCTGTACCCCGCGAATAATCAGCGGCCGTCACCATTGCACCCTCTATCGGCTGTCCTGTCACCGCATTGATGACGCTGCCGGTAAGAGTCGCCTTTGGCATCGCGATACATTCGTCGAACCGGAACGCCGCAATGCGGGTCAGCCAAGTAAATTCGCTAAAATCCTGGCTCTCGAGTGTGTAATATTCGCCGGTAGTCCAAAATGTACAGTCGTCCTTTGGGTCGATGTTTATCGAATTATGGTCGCCCCAACGCCAGCCGAAAGCCCGCTGCACACCGGTGCCCTCGATCACCGAGCCTTCCGTGCGAAAAACTCCCTGCGGATCCGTTGCGAGTTTGCCCGTATATCGGATCGCGGGCGGTACTGTGTCACTTACATAGTTATACGACAGGGCAATATTTCCATTATTATCCTGTGCCACGCCGCCTATCCAACGCGTTGACGATGCATCGCCGATCGTCGAGCTTTCAGCAACCGCGAAAGGCCCGTTCCCTGTTCGTTTTAACTGATGAACGCGTACTCCGCCGCGATACGGAGCACCGTCCGCTGTCCTTACCGTCTGATCGACGACGATCGATGCCGAATCGCCAAGTTCACGATACGCGGCACGATAGCTAAGCCTGTCACTGTTTGAATCTAAAAAGTCTCCGGGCGCCGGCTGAATGATGTCCATGCGCCCGTCGAGACTCGTCGGGTCGAACGCCGCAACCACAAGCGGACTCTCATCACGCTCTGTAAATATTGAATTTACAGGGTTTGCAAAATCTGCGTGAAAATCGAACAGCCTCAATGCATCCTGACTGTCGCCATATTCGTCAGCGGTATATGAGAGAAAGACGTTCGGGCTGCCGGCGGACGGCGGACGAGATCCGTCAAGGTCTGACGGCTGCATATTGCGCTTTCTGTCGGTCGTCGCTGACGGTATGTTGAAATAAATGTAGCTCGCCGACGGGTCGCCGCTCAACATCTTGGCGCGGTCAAATGCAAACATACCCACACCCGCAAAATCGCCGCCTGTAAATTCCTCATCCGACATATAATATCCGTCGGGCCAGACGCCAAAAGCCGCCATATCGTTGAGGCGAATATTGGGCATTACAAATTCCCAAAGGTAATATTGGCCGGTCGGATCACCCGTTCTCGATATCGCGATCAGCTGTCGAAACGGCGGAAAGTTGTTACAGTACTGGCTCAACAGCCATCGGTCGGCGAGTTGGTCATATTGGACCATCGGCAGGCCGTCATCACGAGATGAGCATGCCGTACCAAGCGGAGCAAAGATGCTGCTCATTTTGATCGGCTGCGTTACAGGCGAACCGGCCTTGTCATAAATACGTATCAGAGCATTGACCGCCTGTACGTAATGATCCGGCCCGACATCACCATTCATATCCGGCGGCACGATCACCGCGCCGTAAGCCGCGATATTGTCATAGTTTGAAAGCCCTTCGAACGAAAGCACAGGTGTCGGCATCGGCACGGCAGATGTCCGAGCAATGATCGGCGCTTTGCTCGCTGACGAACTATAGATCGGCAGCTTTTGACCTTTAGTTATCGGGTCGATCTCTCGAACGTTCAATTTACCCTCAGGACGCGTACTCGTTTTTACGGACAATGCAGTTAGCGGCTGCGAAACGCCGAATGCTATCGCTTTCGAACTGGCCGGAGCGGTCAGTGATATCCTTTCTGCGGGTTTTACGGCGGCTTGCGTCACGGACAGCTTTTTGTCCGTCCAGAACATCATCAAAACTAATAGAACAACTGCGGCTACGGTTAACAGTGATATTCTGTCTCTCATTTCAGCGGTCAAAATTCGGTCAGGTAATCTATTTCGGTTCGGCGTTTAAGGTCGTCCAAAAAGCGTTCGATACGTGCGGCAACGCGGTCTTCGACGATCGTGTCGTGTATCTCGGCCCGTTTATCGTCAATGGTCGGCAGCACAACGCCGGGATAGCGTTTAGTAAAATCAGGCACAAATGTGTCACGGTAATAGCGGCTTTCTTCGTCGGCACTCACAACCACAAACGAGCGAAAGCGAAAGTCGATGAACTTTTCGATCGCGAGCCTACGGCTGATCAGACGCTCAAAATTATCGTCTTTTACCGATTGAAAACCGACCTGGCGCAGCCTCATCTGAAATTCATCCGGCGAACTAAATCTCGAAAGCGTAAGTTTGATCTCGGTATCGATCTCGGCATCTGTCGGGGCCGATCGCGGTATGCGTTCGGCCTCGAGTGAGATCAGACGCTGATCTATAAGTGTGTTGAGCGCCCGTGTCAGATCCTCTTTTCGCGGCGGATCGAGCAAAACTCCGGGCTGCAAGGCCAATTGCCATAGTACGTCAGAGTAAAGAATGACCTCGGTCCTCGCTCCGTCCGACACTGTCGCGACCGTTTTATCTACGGTCTGCTGAGCGCTTGCGACTGTCGCGGCCAACGTCGATATAAAAGCCAAAATGAACAGCCTCAGCCGGCCGCCTCGGATGTGATGATCAACAAAATAAAGCACTTGTGTCTATTTTCCGCCCTTATGTTATGTGTGTCAACGAACTTATCATAACGTTAAAACTATTGACAATATGTTTATAATTGTTTTTAATGGAAGGGTGGGGTGAATAGCGCCTTTAGCCGCTCTTAACCCCTCGCCGGACATCTTTGGTCTGCTGACGAAGCCCCACGCCAGCCACCCTAAATATTCATGCTTTCAGCACAACGGTCAAAGAGAACTTTGAGGCCGGCCGAGCAAACTCATTCCCCTGAGGATGTGAGCGATCTGCGATTCATTGCGGATCTCGGCCGAAGTCTTTTACACACGGTTCACCCTAAAAAAGTAGCTACGCGCGTTGCCGATGCGATCTGCAGCGGAGCGGGCGGGGCAGCATGTGTATTCGCGGCCGAATTAAATAACATCGGCCTTATCTCATGTGCGGCCGGTGACAACGTTTATATCGAGCGGCAGCGGTTTGACGGCTGGCTCAGTCTCTTGCCGCCGCAGATCGGTTACGGCGAGAGTGACCCGGCCGAGTTTATGATCAGCGGTATCGAGCACACTGCAGAATATGTTTCGCCGCTGCACATCGACGGTGAGATACGCGGAGCGATCGTTACGGCATTTACCGACGCGGCCGATCTGACCGAGAATCGTATGCGGCTGATCGATGCGGCGACACAGCTTGCGGCGATGAGCGTAAACCTGTCCGCCCATTACGAATCGACCCTGAACAACTCGATCAATGAGGCCCGGGAGGAACATCGTAAATTTACCGAAGCCGTGCTTGACGCTCTTCCGGTATCGCTCTATGTCGTCGATCGCGATTATAAGATCGTCACTTGGAATCGTCATCGGGAGATCGGCGATCAGGGCATTCCGCGAGATGTCGCACTTGGCCGCGACGTCTTTGATGTGCTTGCACGTTATCCGCAGGGACGTCTCCGCAATGAGTTCGAAAGGGCATTTCGCACCGGCGAGATCGAACGCATCGAGCAGCAGACCGTCTCTGAGGACGGCTCAACACGTCATTGGATGGTCAGCAAGGTACCGATGCTCAACGCCGAGACCGATGATGTCACTCACGTCATCACCGTCGGCGAGGACGTTACGGTCCGTGTCGAGGCGATCCACGCAATTAGCCGTGCCGAAAAATTAGCAGCCGTCGGCCGTCTCGCGGCGGGCGTCGTACATGAGATAAATAATCCTCTAGCGACCGTCGCGGCCTGTGCCGAGGCATTAGAACAGCGTCTCGAGGAGGGCGAATTTGCTGCGTCAGATGCCGAGTCTGACCTTCGCGAATATCTCGGCCTGATCAAGAGCGAGACCTTTCGCTGTAAAGCGATCACCACGGGCCTGCTCGATTTTAGCCGCATCCGCACCGGCGAACGCGAGGCGACTGATATCGCTGATGTCGTTCGCTCGGCCGCAAAACTGATCTCGCATCAAAAGCGCGGCGACAATATCGAGATCGTGATCGAGACCACGCCCGACATCCCTATGATCTATGCCGACGGCGGCCAGATACAACAGGCTGTGATCGCTCTGGCAACCAATGCCATCGATGCGATGCCTGATGGCGGTATGCTGATATTTCGCGTCGATCTGATCTCAAATCGCGTAGTTATCGATGTCGAGGACACGGGAATGGGCATTCCGCCCGAAAATCTTTCTAAGATCTACGAACCTTTTTTTACGACAAAGGAGGTCGGAAAAGGAACCGGGCTTGGATTAGCCGTTTGTTATGGTATAGTCTCCGATCACGGAGGCCGCCTGAGCGTCAAATCCGTCGAGGGTTCAGGAACGAAATTCACTATTCACCTACCGGTCAGACATTGACCCCTAATATCTTAAATTCAGATCACAGCCGGCCGCTCACAACCGCTAGAACACATTTTATTTCCCGCCTCATACCGATATGCCAAGACTCTTAGTCGTAGATGATGAAAAGAACCTGAGACTCGTCGTTCAAAAAGAAATGACGCGTCAGGGCCATGAGGTCGAAACCGCCGAGGATGGCGAAGCCGCGTGGTCTCTGATCGAAGAACAGGATTTTGACGTTGTGCTCTGCGACATCAATATGCCGCGACTCGACGGCCTCGGCCTGCTCAGACGCACATGCGAACAGTGCCAAAACCCGCCCGAGGTCATTATGCTTACCGGCCAGGCAACGGTCGAATCGGCGATCGAGGCAATGAAACTCGGAGCCTATGACTATCTGACCAAGCCATATCGTATCGGCGAACTCGGAGCGCTCGTCAACGCCGCTGCCGAAAAGCAGCGTCTAAAGGTCGATAACCAGCGTCTGCGCGCACAGATAGCACGTACTCATCAGTCGCTGCCGGATATAGTTGCCGAATCACGCGAGATGAAAGAGTCATTAAGGCTCGTCCAGCGTGTCGCACCATCGGACACATCGGTACTCATCACCGGTGAATCCGGCGTCGGCAAAGAGTTGGTCGCACAGGCGATACACCGCCTCAGCACCAGAGCCGATAAACCATTTATCGATCTCAACTGTGCCGCATTGCAGGACACTTTGCTCGAAAGCGAATTATTCGGCCACGAAGCCGGAGCTTTTTCGGGTGCGAGGGCACGCAAATTAGGACTTTTTGAGATCGCCGACGGCGGCACATTGTTTCTCGACGAGGTAATGGAGATGCCGATGCAGCTCCAGTCAAAACTCTTGCGTGCGTTAGAGACGCGTTCATTTTTCCGCGTTGGCGGCGTAAAAAAGGTCGAGGTCAACGTTCGCCTCGTCGCTGCGACCAATCGCAATAAAGATGCGGCCGTCAGCGAGGGTATTTTCCGCTCGGACCTTTTGTATCGCATCAACAGTTTCGAGATCAACATACCGCCGCTGCGCGAACGCCGCGACGACATCGAACCGCTCTCACGCTATTTGCTCGAAAAACTCGCCGGCCCGTCGGCACCCGATCTTTCGCCTGCGGCTGTCGATGCCCTGCGTGCATTTGACTGGTCCGGAAACGTCAGACAGCTGCGCAATTGCCTCGAGCGTGCCATTCTGTTGTCGGATAACGGCACGATCACGCCACGCGAACTGCCGCCCGAGATCGCGTTCAGAGATTCGCGTCCCGCCGTGTCGGTCAGCTACAATCCGCCGGCGCAGGCATCGGCCGCGTCAGCCACATTTCAAACCAACGGCAGCAGCCCTACAAATCTTCGCGATGTCGAGAAACAGCAGATCATCGGCGCTCTCGAAAAGACCGGTTGGCATCGCGGCAAAACCGCCGAACTGCTCGGCATTTCGCCCTCGACCCTATATCGCCGCCTACGCGAATACGGTTTAGAGGTCAATTAAATATATTATTTAGATCTGTTCTCGGCCTTTATCGTGTAGCCTGCGGGCGGTTTTGGGACAGCGAACCAGACGGGAAATGTGCTCCATTTCGGGCATGGATCGATGCTTTTTTCGTAAATCACGGTCACGCGGATAATGTTGTCCGAGCCGTCGTCGGCCGTTTGTTTTTCGGCTGTTAAGCTCATTCCTTTCGGCATACCGCAATAGCCGCTGGCAAAGCTGTATCCGACAAGCGTCTCACGCGACAGATCGACCTTGCTTTCGATATCAGCGGTACATGCCGATGAATTAGGCTTGCCGTCCAACGCATTTTTCAAATGTTCATTTGACGAGATCTGCCAAACGCTCTGGCCGGTCAGCGGCAGGCAATTGCCGGTATCTATCTCGATCACGCTTGCCGGTTCGGTTCTAAGCGTCGGTGCGTTTTTGGGCTGGACGAATATGAAATTGTCTCTGCGGTCAGATGCCGGATGATCGACCCGCACCTCCTTACTTACGATCTTAAAGCCCTCGGGCGGACGCTCGATCACTATCCAGCCAGACCGCATGCCGCCCGCACGACAGCCGCCGTAAAAAACATTTGTGACGATGCTCACCTGCTTCGCCAGATCGCTGCGAAACGCTTTAGTGACAGTTCGCATATGACAATCGCTCGCCGCTGACCAGTAAATGAGGCGCTCGGTGTCGTAGTTTACCGCCAAAGTATCGACCTCGGCTTTGCACGCTTTTGCTTTATAGGACTTAAATATCGGAGCCTTATCCGCATCGGAGTTCTCGGGCCTGCAAAATACAGGGTCGGAAACTGTCGATCGGAGTATCTTGATCTCTTTGTTATCAGGGAACTGCGAATAAGCCGCCAAAGCAAATACAAATATCACCGCCGTAACGCCAAATAGCCTGTATGCGAGCTGATCCATATTCATAGGTTTTGATATTTTAGAACGAAGCGGCTCATTCGCTCTTGCGTTTCGCGGTCAAATTATTTTTCTTCGGATATTTTTTTGATATGGTTCAGCACCCGCAGATGAATATCGTGAATGATCTCGTCCGAAAATAATTTCCAATAAATATCAGGTGCGATGTCGTGCGTATAAAAGGTTGTGCCCTCGAGGATCGTTTTGCCGTCCTTTTCGTAAAGCCGAAACTGGCCTCGACGCGAGCGAATATACTCAAGATGCGATGTATGCAGCTCAGCATAAGGCGAAAGCTCTGTCATCGGTTCGGGCTGCGATCTGACGTCAAAGGCAAGTTTGGTCGGCTCGGACCATTCGGTTATAGGTTCGACAAACGGCCCGGTGTTAAAGTTGCAGTATCTGACGGCTCCCACGCCTGTGCCGTCAATGCGGGCGTTTAGCGGATATGCAAAACCCAGGTTAAGTATGCCCGAGGGCGGATCGGCGATCTCGGGAAATGCGACCACATTTTTCCAAACAGTTTCGATCGGGGCATCGACCTCGACCGTCGTCACCACTGAGTGCAGCACCGGCGGATCACTGTGCGATGCCTCCGCACCCATCAGGCCGGGAATGATCAGCCCGATCATCAGCGTAATGAGCGCGCCCTTTCTCGTATTTTCGATGATCCGTGCTGCGGCCGTACCGAGCAAAGCACCGACGGCGATCAGCGGCAGGGCAAGCGGCAGAGCCATCAGCAGACAAATAAGCCCCTCAACCGCCATGCCGACGATCATCAGACCTATCACGGGTATGGTGAGAAATGAGACCGTGATCGTATATCTCAGCCTTTCAGTTCCCCGCGGCGAGTAGATCATAGACGACGTAAAGCCTATGAATAACGGCAGCCCTATAAATGTTGACCAACCGTATAGTCCTAATGTGACCGCACTGAGATAGACCAATAATGAGCCTGCGAGCGGCGGCACAACGGCGGCAAGTAAGATCCTGAGCGATCTGCTGTTAGTAGAACCCATTTTTCATTTAGCCTATCGGATAATGAACAAATATCGCTGATCGGACATCGGCATCAGTTGTTTTTCGAACCGCTTTCCCTCAGATACGAGTTTTGTTTCGAGCGATGGCCCTCCAAAAAATAAACGAGGGCAATTGCCGGACCATTTGATCAGCTGCGGCAGCTTTTCGGTAAATTTATCGAGAGCACGGCATGAAATAAAGGATTCGCGAGGCCTTGTCACCTCTGAGAACTGCTTTGCGGCGGCTTCGGCACGGCCGGTAAGTTCGCATTCTGCAAAAACTGTTCGCAAAAAGCCAACCTTTTTCTCTTTTGACTCGATAAGTAAGGCTCTTAGATCGCGGCGGACAATGAGGCACGGGATCGCCGGCAAACCGCCGCCGGACCCTATATCGACGAACTTTGCTTTTTGGGGCAGATAAGCGAGCATCGTCAGCGACTCGAGTATATGACGCGTTGCAAACTCATCCGGCCCGCACGGAGCCACAAGATGAAGAATGTCGTTATGCTCGAGCAGCAGCTTGTAATAAGTATTCAGCTGCGACAGATCGTCCGGCGAGAGATCTATGCCAAATGCTTTTTGATGAAGGAGTAATGATTTAGTTAATTCCTGACCCATCAGATCTTTTAGACCATCAAAAAAAGCTTTCGGATCCTTGCTCCGGATCGCCGGAGATCCGGATAAGAGAATATGCAGAACCGCGCAAAGAACAAAATAAAAGGACTATCTCTAGTCCTGTCAGCATCGTAACGAACGGCCGCAGCATTGCCGCCGAAGCATTTAAATTGTTGGTGCGGACGAGAAGAATCGAACTTCCACTGCCTTGCGGCAACAGGCTTCTGAGTCCGAAATCTCACTCCTTGACTGTCAACAACTTAGAGGTGTAAACTATTGACAATAAGGGGGTTAGCTGGACGCTGGGCGACACTTCCGACCTTCTTTCAGACACCAGCGGACGGCTTTTCGGGTAGCTTTCTACCCGAAAATATACCCGAAAGGAGCTTGGCGATGAAAATACCGGACAAATACATATCACAAGGCTACTTTATACGTGTCAACAAAGAGAAAACGGTCCGCAAAGGAAAAGGATACCACTACAGGGCCATCTTTGCGATCTGGGATGGTCAGAAATGGAATACGCAGTCGACGACGGCGGGGCTCACTACGAGGGATCTTGCCGACGAATGGTTAGAAGCGAAAGTCAAGGAATTTACCGAGAAAGGTAAGGACATCATGCTTAATCCCGAAACGGTCAAAGGCTTCGCTGAAGCACATTACAAACCGTTTCTGAGAGATCACAAAAAGATTCAGTACGAGCAGGAATTCCAAAAGCTGGACGTTATCTGCAAGTTCTTTGACGAAAAGCTCATCGATGAAGTGAACAAGCTTGACGTATTTGCATTCAAAACCTGGCTTTTGAAAAGGCCCTATAAGCGAGGCAAAAGCGAAAAGGAGCGGTCAGATGCATCGGCCAATCGTTACCTCTCGCGGTTGCGCGGGCTTCTGAACTTCGCAGAAGAGGTCGGGAAACGAAAGAGCCATATTTCATTTAAGAACATCCTCGCCAAAGAAAGTCCTAAACAAGCGTATATTTTTCCTTCGAAGAGTTCATGCGAGTTCTGGATAAATGTTATGAGGTCCCGAAATGCAATCGGTGGAAGCGGGATCGCTCGCCTATGCGCCTGACGCTGGTCGGTGGTTACACGACCGGACTGCGGATAGACGAATTGCGGCACGTGCTACGCGGTATGTTGCGGACAGATGACGCAAAACGGATCGGGGTAATAAAGCTCGTGATGAACGATTCCCGAAACAAGATCCATACTAAGACGGTTGATATCTCAACCTGGCTTTACGACGAAATGGAAGCGGCCGGCGTTTTCGATCGCGGTGACAACGAAAATGTGTTCGACACTACGAACTATTACCCTCTAGTCAAAGACCTGTTCCATCGAGCAGGCGTGAGTGACGATGTTACATTTCACACCTTGCGGGCGGCGAACGCAACGGAACGTGATACTGCGGGGCAGGACCGTGAGTCGATCCACGCTGGATTAGGCTGGGCGAAGGATAGCAACGTTCCCGAAAAGCACTACTTGAGGTATCAGGATTACCACGTTGTCGAAAAGGGGTCATCGTACAACGAGAGGCTGCAGAGGCTAAGGCAACATCACGCCGAAATAAATGCCAAGGAGGATGATTTGCCAGAGGCCGCTGTCTCTGAGCTTCATGCCAATCGGTTCGAAAGCTGAGAATATTTTAATCTCTCCTTCCCAGAGCTATGACTCCGCAAGTAAGGCTCGACCTTCGACTCTAATATCTCAGTTCACAGCGACGGTCCAAGCTATCTGTCGCAGTCTTTTCCGGATCAACTCCAACGATTGCAGGATCTCTTCCTCATTAGGAAGAACCCCATAAACGAGCTTTGCGAAATCCGAGTTATAAGTAGGCTTCAGTTCACTCCAAACGGATTCAAGATCTTTGAAGATAAGAGCCTCGCCTGGGTGATTAGCGAGCCATTGATTGTTGTTTCGAAAACCTGCTACATCATCGTTAGCAACTTTCAGGATCATCGTCTCAAACGCGGGGGAATTGAAGAACTCAAGGATTTTCTCATCCTGTAAAAGCTTATGGAGATCGTATGTATGCCTGATTTTCTTTTTTAGATCCTCTAAAGGATTTTCAGTATAAGAAAATCGGACCAGACTCATTATCTTTTCGCAAAAGGTTCGAGTCGTGTCTAATACATTGGCCTCAAAAGGTATCATTCCGTATTCTTCCGCAGTTGCGACCTGCCCGGTATCCGCCATCATTTCACCTACAAGCGAATTGAGCGGTCGACTTGCGAAAGGCTCATAGTTCCCGAGCCACGTTGATTCGAGCACGATCACATCCCTGATCTGTCCGAGGTCGCCGGCCATTTCCTTTCTATAGGTGTGAGCAGTTTTGCGGATCATTCCCAGTTTATTGGTAACACCTTCGATCTCAACCTCGGGCAAAATTGAACCAACAAGCGTACTGATCTTTTTCAGCTTTGTCTTCATTTTGCTGTCCGACTCACCCTCGTTGCGCAAGAGGACCAGATCAACATCCTCTGAAAATCTGTCGATCAATTTGCTTTTGGATAGTGCAGTTCCACCTTTGAAAATCGTTTCCTTGCCGATCTCGTTACTGAAAATTGCGTGTAAAATGTAGGTGACCCAATAGTCCTTCTCGACATAAACCGTATCAATCTTCAATTAGTCGGCCGTAAATTGCACCGCTTGCCGGAATAGGATTTTGTTTTCGTGCAGGTTCATGCGATGTTCCACTTGGCGGTGGTTGATAATACTCGGGCGGCACCTTTCAATTTGTATTTGGTGATCGGATTAAGAGAACGGAGCAGCCGATCGGTAAGATCGGTTTTTCGCAGTTGATCTAATAACGCTCCCAATAAAGCTAGAGTCGCGGGCGGATATTTTAATGCCAACCGTACCAGGGACTTCTTATCTTTATCGGGGAGATCTTTCACAATAGCCAGAAGACGTTTGCAGCTTGATTCGATCGTAGTATCAGGAATTTTCTTGATATACCTCATCGCATCCAATACCTGAAGCAGCGGAATGTTCTCTCTCGTGATCGTGTTCTTCTGCTGAATGAACGTGATCGTATAACGTTCCCTTTTGAAACTAGGTCGTATTTGATTTTTCCCAATTTGCAAGGTGTTGCTGACCTGTGTCGTCAAGCCCAGTTGATTGTAGATGCTCAGCCCTGTCAGATAGCCGGTGATCTTCCCATTGTCTTCAAGAAGGTCTTTAACTATCTGCTTTCGGTCTGGTTGAAGGTCACCAAACTGTGTACTTTCAGGCTTGTAAAATTTCCCCTTTGACAGCTTGGATATCTTACCTGCCGCGACCATCCGGTTAAGGGCTTTAATAACCGCCTCCTTTTTTTGCACATCCGTATCAACGTCGCCATAGGTAAATATATACCCTTTGGGAAACCGATCAATTGTATTCATTACGTCTCTGGCCGTACTCATACGCTTTTAAGAGTACCCTAAATCCGACCAAAATGTCCAGTTCTTTTAGAAATAAACTGGACATGTATATCAAGCGAAAAGTTCTCTTAGTCGCTCACGAGGTGGAGATTTATCTTGATTCAATAATCTGTACTCATAGTACTCATATACGGGTATATATAAACCGAACGTCAGAAAAAAAGTTTATGTTGTGCAGATAATTGCGCTAATAGAGTGACAGTTCGGCCTCGGTAACTAATCATGTCGACCTAAAAAGGTCCAGTTCTTTTGAGAATAAACTGGACAAAGATCCTAAAGAAGATTGCGGAATCGCGCGAGGGTAATTTGCGGGAGGTCTCATGGCCGGAAAACCTTCAAAGCGATGTCGGCCAATCTGTTCTTATGTGCATCAATCTCCGCAGATGTCCACTGAGCATTTTCGCCAATCTGCCGAGTAAGTTTCACCGCAGAACGTCCGAATTCGGGCTTCTTAGCTACGAAACTTTCGTTACCAACCAGAGTGTTTTGGCCGGGATCCATGATCGTTAAATTACCCAGAGTGTTCTTAAGCGGCTCGAGAGTGACTTCCAATACAGCAACTTCAGCATTTCTCGGGTAAACATGCTCAATCGAAGTTCCGGCAAAGTCATAAACCCGGCTTTTATCGACGCAGACCGGAGCACCCGCCGCGCCATTTTCATACCATTCTAAATAGTATTCGATCGTCATCAGCAAATACTTGAGCGGCTTATTACTCGCCCCGGATTCCTGATAAACGAGATTCTCCAAACCACTGCGAAATACCGCATCCGGAGCCTTGGCGGCGATCAGCGTTCCGAGTTTTGTCTTCAAACTCTGCAGCCTGTAAGCAGCTGGATCCCGTCGAATAGCCAATGCTTCTTCGTAGTAGATCTTCTTTAGCGCGCTGACGTGTTGATTGGAGATGAGTTTATATCTGAAGAAAGATCGTTCAACCATCTGTACAATTTCGGAAAAGCGCTGATGGTTAAGTTTCGTCGCGGCCAGAAATAATGGAATCGCCAATGTATGCCCGAGTTCCTTAACTAGGATACTCAGTCTAGTTCGATCCCACGCTGTAATTGGCTGTCGGTTGCTGAACGGCCACTGACCGTCTACAAGTTTTCTACAAGTATCTATATCCTGCTTGATCTGCTGAACGTTGGCCAGTACCGCACGAGCATCGTCCGCCGAGAGAGCGTTTTGATTTTGTTGCGGGAAGAAGGTATCCATTAAGGAATCGAACAGTTCATTTTGCGGTGATCTTTTCCCTTCATAGGATTCGTAAATCCAATTCAAGTAACTATCCGTTTCGACCGTCGAGTCGGCCAATATCTCATCCCACAGCCGTTCTACAGCATCCTGTTCGGTGGGAAATCCTTCGAGGATTTCTAGGGTCTTCGCTCGCAAGAGGTCACCGTCCGTCAGGCTTGTCCCGCGATCATTTAATACCTGAAATAGTCGGAAAGCATCTTCCTTCTTAAAGGTGACCATATCGAGGAGCGTAAAGTCGGCCTCTAGTACAGTCTCTAATGTTTTTAGTTCAGCAATTTTGTCAGCAATCGAGGGAAGATTGACAATCAGTTCGTCAATCGTCGCGCGAAGAGTTGAAAAAGCGTAACCTAACCGCTCGTGCGACTGCCGTGTGGGTCCGACCCCAGTCTTGTCGATGAGAGATTTATAGAATGGATCGTCTGCCTTTGAAAGCTCAAGTACTCGAACGGCGACAAGGGCGCTATTCACTTCCTGCTCGAATCCGACAAAGCGCTCCTGAAGACTCTTAATTCGGGCGTCTAGAAGGGTCTGACTATGCCCGTCGCCTTGCGACGCGGCTTCCAACCTAAGCGATTCAGAAACGTCGATTAGGCAGGTCGCCAAAATCGTGAACGTTGCAATCCTTTGTTGGCCGTCGATAATCTCGTACTTTTTCTGGTTTACGACTCCCGGAACACTATGTTCAACACTAAGGATGCCTCCGAAGAAGTGAGCGATGGGATTTCCTTCCTTTCTTTTCTTAAAACACTTCAGGAGGTCATTCGTAAAATCCGAGATCGAATCTGCTTCCCAGGCGTAAGCGCGTTGATATTTCGGTACGTAATACATCATTCGAGACCGAAATAGATTACCCACTGTAGTGAATGCGGGACGAATATCCATGAATTAAATTAAGGACGCTGCTGGCATCTCCTCCAGGGGCGTCTAACGGTAATTTTTACATAAGTAAGTGAAAGTTTGCGAGACCAAATCAGTCGTCACTAATTGTCAATCCTGCCTGGTCGTGCAAACCCGACCCCGGGGCGCAAAAGATATGGCTATAATTCGACCATTGGCAACTGAAAACCTGTGTGCAGCTTATTCAGAACGAGATCCAATTTTGCGTCTTCTCTGATGCCGTCCTCATCACACAAGACACATACATCTAAATCTGCCCCGGAATAATGCCGCAGCATCATCATTTGCATCGAAAGAAGAACGATCGTTGTTGATGTGCCGATGACGTGTGGTTCTTCGGAAGCGTTTCCGCACCAGTGACCGACATCCTCGGGGTACGGGAAGGAAGCGGATCCATGAGCAAAACTATTGCGAACTGATCGAACGAAGTCGAGTCCCGATCCGGTGAAAGTCATATGCCTTGGAAACGGTGCGTTCGGAAGTTTATCGGCGAATTCGGGATATCGTCCCAGAAGCGCTCGAAGGACATCTATCTGATCCGCATACCCCTCTATCACGTTCACCCCTCTCAAGTAATAGATCGACCGCATTATGATGCTGTTGGCACCGTTTGGCCGACATGCTGCCGGTATAGGTGCAGGATCGATAAAATTGGCGACCGTTTCAAAAGCTCCCAAGCAAAATTAAAGATTGAAAGATGTGTAGCCAGGCGTGAAAGCAAAATGCTCCGGGCGTGTTCGAATCTATAGGCTCCGCCGCAGTATTGCGTTGAGTCGTCGAACCTATCAGTTTGAATCTCGACATGGCAAATGCCTGAAGCAAGATTGAGCCAATCGGAAGCAAGCAGCAGCTTGCTGCTGTCCAAGTTCGAATCGACCTGCGACAACTCGCTCAGTACCCGAGAAAGAAGATCGCAATGTTCTTGAAGTTCCAGTTGAAAACTGTTCATGTAAAATCCCCAATCACGGCGTCGCAAATTCAGACTCCTGCAGTCCCGACACAGCCTCCCGGAGATTATTTACTTCGGTTTCGAGTCGCTCAGACATCTTTCGAACCTCGCCGAGTATTTTCTCGCTATTCGACTTGATCGTTTCGGTCCATTTGCGCATTCCATCCAAGCGTTTCGCTTCTTTTTCGATAGCCAGGATCGCCCGATCGATATTCTCAAATTCTGCTGCCTCTGCACTGCGCGTTGAAGCCTCCCGAACACAAAGAGCTTTCACCAAGCTTATTCCGCTTTTCAGTATCACGTCACAGTCTAGGTCCTCTGCGTCCCAAATAACGAAAACATCGTTGCCGTATCTAAGGATCGTCTGTTGATTAGAAGGAGCCGTCGTTTTCGAAAAAACGAAAAGACCGACCGAAGCCCCGCGATTAAGCCGTGCAGCCTCGATTTCCTTCCTGGCGGCGTTGAGATCACATATGGACGACTCTTTTGCTTCAATGACAAACTTGACCCCGGACGCAACGCAATCAGGACCGAGCTCGACCGTGGCATCGCCGATCTTGCAGTTTTTTACCAACCCGACCGTGTTTCCGGTCGCGAGCGCGATATCCCCGCTTTTCAGGGCTTCCTGTTCAACAAACTCGACCACAGCGCTTTCGAAATCTTTCCCGTGAGACGTTGAACGCAACGCTTCTTCCCTACGCGCTTTCATTGCGTGCAACGCGCCTGTAACATCTTCCTGAAACTTAACGTTTCGGTCGTGCTGGCTCGTCAGGATTTCAAGGAGCTCTCGCTTAAGTCGTGCGAGTGCCGAGCATTCATTATCCAGGGTTAGGTTGGTATGAATCGCAGTTGTTGCCTCATTGACAAGAACCGACATACGCGAAAGAGCAGACGTGTCATTGTCGAGTGAAAACTCGTTGCTGATGGTTCTCTGCGCTGTCTCTACTTTTCTCACTAACCGGCTCAGTGCCGAGTCCTCTGCATCGAGCGAGAATTCCTTTACTATCCCTTCGATCTTTTCGGAAAGGCTGCCGGTGAACTCGCCATTTCTTTCCGACAGCTCAGATACCATCCGATATACGGCACTATCTTTATTGTCCATAGAGAACTCGGACAGAATTATCTTCGCCTCCTCCTGGAGAACTTCTTCAGCCGAGTTGCGGATCGCATGAACAAGGCTATTAGACTGCGTCGGATCCAGAAGGTTCATGAGGGGACTGTTTTCGCCCATGTGTATCGCTAACGTATCGGCAAGCTCCGATCCTTCCGAACCTATCTGCCTTTGAATCAACTGCTCAAGCTCACCGCCTTTTTGAATCAGACGCTCTACGCGTTCCTGAAAACGGCCGCTGGCGGGGTCGAAATATTGTTTCAAGACCATCGCGACTTCGTCGTTTAAGCGCGTTCTGTACCCATCGAGCGATGTAGCAAGCCCCGTTAGGATGCGATCCCCTTCGCGTCGCACAGCATCAGCATCCACTTGACCGCCGGCAAACTTAAGCGACAGAACGCCAATACGAAGGGCGCTCAGGGCAAATTCGTCCCGTTCGCGACCTTCTTTGCGTCGATCAATTTCCCGTACTGAATCCGGATCCTTCACGATAAGGTCTAGCCGGATACCCGTTGGAGTTTTTTCCTCGGTATTTGAGTCAGAGGTCTCAAATTCGTCTGTTGCCCCAATTATCTCGGGGAATTCATAATCGTTTTTCATCTGCACCCATCCTTCCGCTAATTTCGCTTTCACCTTTATGTGCGATCGAAATTGCGAATTGTTCAGATTTCTCCGGACGAGTTACAGAAGATTTTTGATCTTGCTCACTACAGACGCCCAATCGGGCGTTTCGGTCAGGTGACACCATGAAATGCGGACCGCACCGCGAATGAGCTCTGGAGCTACTCCCATCGCGGAGAGGACATGACTTGGCTCGTAGCTTTGGGAAGTGCATGCTGAACCGTTCGAGATCGCAATTTCGTTTCGAAGGGCCACCATCAAGGCTTCCGAGTCCAAACCAGGGAATGAGAAATTAACAGTTGTTGGAAGCATCTGCTCCGGATCACCATTGAACACGGGATCGAGGGGCAAAAGCGCCGTAAGCATTCGTTCTCGAAATTCGAGGTTGCGTTTAGTTCGCTCGTCGTGATCCCGAAGTGCAAGCTCAGAAGCGATCCCTAGTCCGACTATTAAATGAACCGGTAAAGTTCCGGCCCGAAGCCCCCGTTCCTGTCCGCCGCCATGAACGAGGGGCTCAAGCGGAATTCGCGAGTAGCCTCGACGCCTGGTGATCAAAGCTCCAATCCCTTTTGGGGCATAAATCTTGTGTCCGCTGATGCTGGTGAAGTCGATTCGCTCGTTTTGCAGGCAGCGCATGTCCTTACCGAATCCTTGTGCGGCATCAACATGAAAAAAAGCAGGATGGTCGACAAGTAAGTCCGCGAGAGCGCCTATCGGCTGTCGAACCCCTGTTTCATTGTTCACCTGCATGACAGAAACCAAGAGGGTGTCATCGCGTAAGGTACTGCTCACCTGGTGAGGGTCGATCGAGCCATCCGACCCGGGCTTTATCAGTGTCACCTCAAATCCTTTTGACTCCAGATGAGCAACAGGTTCAAGCACAGCCTTATGCTCGATTTGTGTACTGACGATATGACGCTTTCCATTCTGTTGACCGTATGATGCAAGTCCGAGAATTGCGAGATTGTTGCTTTCCGTTGCACCGCTCGTGAAAACGACTTCATCGGTTTTGCACGACAAGGCGGAGGCGATTTGTCGGCGAGCTTGCTCGACAGCCTGTTTCGCACGGGTTCCGAATTCATGTGTGCGGCTACCTGAATTTCCGAATTCCTGAGTCAGATAGCGAAGCACCTCATCCGCGACTTCAGGTTCGATCGGCGTCGTTGCATTGCAGTCGAGATATACGGTCATATGAACGCAATTTTCCCCATAATTTGTCTCTCTACGTTGACTGTCAGAGTGTCCTAGACTATAACATAGTTTAACGTAAGTACGTTATTGCTGTAACAAACCTGTCGTAAAACATTTTGACTGCGAAGCTTCGATGGCAACAGCTGACTTTACACACAAATACGTTTTCCCTGCGATCAGAGGCATTCAGGCGCAACACGAGTATTACGTGTCGATGTGCCCGCTTCGATTGATTTCAAAGCTATTCGTTTTTGATGACGACGAGATCGGTCCGGAACTTCGTGCCCAGCGGGTTCTCAACAAAAGCCGATTGCCGGAAATTGCGAACTATATTCTTGACAACAGAGAGAGCTACACATTCTCGGCGCTGACGGCTTCCATCGACTCGGATGTTAAGTTCGAGCCCTTCGACGAGAAGGGCCAGGGTAAGAATCTCGGTCTCTTACATATACCAATGTCGGCTCGGTTCATCATTAATGATGGACAACATCGCCGGGCGTCCATCGAGATCGCCCTCAAAGAGAATCCGGAGATCGGGGACGAAACTATAGCGGTTGTTTTCTTTCTCGATATCGGGTTGGAACGCTGTCAACAAATGTTCGCCGACCTTAACCGGTACGCTATTCGTCCGACCAAGTCGATTGGCGTTTTATACGATCACCGGGACGAAGTCGCAAAACTAACCAAGCTCGTCGTGTTGCGCTCCGCGTTCTTCGGCGATTTGGTAGATAAGGAGCACAGCACGCTATCGCTGAAATCGAGGAAGCTGTTCACCCTAAGCGCGATTTACAACGCTACGCTTTCACTGCTGGAAAATCACGACTTTGATTCTGAGGATGAAAAGATCGATTTTGTTCGTGAATTTTGGGAGGAGGTGGCGAAGCAGTTCCCGGAATGGGAATTGGTCCGCCAGCGCAAGATGCTCGCTAAAGACGTAAGAGCGGATTTCATCCATTCGCACGGTATTGCCTTGCAAGCGATCGGCCGGATCGGAAACGTTCTTTTGACGGACCGGAAGCGCTGGCAACGGAAGCTGGGTAAGTTGAAAGAAATTGATTGGTCCAGAAGTAATGCGACCTTGTGGGAAGGCAGAGCGATGCTGGGCGGCCGCGTGTCGAAAGCAAATATCAATATAGTTTTGGCGACAAATGTTCTGAAGGATAAGCTGGGCATCCCCCTCGCCGAGAGCGAGCGGCGTATCGAAGATGCATTTTTGAGAGGTGAAAATGGCAGAGCGACAAAACGGACGAAAGTCCGCGTTCGACGGGCCGGGGTTTAAGGAAACGGTCCGGCACCTGCTCGATGAGATTCAGGAATTATACTTATACGATGGCATCCCCTGGGTTATTGGCTACAGCGGTGGGAAAGATTCAACCGCGACACTCCAACTCGTATGGACCGCTGTCCGCGAATTGCCAGCGCATCATCGGCACAAACCGGTTTATGTAATCAGCACCGACACTCTCGTTGAGAATCCTATAGTTGCATCCTGGGTAAATCATTCCCTCGAGGCGATGAGGGTTGCGGCCGATAGAGACGGGATGCCGTTTCAGCCGCATCGACTAATTCCAGACGTTTCGAACAGCTTCTGGGTCAACCTGATCGGAAAGGGATATCCGGCTCCTCGGCCGCGCTTTCGATGGTGCACGGAGCGTCTGAAGATCAATCCCTCTAACAAATTTATTACAGATCTGGTTCGCCGCAGTGGGGAGACGATTCTCGTTCTGGGTACTCGCAAAGCAGAAAGTGCTGCGAGAGCGAGAACGATGGAGAAGCACGCCCGCCATCGGTCGCGTGCTCGCTTAAGCCCGAACTCCACACTTCCCAATTGCATGATCTTCTCGCCGGTCGAGGATTGGTCGAATGACGACGTTTGGCTCTATCTCATGCAGGCGGAAAATCCGTGGGGATACAACAACAAGGATCTGCTCGGTATGTATCAAGGCGCCTCGGAAGACGGTGAATGTCCTCTTGTCGTCGATACCACGACTCCAAGCTGCGGCGACAGCCGGTTTGGTTGTTGGGTTTGCACGATGGTTGAACAAGACAAATCGATGCAGGCTATGATCCAAAATGATGAGGAAAAGCTTTGGATGGGCCCTCTTCTTGATCTGCGGAATCAACTCGGTGTCGCGGACGATCGCGAGCGAAGAGATTTTCGGCGAATGAACGGCTTGGTTCAGATCGTTGCGTCGAAGTACAAACCCCAAAAATCTGACTCAGATGAAGAGGTCCGACTCGTTCACGGACCCTATACGCAGGAGTGGCGGATACGATGGTTGACAAAACTGTTAGAGGCCCAAACTCTGGTCCGAAAACTAGGTCCGACGGAAGTCAAAGATCTCGAATTGATCACGCTGCCGGAATTACAGGAGATCCGGCGAATTTGGGTGAGCGAGAAGCATGAACTCGAAGACGCTCTGCCCGGTATCTATGAAAAGGCGCTCGGCGAACCCTTCCCGGGCCGCTGCCTGGACGACTCGTACACCTTTGGATCCGAAGAGATGGAATTACTCAAGGATCTCTCCAAAACTCCAGAAGTATTCGCCTTAGCGCGTGAACTGCTTGGTGTGGAACAAAAGTTTCGAACACAGACCCGGAGGTCGGGTTTGTTCAAAGAGCTCGAAAGCTCGCTTCGCAAACATTTTTATGAGAACGAAGAAGATGCGAAAACGCGCGCCCTTAGTATCGCTAACTTGAAACAGGCGGTAAGCCAAGGTGATGTAAGTCTCCTGACCGAATCAGAATTACCTCTTTTGTCTGCGGAGGAGATATAGCGCGTGCTTCTAGAATCCGTAACAATCGAGAATGTCGGAGTCTTTCAGGGCCTAAACGAGGTCAACTTAAAGCCTGTTTCCGAGGAGCAGCCCATCATATTGATAGGCGGCCTGAACGGCAGCGGGAAGACAACCTTGTTGGACTCGATCCAACTTTCCCTCTTCGGAAGGCGAGCCACCATCTCAAACCGCGGCGACCTAAAATATGATGAATTTCTACGCCGGTCCATCAATCAGCAGTCCGGAGTAAAGCGAGCACGCGTAGGCATTAAATTCAAGCAGTGGATCGACGGGTATGAAGAGTCGTACGCCATCGAGCGCAGCTGGATCGACCAACCGCGCGGAGTTACCGAGCAACTTGCGATTCATCGAAACGGAATTCTGGACAAGGTTCTGACCGAAACATGGAGCGAATTTGTCGAAGACTTATTTCCAGCGGAGATCGCTCAATTGTTCTTCTTCGACGGTGAGAAGATCGAGCGGTTCGCAAGCATTGATAAAGCCGCTCGTCTTCTGCAGGAATCAATCCATACGCTGCTCGGACTGAATGTCGTTAACCAGCTGTCCGCTGATCTGGTGGTTATCGAGCGCCAAAAACAAAGCAGTTTGAAGAGCGATACGGACCGGCAAAAGATTTCCGCGATTGAAAGCAATATAAGTAAATATGAAGAGCTTCTTGACGATCTTAATATCAAGAGAGGCTCCCAGCAAAATATCGTCAGCCAGAGAAAAAAAGATCTCGATCGTGCAGTCGGTGAGTATTATCGAGCGGGCGGTCAACTTCTCGAACAGCAGACCAAACTGGAAGAAGATTTGGCGTCCATAAAGGAAGCTATCAAAGCAACCGAAACGAAACTCCGAAAGGAGGCGGAGGGAATTGGACCGCTTTTGCTTCTGGAGCCGATGCTCAATGAGCTGGCCGTCCAGCACGAAGAAGAAAAACGCATTTTTCAAGCCACCATTGTTTCGGATGTGCTTCGAAAACGCGACAAATCAACGTTGGCACTGTTACGCCAAAAGTCCAGGAGTAAAAGTTTGATCGACGAAGTCGAGAGATTTCTTTCGTCAAGCAGGCGTGAGTTCCAACGCACAAGTTCTAAAAGCGCATCGTACCTCCAGCTTTCGCCTGAATCGGAATTCGATCTCAAAACATTGCGGTCGTCTGGTTTGAAAGAGGCGCGAGAGCGAAACGGTCAGCTTCTGACTGAGCTTGCTGATCTTCAGGAGCAGCTTATCGTAGTTCAGCGAAAACTGGCCGGCGTCCCGCTCGAGGGATCGATTAAGGAGTTTATAGCCGCACGCGACGCGGCGGCAGGAGCTCTTGAGCGCGAAACCGAAGTGCTTGCGAACATCGATCACGAAATCACCAAGGCGCGGAAGGATCTGTCTCAAGGAAAGTCAGCCTTATCGGACCTCCTCGGAGTGGCGGCCGAACTACAGGTCGTGAGCAGCGATAACGAGAGAACCATCAAGTACGCTTCGCTTGTAAGAAATGTTTTAGCGAAATTCGGCCGCGAAATTGTTCGCAAAAATACGCGTCGTATCTCCGAACTGATTTTAGACAGTTTTCGGCTGATGCTGCGGAAAAGCAGTCTGATCGTTGATCTGGAGATCGACCCGGAAACGTATCAAATCGTTTTGACAGGTCAGGACGGTCATCTATTGTCGCCGGAGCGGCTCTCCGCCGGCGAACGCCAGCTGTTGGCCGTTTCCATTCTTTGGGGCCTTGCCAGAGCATCGGGCAGACCGTTGCCTGTGGTTGTCGATACACCGCTCGGCCGGCTCGATGCCGTTCATCGGGACAATATCGTGTCGCAATATTTTCCGAGGGCGAGTCATCAAGTGCTCCTGTTATCGACGGACAAGGAAATAGACGAGCGGTACTACGAAATGCTGGAACCGTTCATCAGTCGATCGTATGTTCTCGAATTCGACGAAAAAAAGAGATCAACAATAATCAGAGAAGGTTATTTCGATAAGGTATGTCACTCGACCGCATAAGATTCGCACAGCAGGCAAAGGACCAGCTGATCAAATTAAAACGAAATACCGGCTTGCAGAATTGGAATACGATCTGTCGGTGGGCTTTTTGCATTTCGCTCGCGGATCCGAGTATTCCTTCGTCAATTACGATCACTACCGATAGCAGTCTTGAGATGGAGTGGAAAACCTTTGGAGGCTCTCATCAAGAGCTTTATCTAGCCCTTTTAAAACAGCGCTGCATGCAAGACGGCTTGGGGAACGATCCGGACACACTTGCGACGCAACTCCGACTTCACCTTCATCGGGGAATCGGACAGTTAGCGGCGAACAAGCAGCTTGACGGCGTTGCGGGACTATTTCGTCTCACTTCAATACTAGGCTCTCGTAGTTCTTGATCCAGTATTTTCAAATTACTTTTCAAGAACGACAAATTCATCTATAAGTTGCTTATACATCGGCAGAAACCCCTCAAGCGTTCGTGGCCGATCAATAAGTCGCTTTTGGAAATACTCCACTAACACTTTAAACCCTCCGAAACTATATTTATTGATTTCTTTGATCCCTTGGTCACTCAAATGCGAAGATGACAGCGGATCTACCAACTCTCGAATCGCGGAATGGAGTGAGTTTCTTTCTTCAAAAGCGATGCCAAGAGCTTTGAGTTCGCGGCTTAGGAAAAACGCAGTAATTATTCGCCCTTTCCCTCGATAGGCGCCAGGGAAGTAATTAGTTAAGTCTGACGTGTCGGCTTGACTGGCTTCAGCCTTTCTTCCGCTCGCCAAACCCGCCATGAGACAAAGGTAGTAAATATCGAAATCGATCGGCATTTCTTTGCTTACATCCTTGAACCATTCTCGAGCAGCCTCTTGTAGCCGAAAATACATTATTTACTCTCCTCGTTATCTAAATGGAAATCATTAAAAAATACTGCCCCTTCAACGCAAAGACCGTCATCGCTTTCGGTCGTCGCAAATGTTTTTGCCTTTTTTTCTAATTCGTCTGAACCCTTTCTAAACAGAGTTAAATAGTAGATTTGTCCTGGGGCTGATCGCTCTAAACTGCTGACGAATGATTGTCGCTCGCTCAATATGGTGAACGCGACGAACTGGTCGGCCAATCTCGGAACGAGTTCGGCAACTTTAGTTCGAATCTTTAGATCAATGGGATTTGCCGGACTATCCACAACGAAAGGTAATCGATGTTCCGCCCGTGTAAACAACGTGGCTAGAAAGGCATAAGCTACTGACAATGTTTCTCCTACGCTGCCACCTTCTTGACCACGAAGATTTAAACATTTGTCAATCGATTCTATCCGAATTGCGTTATCCGGCATCAACTGCATTATTCGTTCGTTCGCTTCTTGGCCAATCTCCTGACTTATGCCCTTTAGTGCAGTGTCCTGTGCGACTTTCAAAAGATTGACCAGAAGATCTCGCTTCTGTTTGATCTCAAGAGTCTTTGTAATTTCGGCGAGCTGTTTTTCGGCATTGGTAAGTCGCTTTTGGAGGATGCTTATACCAAATGTAGAACTATCGCCAGCCGATTCGTCGAGGCTTTCGTACTTTGCCAAGTCTGCAGAGATTTTAGCTTGCGTTTGTTCCAGGTCATCAATCTCCGCGCGGACCTCCTCGAGTTTTGGATCATTCAGAACGCCCTCATTTTCGATTTGATCCCTTTCGGTTTTTGCTTCCATTTCGCGATTGCATGCTACCCGCAACAGATCGATGTTCTGCTCTAATTTTTCTTCGTTCTGCTCAGGGAATGTCCCAACGAATGTTGTGATATCGGTTTTGATTTGATTGAGGAGCGCTACATCATCAGAGCCGAGGTAATTCTTTGCCCGCTGCTTAATGGATCGACGCGTCTCATCGTCCAAACCCCGACCGCAAATGCATTCATCTTCCTCCGCCAGCTCCTCAAAAAACTCCCGCGCGGTGCTCTCCGGCAGTTTGACTCGGTCCAGACTTGTTTTTAGCGAAACCATTTCAGTTGCAAAACTGGAGGACAAAGAATGCGGGTTACGGACTTCATCTAGAACGTCTTTCGCAGACATTCGAACATTCACACCCATACTGTTGAGATGGCGTTCTGCCTCCAACAACTGTCCCTGAATCTCGCGTTGCTGCGACAATTGTTTGCGAAACTGTTCGTTTCTCGTTTCAAGAGCTTTTGTTACCTTTACGAGTTCCTTTTCCAGTTTCGTTCTTTCCTGCTTTCGAGAACTCAGAAGTTTCTCGAGGTCGTCCACCCTATTTCGTCGACGCGATAGGCCAGTTTCACCTTTAGCACTTTTCGATTCCGCTACCCCGCTCCAGTATCGGTTGATTTCATTTGATACGCTGGTTAACAGGTTAATTTGGAATAGATCCTCAATGATTCGCTGTGCATTTGTATAGTTTCGGTCAAGTAGCTGTTCCGCAAGTTCGCCGTCAAAAATGAAGTAATTTACGAAACTTTCATTAAGAAATTTCTTAAGATCTCTCGGAGGGCTAAAACCCTTTTCGAGGCCGATTCCAGGTCTTGTCGTTGAATACTCGACAGTTTCGTTGTCGAAGTCGAAGGTCAGGGTGAGAGTAACTCGGCTGCCATTAAAAATAAGGTTTACCTGAAAAAAGCCGCGCTCGGACTCAGAATCACGCTTTCTAAATGATCGAACTTTGTCCTTGTCCCACTGCTCCGCTGACCCCGACAGGGTGGCTCGAAGCAGTTCCAAAGTTGTTGTCTTTCCCGTCCCATTCGGCATTTGAAGGAGACTAATCGGGTACACTTCATCTGAAGGCATTAGAAAGGAGACATTATGGTCTGGACATCTCAGCCCCTCGGACTTCCAATTTGCAATTTTCAAGATCGTACTCATATCCGCTTATTCTCTACGGCTCCGAAATATTTACTTTAGTTTTCCGATAAATCAGTTCTAGATGTTTGGCTACCTTTTCTTTATCTTCCAGAGTCTCATTTCCGTCGGCTAGAGCCTCCAGCCAAGCGATTATCTTCGTGGTAAGATTTTCGCTTTGATTGTGATCGCCCACCGATTCGCTTATGGCGTCTTTTATCCGTTGATCTATACTCATAATTCTATGGTTCCGGCTCGATTTGGGAGAGATGGCTCAACCAATCTCGTCGTTCGAGGTCCGCGTTACGATTGCTTTCACCCTCCGAATCATCATCGGGCAGTCGGATGAAATCAACAACATTTGCTTTCTTCGCGGGGTCTCGCGGATTCCGTCTCAAACAACGACCTATACGCTGAATTGTTTCTAATCTTGCTTTTGCCGATGAAAAGAGAATGACCGTCTCCAACGAGTGAATGTCAATCCCCTCTGAAAGTCTGTGACAGGTTATTAGGCATTCGATATCACCGTTCGCAAACGATCGTAGAACTTCTGAATCTTCGTTCGCATAATACACATGAAAATCATGGCGATATTTATGAACAATAGACAGCACTTCATCCCCATACTCGCGGGTCTCGACAAAGATAATACATCGTCGCAGCAATTCCGAATTTTTCTCTATAAAGCTCCCAAAGACCGGAAGCTTAGCACGAGAGGTTTTGTAAACTTTAGCAAGTTCGATCCATATTTCTTCCTGCGACATTGGGTCTCCCGCCTGCTTGCGGGCTGCAGCCATCTTATGCACTTGTTGCAAACTAGATCTGTCTTCCAAGTCGGGTGTATATTCGAGAGGAAAATAACTGAATGGCGAAAGTATCTTCTTCCGGATTGCATCCTCGATCCCAAATCGATAGATAACCTCACCGATACTCTCCACGATAAACTCATTTCCCTCAGCATCGTATTGTCGTTCAGGGGTGGCGCTAAGTCCCAAACGGTACCTTATATGGTCGGACAATCCTGCTAGATTCTCGCGGTTGGACGGACTCCCCAGACGATGCACTTCGTCATGAATCAAAATCGTTCTTGCGGCCTCGTCTTTCGACAGGTTGTGTAACACCGGTGGAAGGAAATATCTCGAAGTTAAAATAATGGCGCCCTTGTTTAAAAAGAAGCGTTCCTGCTCCTTATGATTCTTATAGTGCCGTAATACCGGAACTCGAATATTCAGTTGCTTAACGAAGGTCAGTAGCTCCTTGTACCATTGATCGAGCAGGTCATCCCCATCTGCCGAGATGACCATCGTTTGGATCTGCCCGTTCTCAAAAAGACGCCGGCAGATTTCGAGGCTTGTTTTAGTCTTTCCCGTTCCGGTCGCCATCTCCAAAACGCCGCGCTCTTTTTTGAGAAAAGTTGCGATCGCCTCTTCTTGATGCTTCCACATCTTTATCGGAGAGGAAGATTGACTGGGTTGCGGCTGTGCGGATTTGCCTGCCCCTGAAATCCTAATCAGTTCCATCTTGGCAGCCTCCGGGAAGGTTATGGTTGTCACACCTGGTGCAGCATTGCTCCAGAGCCGTTCGAAATGTAGTTTTTTCGATTCTGCGCGCGATTTGTCTTCCCAAGAGGTGAAAACATCTACGCATTCGTAATTGTTTTCAAGTGCGAACCTGCTTTCGTTCATTGATCCCGAGAACGCGATAAATTCGGCGGTTGCAAGAAACACACCCACCTTTTCATGAAATATACCCGGACCGGAATCGGGAATTGCGACCATGATTTCCAAACAACCCGCCTCAAGCAAACGTAAAAGAAGCTCAGCGCCTTTCCCGACCGGATCGTCAAAGTCCTTACGTATTCTTTCAAGCAATCGCTGCTCGACGATAGATTCGGTTCTTGTTCCGGCAGCGATCGCATCGTAATCCTGCTGGCTCAGCTCCACGGAGGTGATCAGTCGCATACGCCCTCCTCTACCCACGAACTCACCGAGGGGGCGACCGACAGCTTCGAGCGAAGAACTTGAGAAAAACCCGACGGCGCGCCAGTATTCATCGGCACCAGCGAGCGCGGGATAATAGAAGTCTTTCACCAGATCGTCATATCCGGTGCGATATTCGGTCTTAAAGTTGAACTCGTCCCAGTTCAGGTCTGAGGGCAAGATCTCGGGGCCCGGTGAGGGTTGTTCTTCGTGCTCGCTCTCCCGAAATTCAGCAAACCACTCGTCGAGTTCAGCCCTTTCGGCGGGATCCGTGATTGAAGGTGGAATCGGGTTATCCTCGGAGACGGAAGCCAGGTTCTCTTTTTTTCGTCGAACATATTCTCGCCGGCGTTTCGGCGTGTGGAGTTTCCCACCTGTGGCTTGGTCGAGTATCGACTTCAAGCGGCGGTGCCTGTTAAAGGCATCATCTGATTCGATCAAATGGTGATACAATCCGGCCCTGTCTGGGACATTTAGACTATCTTGGAAGTACCTACTCTCGGTCTCCGGCGCCTCGGCTGAAGCTTTCTCTTTTTCCGAGCTCGCGAAAACTAACGGATCATCCGGGCGAGTCCGAATTGGTTCCGGCAGGTTGAATCTTGCGGCTAATTTATTGTAAATCGCCTGAATAGGCACCGGGGCCGCGTACTGTCCGTACACGCGAAGGATCTCGTCCCGAAATGAGGTGACCAGCAATTCGATCTGTTCCGGCTTAAATGTCTCTTCCGTAGCAAGAATTTGTTCAACATTCTCAGAGAGTTTGCGGGCCCGGGTTTGCCACTCGTTGAACAATGCCAGCTGTTGCAGGTCATCGGGTTTTGCGGACTCGACGTACTGCTTCAGCTGCTCCCATGGCTGGAGGTCGTCCAATTGCATGATCGCCATTAGTCCGTTAGAACTAAGATCTGCCTCACCCAATCGGTCCGCGTGCGTAAAACCAAGAATCTCAACCGTTGAAAGAGCGCTGTCCGTCTTAACGCAAACATAAAAGTCCGAAACGTAGCCGACAATCAACGGAAGAGTGGGCACATAGAGAGCTATGTCCTCGACATTCGTTAAAACTCTTACTTCTAACGACCAGCCACCAACGAAGAAGTCGTTCACATCAAGCAACTCGGAATATTTATCATCGACTGATCTGCCGTTCTGCGTTGAAATCCCGAACGAAGTTTCAAAGAAGTCACGAACTGCGCGATTCAAGGTATAGGAAACAAACAGTCTGTTCCGGACCCTTTCGGTCGTACCGTTGCGAGCGCGCTCAGCACCCTCATTAATGTTGGTACGCGTTATTTGCAGAGTTGGATTTCTTTCAAAAGCCATATTTTTCGTTGGACCGCTAACGCTCGGACCATTCTTTCAGTTCCTCTAAAATAGAGTCCGAGCAAGCGGTCTCCAGTTTAGTTCGCCGCCTGTATATATTCAGTCGATTGACCTTTTGAACCTCTGAATAATTTTCACTTATATGTGTCGCGAGCTGATCGTCGGTATCGCAACAAGGATCCTTTAACTCCAGTTTTAACGGAAGAGCGTTCCAATAATCCGATATATTCCACCAGGCGCTGTGCCAGGCGATCGGCTTGAATCCGTCAGCGGACTTCTTGGTATGCATATCCTCAAGCAGGTCGCCTAAATTCCGGGTTATCCGGATCGCAGCTTCCCGAATCTCGAAGGACTTGTCAGTTGAAATAACCGAGCTCAAAGGAGCAAGTTTCGACTCCTGAATGACCCCAAAATCGAACGCCTCCGACGCAGCGCCTTCGTCAGGATTTGAATTTTCAACGCAGAAATAATCTGAGGATATTTCCTCTTGTTTCTTAAATGCCTGCCAACTGCCTCCAACTCTCCAACCTTTGACCAAAGCACGCTCTTCAAAACCATAAACGGCCTCAAAGTTCCTGCCGCGAGCCTCCGCAACTGCCGAGGAAGTAGCAGGCAGACTGACTCCAGTTTGCGACATCGAATAAAGGTGCTGTGCAACCCATTGAATTCGGTTTTCAACTCCCAACTTTAGACCGTCCCAGCCGTCAAAAAGCTTTGCAACGCCTTCGATATCGAGTTCCGGATACAGTCTGCAGAATTGTACGAGGCGCACCGTTCGCCTGATTTTTGAAATTATTTCTTCGACTACAAAATCTATCAGGTCTTCGGAGCGGGAAATCCCCAAGCTATGTTCGGGAGTTTCTCGAAGACCGCGAATATAGTTCAAAACGGCTTTAGCTACCGGTCCGTCATATGAACAAACGGTCGACTCCGCCACTGCACTTGGATATCGAAGCGCCGATAGCAGCGAAAAATTGAGCATTCGGTCAGCTGTGTCATCGTCGCCGGCCGAGGTTGCGTTCAAAATATCGATCCATAAGGACATATAAGGCTAAATACCCTTCGTTGCAGTTCATGCGACGTTGGCGAAGGACTGTCTGGGAGCATGCAAGCCAAATCGCTCTTTAGACAGTGCGACTAATATCATTCCGGGCGTTTTCGGATCATCCCTAACCTTCACTTCTCGTTGGCATTTGGACATTAACGCCTTTAACGTTCGAACCTTTACAGCATAGGCATTCCGTCGGGACCTGCCCGCACTCCCTTTTGCCAGCCGATTGGCTAACCGAGCGCGCGTGATAATTGCCCTACGATTAGAAATCTCAACACTTTGAACAACCTTTCGAAACGTTCTCCTAACTTCTCTCATTACCGCACCCATCCAATTTGAATTACTGTCCATTGGTAAGTGCGATCAACAATCGATTTTGTTCAAAAGGAACTTAGATTCTTTATGAACTCAGAATCGACCCGTAAAACTACTTGAATAGAGGCGGCTTTCGAAGGGCTGAATGCGGAAAACCATTGTTAATATTACTTGCAAATCGTTTTGCTGAAAAGAGCGTGCGGGTGTTAGTTGATGAGTTTGCGGGCTTCGAAGAACCCGGCGAAATAGTGTAGTCGCGTGGGGGATTGAAAACCGTTTCCCGATTCTGCTTCAGACATGTCAATTGATCGGGTCTCGATGAAGGAAAGAGTTTGATCTATTATCATCGCACGCCTTATTTCAATAGAGTGAGAAACCAATACAAGGTCTTCAGAGAACGAATGTAGATCATCGGGAACATCCTGCGGCAGCACTTCACGCCAGAATTCAGGCCTGAATCCGAGAACGACATTTGCGGTGCCGCCTGTGATCTGATGATTCTTGTTGAGTGTAGGGTCCGCGATCCCCCGTCACACCGGGCTCCCATAGTTTTCCAAGAGTCCGGAACAAAAGACGGTGATCCATTCCATCCTTAAAACGGAATTGCAGGTGTACCTCGTCGCGGGCAACCACTGAAAGCATTGTCTGAGGAACAGCCATAATCTCTTGCCGATCAATTGTGGATCAGAAACCGTCGAGCGACCATGAGTACGTGTCCCTGTCTCCGGAGAACCCGAAGGTTTCAGTGTTGCATTTCATACTGAGCCGCATCAGCCCATCCTAACCTTCAAATTATGTTGAAAAGGAACACTCGGAAGAATTTTTTGGATCAATGGTAGATTACATCGGCTCGAACACTCTTAATTATATGGATACGAAGTTACTTCTCGCGGAATTTAGACTGAGAATCGAAGCATTGGCTCCGCCCTCGTTTGTTGGGGTTGTCTTCGACCGAAGGTGTAGGGAACCCCGATAAAAAGCTCAACGGAAAACTGGCAGAACGCGGATACTGATAGGAAATACGATAAAAACGATGACTAACTCACCTGAATGGCTACGAGGTTGTGCAACCGCCCTTGTTACACCTTTCGATTCCAATCTGAAGGTCGACGAAGAATGCTTTCGGGCGCTGCTGAAGAGGCAGATCTCGTGCGGGGTCAAGATCCTAGTACCGTGCGGCACTACGGGCGAGAGTGCGACGATGACGGTCGAAGAGGATCAATCCGTCATCAAAGCTGCGGTCGAAATTGCCCGGGAATCTGGTGCGAAGGTGATCGCCGGGACCGGGAGCAACGATACGATGGCCGCAGTCGAATACACATTCGCGGCAAAAGATCTTGGTGCCGATGCAGCTCTCGTAGTCGCCCCGTATTACAACAAGCCTTCGGAAGACGGGATGTTCGCCCATTTCGCGACGATCGCGACCTCAACAAAGGATTTCCCGATCGTCCTTTATAATGTGCCCGGTCGTGCCGCGTCCAATATTTCAGCGCGAACAACGCTTCGGCTAGCAAACGAGTTCCCGAACATAGTAGGGATAAAGGAAGCATCGGGAAATTTCTCGCAGATCATGGAGATCGTCGCGAACCGCCCGCCGGGGTTCAAGGTCCTCGCAGGTGACGATGCGACCGCTCTACCGCTGATCTGTATCGGTGCGGACGGGCTGGTTTCAGTTTGCTCGAACGAATTCCCGCAGGAGATGTCCACCATGATCGACAAGGCTCTCGCCGGGGAACTTGAGACGGCCAAGGCACTTCACTACCGCCTATTGCCGGTGATGGAAGCTAATTTCATCGAACCGTCCCCCGCACCATGCAAGTTCGTCATGTCGGAGATGGGGATTCTGAGCGAACAACTGCGATTGCCTTTGGTGCCGGTTGGGGAGACCACTCAAAAGCGCCTTCGTGAGCTGCTGACGGAGGTGCGATTGGACAAAACGAACTCGGTCGGAGTTGGCTGAAACGGCGCATAATTTGTCGTTCATATAGATGCTAGACTTTCAAATCTTAGCCAATATTCCAATAAAGTGGCTAAGATTTGAAACCGCAAAAAAGAGACGCGGCGCGACCTCCATTTACCCCGGAGAGTGCAGAAATCTACATCAAAAAGTACGCCGCTCTCACCCTCGTATTAACTTCGATCGCCAACCATTAGGGATGAAACCGCCGATCCGAGCGTTTTATCGAAGGCCCGGTCGAGGTCCTCAAGGATGTCATTCACATCCTCAATACCTACCGAAAGCCGGATCAGGTCGGGCGGAGGAGCCAGGCGGTCGCGAAGCTCTTCCGGGATGCTCGCGTGAGACATATGGCACGGCATGCTGATGGTCGAATGCACCGACCCGAAACTGACCGCAATCGAGCACAATTCCGTGGCTTCAACGATACGTTTTGAAAGCTCAGCATCACCGGTTGTGAAACTGATCACCGAGCCCCCTCCAGCAGCCTGCTTCGCATGGATTTGGTCGCGTTTATCCAGCCCGATTCCGGGATAGTACACATTGACGACTCCGGTTCGCTTCGACAGGTGTTCCGCTATGATCTTTGCCGATTCTGTCTGCCTTTCGACGCGGAGAGCGAGCGTTTTCAATCCTCGAAAGAGCAGCCAGGAATCGAATGGGCTCAGCCCCGAACCTTCAGCATTTTGCACGAACGCGATCCTCTCATATAGATCGGGATCGTCCGTAACTACTGCCCCAGCCATAACGTCGCTGTGCCCGCATAAAAATTTCGTCGCGGAATGAATAACAATATCGGCCCCGTGAAGCAGGGGATTCTGGAGGCATGGCGACAACATCGTGTTGTCCACCACAAGAATCGCCCGGCGTGAGTGAACAGTTCCGGCAAGTTCCTGAATATCGGATACCCGAAGAAAGGGATTCGTGGGCGTTTCCACAAGGACCAGCTTCGTTTTCGGGCTGATCGCGATGATCACCTTCGCGAGATCGGTCGTATCGACGTATTTCACCGAGATTCCTTGACGCGGAAGGATCTCCTCAAGGAGCCTTACACTCCCGCCATAGAGATCATCGCTCGCAACGATCTCATCGCCGGCATTTAAGAGGCGAGTGACCGCGGTGATCGCGGCCATCCCGCTGGAGAAGGCCGAGCAGAAGCGCCCGTGTTCGAGCGAAGCTATCTTTTGCTCAACCATCGATCTAGTCGGATTGCCCGATCTTGTGTAATCGTATTCGCCGAACTCTGTCGCCGTAGGTTGCCGAAACGTCGCTGTTTGATAGATAGGAGGCGAGATGGAACCGAACTGATCGTCCTTGTCCAATTGTACACACCGGGTTGAGGTCTTCATGCCGCCACCTCCCGAAAGACCGGAATCGAAGGTGATACGGTTGGCTCGATCTTGGCTTCTTTTTTCAGGATGGCGGTCCGGATATCGAAGAGGTCGGCGATCACCGATTCGCTCGTGGCGTATCGCCCGGCGCCACGGCCACGCAGCAAAATTTCTTCGCCGCGTTCCGTTTCGATCAACAGGCAGTTGTCGGCTCCTTTCGTGCGGGCGAAAGGATGATCTGCCGGAAACTCAGCAAGACGAACCCTCGCATCTATCCCATTCAACGTTTTCTCGCATTCCGCGACGAGCCGAACGGCATTACCACTGCTGGCTGCGTGAAGAACGGCGGACGTGTTCAGTCTCTCGATACCCTTTCGGCTGATCGATCCTAGGGAAAGATCGATTCCGAACGCTGCCCGTATCAACAGAACAAGTTTCTGGGCGGCGTCCGTCCCATCGAGATCTAATGTCGGATCGGCCTCCGCGAATCCCTTCTTCTGTGCGAGCTTCACCGCCGACTCGAAACTTCGCCCGGTTGCAAGCTGATCGCAGACGAAATTGCACGTCCCGTTGACTATCCCGCGGATCGCTTTCGGGCGATCGGTGATCGTTAAACGGTAAGCCGATTCAAGAGCAGGCATCGACCCCCCGACCGCCGCACTGTATCGGATCTTGACCCCGTTCTGTTCGGCCAGATTGTCAAGAAGATACCCGCTCTCCGCTCTCCGCTCTCACCGCCTTGTTTGCCGTGACGACGTGACGGCCGAGCTTCAGGGAATGTCTTATGAGATCCCTTGCCGGATCGGTTCCGCCTATCAGCTCGACTACCACATCGCAATCCCGCTCGATAAGCTCGTATGGATCGGAAACGATAAGACGCTCCCCGATCCCTAGTCCGAGAGCCTTGTTCGGGTCGAGGTTCGAGACCCCTACGATCTCGAACCTGTCGCACATCTCCGCCAGCCGTTCATAGACACCTCCGCCGACCGTGCCGCAGCCTAGAAGAGCTACTTTAACGCGTCGCGATTCCTTCTCCGAACACTCATCGGCAAGAACATCGCGGGACCCGCAGATGAGTGTGGAATAGTTCGAAAGTACGGATGCGATCTCAAATCTTTGGTGATTGGCTTCCGCAAATTGAACCGCTTTCGCCTGCGCCAATTCGCCCCCAAACCGCAGAACGGTTTCGTAACTCGCACTCCGAAAGCGCCTGACTCGAAGACCGCTTATTGCCGGATTCGCATCATAGAGTCCGTCCACATCCTTCAGTAATCGGCATTCGGCCCCAAGCCGATTAGCAAGAAACAGTGCCGTATAGTCGGTTCCGCCGCGACCCAACAGTGTCGGATCTCCGTGTTCATTGATCCCTGCAAAACCGGAAACGATCACTACTGCCGACTCAAGTTCTCTCGAAATTCGTTCTATGTTCGCCTCTATTGGTTCGCCGTCGAGTATCGGACCAGTCGTGACGATGCCGACCTGGGCCGGCGTGAGCACCTTTGCGGGAATACCGGCACGATCGAGTGCCAGGGCCAGCAATGCCGCCGACGCTGCTTCGCCGGTCGCAAGCAGCGTCGCGACGGCCCCTGGATTATCGATCTCGCCAAACAACTTCGTCTTGTTCAGCAGCGAATCCGTTGTCCCGCCGAATGCGGAGACGACGGCCAAAACTTTCGATCCGCGACGATAGTGCCGGTAGATCTCGTGAACCGTGACCGGCAAGCTTTCTTCCGAACGGAGCACCGAGCCCCCAAATTTCAAAACGGTGATCTTACAGTCGCTCATTTACCCACCCCCTTGCCGGAGGCTTTGCCGAGAGCCTGTTCGAGATCCGCGATAATATCGAGGGGGTTTTCGAGACCTACAGAAAGACGAACTAAGCCGTCAGTTATCCCTGCGGCCAGCCTTTGATCGAGCGGGACGGCACCGTGAGTCATCGACGCCGGATGCGTTATCAGCGTTTCGGCCGAGCCCAGATTCTCGGCGAGTGAGCAAACGCGAACGGAGTTCATCACCGCGATCCCTGCCTCGACACCGCCTTCTACCTCGAACGCGATCAATGCACCGCCCGATCCCTGCTGCTTTTTAGCGAGATCGTATTGCGGAAATGTTTCAAGACCCGGATAGTGCAGCGTCGTGACACGCGGATGCTCGGCGAGGAATCTTGCGATCTGCAAAGCGTTCTCCGAGTGCTGCCGGATGCGCAATGGAAGCGTCTTGACGCCTTGAAGTGTGAGCCATGCGTCGAATGGAGCCTGGATGGTGCCAGTGGATTTGCGAACGAAATCGAACCGATCGTTGAGGTCGTTGTCGTTCGTGATCAACGCGCCGCCGATAGTTGCGTTGTGCCCGTCGATGAATTTCGTCGTCGAGTGGAGGGAGACATCCGCCCCGAGTTCGAGCGGTTTCTGAAGCACCGGTGTCAGTAGTGTGTTATCGACTACGAGCAGTGCTCCAGCCGCATGAGCAAATTCCGCGGCAAGTGCAATATCGGTAAGTCGAAGAGTAGGATTCGCGGGTGTTTCAATGAAGACCAGCTTGGCCGGACGGCTGAGAGCATCTCTCAAGACTTTCTCGTTCGCCGTATCGATAAACTCGGCTTCTACTCCGAAGTTCGAGAAGATCTGTTGAAGCAGACGAACCGTCCCGCCGTAACAGACCTCCGAGACGACCACCCGATCTCCCGCTTTCAAAAGAGAAAGAAAAAGAGCGGTTGTCGCCGAAAGGCCTGATGAAAAACAGGTCGCGTGTTTCGCTCCTTCGAGCGCGGCGAGCCGTCGTTCAAGAGCTGAGACCGTTGGGTTGCCGGCCCTGCTGTATGTATATCCCTTGTCGAGTCCGACAACTTCCTGCCGGTATGTTGTGGTCTGGTAGATCGGTGTAAGTATCGATCCCGTTACGGGATCGGCTTGTGTCCCGGCATGAAGCGCCGTCGTTTCTACTTGAAAATTGTCTAATTCGTTTGCCATCGCTAATTTCTCCTTTTAGGTTGAGTTAGCGCGGCGGATCTAATGGCTTGTCAAATTTGTCCTAATTTCAGCTTACGGGAATCCAGGTGGATCGGACCTTTTAAAATCAAAAAAGACCCGGGGCACCTGAAAAGAAGTGCTCTCGGGTCTTTTGTTAAAAAAGTTCCTCGGCAGCTCTTTAGCAGTTTTTATAGTGGAGCAAGTCGCCTTAAATCGCCACGTTTGCAACTGTCAAATTATCCGCTCAATCAGCAAACTTTCGTGATAGTAAGTCAAACTTTGGTTCGAAGTCAAATTGATATTTTTCTGTTTTCATGTGGTTACGCTCCATACTCAACGGGCCAAATTTTCTTCTTCGTCAATGGTGCGTTCGCCTCCCGCTGTGACTCTTATCAAGTAGGAGGAGATTAATCAGAGTGAATTTACTTAAGTTGGCTCTATTTGCAGCGCTTGCTCTAACAAGCGTTGCGGTGGTTTCCGCGCAGGATCAAAAGGATATCGATGCGATAAATAAGATGCTCGACCAGTATCGCGATACTGAGGCGTCCGGCGATAAAGTTGCTCAGGCGACATTAATGACGCCGGATCGGGTATGGGTGTCAAACGATGAGGGCAGGCGAGTCGACAATGTAGATCATATGCGGCTTCAGCAGATCGATGCGGAGAATTTCAAGCAGCTCTATCCGGGACGCAAGCACGTCGTAGAGGACCGCTACCGGCTTGTTAAATTCCACGGCGAGGGGAAGATCGCTGTGGCTACCTTTTTTCGACACTCGTATACTTTGTTTCCGCCGGGGACTCCCTACGAAGAGATAAAGGACGCTAAGCCGTATATCACCTGGATCATGCTCGTTCTTGAAAAGCAGAAAGACGGCAAGTGGCTAATAGTTGCCACCCACGTATAGCAACGGCAGGTTTTGACGTCGGGTAGTGCACTATTTTCTCTAATCCATTCGATGGTCAAAAATACGGCAAATTCGTTACGGAGGTGCCGTGAAAGCTGATCGGCAAGAAGAAGTAATGGCTGATTGTGAGGAGCCTTCGCCGGATAGGGATCAAGAAACATTTGAGACCTTGAAGAACCCGGACGTGAACTCGCTGCCGGACAAAGAGGGGACAAAAGACGGAGACTTGTATTGCTGCGTTTGGGCCGAATTTCGATTTCCGGACTGAGGACGTTGATTAGCTAATGAATCGGCGTGGAAACGGCTCCAAAATATTATCATCGGCGTGTTTTTTATCCTTTGAAGCTCACACGCCTTTAAGCCGGGCCGCTGATTCATTTTAATTTATCTTCAGCGGCTCTCTTCTTTGAGAACGCGGACTGCAATAGGTTCGCGGGAAATCTAAAAGCTGTCCGCGCGTATCAACGGGAATCGATGCCGCGAATGGGGAGGATCGGGTAACGCAAAGGTCTCTCGATCCTTCTTTCCAAAATTTTAGCCGAACATCCTCGATATGCGAACGAAATTTTACATTCCGATATTGCTTATTGTTGCGAACCTTTCGATTTCCGTCGCTGCCCAGGAAACAAAGAGATTTTCCGGCCACGGAATAGATTTCGAGTATTTATCGTCTTGGCACCTGAGTGAGAAATCCTCGAAGGATACTGATGAAGTCGCCCTTTCAAGCTCCCAACTCGATGCGCAGATCACCGTAATTGTTATAAAGACGCCGTTAGAAACAAAGGATATCGCGGAAGCTAGAAAGCGTGTTGTCGATCCGTGGCTCGATTCCCTCCAAAAGAACTACTCAACCATGGCCGGGACGACGCTCACGCGCACCAACTTGAAGACTGAAGCGGGCGGCCAGGCTACGGACGGCGTGCAGTTCAAGTTCGAACTCGATGGACAGGGTGGATTGGTCGAAGCTTATTGGGTCTCGCTCGATAAGAAACTCGTCCTTGTTTATATGGTCCGTCCCGATCGAACGGCCGAGAGCGTCTTGCGTAACTGGGATATGATCCGGCGAACTATTCAACTCACAGGACCGCAGCGAAAATGATCCCTTTATAAACGACTCGTGTATCTGAGACACCGCCCACAAGATCCAACCTAAAAACTATATTGATGCGGCTCGGAGAGGGTTACTCTCCAGCAACACCCAAGACCAGCCCGTCGATGCGGGACCGGGGAGAAGGGCTTCCTCCTGTCTTTCTTCTCCCCGGTCCTTTAGTTCCTACCTGTCTCCTGCAGCCCACTCCATAACTCCGCAATCTCATCTTTTATTAGTAAAACAGTGAAAAAAGCTGCAGAAAGACTTGTGGCTGTTCTAAATGAGTAGCCACATGAGAACCCTATGAAATTTTTTTTTCAGGCGATGGACGCGTTGGGTGATTTCCGACACTCTTATTAGATAGACAAGCAATTTACGTTATTCGTAGCGTAACAACAACTAATATTTCATCCAGGTTACATTCGGAAAAAGATGCTGAAAGGCCTTAAAAATCAAGGATTGTCATTGGTGCCATCGTCGCACGTTGATCTTTTCGTCGAACACTACGATCAACTAAAACGATGGGCTCTCCAATTCACGAACCGCGATCAGCACGCCGCAGAAGATCTGCTCCACGATACTTTTATCGCTCTTACCCTCGGGAAACCCGACCTTTCAGCCATCCACAATCTCGACGGCTATCTTTACACGGTGATGCGTAATCTGCATCTTTCGGAAGTTCGCCGCGCAGCCCGAATGCCGGTAAGTTCCTTTTCGGTCGCCGAATACGATACAGCTGAGATGCCGTTCTGGGTCAGCGATCCCAGGGAACACATACGAATGCGGGACGAGCTCGCGGCGGTTTGCCAGTACGCCTGTGCACGAAAAGAAAGCTCGAAAGGCGGCTCGCTCCTAATTTTGCGCTTTTTCCACGGTTATTATCCGGATGAGATCGCCTCAGTGATGAAAACGATCCGTTCCGCGGTCACTTCCAAACTGACCAAGGTCTGCACCGAGGTGAAGCTATTCTTGGAAGAACCTGACCGGCTTAGCCTTTTCAGCAATGACCTTCCGGAACCTTTAGTTCTGAACACCAATCCACACGCCGGCGACCTTCGGCTGCAGCTTCGCGAATATATCTTCGATTCATGTCAGGGAGAACACCTCGATCAAAATGCGATTGACGCATTCTATTCGACCGAAAGCTCTGTTGTTCCCGATCGTACGATATTGGCCCACATCGTTAGCTGCGAAACCTGTATCGAGAAAGTGAATCTCGTGCTCGGACTCCCGTCACTGGCAAGTAGGTATCCCCTCGACATGGTAGGCAAAGACCCCGGCAAGCGCGGCGGATCCGATAGCGGAGGCGGGATGCAAGGCCCGACATCCGGCGGCACTGGAGGTAAAGAATCAATGCTTGACTCTTATATCAAACGTAGAGACGCCCACTTCTATCACGAACCTCGAGAGCTCTGCATCGCGGTCAACGGCCAATTTCAGGGTTTGCAAAAGATCGTTTCCGGAAAAGGCGAGTTGATGCTTCCCATCGATATGAACGAATCCCTCGGTTTCGTCGAGGTATTCAGCGAACTCGGCGTGCGCCTTCTGATGATGCCGGTCAAACCCCCACCGATCGGTGATGGAGATCAATTTGCATGCGTTGAACTTAGTAACGGGCGAACGATCGACGCGAATCTCAACTTTGGAGGAACTCTTCCCTCGCTGAGAGTCGCCTACAACGATCCTGAACTGATCTCGGCTTTGGCGCCAGCGATCGAGTCGATGGAACTGACTCAGGAGCCTAACGGGGGTAACGAAGAGAAGCAGCCGTCAGTAAGTACGATCATCGAGCCGGAGATCTTTTCAGGCTATACGAGTACGCAAAAACTCTTCAGCCTGCCAAATTTTTTACAGCCGTTTCGCCTGGCAACTGCGTTTACTTTGCTTTTGATCATCGCATTGGTCTGGCTCAGGTTCGGCCCGTCGGCCCCGGTCAGTGCAGCTGAACTTCTTGCCAATTCTGCGAAAGCCGAGGACGTCTTCCTTGCAAATCCCGACCGGGTGCTGCATCGCACGTTGAATTTGGAAGAATTCGACGGAAACGGACAGGTCCGCTCACGCAAGAAGATCGATGTTTGGCAGAGTTCCGCGAACGGTATCACGGCGAGACGGCTCTACGATGAGACCGGAAGTCTTGTGATGGGCGACTGGCGACGATCGGATGGTGTTCAGACGATCTACAAACGTGGAGATGCCGCAAAGCTTCAGCCGTTGCCAGAGAAAAGAATAGGTTTGATCGGATTCGACGACGCTTGGCAACTGTCTCTTTCGGCCAAAGAATTCACAGCCATGCTGGATCGTACCGATGAGGCTCAACTCGAGATACGCGGCAACACTTACTTCGTCAGTTATAACCCCCAAGCCGGCAATCAGTCCGGGATAATTAACGCATCGTTAGTTTTGAATCGCGATGATCTCCATCCGATAGAACAGGCCTTTACCATTCGAAACGGCGATGAAACTCGCTCATTCCGAATGGTTGAAGCCAGCTATGAATGGCGACCACAGAACTCCGTTGCGCCGACCGTCTTCGAGCCGGGCATCTAGCTTACAGGTATCGCGTCAAAACAAGGCACATACGCGCCTAATACATCGAATAATTCGAATACGAATACTAGCAGCGAGGAATCGATTGCCAATACCGACTCATCCACCGCGGTAGCGAATATCGCAACGCCGGCTCTACAAGTGGAGGTCGTCGAGGCATTGAACAATGCCGGGGCCTTCATGGGGGAGCAGGTAAGCGTGTCGAATACTCCCGACGGCAAGATCTTCGTCTCAGCTCTGGTCGAGACCGATCAACGAAAGAAGGAACTTTTTGCCGCGCTAGCGAATGTGCGAAACAATCCCGCCGTCCGTCTGAAGATCGAGACTGTCGCCGAGGTTCAGGCGAGACAAAAACGCACGCCAAGTTCGGGAACTCCAAGCTCGGTATCGGTGGATCAGGTTGATCCAGCCGAGGATCAAAATCCGGTGTACGCGGAACTCAAGAAGAAGTTTTCGGACGATGAGGCACGGCGTTTTGCGGCAAGTATTCTTAACCGGTCGCGACAGGCAGGGCTACATGTTTTGGCGATGAAGCAGGTGGCGGATCGCTTTTCACAAGCCGATCTGCAGGCTTTAACTCCTCAGGAGCGATCGCGATGGATCGGGATGATCCGAAATCACGCCGAATCATTCCTTCGAGAGACGCAAAGCTTACAACGCGATCTCGGCCAAGTCTTTCCAGAGGCCAACGGTGCGTCTGATTCCGATGGCCCGATCGCAAGCGATGCGGAACTACAAGCGAAAGTACGCGAGCTTTTCAATTTGAGCGGTACCGTCGAGCGCGGGTTAGGACAATCGTTCGCTTTAACCGCGGGCCAGTCAGCAACTGCGCCGGTAAAAACGGCTGCTTTCTGGCGTTCGTTTGGTAACGCGGTCGGAATCGCCAAGGCAATCGCCGCAGCGAAATAAGAATCGGGCCCGACCCGATCATTTAGTTCTATCGTTTCCGCAATCTGCGGAAACGATTTATCCAGGGGGCGTCAAAAACGCAATTAAATCATTTTAGGAGAAACAAATTCATGCCCAAGATCTTAGCTCGCTTATTCGCTCCCTGTTTATTCTGTTTGTTTGTCTGCTTCGCAGTTTACGGGCAAACGGCGACCGCAACTTTGAGCGGGACGGTTAAAGATCCGAATTCTGCGATCGTGCCGGGGGCTGCTGTCATAGTACAAAATGACGCCACAAGGCTCGTACGCAACGCGGCAACTGACGACTCAGGCAATTTCACTGTGCCATTATTACCGCCAGGTACCTACACAGTTACCGTTGAGCAATCGGGGTTCGCTGTGGTTCGAGTGCCAAACATTATTCTTAATGTCGGTGATCAGAAATCACTGGCGGTTCAGCTAAAAGTCGGTGATGTTAAAACCGAGGTTGTCGTTACTCCCGACGCGTCGCTTATCAATACTTCTCCGGCAGTTACTAATACTATTGACCGGACGTTTGTTGGGAATCTGCCGCTCAACGGCCGGAGTTTTCAGTCGCTCATTCTCATTACTCCTGGCGTTAGTGTAACCACTAGTGGTCTTACTGACTATGGTCAGTTTAGCGTGAACGGTCAGCGTTCGTCGACAAACTCATTTATTGTAGATGGCGTGAGCGCCAACATCGGAACAGGTGCCGGTGTTGGGAATGGAGCAAACAACGCAGCCTTTGGTGGCGCCTACCCCGGCCTCACCGCACTTGGTGGAACAAATAATCTCGTATCAGTTGACGCACTACAGGAGTTTAAGATTCAGACTTCCACCTATACGGCGGAATATGGGCGACAGCCGGGGGGGCAGGTTTCATTAGTGACTCGTTCTGGAACCAATGAAGTTCACGGCTCTCTTTTCGAGTATTTTCGTAACGAAGCTTTGGATGCACGCGATTATTTCAATACTAAGCCAACATCTCAGACCGCTCTTAGACAAAATATATTTGGAGGTACGGTTAGCGGACCGTTGCCGTTTCTTAATTTTGGAACTGGTGGCCCCACATTTGAATCTGGTAAAGATCGAATGTTTTTTTCTTTTCATATGAAGGACAACGGCTGAGACTTCCCATTAGCGGAGCTGCTAATGTGCCGTCCACGCGGGTTCGAACAGCGGCCGTGGCGGCGATGGCTCCCTTGTTAAATGCTTTTCCGCAGCCGACAGGTCCGGAGTTGCGAGACATTCAGGGTCAACCGATCGGATGGTCACCATACAACTTCAGCGTCTCCAATCCCGGTTCATTGGATGCCACAAGTATCCGCATCGACCGTATTATTAACAAACAGCTAACTGTATTTGGCAGGTATAACGAGTCCCCATCGGAACTGACGGCCTTCGCCGGTGGCCCATCAGGGACGAGAACTCTCTCGTCGACCAGAACGGTAACACTCGCGGCCACATCAGTATTCGGGATATGGAACAACGACCTTCGGTTTAACTATAGTGGCCAATCAGGACAACAGTTCTACATTCCTAGCACTTACGGTGGTATTACGTCGTTGGACTCCACACTTCTCACCGGAGGTAATAACGGCGTAGGTTCTGCGGTTTTTCTCTTCGGAGGGATTCTTTCCAACATTACTTTGGGCAATGCCGTGAAGAATTATCAACGCCAGTTGAATTTTGTCGACGTATTCTCTCTTGTGAAAGGAAATCACCAGCTGAAAGCAGGCATTGATTATCGCCGTCTGTCTCCAACTTACGCCCCCCAAGACACTTTCACGAGCTACTTCTTAAACGA
>Ga0153956_1000361_pt1 | contig 54701 bp, 54 predicted proteins | sample TSFL040MetaG_FD_104704 | JGI IMG/M metagenome (GOLD analysis project Ga0153956, IMG submission 104704) | Attine ant fungus gardens microbial communities from Florida, USA - TSFL040 MetaG | ecosystem: Host-associated > Fungi > Mycelium > Unclassified | place: USA: Florida, Wekiwa Springs...
AACAGTTCCGACGCGTCGCCACCCGATACGACAAGCTCCTCGCAAACTTCATGGGCTTCGTCACTCTCGCCGCTATCCACATCGCTCTGCGATAAAACGTTAAATCCTCACCACAACCTAGTGCTCCTGCGAAAGCAGGAGTCTAGAGCCACGAGCGGTGCAACAGGGAACCCTGGGCTCCTGCTTTCGCAGGAGCACGATTGGTTGCTAAAGCCCCTCGCCGCCCACCCATTGCGCGTTCGACAGGCGGCGCGCCAGGTTCCAGGTCTGCTGGCGGATATCGGGCACCGCCACGATTTCCCAGAACGCGCCGCGCGTCATCGGGCCGAGCGCGTAGAGCCAGTCGTTCGGCTCGCCGTCGGCGGCGATCGTCCGTGCGCAGCCGTCGACGTCCAGTCCCAGCCGTGCCGGGTCGGCGCGCACCACGCCGCGCTGTTGCAGGGTCGCGAGCAACGGCTCGGTGGTGCGCGTCAGGTCACCCTGCGGCCCGGTGCAGTTGATGATGCGTTGCGCGACCAGCGTTTCGGGCGAGTCGCTTCCGCGCCGCCGCCACGTCACGGCGATGCCGTCGGGCGTTTCCCCGGCGGCGATGGTCTTGCCGGCCACGACCTCCAGCTGCCCGCGCGCCTGCATCGCGGCGAGGCGGTCGGCGACCTGCGGCGCGAGACGGTGGCGGTGGATATCCCACCACGGGCGCAGATGGCGCAGGAAACGCTGGCGCTCGGCATCGGTGCCGTTCGCCCACATCGCCTGGGTGTAGGGCCGCAATTCATCGACCGCGTTGCGCCAGCCGATCGCGTCGCCCCGTTCCCGCACCATCGCCACCAGTTCGGCCGGCGAGGCGAGCGGCCGGTCGGCGAGCTTGGCGTGCATCGGCCCCGGCGCGTCATGGCGATGCGGCAGCAGGCCGCGCCGCGACAATGCGACGATCCGCCCCCTGAACCCGCTCGATTCGAGCAGCAACGCGATGTCGACCATCGTCAGCCCGGTGCCGATCAGCAGCACGGTGTCGTCGTCGCCGAGGCCCAGCGGCACGCTGCGGTCCCACGGGTCGCTCTTGTACCGTTCCGCCGACAGCGCGCCGCCGAAGCCGGGCGGATCGTGCGGCGGCAGATTGCCGACCGCGAGGACGGCGGCGTCGGCGGCGATGGTGCGGCCGTCGGTCAGCGTGACCGCCGCCCCCTCGCCCGCTTGTCGCACGTCGCCGACATCGGCCTGGACCAAGGTCAGCCGATCGCCCGACCTGGCGAGCGCCTGGTTCAGCTGGTCGCGCAGATAGGCGCCATAGGTCACGCGCTGGACGAAGGTCGCGCCGGCATCCTCGCGCCCGTTCGCCGCCAGCCAGCGCACGAAATGATCGGGATCGTCGGGCAGCGCGCTCATGTTCGAGGCGCGAACGTTGAGGACATGGTCGGGATAGGCCGCGCCATAGGCCAGCCCCTTGCCCGGTTCGTCGGCGCGTTCGATCAGGGTGGCGCGCGGGCCGCCGTGGCGCAGCAGGTTGATCGCCTGGAGCGTGCCCGAAAAGCCCGCGCCGATGATCGCGACATGGCGGATCATGACCTCAAATCTCGTATTCGAGTTGCCAGTCGGGTTCGGTGAAGGCCGGGGGCCGTTCGGCGAAATTGGGCTGGCGCGATTTCATGCGGCCATAGAGCGTCTTGACCGTGTTGCTCGCCGTCCGGGTGCACATCGCGGGAAACACACCGTGGATCATCGCGGCGAGGCCGCCGCCGATCATGCGGATGCCGAATCCGAAGGCGGTCGCGGCGTGTTCGGCATAGGTCTCACCCACGCTGCGCGGGTGGCTGAGGAAATAACGGTCGATCATGGCGGGGTACTAACGCCGTGTGGCTGCGAAGTGAACCCGCCGCCCGCGTCAGGCGGACTTGCGCGCGACCTTGACGATCCCCGCGCCCACCAGCCACGGCAAGGCGATCGCCGCGACGAACGCGCAGCGGATCAGGCCGACAATGTCCGGTCGGATGATCGCGATACGTCCCGCGCCGAGATAGCCGAGCGCCAGACAGACCGCGACGATCAGCGCGACGAGGTGCGCCGACGCCGCCGATTTCTTCGCGAGCGATGCGACAGCCGCCGCGACGAGATCGATCACCAGCATGCCCGGCCCGACCAACGTCACGATCGTCGTCGCGAGGAACGGCCAGGTCAGCGGGTTCGCGCGCGGATCGAACAGCACCATCAACCCCATCAGCACCGCCCCGAACAGCAGGATGGAAAGAACGGCGTTGACCAGGCCGAGACGGATGGCGGAGGCGAGTGGCATGATTCTTCTCCTATCCGATGCCGGTAAACGTCCGGTTAGAGCATTATGAGCAAGATATGCTCCGTTCGCCCTGAGCTTGTCGAAGGGCGGGGTGCAACAAGCGATCCATCGCCTGGGGAGAACCGCCCTTCGACAAGCTCAGGGCGAACGGGTGGATAACTGGCCCTGATTCAAGACACGGCGATCAGCCGGCCGCCGGATCGACGGCCTCGGTGACCGGCGCCGCCTTGGTCGCGCCGGGCTGGTCGACCAGGCGGATGTTGAGCTCGCGCAACTGCTTGTTGGTCGCGAAGTTCGGCGCGCCCATCATCAGGTCTTCGGCCTTTTGGGTCATCGGGAAGACGATGACCTCGCGGATGTTGGGCTCGTCGGCGAGCAGCATGACGATGCGGTCGACGCCCGGCGCCGAGCCGCCATGGGGCGGCGCGCCGTACTTGAACGCATTGATCATGCCCGCGAAATTGGTGTCGACATCGGCCTGGGTATAGCCGGCGATCTCGAACGCCTTGTACATGATCTCCGGCCGATGGTTGCGGATCGCGCCCGACGACAGCTCCACGCCGTTGCAGACGATGTCGTACTGGTACGCCAGGATATCGAGCGGGTCCTTCGTGTTCAGCGCTTCCAGCTCGCCCTGCGGCATGGAGAAGGGGTTATGGCTGAAATCGACCTTCTTGGCGTCCTCGTCATATTCGAACATCGGGAAATCGACGATCCAGCAGAATTCGAAGCGGCTGGCGTCGATCAGGTCGAGCTGTTCGGCGACCCGGGTGCGCGCGAGGCCGGCGAGCTTGGCCGCCTGGCCTTCCTTGCCCGCCGCGAAGAAGATGCCGTCGTTCGGGCCGAGGCCGAGCGCGTCGGCGATTCGCTGCATGCCCTCCTGGCCGTGATTGTTGGCGATCGGGCCGCCGAACACGCCGTCCTTCTGCGTGGCGTAGCCGAGGCCGGGGAAGCCCTCGCCCTGCGCCCAGGAGTTCATGTCGTCGAAGAACTTGCGCGATTTCTCGGCGGTGTTCGGCGCGGGCAGCGCGCGCACCACGTCGCCCGCCTCGACCATCGAGGCGAAGCGGCCGAAGCCCGAGCCCTTGAACTGCTCGGATACGTCGGTGATCAGGATCGGGTTGCGCAGGTCGGGCTTGTCGGAGCCGTACTTGAGCATCGATTCCTTGTACGGGATGCGCCTGAACGGCAGCGGCGACACGGTGCGGCCCTTGTCCTGCCAGTCGGCGAATTCCTCGAACACGCCGTGCAGCACCGGCTCGATCGCCGCGAACACGTCGTCCTGGGTCACGTAGCTCATCTCGAAGTCGAGCTGGTAGAATTCGCCCGGGCTGCGGTCGGCGCGGGCATCCTCGTCGCGGAAACAGGGCGCGATCTGGAAATAGCGGTCGAACCCCGCGACCATCAGCAGCTGCTTGAACATCTGCGGCGCCTGGGGAAGCGCGTAGAACTTGCCGGGATGGACGCGGCTGGGGACCAGATAGTCGCGCGCGCCCTCCGGCGACGACGCGGTCAGGATCGGGGTCTGGAACTCGGTGAAGCCCTGATCGACCATGCGGCGGCGCAGGCTCGCGATGACGTGCGAGCGGAGCATGATGTTGGCGTGGAGCTTCTCCCGCCGCAAATCGAGGAAGCGGTAGCGGAGGCGGATGTCCTCCGGATAGTCGGCCTCGCCCGCCACCGGCAGCGGCAGTTCCTGCGCCGCCGACTGGACCGTGACGCTCCGCGCGAACACCTCGATCTCGCCGGTCGCGAGGTTCGGGTTGGCGGTGCCCGCCGCGCGCGCCTTGACCGTGCCGTCGATCGTGACGACCGATTCCGCGCGCAAGGACTCGAGGATCGGCAGCGCCGGGCTGTCGCTGTCGGCCACCACCTGGGTGATGCCGTAATGATCGCGCAGATCGACGAACAGCACGCCGCCATGGTCGCGCTTGCGGTGCACCCAGCCCGACAGGCGGACATCCTGCCCGACCTCGGCGGCGGTCAAAGCGGCGCAGGTGTGCGAACGATAGGCGTGCATCAGTCTAACTCTCAAAACGTCACCCCAGCGAAAGCCGGGGTCTCAAGCGGCATGGGTGACGCCCGCTACCGAAAGATGCCAGCTTTCGCTGGCATGACGGTTTTGGGGATGCGTGCGCATTCCCCTCACTAGCCCCTTTGTCAACCCGCGAGCGGTCGCTATGGGGTCAAGATGCATATCCATGGCCTGATCGAGGACAACGCCGCCCTCGCCAATCTCTGCACCCGCCTCGCCCAATCGCCGTTCGTGTGCGTCGACACCGAATTCATGCGCGAAAGCACGTTCTGGCCGGAACTGTGCCTGATCCAGATCGCCGACGGGAACGAGGCGGCGGCGATCGATCCGATGACGCCGGGGATCGACCTCCAGCCCCTGCTCGACCTGCTGGTCGACAATGAGGACGTGCTCAAGGTGTTCCACGCCGGTGGGCAGGACATCGAAATCATCTACAACCTGACGGCCAAGACCCCGCATCCGCTGTTCGACACGCAGATCGCGGCGATGGCGCTGGGGCAAGGCGAGCAGATCGGCTATTCGAACCTGGTCGATTCCTGGCTCGGCATCCAGGTCGACAAGGGCGCGCGGTTCACCGACTGGGCGCGCCGCCCGCTGGAGGAGCGGCAGGTCGATTATGCGATCGGCGACGTCACGCACCTCGCGAAGATTTTCCCGAAGATGCTCGACCGGCTCAAGAAGACCGGGCGCGGCGCGTGGCTCGACCAGGAGATGGAGCGGATCGCCGATCCGGCGAACTATGCCAACGACCCCGACCTCGCCTGGAAGCGCGTGCGGATCGCGGGGCGCAAGCCGGAGGTGCTTGGGCGGCTGAAGGCGCTGGCGCGGTGGCGCGAGATGGAGGCGCGGGGCAAGAACCTGCCGCGCGGGCGCATCGTCAAGGACGAGACGCTGGCCGATCTCGCCAGCCACCCGCCCAAGAAGCAAGGCGACCTGGCGCGTGTGCGCGGGCTGTCGGCGACCTGGGCGGGGAACGATATCGGGGCGCGGCTGATGGCGGCGCTCGCCGACGCCAAACCGATGACCGCCGCCGATTTGCCGCCGCGCGACGATCGCAAGCCGGGACTGGGCAAGGATGGCGCGCTGGTCGCCGACCTGTTGAAGCTGCTGCTCAAGATTCGCTCGCGCGACATCGATGTCGCGTCGCGGCTGCTGGCGCGGTCGGAGGATCTGGAGGCGCTGGCGGCGGGGCAACGCGACGGGCTGTCGATCCTCGAAGGATGGCGGTACGATCAGTTCGGGCATGAAGCGCTCGATCTTGTCGAGGGACGGCTGGCGTTCGCGGTGGTCAACGGCAAGCTGCGCATGACCCGGACGGAGGAGGCAGTATGAAGCGACTGGTTCTCATCGGTTTTCTCGTCACGGCCTGCGCGCCCGTCGCGCCGCTGCCCGGACCGCCGCAGGGCAGATGCGCGACGGCCGCGCTCGGCAATCTGGTCGGGCGGGCCGCGACGCCGATGCTGGTCAACCGCGCGCAACACCGCGCCCGCGCTTCGATGGCGCGGGTCCTGCGCCCGGGCCAGGTCGTGACGATGGAATATCGCGAAGGACGGCTCAACGTGAACGTCGACGCCGCCAATCGCGTGAAGAGCTTCACCTGCGGCTGAGCCAGGGAGTGATTCACACACCCTGAATCGTGCTCCGGCGAAGGCCGGAGTGGTGGCGATCGAAGTCTGATGCTGCCAACGCTCCGGCCTTCGCCGGAGCACCGCATCCGCTTGAGTGGGGCACGCTCTTATTCTCCGTCACCCCGGCCTTGTGCCGGGGTCCACTGTGCCTCAGCGCCTGGGCCTTTGAGCCTCTTGTCCCACGCCTGCCTCCCGGTGGACCCCGGCACAAGGCCGGGGTGACGGGGGATTTTTGAATGTCGATCCGGCCTAACTCGTCAGCACCGGGTTGCGGCTGCACATCGCCGACAGCGCGGCGTGGCGTTTCTGGACGGCCTCGCCATAGAGCGCGATGTCGTTGCCGGCGAGGTGGAGCGTCAGCGCCACGCCATCTTCGCCCAGCTTCGATCGTTCGAGCGGCCCGGCGACGCCGCCCGACAGTCGCTGGCCGAGCCGCATCGCCAGGCCCCATTGCACCGCGCGCTTGAGGTCGGCGGGTGAGGCGAGCTGGTCGAGACCGGGCGGCGTCCCCGCCCCGCCGCCGAGCGACGTCCACAACGCCTGTGCGACGATCGCCCGCCCGCGTGCATCGATCGCCACCCAATTGCCGTGGAGCGCGATCTCGACGCCGCGTTCGGCGCGGAATTCCGGATTGGCGTGCCAGCCGACATCGGCCAGCAGGCACGCGGCATGGCGCAGGCGCGCCATGGCCGGCGCATCCTCGAACAGCGGCGAAATCCAGCGGTCGAGCAAGTCGCCATGCTCGGGAAAGCGGCCGAGCCGCCGCCCCTCCTCGCGCGTCGCGACGATCAGGGGATCCTGCCGCCGCGTCTCGGCGTCGAGCGCCTCGTAGAGCAGCCCTTCGCGCAGGCCGAAGCTCGATACGATCGTGCGCTCGCTCTTGAGGTGCCGCAGCAGCGAGGCGAGCAACGCCGCCGCGTCGTTGAGCATCGGCGCGCGTTGCGACGACACGCCCGGCACGTCCTTCAACGCGCCCTTCCCGACATGGCTGACCGTGCGCACCAGCCGGGTGATCGATGCCGGCGACAGCGTATATTGCTGGATGATGGGCAGTGGATAGCGCTTCAACGTCATGTCGAGCCGCCCGAGGCTGCGCCACGACCCGCCGACCAGGTAGAGCGGCAAGCCCTTGCCCTTGCCCGACCAGCCGGCCTGATCGAGCAATTTGGCGACGCGGCGATCGATCGCCCCCCTGCCCTTTTCGCGCAGCGCGGCGACGCGCAACACGCCGAGCGGGAACGAGACGCGGTCGCGAATCTCCCCCTTCTTGACGCGCACCAGCTCCAGGCTGCCCCCGCCGAGGTCGCCGACGACGCCGTCGGCGTCGGGGATCGCCGACAGCACGCCCATCCCCGCCGCGATCGCTTCCTGTTCGCCGGTCAGCAATTCGACCGGCAAGCCGATCCGCGCCGCCGCGTCCAGCAATACGGGGCCGTTCGGGGCGTCGCGCACGGCGGCGGTGGCGACGGTCCTGAGCGACGTCACCTCCATCTCACGCGCGAGCGCCGCGAAGCGTTCGAGCGTTTCGATCGCGAGCGCGATCGCCTCCGGCGCGAGCTTGCCGTTCTGCGCCAGCCCCTTGCCCAGCCCCGCCATGACCTTTTCGTTGAACAGGGTCGCTGGAACACGCGGCGGCCCCTGATAGACGACGAGGCGGATCGAGTTCGACCCGATGTCGATGATCGCGGTGCGCGGCGGCGTGCCCGCCCCGGCATCGGCGCGGGGTTTCGAGAACAGGAGTGTCGCCATCCGATGAAGCTATCGCCGCCGCGCCAGCGACAGCTTCGGAACCGCCCCGCCCTCCAGCGCCGCGCCGCGCCCGCTGAGCGACGGATTGGTCATGAAATAACGGTGCAGGTTGAATGGCTTGGCGCCCGGTTCCAGCCGGTCGTAGCTACCGTCCGAATGCAGGACCCAGCTTTGTTCGGTGTCGATCAGGTTGGCGACCATCACCTGGTCGAGGATCTGGTCGTGCACGGTCGGGTTGAGGATCGGCAGCATATATTCGACGCGCCGGTCGAAATTGCGCTGCATCCAGTCGGCCGAGGAAATGAAGATCTTCGCGCCGTCATTGGGCAGCGCCTTGCCGTTGCCGAAGCACCAGATCCGGCTGTGTTCCAGGAAGCGGCCGATGATCGACTTGACCCGGATATTCTCCGACATGCCGGGGACGCCGGGACGCAGGCAGCAGATGCCGCGCACGACCAGGTCGATCTCCACCCCGGCATTCGACGCCTCGTACAGCTTCTCGATGATCGCGGGGTCGACCACAGAGTTCATCTTCGCCCAGATCGCGGCGGGCTTGCCGGCATTGGCGTTGGCGATCTCCGCATCGATCAGCGCGGTCAGCCGCGGGCGCAGGTCGCGCGGGCTGATCCCGATATATTTGAGCGTCGGTTCGACATAGCCGGTGACGTAGTTGAAGATCTGCGCGGCATCGCGGCCGATGTCTGGATCGGCGGTGAAGAAGCTGAGGTCGGTATAGATGCGCGCGGTGATCGGGTGATAATTGCCCGTGCCGAAATGGCAGTAGGTGCGGTATTCGCCCGCTTCCCGCCGTACCACCATCGACACCTTGGCGTGCGTCTTCCAGTCGAAGAAGCCATAGACGACCTGCACCCCGGCGCGTTCCAGCGCGGAGGCCCAGAGCAAATTCTGCTCCTCGTCGAACCGCGCCTTCAGCTCGACCACCGCCGTCACCGACTTGCCCGATTCGGCGGCCGCGATCAGCGCGTTGATGACCGCCGACTGCTTGCCTGCGCGGTACAGCGTCTGCTTGATCGCGACGACGTCGGGGTCGGCGGCGGCCTGTTTCAGGAATTCGATCACCACCTCGAAGGTTTCGTAGGGGTGGTGGACGACGATGTCCTTCGCCTTGATCGCCGCGAAGCAATCGCCGCCGAATTCGCGGATGCGTTCGGGGAAGCGCGGGCTGTACGGGATGAACTTCAGGTCGGGCCGGTTCTCGTCGATCACCGACGACAGATCGTCGACGCCCAGGAACGAGCCGCTTTCGGTGACGAACGCGTCGCCGCCCGCCAGTTCGTCGCGCAGCACCGCCGCGAGATTGGCGGGCATCCCCGCTTCCAGCTCCAGCCGGATCACCCGGCCCCGCCGCCGGCGCTTGATCGCGTTGGCGAAGTAGCGGACCAGGTCCTCGGCCTCTTCCTCGATCTCGATATCGCTGTCGCGCAGCACGCGGAACTCGGCCGCGCCGCTGACCGCGTAGCCGGGGAAGATGATCGACGAGAATTTCTTCACCAGCGATTCGACCGCGACATAGCGGGCCGGCTCGCCCGGCAGGCGCACGAAGCGCTGCATCGGCGCCGGCAGCATCACCAGCTCGCGGATTTCCTCGCCGTCCGACGCACGCACCAGGTCGAAGATCACCGCCAGCCCCTTGTTCGGCATGAACGGGAACGGATGCGCGGGGTCGAGCGCCTGGGGAGTGAGGATCGGAAAGATCTGGTCGCGGAAATGGCTTTCGAGCCAGGCTGCGTCCTCGGCGTTGACCGCTTCGTCGATCTGGCGCGATCCGAGCACGTGGATGCCGGCAACGGCCAGGTCATGGCGCAAATCGCGCCAGACCGCGCGCTGATCCTCGACCAGGGCATCGGCGCTGGCGACGATCGCGCTCAACTGCTCGCCCGTGGTCATGCCGTCGGCCGAGCGCCGTTCGACCTCCTGCTTCTTCTGTCCCATCAGCCCGGCGACGCGGACCATGAAGAATTCGTCGAGGTTGGAGCCGGAGATCGACAGGAACCGGAGCCGCTCCAGCAACGGGTGGGCGCCGTTGCAGGCTTCCTCCAGCACGCGGCGGTTGAACGCCAGCCAGCTCAGCTCACGATTGAAGTATCGCTCCCCGCTATCGCCGTGTTCGAACTCTTCGTCGTCATTGGCGAGACGAGCGATATGCGCCGGGCGAGTCATGAATGATCCTGTGTGGACGGCGGAGCGATGATTCCCGCCGCCGCCAGTGTGGCCCGTGCGCGCGGAATCGACAAGCGCTTCCGGTATTCGAGCACGTCCTGGTCGAGGACATCGACCGCGCGTTCGACCGCGACGAAATTCCGTTCGAGCCGCGCGATCAGCCAGTCGATCAGGTCGGGCCGCGCATCGAGGTGGCGGCGCAGGAACTGGCGTTCCAGCAACGCCCGCATCAGCGCGTCGTCGGGCGGGCCGATCCGTGCGACCGGGCTGGCGGCGAGCCGCGAGCGCAGGTCGGGTATGGTGATGCGCCATTCGGGCGGCGCGTCCTCGGCGATGAACAATTGCGGCCGCCGCTCCGCCTGGGCCGTGTTCCAGGCGTGGAACAAGTCCTTTTCGGCGCGGCGATCGGCATCGTCGATGAAGGTCCCGCCGCTGCGGCTGGCGAACACGCGGGCCAGCACGCTGCGGCCCGACTTGCGCGGGCCGACCAGCAACGCGGTCATCACCGGCCACGTCGCCCAGCGTTCGAGCAAGTGGAAGGCGTAGGCGTTCGACGCCGTCACCAGGAATTCGTCGTCGCCGGGACCGGGCGGCCAGGCCAGCGGCAGGCCGAGCTGGCTCATTCCTCGGGAATCGCCTCCGCGCGGCGAATGCGCAGCGTATTGCCGCTGCGCCCGACCTGGAACCCGCGCGACTGGAGCGAGGTGCGCAGCACTTCCGGATCGCCGCTATAATTGAGCCGCATCACCGATACGCCGCCGATCGCCATGCTGGTGGTCGATGCGCCGCCGACCCCCGGCACGCCGCGCACCGCCGCCTCGATCGCCGATACGGATGCGGCGGTCGGCGTGTCGAACTGGATCGTGAACGCCGCGGTGTTCGCGGTCGGCGTCTCGGCCGTGGTCGCGATGCCGGTCGGCGTGTCGGTCGGCTCCGGAGTCGCGGTCGGCGTCGGCATCGGCGGCGGGATGTAGGCGAGGCTCGGATCATATGCCAGGCCACCGCCCTTGAGCGCATCCTGATAGATCGTGTCGAGCCGCTTGACGCCGGCGTCGAGCAACGCGGCCAGCCCGTCCTCGCTCTCGACGCGCAGCGTGAAGCGCGCGAGCAGGCGATTGTCGGGACCGTGCCGCGCCTCGAACGCGCCGATGACCGGGCCGCCGGGCCATTGCCGCGACAGCGTCACCACCGGCGTCAGCACGTCGGCCGCGGCATATTGATCGAGCACGCTTCGCCACCAGCCCCGGTCGCGGCGGCCGACCTGCCCTTCGTTGAGCAACAGCGAATCGGGCCCGGTGCCGATCGGGCGGACATAATCGACCGTCGAGTCGCCGGCGCGGAACCGTGCCCAGGCATCGGCCCAGGCGGTCTTCTGCTCGAACGCGGTCGCCGCGCCGCCCGACCATTGGATCGGGATCAGCACCATCGGCTGGGACCGCGTCCCCTCCCCGCCGACGCCGAGGATGCCGCCGATCTTGCCACGGCTGAACATCACGCCGAGCCGGGCGATATAGCGGTTGGGGCCGATCTGTTCATTCTCGATGACGATGCCGGTGACCATCGAATCGAGCACGCCGTCCGACGGCACGCCGCCGCCGACGCCCATCTTCCGGGCGAGCATCTGATAGCCCTTGCGCTGGGCGACTCGCCATCCGGCGTAGCGCGCGGCCTCCGCGTTCGGCCCGGTCACGTCCACCTGCACGCCATCGATCTGATAGCTGCCCGATGCGTCGACCGGTGCGTTGTTGTCGATCGTATCGTCGGTGGTCGATTGCGCGGCGACCATCCCGGCCGCCCCGGCAAGCGCGAGGGCCGCAACGACGGCGGAAGCATGGAATAAGCGGGCGCGGAGCATGTCGGGCGCCCTTTTGGCGAAGCAGGCGTGGAAATCCAAGCGCGATATGTCTACCGCGCTGGTTATGAGCGACACCGACCGCCGCAACAGCCCCTATACCTATGCCGATGCGGGGGTCTCGATCGCCGCCGGCAATGCCCTGGTCCGCGCGATCGGCCCGCTGGCCAAGGCCACGCGGCGGCCGGGGGCTGACGCCGATCTCGGCGGGTTCGGCGGGTTCTTCGACCTGAAGGCGGCGGGGTTCGCCGATCCGTTGCTGGTGGCGGCGAACGACGGCGTCGGCACCAAGCTGAAGCTCGCGATCGACAGCGGGCGGCATGACGGGGTCGGGATCGACCTGGTCGCGATGTGCGTCAACGACCTGATCGTGCAGGGCGCGGAGCCGTTGTTCTTCCTCGATTATTACGCGACCGGGAAGCTCGACAACCATGTCGCGACGCGCGTCGTCGCGGGGATCGCCGAAGGCTGCCGCATCGCCGGCTGCGCGCTGATCGGCGGTGAGACGGCGGAGATGCCGGGCATGTATGCGGCGGGCGATTACGACCTGGCCGGCTTCTGCGTCGGCGCGGTCGAGCGTGACCGCGTGCTGACGGGGAAGCACATCGCGGCCGGCGACGTGATCCTGGGCCTCGCCTCGTCGGGGGTGCATTCGAACGGCTATTCGCTGGTGCGCCGGCTGGCGGCGGACAAGGGCTGGAAGCTCGACCGGCCCGCCCTGTTCGATGCCGACACGCTGTTGATCGACGCGCTGATGGCGCCGACCCGGATTTATGTGAAGAGCCTGCTCCCGCTGATCGCCGGGGGGCGGATCAAGGGACTCGCGCACATCACCGGCGGCGGCTTGCTGGAGAATATCCCGCGCGTCCTGCCCGACGGCGCGCACGCCCGGATCGATGGTGATGCCTGGGACCAGCCGCGATTGATGGCGTTCCTCCAGGCGCAAGGCGCGATCGAGCCGGAGGAAATGGCGCGGACCTTCAATTGCGGCGTCGGCATGGCGGTGGTCGTGGCGGCGGATCAGGTCGACGAGGTCACGGCCGCCCTCGAATCGGCCGGCGAAACCGCGTTCCGGATCGGCGAGATCGTCGCCGGTCAGCGCGGCTGCACCGTCTTCGGCTCGGCCGGAACCTGGAGCGCGCGCAGCGACTGGTCCGCCACCCACCATGCCTAAACGCGTCGCTATCCTCATCTCCGGGCGCGGATCGAACATGATGGCGCTCGTCGAGGCGGCGGGCGACGCGTATGAGGTGGCCGTCGTCGCGTCCGACAAGCCGGAGGCGCCCGGCCTGACCTGGGCGCTGGAGCATGGCATCCCGATCTTCGCGCTGTCGCCCAAGGACATCGGCAAGCCTGCCTACGAAGCCGCTTTGACCGCGGCGTTGCGCGAAGCGGGCGTCGAGATCGTCGCGCTGGCCGGCTATATGCGATTGCTGTCCGACGCGTTCGTCGCCGAGTGGCGCGGGCGCATCGTCAACATCCACCCCTCGCTGCTGCCCAAGTACAAGGGCCTCGACACGCATCGGCGCGCGATCGACGCGGGCGATGCCGAAGCGGGCTGCTCCGTCCATATCGTCACCGAGGAACTCGATGCGGGCGAATTGCTCGGCCAGGCCGGGGTGCCGATCGAACCCGGCGACACGGCCGAGACGCTCGCCGCCCGCGTTCTCGCCGAAGAACATCGCCTTTACCCGCGCGTTCTGGCAGACTTCGCGGCACGATGAGCCCCGATTACGAGTCCGACCTCGCCCGCGTCCGCGCGATCTGCATGGCCTACCCACAAGCCGCCGAGAAACGCTCGCACGGCTCGCCCGCCTTCTTCATCGAGAAGGGCAAGGTCTATGCCTATGTCTGGCACAACCATCACAATGACGGGCACAGTGCGGTGATGGTCAAGACGAGCGGCCGCGAGGAGCAGGCGATGCTGGTCGAGATGGACCCCGATTTCTATCACATCCCGCCCTATCTCGGCCCGTCGGGCTGGGTGGGGATGGAGCTGAACGGCGACGCGACCGACTGGGAGCGGATCGAGGATCGCATCGCGATGAGCTGGGAGATGGTCGCGCCACGGCGCTTGCTGGAGGCCGGCGGACGATGAGCGAGGACAGCGAGATCGCGGTCGCCGCGACCGAAGCCGTCGCCAAGGCCGAAGCCGCCGCGACCCGCCGCCGCTGGATCAATCTCGGCGAGTTCGTCGCCGTCGCCGGGCTGATCATCGCCGCCGTCGGCCTGTGGATGAGCTGGCACGACCGCAAGGCGGACGAGGCCGACCGGCAGGCGGAAAGGAAGGCGGAGGCCAGCGAGCGGTCGCTCTATGTCGTGAAGTCGAGCATGCGCGGCAACGACGTGGTGATCGAGCCCGACGACCGCCACGCTCTGGGCGACATATCGGTGACCTTCCCGACCGCGCTGGGCGTGTCGCCGCAGACCAGCCCGACCCAGACGATCCCCGAAGGCTGGTTCAAGCGCGCGCTGCTCACGGCGACCGATGGCGGCGCGGACGATCAGGAGGGCAAGCTGCCCGTGTTGCTGACGGTCAATTACATGGACGACGACCAGCAGCGTTCGGCGACGGGTGTGTACGACATCGTGTGGCGGACCAAGGGCGGCGGTTTGCCGTTCGGGGGCCGGTCGCTGAAGGTCGTCGGGATGCGCCTGCACGAACGCGGCGGGTCGCAGAAGCGCCTGGACGCGTTGTGGGCGGTAAAGAAATAGCCCTCTCCCGTTTACGGGAGAGGGTTGGGTGAGGGTCTTCTTCCTTCTTCCAAGCGGCTTTCGCACAGCAAAAGAAGAAAGAAGACCCTCACCCTCCCACCGCTACGCGGCGGGCCCCTCCCTCTCCCGCAAGCGGGAGAGGGGTTGAAAGTCAGCCGACGATTTCTTCCGGCTTGAAGAAATAAGCGATCTCGATCGCGGCATTCTCGTCCGAATCCGAGCCGTGCACGGTGTTCGCCTCGATCGATTCGGCCAGTTCCTTGCGGATCGTGCCGGGCTCGGCGTTCGCCGGGTTGGTCGCGCCCATGATATCGCGGTTGCGCTGCATGGCGTTCTCGCCTTCGAGCACCTGGACCACGACCGGGCCGGAGATCATGAAATCGACCAGCTCGCCGAAGAACGGCCGCTCCTTGTGCACCGCGTAGAAGCCCTCGGCCTGCTCGCGGGTCATGTGAATGCGCTTCGACGCGACGACGCGCAGACCCGCATCCTCCAGCATCTTGGTGACCGCACCGGTCAGGTTGCGGCGGGTGGCATCGGGCTTGATGATCGAAAACGTGCGTGTGGCGGCCATGGCGGTCGCTCGCTCCTCTTGTTTTGGCTTGTTGGAATCGGGCGGTCCCCTAATCTGCCCGCACCGAACTTGCAAGCAGGGGGTGAGCGATGGCTCGGTGGCCGATATGGGGCGAAAGGCAACGCGAATTCGTCCGCGAGATACTGATCATCATCCTCGGCGTGTTGATCGCGCTGGCGATCAACGAACTGGCCGACTGGGTACGGTGGAAAAATCGTGTCGCCGAGACAAAGGCGCGAATCGCGACGCAGATGAACAGCGATCAAGCCAAATTCCGGGACATGATCGATTGGGCGGAATGCGCCGGTTCCTCGTTGACAGACCTCGATGCAGTGCTTGCCGAAGCGCAGGCGAACGGTCGCCTGCCCGATATCGGCGTGCTGAGCCCGCCGAAATTCGGCGCGCTGACCGACGCGATCTGGCAGACGACGATCGGCAATGACGTGGCGGCGCACATGGATGACGCGTCGGCGGAGGCATATGCCCGTTACTTTTCGGCGATCAACAAGCTGACGGATGAGGAATGGCGGCTGGCCCAGCAATGGGCGAGGCTCAATCCGGTGATCCATGCGCCGGGCCCGATGACGGCTGAACGGATAGATGCGGTCCGCAGTGCCGTTTCCGAGCTTCAGCTATTGCTGCAGGCGCGCAGCTTCTCCATGCATCAGGCCTTGACGGAAATCCGGTCGGACAAGACGCTCTCGGTTGCCGGCGCACGATCGTGCCGGCCGCTGATGGTCGATCTGAAACCCTATGTCAGGAAGACGTCCGGCAATAGTAGCTGGACCGAGTTGAAGGTTCCCAACCAATAGGGTCTGAACGCAATTGGAACACGAATCGTGATCGTCGTTCCAATTACGTTCAGACCTAGTCGTCAGGCCGCCTGCTCCCACTTCCCCGCACCGTCTTGTTTCCAATAGCGCCGCTCGACCCCGGCGCGATCGGCCAGTGATTTCCACGCGATCCGCGCATCGGCGATGCGATCCGCGTCGAAGAAGTGGAAGGTCCGGTCGAAACCCAATGCTTCGTCGCGCCATTCGCCGTCGATCAGCGCGACGTTCGCCGCCGCATTGGCCGGCGCGACCTCGGCGGCGATCAGGACCGGCTGCGTTGCGTCGTCCCCCCCGCCCGCCTGACCGTGCGGCAGGAAGCTTTCGGGTGAATAGCTCCACAGCAACCGGTCGATCGCGCCGCGTTGGGCTTCGTCGCCGCTGACGATCAATAGCCGTCCCCCGCCCGCCACCACGCGCTGCGCGATGCTGGGCAGCGCGCGTTCGAGCGGGGTGGCGGTCAGGTGGTAGAAATCGACTTGCATCCGACCGCCCTACCCCGATCGTCACCCCAGCGAAAGCTGGGGTCTCAGGCAGGTCCCGTGATTGCTCGAGATCCCAGCTTTTGCTGGGATGACGATCGGCTCTATTTCTCGAAATTATCCGCGACGAAGCGGTCGAGCAACCGCACGCCATAGCCGGTCGCACCCTTGTCGTAGGTCGCGCCGGGCTTGTCCGCCCACACCATTCCGGCGATGTCGAGATGCGCCCATTTGACGCCGGCATCGACGAACCGCCCGATGAACTGCGCCGCGGTGATCGATCCCGCCCCGCGCGGGCCGACATTCTTCATGTCGGCGATCGGGCTGTCGATCAGCTTGTTGTACGCGTCCGAGATCGGGAAGCGCCACAGCAGGTCGCCCGACGCCTTGCCGGCGGCGAGCAACTGGTCGGCGAGGCCGTCGTCGTTGGCGAACAGCCCGGCATGCTCGTTGCCGAGCGCGATGATCATCGCGCCGGTCAGCGTGGCCAGATCGACGATCGTCTTGGGACGGTGCGTCTTCTGCACCCAGGTCACGCAGTCGCACAGCACGAGTCGCCCTTCGGCGTCGGTGTTGAGCACCTCGATCGTCTGGCCCGACATGCTGGTCAGGATGTCGCCGGGCCGGATCGCGTTGCCGTCGGGCATGTTCTCGACCAGGCCGCACACGCCGATCACGTTCGCCTTGGCCTTGCGCGTCGCGAGCGCCTTCATCGCGCCGACCACGGCGCCCGCGCCGCCCATGTCCCACTTCATGTCTTCCATGCCCGCGCCGGGCTTCAGGCTGATGCCGCCGGTGTCGAAGGTCACGCCCTTGCCGACCAGGGCGAGGTCGGGATCGCCCTGCCCCTTGCCGCTCCACTTGAGCGCGAGCAGCCGGCCTTCGCGCGCCGACCCCTGCGCGACGCCGAGCAGCGCGCCCATGCCGAGTTCGCCCATCTCCCTGGGGCCGAGTACGGTGATCTCAAGCCCGAGGCCCTCGACCGAAGCCTTCACCCGGTCGACGAAGCTCGCCGGATAGACGATGTTGGGCGGCTCCGACACGAGCGTGCGGGTCAGGTCGAGGCCGGCGGTGACTGCGTCCTGCGTCGCCCACGCCTCATCGGTGCCGTCGGGCGCGCCCGCGATCGTCACCGAGGCGAGTTGCGGCTTCTGCTTTTCGGGCAGCTTGGTGCGATAGGTGTCGATCCGCCAGCCGCGCTGCGCGACCGCGCCGGCGAACCGCGCCGCGGCGGCGGGTGTCGGTTTTGCATTCGACAAGTCGACCGCGATATCGGCCGCGTTGGTCAGCAACCGCGCCGTGACCGCGCCGCCGGCCTTTTCCCAATCGCCCTCGCCGCCGTCGCCGACGCCGACCAGCAGCACGCGGCGGATCGCTCCACCCTCTTCCACGAACGTTTCGACGATTCCGCCGGCTTCTCCTTCGAACCTGGCGGCACTTGCCGCGGCGGCGAGCGTCGTCTTGCCGCCATGACCGCCGATCGCCGCGTCGAGCGCGCCCTTGGCGACGGGCAGGACCAGCGCGTCGGGAGTGGACGGAAGGGCGGCGAACTCGATCTTCATGGTAAGGCAAACCTCAATCAATGCGCGCTAATCGACGCTGGACGCGCTTCTCTAGGCCGCTATTGCCGCGCAGGCAAAGCGCGGATTGCGGTTGAGCGGCGGCGATGCGATACGGTTGACAGGCACGGCCCGATCAGGACGGGCATGGCCGCGAAAAGGGTGTTTGGTGATCTTCACGCGTTCCGCTTTCCTGGCCGGCTCGGCGATGCTGTTGGCATTTGCGGCCGCCAGCCCGGCCGGCGCGCAGGATCGCGAGGCGACGCCCCCTCCCCCGATCGAGACGCCGCCGCCGGCCGACTCCGACCAGGTGCAATTCTCGGCGAACACGCTGGAATATGACCAGGACGCCGATGTCGTCACCGCGACCGGCGACGTCCGCATGTCCCGCCAGGGCGACAAATTACGCGCCGACCAAGTGGTGTGGAACCGCAAGACCGGGAAAGTCGTCGCGACCGGCGACATCGCCGTCACCAACCCGCAGGGCGACGTCGCCTATGGCGACAAGATCGACCTGACCGACTCGCTGAAGGACGGCGTCGTCGACAACATGCTGGTCGTGCTCCAGCAGGGCGGGCGGCTGGCGGCGGTCAAGGGCGATCGCGACGAGAACGGCGTCGTCACCCTGCGGATGGCCGCCTATACGGCGTGCGCGGTGACCGACGCCGGCGGATGTCCCAAGGACCCGTCGTGGAAGATCACCGCGGTCAAGGTCGTCTATCGCCCCGACCGCCAGCGCATCTATTACACCGGCGCGCGGTTTCACCTGTTCGGGTTCGCGACGATCCCGCTTCCTAAATTGTCGAACCCGGTCGGCGACGGCGCGGACAGCGGCATCCTGAGCCCCGAAATCCGTTACAGCCGGACCAACGGGTTCGAAGTCGCGGTCCCCTATTATTTCCGGCTCGCCCCCGATCGCGGCCTGACCGTGACGCCGCACGTCTTCACCAGCGTGGCGCCGATGGCGCAGGCGCAATATGAAGCGCTGACCGGCAACGGCGCGTATCGCATCCTCGGCTATGCGACGGTATCGCCAAAGACCGATTTCCTGGCGGTCACGCCGGACACGACCAAGAGCGCCTTTCGCGGCTATCTCGACGGCGTCGCGCGGTTCCAGCTCGATCCCGATTGGTCGATATCGGGGTCGTTGCGCGTCGCCACCGACCGCACGTTCCTGCGCCGCTACGACATTTCGAACGACGACCGGTTGCGCTCGACGATCAGCGTCGAGCGGATCGATCCCGATACCTATCTGGGGATCACCGGCTGGTACACGCAGACGCTGCGGCTCGGCGACCGGCAGGGGCTTCAGCCGATCGCCTTGCCGGAGATCGATTTCCGCCATCGCATCGACGACGTGATCGGCGGCCGCGTCGCGCTGCAGCTCAATACGCTGGGGATCACGCGCACCGCCGGCCAGGATACGCAGCGCGCCTTCGCCAGCGCGCGATGGGATTTGCGGCGGATCACGCCCTGGGGCCAGGAAGTCACGCTGACCGCCTATGCACGGGGCGACGTGTACAACGCCGACGATCTGGCGGCGACGACGGTCACCGACTATCGCGGCAAGAGTGGGATTCACGCACGGGCCATCGCGGCGCTCGCGCTCGACGTGAAGTGGCCCTTCATCGGCCCGTTCCTGGGCGGAACGCAACGCCTGACCCCACGCTTCCAGGTCGTCGCCTCACCGCCCGCCGGCAATCTGTCGGTGCCCAACGAGGACGCCCGCGCGGTCGACCTCGAGGATTCGAACCTGTTCGCGCTCAATCGCTTCCCCGGCTATGACCGCTGGGAGGATTCGACGCGTTTCACGATCGGCGTCGACTATGCGCTGGACCTGCCCGGCGTCGCGATCAACGCGACGATCGGCGAAAGCTATCGCTTGTCGAGCAAGCCGACGATCTTTCCCGACGGCACCGGCCTGACCGATCGCTGGTCCGACATCGTCGGGCGGACCGAGGTGCGGGTGCGCGATTTCGTGTCGTTCATCCACCGCTACCGGCTCGACAAGGACAGCTTCGCGATCCGCCGCAACGAAATCGACGCGACGGTCGGGTCGAAGCGTACCTATCTCGTGCTCGGCTATCTGCGGCTCAACCGCAATATCGCGCCGACGCTGGAGGATCTGCGCGACCGCGAGGAGGCGCGCGTCGGCGGCCGCGTCGCATTCGCGCGGTTCTGGTCGGTGTTCGGTTCGGCGACGGTCGACCTGACCGACCGCGCCGAGGATCCGACCTCGCTGTCCGACGGATTCGAACCGGTGCGCCACCGGCTGGGCGTCGAATATGAAGACGACTGCCTCCGCCTCGGGCTGACCTGGCGCCGCGACTATCAGACCACCGGCGACGCGCGGCGCGGCAACAGCTTCCTGTTGACGCTGGCCTTCAAGAATTTGGGCCGCTAAGCAGAGGTTCATCCGATATTGGCCAAGCGCGCGGGGATTTTTTGGTGCGCTCGCGTGTTCATGGGGTTTTTGACCAAGTGACATTCCTTTCGACGTCGTCGCGTTTCGTGCGCATTCTTGCCGGGACCACCATGCTCGCCGCCGCCGGTATCGCGCTGGCCCAGACGGTGCCGGATTCGACCGTGCCGCAGACCGGGCTCGATATTCCGGAAAACCTGCAGATCTTCGGCAAGATGGACCCCAACGTCCGCAAGCCGACCGCGATCGTCAACGGGACCGTGATCACCGGCACCGACGTCGACCAGCGCGTGGCGCTGATCATTGCCGCCAATCAGTATAAGCTGAAGCCCGAGGAGGAAAATCAGCTGCGCCTGACGGTGCTGCGCGGGCTGATCGACGAGGCGCTGGAAATCCAGCAGGCCAAGACCGAGGAGATCACGATCAGCTCGGCCGAGCTCGATCAGGCGTTTGACAAGGTCGCGGCGAATTTCGGCAAGACCCCGGCCGAGTTCGCGCCGTACCTGCGATCGGTCGGATCATCGACGCGCTCGATCCGCCGCCAGATCGAGGGGGAACTCGCATGGCAGCGTTACCTGCGTCGCCGGGTCGAACCCGGCATCAATGTCAGCGAGGAAGAGGTGAAGATCATCCTCGACAAGATGACCAGGGACCGCGGCACGCCCGAATTCCATCTGCGCGAAATCTATATGTCCGCGACGCCCGACCGCGCGGCCGCGGTGGTCGCGACGCTCCGCCAGGCGATGGAGGATATGAAGAACGGCAAGGCGCCGTTCGATTATTATTCCCGCACGCTGGGTGAATCGACCGTTGCGAAGAGCGGCGGTGACCTGGGCTGGGTTCGCGCGGCCGCGCTGCCTACCGAATTGGCGGCGGCGGCCGGCGAGATGCGGGTCGGACAATTGGCCGGGCCGATCGAAGTCCCGGGCGGATTTTCGATCCTCTACCTGGAGGACAAGCGGACGGTGCTGGGTAACGACCCGCGCGCCGCGCGGTTGAACCTGAAGCAGATCAAGGTCGCTTTCCCCGCCGGCACGACGCAGGAGCAGGCGCAGGCCCGCGCCGCGGCCTTCGCCAAGACGCTGCAGGGTATCAACGGCTGCGGCAGCGTCGCCAAGGCGGCCGCCGACATCGGCGCGGAGGTTGTCGACAACGACCAGCTGACCGTCCGTGACTTGCCGCCGGCGTTGCAGGACATGGTGCTCAAGATGCAGGTCGGGCAGGCGACGCCGCCGTTCGGCTCACCGACCGAGGGCATCAGTGCGCTGGTGCTGTGCGGCGTCACCGAGGCGCCGTCCGGCAATCTGCCGAGCGCCGTCCAGTTGCAGTCCCAGATAGAGCAGCAGCGCGTGAATTTGCGCGCGCAGAAGATCCTGCGCGACCTGCGGCGCGATGCGATCATCGAATATCGTTGACGTGAGGTTGTGACGTGACCCTCTCCTCCCCGCTGGCGGTCGCGATGGGCGACCCTGCGGGGATCGGTCCCGAGATTCTCGCCAAGGCCTGGGCGCGGCGGGTGGAAGAGCGGCTTGCGCCGTTCTTCGCGGTCGGTGACAGCCGCGCCGTCGCGAGGGTCTGGGACGGCCCGGTCGAACGGATCGGCGCGCCGGACGAGGCTGCTTCGGTGTTCGGCGATGCGCTGCCGGTGCTGACCGTCGAATGCGCAAGCCCGATCGACCCCGGCCACCCGACCCTGGAGGGGGCGCGGTGCGCGCTCCATGCGCTCGAACTCGCGACCGGCCTGACCAGCGCGGGCGCCGCCGCCGCCCTGGTCACCGGCCCCGTCTCGAAAGCGCAGATGTATCAGATCGGCTTCACCCATCCCGGCCAGACCGAGTTCGTCGCGGAGCGTGTCGGGGTCGCGGCCAGCGCGACGGTCATGATGCTCGCGGGCCCGACGCTCCGCGTGGTGCCCGCGACGACGCATGTCGCATTGGCGGCGGTGCCGGGGCTGCTATCGCCGGCGCTGTTGATCGCCAAGGCGCGAGTCACCGCGCGGGCGCTGGTCCGCGACTTCGGGATCGCCAGCCCACGGCTCGCCTTTGCCGGGCTCAACCCTCACGCTGGCGAAGGCGGCGCGATCGGGCGCGAGGAGATCGATATCATCATCCCGGCGATCGAGGCGCTCCAGGCCGAAGGCGTGGACGCAACCGGGCCGCTCGCCGCCGACACTTTGTTCCATGGGCGCGCGCGCGCGACCTACGACGCCGCGATCTGCTGCTATCACGACCAGGCGCTGGTGCCGCTCAAGACGCTGCATTTCGACGAGGGCGTCAATATCACGCTCGGCCTGCCGATCGTCCGCACCTCGCCCGATCACGGCACCGCGTTCGGTATCGCCGGCCAGGATCGCGCCGAGCCGGGGGCGATGATCGCCGCGATCCGGCTGGCCGCCGACGCCGCGCGCCGCCGCGCCGACGCGCTCGCCACCGCGTGAGCTTATCGGACTCTGGCACCGACCTGCCGCCGCTGCGCGAGGTGATCGCGCGGCATGGCCTGTCGGCGTCGAAGGCGCTCGGGCAGAATTTCCTGTTCGACGGCCAGTTGCTCGCGCGGATCGCGGCGATTCCGGGTGACCTGACCGGGGCCGAGGTACTGGAAATCGGCCCCGGCCCCGGCGGCCTGACTCGCGCCCTGCTTGCCGCCGGCGCGAAGGTCGTCGCGATCGAGCGCGATCGTCGCTGCATGCCCCCGCTCGCCGAACTGGCGGCGGCCTATCCCGGCAAGCTCGACGTGATCGAAGGCGACGCGCTGCAAATCGACGCGCCCGCCTTGTTCGCGGATCGGCCCCACATCGTCGCCAACCTGCCCTACAATGTCGGCACCTTATTGCTGGTGCGCTGGCTGTCGGCCGATTGGCAGCCATGGTGGCGAAGCCTGACCCTGATGTTCCAGCGCGAGGTTGCCGACCGCGTCGTCGCCGCGCCGGGCAGCGACGCCTATGGCCGGCTGTCGGTGCTCGCCCAATGGCGTTCGACCGCGCGGATCGCGATGAATGTCCACCGCTCGGCCTTCACCCCGCCGCCCAAGGTGATGTCGGCGGTGGTGCATATCGAGCCGGCCGAACCGCCACCCGGCGTCGCCTTCGCCACGCTCGAACGCATCACCGCCGCCGCCTTCGGCCAGCGGCGCAAGATGCTGCGGCAAAGTCTCAAGGGTGTGCCGGGGGCGGTCGATGCGCTGGCGACGATCGGCATCGACCCGGCGCGGCGTGCCGAGACTCTATCGGTGGCGGAATTCGTCGCGCTGGCGCGCGTGCTTACTTAGCGTCGGCGGTCTCGGGCACCTTGGCCGCCGGCTCGACGCTCGGCGGCGGCCCCTTGGCGATCGTCGCGGCCAGCGACACGGCGTCGGGGCATGACTTCTTGCCGCACAACGTCTTGATCCTGGCGAGGTTCTCGCGCGCCGGCCCCATCGCACCCTTGGCGACCAGCGCTTCGCCCTGCCCGCGCAGGGCGACAGGATCGTTCGGTTCGATCAGCAACGCTTCGCGATACAGCCGGATCGCCTTGCCCGGCAGTTGCTGGCGCTCGGCGACGTTGGCGAGTTCGATGAAGGCCGCGTGGTTGCGCGGATCGACCGCCAGCGCCGTTTCGATCAGGTCGGTCGCCTCGTCGAGCTTGCCCGCCGTCGCCGCCGCGCGTCCCTGTGCGAGCAAGGCCATCGATCGCGGATCGACCGGCGCATCGGCGCCCTGCGCGCTCAGCGAGGTCGAAACGCTGAGCGCCGCAAAGGCGAGGGCGAGCGCAGCGGGGAACAGGCGCATGATCGTCTCCGGACGGGGCACAATATCAGGCGGCTAGCATGGGCGGATGAGCCGCGCGACAAAAAAGCCGTCGGTGGCATCGTGCAGCGGGGTCAGGCGGCGACCGGCCCCGCGCTCGCGACCGAACGGCATCGGCTGCTCGGCGGTCCAGCCGGGATGATCGGCGAGGAACCGCGCCGCCTGTCCCACGCCCTCCCCATCGAGCAGCGAGCAGACGATATAGACCAGCGCGCCGCCGGGCTTGACCAACGGCGCCGCCACGTCGAGCAGCCGCCGCTGCGTCGCGGCCAGCCGCTCGATCCGCGCCGGGGTCAGCCGCCAGCGCGCTTCCGGGTTGCGCCGCCACGTGCCCGTACCCGAGCAAGGGGCGTCGATCAGCACGATATCGGCGCGGCCGGTCCAGTCCGCCAGCGCGGCGTCCTCGCGATTGGGGTCGAGCAATCGCGTCTCGACGACCGTCACGCCGGCCCGCTCGGCGCGGGGAGCAAGCCGCGACAGGCGGCCGCGATCGGTATCGGTGGCGAGGATCGCGCCGCGATTGTCCATCGCCGCGGCGAGCGCGAGCGTCTTGCCCCCTGCCCCCGCACAGAGATCGATCACCGCCATGCCGGGTTCGGCGCGCGCGGCGAGCGTCACCATCTGGCTGCCCGCGTCCTGCACCTCGACCAGTCCGGCGCGAAACGCTTCGGTCGCTTCGATCGCGGTGCCCGATGGCAGGCGCAGCGCGTCGGGCAGACCGGTGATCCGTTCCGGGTTCAGATCGGCGAACAGCGTGTCAGGGTCGGCGCCCCTGAGTCGATTGGCCCGGATATCGAGCGGCGCGCGCGCGACCAGGGCAGCGGCTTCGGCGGGGTCGATGTCCGATGCCTTGAACCTCTTGCCGATCCACGCCGGCGCGGTGCCCGCCTTCGCCACCGGCTCGTCGCTCGCGATCGGCGCGGGGCCGTGCGCCGATCCGTCGAACGCGGCGGCGGTCGCTTCATCGTCGCGCGCCAGTCCGACCATCGCGGCGCGGCCGTTCACCGGCACCTCGCCGGCGCGGCGAATCGCGGCATAGACGAGTTCGCGCACGGCGCGGCGATCCTTCGACCCGGCATAGCGCCGCTCGGCGAAGTAGCGCGCGATCAGCGTATCCGCCGCCGCCCCGCTCTCGCGCGCCGCCGCGATGATCCGGTCGAGCAGTTCGGTCGCCGCCTGGACGCGAGCGGCGGGCGTCATCGCTCGCCCCTCATCGTGTCGGGTAGTTCGGCGCCTCGCGCGTGATCGTCACGTCATGGACGTGGCTCTCGCTCAGGCCCGCGCCGGTGATCTGCACGAACCGCGCGCGCTGCTGCAAGTCGGGGATCGTACGTGAGCCGGTATAGCCCATCGCCGCGCGGATGCCGCCGACGAGCTGGTGGATGACGTCCTTCGCCGGCCCCTTGAACGCGACCTGGCCCTCGATGCCTTCGGGCACCAGCTTCATCTGGTCCTTGATGTCGCCCTGGAAATAACGATCGGCCGAGCCGCGGCCCATCGCGCCGACCGATCCCATGCCGCGATACGATTTGTATGCCCGCCCCTGATACAGGAACGTCTCGCCCGGCGCTTCCTCGGTGCCGGCGAGCAGCGACCCGATCATGCAGGTCGACGCGCCCGCCGCCAGCGCCTTGGCCATGTCGCCCGACGTGCGGATGCCGCCATCGGCGATGACCGGCACGTTCGACCTGGCGGCTTCCTCGGCGCAGTCGATCACCGCCGTCAGCTGCGGCACGCCGACGCCCGCGACGACTCGCGTGGTGCAGATCGATCCCGGCCCGATCCCGACCTTGATCCCGTCCGCCCCGGCGCCGATCAGCGCCTTGGCAGCCTCTGCGGTGGCGATGTTGCCGGCGATCACCTGGACCGAATTGCTCAGCTTCTTCACCCGCTCGACCGCCCGCGCGACGTCGCGGTTGTGGCCGTGCGCGGTGTCGATCACGATCAGGTCGACCTCGGCATCGACCAAAGCCGATGTCCGGTCGAATCCCTTGTCGCCCACCGTCGTCGCCGCAGCGACGCGCAGGCGGCCGGTCGCATCCTTGGTCGCGTCGGGATAATTGACCGCCTTCTCGATATCCTTGACGGTGATCAGCCCGACGCAGCGATAATCCTCGTCCACCACCAGCAGTTTCTCGATCCGCCGCTGATGCAGCAGCGACCGCGCCTGCTCATGCCCGACGCCGACCGATGCCGTCGCCAGATTGTCCCTGGTCATCAGCTCGCTGACCGGCTGGTTCGGATTGCCGGCGAAACGGACATCGCGGTTGGTCAGGATGCCGACCAGCTTGCCCGACGCCTCGGTCACCGGGATGCCGCTGATCTTGTTATGCGCCATCAGCGCCTGCGCCTCGGCGAGAGTGGCGGTCGGCGCGATGGTGATCGGGTTGACCACCATGCCGCTCTCGTAACGCTTGACCGCGCGCACCGCCGCGACCTGTTCCTCGACCGACAAATTGCGGTGGAGCACGCCGATCCCGCCCAATTGCGCCATGACGATCGCCATGTCGGCCTCGGTCACGGTATCCATCGCCGACGAGATCACCGGAATCGCCAGCGCGATATCGCGCGTCAGGCGCGTGGCGGTGACGGCTTCACTGGGCAGGACTTCGGATTCCGCCGGAACCAGCAGGACGTCGTCGAAGGTCAGGCCGAGCCGGATATGCATGGGAATGCGCCAATCTGTCGAATCAAAGGTTGGCGGGCCATGTAATCAACCCTTGCGCCCCACGCCAGCCCACCCCGCCGGGCAATTTCGCATTTCGCTATAACGGCGCAGCGGTTCTGCTAAAAGCGGCGGCGACACTAGCACGTGGGGGAATATCATGGGTCTGGTTATCGCGGGGCTGCTGCTGGTCCTGGTGCTGATGTTCGTGCTGAGCAGCGTGAAGGTCGTGCGCCAGGGATATCAGTATACGATCGAACGCTTCGGCAAATACACCAACACCGCCCATCCCGGCCTGACCATCATCGTTCCGTTCTTCGACCGGATCGGCCGGCGCGTGAACATGATGGAGCAGGTGCTCGACATTCCGGGACAGGAGATCATCACCAAGGACAATGCGATGGTCGCGGTCGACGGCGTCGTGTTCTTCCAGGTGCTCGACGCGGCCAAGGCGGCGTATGAGGTGAGCGACCTCTATGTCGCGATCATGCAGCTTTCGACCACCAACCTGCGCACGGTGATGGGATCGATGGACCTCGACGAGACGCTGTCGAAGCGCGACGAGATCAATGCCCGGCTGCTGTCGGTGGTCGATCACGCGACCGAGGCGTGGGGCGTCAAGATCACCCGCGTCGAATTGAAGGACATCCGCCCGCCCGCCGACATCGTCAACGCGATGACCCGGCAGATGAAGGCCGAACGCGAGAAGCGCGCGACGATCCTTGAATCCGAGGCCGCCCGGCAGAACGAGATCAACCGCGCCGAAGGCCAGAAGCAGGCGCAGATACTGGAGGCGGAAGGCCGCAAGGAAGCCGCCTTCCGCGACGCCGAGGCGCGCGAACGCTCGGCTCAGGCCGAAGCCGCGGCGACCAAGATGGTGTCGGATGCGATCGAGGCGGGCAGCAGCCAGTCGCTCAATTATTTCATCGCGCAGAAATATGTCGAGGCGGTCAGCCAGTTCGCCAATTCGCCCAACGCCAAGACCATCCTGTTCCCGGTCGAGGCGACCCAGTTGATCGGCACGCTGAGCGGGATCGGCGAACTCGCCAAGGAAGCGATCGGCAATGGCGGCCGCCCCGCCGGCGAGCCGTCGGTCCCGGCGACGCGGGGGCGGCAATGATCCTGTTCGGCATCGAATTCAGCATGGGCGCGCTGTGGCTCGCCGGAGCGCTGGTGCTGGCCATCCTGGAGGTGATCGCGCCGGGTTTCTTCATGATCTTTCTGGCGGTCGGCGCGGCGGTCACCGGGTTCGTGACGCTGATCGCGCCCGATCTGCACCCGATCGCGCAGGCATTGATGTTCGCGCTGTTCAGCGGCGTGGCGATATTGTTCGGCCGCCGCTGGTATCATCGCAGCCCGTCGACCGCCGGCGTGCCGGACATGAACGACCGCACCGCCAGGCTGATCGGCCGGGTCGTCGAGGTGTGCGAGCCGATCGTCGGCGGCGAAGGCCGGGTGAAGGTCGGCGACGGTGCCTGGACCGCCAACGGCCCCGACATGCCCGCCGGCGCGCGCGTGAAGATCACGGGCGCGGCCGGGAGCGTGTTGCTGGTGGAGCCTTTGGCCTAGAATGTGATTCAGACACCCTGGATCGTGCTCCGGTGAAGACCCGAGCGGCGGCGGCGATCGAAGTCCGATACTGCCAGCGCTCCGGCCTTCGCCGGAGCACCGCATCCGTTTGGGAGGATCGCGCTCTAAGCCTTCCCGTCCCCGAACAGGCCGCCGGCGAGACCGCCGAGCTTGCTCAGGATGCCGCCGTCGCCGGAATCGCCCGCGCTCAGGATGCTGGCGAACTGGCCGAGCGATCCTTCGCCGCCGATATGGCCGACGATCTGGCTGAGGATGCCCGAATCGAGCCCGGTCGAGGCGGCCGCGGAATCGACCGTGTCGCCGGGCTCCGTATGCGCCTTGGCCAGCGCCGCGACCGCGGCTTCGGCCTGTTCGGGGGAGATGCCGACCTTGGCGGCCATGTTCTGGATATCGACGTTCGAATTTACCTGGGCGAGAATGCTATCGAGCAACGACATGTGCGGATTCCTTTTCCGTGGCCAAGGTGAAACGACCCGGCCGACATCGACATAGGTGCTAGACCGCCGCGCCGAAAGGGTGATCGGGCGGCACATATCCCAACCGCGCCTTCACCGAAAACAGCCGATCGCGCGAATACAGGGTCAGCGGCCAGTCGCGGCGACCTTCGGGCGCGGCGAGCAAGGCGTTGACCTTGTCGGCCAGCCGCAAGGCCGGGTCGGTACGTACGAGAAAGCCGCGGACGCCGCTCAGGAACGTCATCGTGATCGTGTGATGATAGCCCTGAGTCTCGTCGTTCACACCGCCGACCGACTCGTTGTAGCCGGAGATGATCGCACGCAGATCGCGCTCGGGGTCGATGTCGGGTCGTTCGACGAGAAGCCACAGGCACGACGCCAGATGGGCCTCGTGCGTCCACGCCACCCTGGGCAAGGTGCGGGCGAGCAGCCCCTCCGCGACATGGCGGATGGCGGCATCGTCGGCGAAGAAACGAATCGGATGGTCGGTCATCGATCGGGCTTTCGTTGGAAGGCCCGACCGATGATCGGGCCGATCAGGCGGTGGCGGCGGTCCGGGGCGCGGATTGTCGCACCCCTTCGTCGACATGATCCGCGAATTGCGCGAAATTCTCGACGAACAGGTCGACCAGGGTCGCCGCCGTCGCGTCATAATCGGCCTTGTTGGACCAGGCCGCGCGCGGATCGAGGATGCCCGGATCGACGCCGGGAACGCTGACCGGCACCATGAAGCCGAAATTGGGGTCCTTGCGGAACTCCGCCGACTTCAGGCTGCCGTCGAGCGCGGCGTTGAGCAGCGCGCGAGTCGCCTTGATCGGCATGCGCTTGATCCCCGGCATCGTCGCCTTGCCGCCCGACCAGCCGGTGTTGACCAGCCAGCAATCGACCCCGCCCTTGGCGATCCGCTCCTTGAGCAGATTGCCGTAGACCGAAGGATGGCGCGGCATGAACGGCGCGCCGAAACAGGTCGAGAAGGTCGCCTCGGGCTCGGTCACGCCGATCTCGGTGCCGGCGACGCGCGCGGTGTAGCCCGACAGGAAGTGATACATCGCCTGGTCGGGCGTCAGCTTCGCGATCGGCGGCAGGACGCCATAGGCGTCGGCCGTGAGGAAGATGACGTTGTTCGGCACCGGCCCCATATTCTCGGCCGAGGTGTTGGGGATGAAGTCGATCGGATAGGCGCCACGACTGTTTTCGGCGAGGCGGTTGTCGTCGAGGTCGAGCTGGCGCGTGACGTTGTCCATCACGACATTCTCGAGCACGGTGCCGAACCGCTTGGTGGTGGCGAAGATTTCGGGTTCCGCGTCGGCGGAAAGCCGGATCATCTTGGCATAGCAGCCGCCCTCGAAATTGAAGACGGCCTCGTCCGACCAGCCATGCTCGTCGTCGCCGATCAGGGTGCGGCTGGCATCGGCCGACAGCGTCGTCTTGCCGGTGCCCGACAGGCCGAAGAACACCGCGGTGTTGGTGCCGTCATGCGCCATGTTGGCCGAACAGTGCATCGGCATCACGCCGTCCACCGGCAGCAGATAGTTGAGCAGCCCGAACACCGACTTCTTCATCTCGCCGGCATAGCGGGTGTTGCCGATCAGGATCAGCTTCTCGGTGAAATTGACCGCGATCACCGTCTCGCCGCGCGTGCCGTGCCTGGCCGGATCGGCGCGGAAGCTCGGCAGGTCGATGATCGTATATTCGGCGACGAAGTCCTTCAGTTCGTGCGCTTCGGGGCGGACCAGCATCGTGCGGATGAACAGATTGTGCCAGGCAAGCTCGGTCACGACGCGGACGTTGACGCGGTTCTCCGGCTGCGACCCGCCGAACAAATCCTGGATGTACAGGTCTTCCTTGTCGCGCAACGCGGCCAGGAAATCGGCCTTGAGCGCGGCGAAATGCTCCGGCGACATCGGCTTGTTGGTCTTGCCCCACCAGACGGTCGACTCGGTCTCGGCATCGCGGACGGTAAACTTGTCCTGCGCGGAGCGGCCGGTGTGCGGGCCGGTTTCGACCACCAGCGGACCATCGGCGCTGAGCTTGCCTTCACCACGGCGGACCGCGGCATCGACCAGCCGTGCGGTGACCAGATTCCAATGAAGGTCGGCGCGGGTTTCGATACCCTGCGACTCGAGCCCGGCGTCCGGGATGCGCTCACTCACGATGTTTTTTCCTCAAACAATTATGTTTTTAGCCATGCATTCGTATGCATTGGCCTTGGCCGCGCCCATATCCCCCGTCCTGATCGGCGTCAAACCGGGGCATTGAGCGTCAACCTGCTTTCCTCTACCTCCTCGCATATGACGGCTACGATCGCGCTCGTTGACGACGACCGCAACATCCTGACCTCCGTGTCGATCGCGTTGCAGGCGGAAGGGTTCCTGACCCGTGTCTATTCGGACGGCGAGACCGCGCTGAAGGCGCTGGTCGACAACCCGCCCGACCTCGCCATCTTCGACGTCAAGATGCCGCGGATGGACGGGCTCGAACTGCTCCGCCGACTGCGCGAGAAGAGCCATATCCCGGTGATCTTCCTGACCAGCAAGGACGACGAACTCGACGAAGCGCTCGGGCTGGCGATGGGGGCGGACGATTATATCGCCAAGCCGTTCAGCCAGCGCCTGCTGATCGCGCGCATCCGGGCGATCCTGCGCCGCACCGACGTTGCGCAAGCGGCCGGCGGCGAGGAGGCCGTCGCCGAGACGTTGATCGAGCGCGGCCGGCTGCAGATGGACCCGGCGCGGCACAAGGTGACATGGAGCGGCGACAACGTCACGCTGACCGTCACCGAATTCCTGATCCTGGAGGCGCTCGCGCAACGCCCCGGCGTGGTCAAGACGCGCAACCAGCTGATGGACGCCGCGTACCAGGACGACATCTATGTCGACGACCGCACGATCGACAGCCACATCAAGCGCGTCCGCCGCAAGTTCCGCGAGGTCGACGGGGATTTCGACGCAATCGAAACGCTTTATGGCGCCGGCTACCGTTTTTCGGAGGAATAGCGCCGATAGCGACGCCGGAGACCTGTCGCTCCGCTGGTCGGGCGGCCTTTCGCTCACGACCCGCATCCTCGCGCTCAACATCTTCGCGCTCGCGCTGCTGGCGGGCGGGTTTTTCTATCTTGATTCGTACCGCAGCAGAATCCTTGACAGCCGAAGTGCACAAGCGAGCCGCGAAGCGCGGCTGATCGCCGCCGCCATGACCGCGTCGGCGCCCGATCATCGCGCGGCGCTGGCGCTGCAACTGGCGCGCGACACCGGGACGCGCATCCGCCTGTTCAAGCCCGACGGCACGCCGGCGGGGGACACGCGCGCGATGGGGCTGCGCAACGTCCAGCTGATCGATCCGACGACGCAGGACTGGCAGCAGCAGGTCGCGCGGTTCCTCGACGCGATGATCGACACCGTCGTCAACGCCCCGCGCGCGCCGCTCTATCGCGAGCGGCGCGGCGGCAGCGAATGGCCCGACGTGCGGACGGCGCGGTCCACGCAGACCGCGCCCGCGACGGTCTGGCGCGCGCCCGACCGCACCCCGGTCATCACGGCGGCGGCGGCGCTGGGGGACGGCTCGGTCGTGATGACCACCGCCAATGCGCGCGACATCACGCAGACCGTACGCAGCGAGCGGTTCCGGCTGGGCGTCGTGCTGGGGATCGTCACATTGGTGTCGATCTTCCTGTCGCTGTTCCTGGCGCGGACCATCGTCCGGCCGTTGCGCCGGCTGGCGTACGCGGCGGTGCGGGTGCGGCTGGGGCGCGCGCGCGAAGTCGTGGTTCCCCGCCTGCCCTCGCGCCGCGACGAGATCGGTAGTCTTGCGCGTGCGCTCAGCGACATGAGCCAGGCGTTGCGCGTGCGGATCGACGCGACCGAAGCGTTCGCGGCCGATGTCGCGCACGAGATGAAGAACCCGCTCGCCTCGATGCGGTCGGCGCTGGAGGGGCTCGAATCGGTCGCCGATCCGGCGTTGCGCGAACGGTTGCTCGCGATCCTGCGCGACGACGTGCATCGGCTCGATCGCCTGATCACCGACATCGCCGAGGCTTCGCGGCTCGATGCGCAGTTGAGCCGCGCCAAGTTCGACGAGGTGGACGTGCCCGCGATGATCGCGGGACTGATCGCGCAGCGCGCCGCTCGCGGGATCGAACGCGGCGTGCAGGTCCGCTTCGACAATCAGGTCGACGGCCGCCGGCCGGTGATGGGCGAAGGCGCGCGACTGGAACGCGTGTTCGAAAACCTGTTCGACAATGCCGTGTCCTTTTCGCCCGACGATGGCCTGGTCACGGTCGGTGCGGCGGTCGAACAACAGGATCTGGTCGTGCGGGTCGAGGATGAAGGGCCCGGCGTCCCGGTCGAGGCGCGCGAATCGGTGTTCAACCGCTTCCAGTCGATTCGGCCCGAGAGTGAGGCGTTCGGCAAGCATTCGGGGCTCGGGCTCGCCATTGCGCGGACGATCGTCGAGGGGCATCAGGGCACGATCGTCGTGGAATCGCGCGAGGACCGGCTGAGCGGCGCCCGGTTCGTGGTTCGCTTGCCGCTTGCGCCCGGCCGATAGGAGGATCGTCATCGCCCTGCCCTCGTCCGAAACGCTTCATGCCACCAGCGTCGCGATCGGCGACCGCGCGGTGTTGATCGAGGGCGCGTCGGGCGCGGGCAAGTCCGATCTGGCGCTGCGCCTGATCGATCGCGGCGCGGTGCTGATCAGCGACGATTATACCTTGCTGACGCGAGCGGGCGGTGCCTTGATCGCGTCCGCGCCGGATACGATCGCCGGGCGGATCGAGGTGCGCGGGCTGGGCATCGTCCGCTTGCCGCACCGCGACAAGGTGCGGGTTGCGCTGGCCGTGCGCCTCACCGACGCGCCCGAGCGGATGCCCCCGGACGACGACGCGCGCAGCATCGCGGGGGTCGCGGTGCGGGAGGTCGCGATCGATCCGCGATCGGCCTCCGCGCCGATCAAGGTCGAACTCGCGCTCAACCATTTCGCCGGAACAGATGCATGACCGACGCCAAGGAGATATTGCTCGTCACCGGCCTGTCGGGCGCGGGCAAGTCGACCGTGCTCAGGACGCTGGAGGATCTCGGCTGGGAGACGGTCGACAATCTGCCGTTGCGGCTGCTCGACCGGTTGCTCGGATCGCCGCCAGCCGAGGGGGCGGAGGACGGCCAGCGCCCGCTCGCGCTCGGTATCGACGCGCGGACGCGCGATTTCGATCCCGATCGCATCGTCAAGCGGATCAAGAAGCTGCGCGACGACCATGCTTATGACATCGGGACGTTGTTCCTCGATTGCGCGGGCGCCGAGCTGGAGCGGCGATATTCGGAGACGCGCCGGCGTCATCCGCTCGCGCTGGATCGGCCCGCGAGCGACGGCATCGCCCGCGAGCGCGAATTGCTGTCCCCCTTGAGGCGCTGGGCCAACCGGTTGATCGACACGACCGACCTCAGCGCCAACGAACTGGCGCAACAGGTCCGCGCGACGTTCGGCGGCAAGGGCCTGGGCGAACCGATCCTGGCGGTGATGTCGTTCGGATTCGCGCGCGGCGTGCCGCGCAACGCCGATCTCGTGTTCGACATGCGTTTCCTGCGCAATCCGCATTGGGACGAGGCGCTGCGCCCCGGCACCGGGCTCGACGCGGACGTGTCGGCCTATATCGCCGACGATCCGGCCTATGCGGCGGCGATGACGCAGATCGAGGACCTGCTCCTCCTGTTGCTTCCGCGCTATCGGGCGGAGGGCAAGTCGTATGTGACGATCGCGTTCGGCTGTACCGGAGGGAGACACCGGTCGGTCCATGTCGCGGAGCGAGTCGCTCGGCGGTTGCGCAATGCCGGGTTTTCGCCCACGGTCACGCATCGTGATTTGGGAGCGGCGCCGCAGGACTCGCTGGAGGGTGCGCCGCGGACGGGTTTGGGATAGCAAGACAATCATGATCGGTCTGGTACTGGTGACGCACGGGCGTCTGGCGTCCGAATTCGTGACCGCGATGGAGCATGTCGTCGGCCCGCAAGCGCAGGTCGAGGCGATCGCGATCGGCCCCGACGACGATATGGAGGCTCGCCGCGCCGACATCGCCGCGGCCATCGCCAAGGTGGAGGTCGGCAAGGGCGTCATCCTGCTGACCGACCTGTTCGGGGGCACGCCGTCGAATCTCGCCATCTCGCTGCTCGAACGTGGCCGGGTCGAGGTGATCGCGGGAATCAACCTGCCGATGCTGATTCGCCTGGCCTCGGCGCGGAAGACGATGAAGGTCATCGAAGCGGTCGCGGCGGCGCGCGAGGCGGGGCGCAAATATATCTCGGTCGCGTCCGAAGTGCTCGGCGAGGCCGCCGCTTAGGCTCCAAACTCAGCTAGGATGGGGATCGTGATCGCCTGGACAAGCCCGCCGACGAGAAGTGCAGCGCAGCCGCGCAGCCGAAGCTGCGCGCCAGCAAGCGACGAAGCTCGGCGGACTTGTCCAGGCGACCGCTGCGCGGCGGGCCGATTTGGGCGCCGGGCGTCGTCGTTGCGTCGGTCACGATGCTTCGACATCGCTCCCTCCTTACTTCTAGCCCAACACCCAAATCGGCTCCGTCACGACCCCATCCTAGCTGAGTTTGGAGCCTAAATGACGATCAGCCGCAGCGTCCAGATCACCAACAAGCGCGGCCTCCATGCCCGCGCCTCCGCCAAATTCGTGACGCTCGCCTCCGGGCTGCCGGTCGAGGTGATGGTGGTCAAGGACGGCCCCGGCGTCACCGGCACGTCGATCATGGGGCTGATGATGCTGGGCGCGGCGATGGGCGACACGATCACGATCAGCGCCGAAGGCGACGGCGCGGAAGGCGCGGTCGGCGCCTTGTGCGAACTGGTCGAGGCCAAGTTCGGCGAGGATTGAGCCATGCTCGAACTGCTGCGCAACGCCTTGGCGAACAACAACAATGTGCTGATGGTGCGGATATGCACCGCCGGGCAGAAGATCCCCAACGAACGCGCGATCATCGCGGCCGACGAGGTGGGCGTCGCCGTGCAGGGCGCCAATGACGGCGAATTCTACGTCCAGCCGTGGAGCAATATCGCGTGGATCGCGGTGTCGTGAACCGCTAACGCCCGCTGATGCCGCGCGAGATCACCGCCTTTTCCAACAGCCTGGTCAAACGCGTCCGCAGCCTGCGCGACAAGAAGCACCGCCGCGCCGAAGGACTGTTCCTGGCGGAGGGACTGCGCATCCTGACCGAGGCGCGCGAGGCGGGTCGATTGCCGGACTATCTGTTCTTCACCGCCGAGGGCGCGCGGCACCCGCTGGCGGCGGCACTGATCGAGGCGGTCGAGGCCCGGGGCGGCGAGGCGATCGTGACCAGTCACGACATCCTCGCCAAGCTGTCGGGCAAGGACAATGCCCAGGCCGTGGTCGGCGTGTTCCCGGAATTCACCACGCCCCTCGCCCGGCTCGACCGCATGGCCGCGCCGATCTGGCTGGTCGCGGAGCGGCTGCGCGATCCGGGCAATCTCGGCACGATCCTGCGCACGGGCGACGCGGTCGGCGCGGGTGGACTGATCCTGATCGACGATTGCGTCGATCCGTTCTCGGTCGAGGCGGTACGCGCTAGCATGGGGGCGCTGTTCACCGTGCCGATCGCGCAGGCGCGTTGGGAGGAATTCGTGCCGTGGCTGCGATCGGGGCCGGGGCAATTGGTCGGCCTCAGCCTGCAGACAGAGGCGGGTTATCGCGACGCGGCCTATGCGGTGCCGACCTTCCTCCTGACCGGCAACGAGGCGCAGGGGCTGCCCGAGGCGTACGAGGCCGAGTGCGACATGCTGGTCAAGCTGCCGATGCTCGGCAAGGCCGACAGCCTGAACGCGGCGGTCGCGACCGCGGTGATGGCGTACGAGATGCTGGCCCGGACGCGTGGCTGACGATCACACCGTCAGCTTGCGCTGTTCCTGGATATATTCGAGTTCGCGCGGCGAATCCTCGTCGTCGGGATCGATGTTGAGACATTTGCGATACGCCGCTTCCGCCGCGTTGAAGTCGCCAAGTTCGATCAGATTGTAGCCCACGCCCTTGAGCGCCAGGCAGCGTTCCTCGGTGACGCGATCGGGCGACAGGTCGGCCGCGGCCTCCGCGCGGCGATAGGTTTCGAGCGATTCCCGCCACTTCTTCTGCTTCATGAAGATATAGCCGAGCTCGTTGAGATAACGCGCATTTTGCGGAGCGAAGCGGACCAGCCGCTCGAACGCGGTCTGCGCCTCGGGCAAGCGCTGGAGGTCGATCAGCGCATAGCCGGTGACATATTGCGCGCGGCACCAGCCGGCATCGATCGCCAGCGCCGGACGATTGGCCTTGGCGGCATCGGCGAGATAGCGCGACGATTGCTCGGGCGTCACCGCGCAGAACATGTCGCGCTTCTCCCCGGCATATTGCCGCTCGAAATCGGCGAGCACCGGGCGCATCAGCTCGACCGCCTTGCCGGGATTCTTGGCGCGGATCATCGCCATGCCGGCATCGTACTTCGCATCCGAGGTCGATGGCCGGCCGGCCCGGTCGCGGTCGTTGCGGATCGCGACCGACGGCGTACCATCGTCGCGGCCGGCATCGCCCTTGATGACCCGGTCATCGGCCCGGTCGCGCGACTGGCCCGGCGGCCGCTGCCTCACATCCTGGCCCGCGATCGCCGGCGCCGCGACCGCCACGGCGACCGCCAGCACCGTTCCGCGCGCCAGCATTCCAAAAATCATCGCCCGCTACTCCGACGAATCATGCTTTAAGCCGAACGATCCGCTATCTCGCTCACCGACGCAAGCTTCACCAGCGGACGCGGCGTCTGCTCGACGACCGGCGGCGATTCGATCGAGCGGCCGGCGGTGTCGATGTTCAACGCCTCGAAGCGCTTGGCTTGCGTGAGAACCTGTGTCTCCAGGCTGCCGACAAAAGCGTTATAGGCGTCGTTGGCGAGCCCGATATTGCGGCCGAGCTTGGCGACATGCCCGCCCATCACCGCGAGCCGCGCGTAGAGCTCCTTGCCCAGTTCCGCAATCGCCCGCGCCTCGCCCGCCAGCTTCTCCTGCCGCCACACCGCCGCGACGGTGCGGGCGATGGCGATCAGGTTGGTCGGCGTCGCCAGCAGCACGCGGCGGTCGAACGCGAAGTCCCACAGCGCCGGATCCTGTTCGAGCGCCGCCGACAGGAAATGCTCGCCGGGCACGAACATGATGACGTAATCGGGCGCGTCGTCGAACTGGCTCCAATACGCCTTGGCGCCGAGCGCGTTGACGTGCGCCCGCATCGACGCGGCATGGCGTTGCAGGCCCAGCGTCCGCTCCGCATCGTCGATCGCGCCGAACGCGTCCTGATAGTCGTTGAGCGAGACCTTGGCGTCGATCACCAATGTGTTGCCGCCGGGGACGCGAACGATCACGTCAGGGCGCAACCGCCCGCCCTCGCCGTCCGCGACGCTGACTTCGGCCTGGAAATCGGCATGTTCGCTGAGACCGCACGTCTCCAGCACGTTGCGCAATTGCTGTTCGCCCCAGCGCCCGCGTGCCTTGGGCGCGTTGCGGAGCGCGTTGACCAGCCTGGAGGCTTCGGCGCGGACCGATTCGCTGCCGACCCGCATCGATTCGATCTGGCCTTTCAAGTCACCAAACGCGTCACGGCGCTCGGCCTCGACCCTCGCCACACCCTGTTCGTAGCGTTCAAGCCGTTCGTGAACAGGCTGCAGCAATGCCTTGAGATTCTGTCCACTTGTTGTTTCGGACTGTCGAAAACGCTCGTCGGCACGCTGCAGGAATTTCGCCTGCGCATCGTCGAACAACCTCTGCCCGACCTCGGCGAACTGGCTGGCCAGCGCGTCCTTCGCCGCGATCAATTCGGCCATCCGCGCCTCGAACGCCTTTTCCCGTTCCGACGCCGCCGCCCGGTGGGAATCGATCGCGCGCATCGCCACGTCGCGCTCATCGGTGACTTCGGCGAGCAATTTCCGCGTCAGGTCGTGCTGACCGGCATGGACCCGCGCCGCCGCCAGTTCGGCAACGCCCTGCCGCGACCCGATCAGCCATCCAATCACGACACCAGCGACAAGCGCTCCGAGCGCGGCAAGAGCGATTCCAACCATCCGCTGGAACATAGATCGAACAATGCCGCCATGACAGAGGGATTTTCGCAAGGCTTGCCGATGGCGACCGGGGCGCTACCAACGGGTCATGCTGTCCGACATCGAAATCTCGCGCGCCGCAACCCTCCAACCGATCCAGGCCATCGCCGACCGCGCCGGCATTCCGGCGGAGGCGGTCGAACCCCATGGCCGGTTCAAGGCCAAGCTGACGCGCGAGCACCTTCCCGTCCCGCGCGCGCTCGGCAAGCTCATCCTGGTCACCGCGATCAGCCCGACGCCAGCCGGTGAGGGCAAGTCCACCACCTCGGTCGGCCTGGCCGATGCGCTCAATCGGATCGGCAAGCGGACGATGATCGCCCTGCGCGAGCCGAGCCTCGGCCCGTGTTTCGGCACGAAGGGCGGCGCGACCGGCGGCGGCTATGCGCAGGTCGTGCCGATGGAGGACATCAATCTCCACTTCACCGGCGATTTCCACGCGATCACCAGCGCCCACAATCTGCTGGCGGCGATGATCGACAACCATGTGCATTGGGGCAACGCGCTCGACATCGACGTGCGGCGGATCGTGTGGCGGCGCGTGCTCGACATGAACGACCGCGCCTTGCGGGACATCGCCCAGTCGCTCGGCGGGCCGGCCAACGGGTTCCCGCGCGAAAGCGGATTCGACATCACCGTCGCCAGCGAGGTGATGGCGATCCTGTGCCTGGCCGACGATCTGGAGGATCTGGAGGCACGGCTGGGGCGGATCGTCGTCGCTTATTCGCGCGACAGGAAACCGATCACCGCCAAGGACTTGAAGGCCGATGGCGCCATGGCGGTATTGCTGGCCGAGGCGATCAAGCCCAACCTCGTTCAGACGCTGGAGGGCAATCCGGCGTTGGTCCATGGCGGGCCGTTCGCCAACATCGCGCACGGCTGCAACTCGGTGATCGCGACGCGCACTGCCTTGGGGCTGGCCGATTATGTCGTGACCGAAGCGGGGTTCGGCGCCGATCTGGGCGCGGAGAAGTTCTTCGACATCAAATGCCGCCAGGCCGACTTGAAGCCGGCGGCCGCGGTGATCGTCGCGACGGTGCGCGCGCTCAAGATGAACGGCGGCGTGGCGAAGGCGGACCTTGGCGTCGAGGATGTCGATGCCGTGAAGCGCGGCGGGACCAACCTGGCGCGGCACATCGAGAATGTCCGGCAGTTCGGCCTGCCCGTGGTGGTCGCGATCAATCGCTTCCCGACCGATACCGGTGCCGAACTGACCGAGGTGATGGCGATCGCCAGGGCGCATGGCTGCGACGCAATCGTCTGCACCCACCACGCCGATGGCGGCAAGGGCGCCGAGGGGCTGGCGAAGGTGGTCGTGGAGCTGGCGGAAGGCCCGTCGCAATTCGCGCCGCTCTACGACGACGACCTGCCGCTGTTCGACAAGATCAACACCGTCGCGACCCGAATCTATCGCGCCGAACACGCCACCGCCGAGCCGAGCGTGATGGCGCAGCTCCGGCGCTGGGAGGAAGCCGGGTATGGCCACCTGCCCGTCTGCATGGCGAAGACGCAGTACAGCTTCTCGACCGATCCCGCAGCCCTGGGCGCGCCGACCGGGCACAGTGTGCCGGTGCGCGAGGTGCGGCTCGCCGCGGGCGCGGGGTTCGTGGTGGCGATCTGCGGGGAGATCATGACGATGCCGGGCCTGCCCCGCGTGCCTGCGGCGGAGGGAATCAGGATCGGGGCGGATGGGGAGATCGAGGGGCTGTTCTAGATTCCCTCTCCCATCGGGAGAGGGAGGGAGCCCGCGAAGCGGGCGGAAGGGTGAGGGTCGATAGCGATTCGCACCCTGCCCTCACCCCACGGCGCTAACGCGCCTTGCCCCTCTCCCAAGAGGAGAGGGGAAAATTCAAGCCGCCTTCCGCAGCTTCGCGAGCTTCTTCATCAGCATATCGCGCTTGAGCTTGCTGATATGATCGGTGAACAGCACGCCATTGAGGTGGTCGATCTCGTGCTGGACGCACGTCGCCATCAGGCCGTCCAGTTCCTCTTCATGGTTCCCGCCGTCAGCGTCCTGCCACTTGACGCGGCAGCGGGCCGGGCGCTCGACCTCGGCATATTGCTCGGGGATCGACAGGCAGCCTTCGTTATAGGTTGAGGTTTCGTCGCTAACCGACAGAATTTCCGGGTTGATGAACACCATCGGGCTGCGGACGGGGTCCCCGCCCTCTTCCTCCGGTTCCTGCAGGTCCATCACGAACAGGCGGCGCTCGATCCCCACCTGGGTCGCGGCGAGGCCGATGCCGCGCGCGGCGTACATCGTCTCGAACATATCGGCGATCGTCGCGCGGACGCCGTCGTCGATCGCTCCGATCGGCGTGGCGACGGCGCGGAGGCCCGGATCGGGAACTTCGAGGATGGTGAGAACGGTCATGGCAGTCAGCTATGAAACTGCCTCCGGTGCGTCAAGAATGGTTCGCGCAAAGGCGCGAAGGCACGAAGATTTTCGCGCAAAGCGCCCGTCTTCCCCGCGCTTTATGCGTGCTCCGTGCGAACCATAATCTCTTTTGCGTCTTCGCGTCTTCGCGCGATCAAAAATCAGGCCACCGGTCGCCGCGCACGCATCGCCTGGGCGAGCGTGCCCTCATCGAGATAGTCGAGTTCCCCGCCCACCGGCAGGCCATGCGCGAGCTGGGTCAGTCGCACCGGGAATCGCTCGATCCGTTCGGCGATGTAGTGCGCGGTGGTCTGCCCCTCCAGCGTCGCGTTCATCGCCAGCACGACCTCGTCGATGCCGCCCGCCTCGACTCGCTGGACCAATCGGGCGATGCCGAGATCCTCGGGCCGGACCCCGTCTAGCGCCGACAGACGGCCCCCGAGCACGTGATACCGCCCCGGAAACAGCCGCGAGCGTTCGAGCGCCCACAAATCGGCGACTTCCTCGACCACGCACAGGCTGCGCTGGTCGCGGCGCGGGTCGGCGCACACGCTGCACGGATCACTGGTGTCGATGTTGCCGCACACCGAACAGGTCGCGAGCCGCCGGTCGACCGCCTCCAGCGCCGCCAGGAGCGGCGCCAATGCCCCTTCCCGTTTCTTGAGCAGATGCAGCACCGCGCGCCGCGCCGATCGCGGGCCGAGCCCGGGGAGTCGCGCCAGCGCTTGCGTGAGCGCTTCGATTTCCTGCGATGCCATGCGGAACAAATAGGGGGTTGCGTGCCACCCTGCCAAGGGGCGAAAGGCGCGCCATGCGGCCGGAGCGGAGCGAATCTTGAAAATCGTCTTCATGGGAACCCCGGATTTCGCCGTGCCGGCGCTCGACGCGCTGGTCGCGGCGGGGCACGATGTCGTGGCGGCCTACAGCCAGCCGCCGCGCCCCGGCGGACGGCGCGGGAAGGAACTGACGCCCTCCCCCGTCCAGGCGCGCGCCGAAGCGCTGGGGATCGCCGTCAGGACACCGGTTTCGCTGAAGAACGCGGAGGCGCAGGGGGATTTCGCCGCGCTCGACGCCGATGTCGCCGTGGTGGCGGCCTATGGCCTGATCCTGCCGCAGGCGGTGCTCGACGCCCCCCGCCATGGCTGCCTCAACGTCCACGCCTCGCTCCTGCCGCGCTGGCGCGGTGCGGCGCCGATCCAGCGCGCGATCCTGGCGGGCGATGAGGAAACCGGGGTCGGGATCATGAGGATGGAGGCCGGGCTCGATACCGGGCCTGTGCTGCTTGAGGGGCGCACGCCGATCGACGGCAAGACGTCGGGCGAGTTGACCGCCGAACTGGCGGCGATGGGCGCGCATTTGATGGCCGATGTGCTGGCGGACCTTTCCGCTTTCGCACCGGTGTCACAGCCTAGCGAGGGCGTCACCTACGCCAAGAAAGTCGACAAGAAAGAATTGAAAATCGACTTCTGGTGGTCGGCTAGAGAAATCGAACGACAAATCAGGGCCTTTAACCCGCCGGGCGCCTTTTTCGAACATGCCGGGGAACGGGTCCGTATACTGGCGGCCGAAGTCGGTTTGGGCGATCCGGCATCAATCAACGACCTCGGTACGGTACTTGACGATCGGCTGACCATCCAATGTGCAGGCGGTACGATCCGCCCTACGCTTGTACAGCGCGCAGGACGTGGCGTCATGACGCCAGATGAGCTTTTGCGAGGATTTCCCATACTTCCGGGTATCGATTTGTGACTCGGTTCGCGCTGACGGTGGAATATGACGGCCGCCCGTTCATGGGCTGGCAGCGGCAGGATCACGGGCCGAGCGTGCAGGCGGCGATCGAGCGCGCGGCGCATGCGATCACCGGCGAGACGATCGCCGTGCACGCCGCCGGGCGCACCGATGCCGGGGTGCACGCGCTGGGGATGCGCGCGCACCTCGACGTCGCGCGGGCGATCACGCCATTCCGGCTGATGGAGGCGCTCAACGCGCGGCTGCGGCCCGACCCGGTCGCGGTGCTGGCGTGCGAGGTGGTGCCGGACGACTGGCACGCGCGCTTCTCCTGCCGCGCGCGGCATTATGAATATCGCATCGTCACGCGCCGCGCGCCGCTGACCTGGGAGGCGGGGCTGGCATGGCGCGTGCCGCAAGCGCTCGACGCCGCGGCGATGCACGATGCCGCGCAGGTGCTGGTCGGGCGGCATGACTTCACCACCTTCCGCTCGGCGCATTGCCAGTCGGACAGCCCGGTCAAGACGCTCGACCGCCTCGATGTCGTCGCGGACGGTGATCGGCTCCGCGTGCTCGCGGCGGCGCGGTCGTTCCTGCACCATCAAGTGCGGTCGATGGTCGGGTGCCTGGCGCTGGTCGGGCAAGGCAAATGGACGCGCGACGATCTCAAGGCGGCATTGGCGGCGGCGGATCGCGCCGCTTTGGGCTTCAACGCGCCGCCCGACGGCCTGTATTTCCTGCGCGCGGATTATCCGTGACGGCTGAACCGCGCGGCCAGCTCGACATGGGTGGACCAGCGGAACTGGCCGACCGGCTGGATCCAGTCGAGCCGGTAGCCACCATCGCATAAGGCGAGAGCATCGCGCGCGAAGCTGCTGGGATTGCACGAGACATAAGCGATCACCGGCGTCCGCGCGGCGGCCAATGCCGTCGTCTGGTCGCGCGCGCCGGCGCGCGGCGGATCGAGCACGATCGCATCGAAACGATCGAGTTCCTGCACCATCAGGGGCCGGCGATAGAGGTCGCGGTGATCGGCGAACACCATTCGCCCGGCCCGCCCCGCCGCGCCCTTGAGCGACAATATGGCGTCACGCGCGGCTTCCGCCGCATAGACCTTGCCGTCGAGCGACAGCGCGAAGGTGCCGAGCCCGGCGAACAGATCGGCGACCGTGCCCGCTTCGCCGACCGCCTCCCGCACCGCGGCGACCAGTGCGGCCTCGCCATCGGCGGTCGCCTGGAGGAACCCGCCATGCGGAAACGGCACCGGCACCCCGCCCAGCGTCACCGTCACCGGCTCGGGTTCCCAGCGCGTTTCCGGGCCCAGGCCATCGTCGACGGCGAACCGCGCGACGCCGTGATCCTGGCAGAACGCGATGATCGCCTCCGCCGCCGCCAGCCCCTCGGCCCTGGCGCCGACCAGCAGATCCACGCCCTGGTCGCATGCGGTCATCTGGATATCGGCGCGCCGCCGCATCCCCAGCCGCGCGAGCAATTTGCGCAACGGCGCGACGATCGCGAACAATTCGGGTGCCAGGATATGACATTCCCGGATCTCGACCAGCGCGTGGCTCGATTGCCCGGTAAATCCGATCGCTACACGCCCACCCCTGGCTTCGGCATGAAGCGTCGCCCGACGACGCGTGCGCGGCGGCGACAGAATCGGTGCGCGGATGTCCGTCTCGAGATCATGTGCCGCCAGCGCGCCGGCGACGCGGTCGGTAACGAACTGCGCGTAGGCGGCATCGTCGAGATGCTGAAGCTGGCATCCGCCGCATACCGGAAAGTGACGGCAGGGCGGCGCTTGACGGTGCGGCCCCGGCGTCAGCGATCCATCGGCGTTGAGCACATCCCCCGGCGCGGCCAGCGCGGCATGGCGGCCGTCCGCGGTGATGCCGTCTCCCCGCGCGGCGACGCGGACGATCGTGTCGCCACTCATAGCGACGCGCGCACCGCGCTCAGCGCGCGGGCCAGGTCGTCCGCGATGAACGCCCCGCCGAGGCGACAGGCGGCTTCGGTATGCATCCAGACCGCCGCTTCCGGCGGATGGCCGGTAGCGACCATCGCGCCGATCGCCCCGGCGAGCACGTCCCCCGTACCGGCGGTCGACAGCCACGAACTCGCCGCCGACGCAACGGTCACATCGCCAGTGGGCGTCGCGATGACCGTATCCGGCCCCTTGAACACGACGGTCGCGCCCGATCCGGCCGCGGCCTGTCGCGCGGCGTCGATCTTGCTTCCCGCAGAATCACCGAATGCCGCCTTGAACTCACCGGCGTGCGGCGTCAGCACCGCACCACCCCTTCGACTGCGCAGGGCATCGAGCCGATCATCGTCGAGCAAGTGGATCGCATCGCCGTCGACCACCAGCGGCCGGTCGGTCGCGATCGCCGCGTCGAGCTTCGCGACCGCGTCCTTGTCGCGTCCCAGGCCCGGTCCGACGACGATCGACACCGCCTTCTTGCCGTCGATCGCCGCGCGCAGGGCGTCCGCCGACCAGGACTTATGAACCAAAGCGTGCGGGCCATTTCCGGACTCGCCGAACAACAGCACATAGCCGGCCCCGGCCCGCATCGCCGCTTCGGCCGCCAGCGCGCTTGCGCCCGGCATCGCGCCGCCGATCACGACTACCAGCCCGCGCGAATATTTGTGCGCATCGACCGGTGGCGGGGCAAGACCCGGCCTTGCCATCACGCGGCACCGCCCAGGCACATCGCCCAGGCCGATATCGATCAGCCGCACGGCGCCACATCGCGACGCCGCCGGTTGCAACAAGTGAGCGGGCTTGGCCGCGCCGAGCGCGAGCGTGATGTCAAACGTCGGGACCGCACCGAACAGCGCGCCGTCATCGGTCGCGACTCCGCTTGGCAAATCGACCGCGAACGACAATCGCGCATCGCCGATCAGCCGCGCCAGCGCGTCTTGCAACGGGTCGTCGAGCGGGCGCGACAGGCCTGTGCCGAACAGTGCATCAACCACGACCGGTGCGCCGTGCGCCGTGCCGATCGACTCGACCGGCATGGTCCATCGCTGCCGCGCGACGATCGCCACTTCACTCCCGGGTTCACCGCTTGCCGCCACCCGCACCGCGACGCCATTCGCCTTCAGCACGCGCGCCGCGACATAGCCGTCGCCGCCATTATTGCCTGGCCCGCACAGGATCAGCACCGGCGAAGCGGCGGCAAGACGGCGGACGGCATCGGCGATCCCGGCCCCGGCGCGTTCCATCAACGCCTCGACACTCGACTCGGCCGCGATCGCGTGCTCTTCCGCCGCGCGCATCTCGGCGGCGGTGAGGATCGGCTGGCCTTCGATCGGGATCACTTCGCCGCCTTGGCCTCCACCGTCGCCGGCAGGCGGTAGCGGTCGCCGCCGATCGCGACTTCGATGCGGCCGTCGCCGATCACCGCGACCTTGGCCGCTTCCGCGCCATCGGCGGCGATCACGCCCCGGCCGTCGCCGACCACCAACAGGCGGTGGAACCCGTTGTCCGGGTGCCGCACGGTCAGGATAAGGCCCTGATCGGTCTGGGTTCGCTCAATGGTGCAGTCACGCGCGAACGCCGTGGCGCCGGCCAACGCGCACTCAACCCGCTCGGCGCCGCTGGCCGCTCCCTGGGCATTGTCGATCGCGCCCGGATCGGCCGATCGCTGGCCACAGGCCGCCAGCAACGCCAGCGACAGGAACGCGCTAGATATCCGCATAGACGTGCGTCTCCGCCGCGGCCCCGGGGTGGGTGACGGCGCCTTGCGACGCGGGACCGACGTTGCGGGCATAGCGCCACAACGCGCCCGATTGATAGTCGTTCGCGCGCGGTTTCCACGCGGCGCGGCGTCGGGCGAGCACATCGTCGGCGACGAGCAGGTCGATCGTCCCGGCCTCGGCGTCGATCCGGATCGTATCGCCATCCTCGATCAGCGCGATCGGCCCGCCATCGGCGGCCTCGGGGCCGACATGGCCGATGCAGAAACCGCGCGTCGCGCCGGAGAAGCGTCCATCGGTGATCAGCGCGACCTTCTCACCCATGCCAAGCCCGTACAAGGCGGCGGTGGTCGACAGCATCTCGCGCATGCCGGGGCCGCCCTTCGGCCCTTCGTAGCGGATGATCAGCACCTCGCCCTCGTTGATCGAGCGCGCCTCGACCGCGGCGAAACAATCCTCCTCGCAATCGAAGCAGCGCGCCGGCCCTTCGAACTGGAGGCGGTGCATGCCCGCGACCTTGACGATCGCGCCGTCGGGGGCGAGCGACCCGCGCAGGCCGACGACACCACCCGTCGGGCTCAGCGGCGTCTTGACGTCATAGATGACCTTCTGGTCGGGATTCCACGTGACCTGGTCGATATTCTCGCCCAGCGTCCTGCCGGTGACGGTGAGGCAGTCGCCGTCGAGCAGGCCGTTGTCGAGCATCGTCTTCATCAGCATGTAGACGCCGCCGGCCTCGTACATGTCCTTGGCGACATATTGTCCGCCGGGCTTGAGGTCGGCGATATAGGGCGTCGACTTGAAGGCTTCCGCGACGTCGAACAGGTCGAAATCGATTCCCGCCTCGTTCGCCATCGCCGGCAGATGCAGCGCGGCATTGGTCGAGCCGCCGGTCGCCGCCACCACCCGCGCGGCGTTGACGAACGCCGCGCGCGTGCAGATGTCGCGCGGGCGCAGATTGCGTTCAAGCAGGTCCATCACCTGATGCCCCGCCGCGACCGCGATCTGCTCGCGCGTGGTGTAAGGTGCCGGCGCCATATTGCTGTTCGGCAAGGATAATCCGATCGCCTCCCCGACACAGGCCATGGTATTGGCGGTGAACTGGCCGCCACAGGCGCCGTGGCCCGGACAGGCGACCTTTTCGAGCGCATGGGCCTCGCTCAGCGGGCAAGTGCCGGCGGCGAACTTGCCGACCACTTCGAACACGTCGACCACGGTCACGTCCCGGTCGTGGAAGCGCCCCGGCAGGATCGACCCGCCATAGACGAAGATCGACGGGATATTGAGGCGGAGCATCGCCATCATCATGCCCGGCAGCGACTTGTCGCATCCCGCGAAGCCGACCAGCGCATCGTAGCAATGGCCACGGACGCTGAGTTCGACCGAATCGGCGATGACCTCGCGGCTGACGAGCGAGGATTTCATCCCCTGATGCCCCATCGCGATGCCGTCGGTGACGGTGATGGTGTTGAACCGGCGCGGCATGCCGCCATTGGCGATCACGCCCTCGCGTGCGGCGTCGGCCTGGTCATCGAGCCGCGTGTTGCACGGCGCGCTGTCGTTGCCGGCGCTGGCGAGCGCGACGAACGGGCGGGCGATCTCCTCCTCGGACAGGCCCATCGCGTAATAATAGCTGCGGTGCGGGGCGCGTTCGGGACCGACCGAGACGTGGCGGCTCGGCAGGGCGGATTTGTCGAAGCGATTGGTCATGGCGCGACAGCCTATGTCGCGGGAGAGTGGTTTTGCGCAAGTCTATTACGCAAGGGTCGATTCCAGACACCACCAATCCGACCGTTCGGCAGCGAGGGCGGCACGCGTTTTCGCCCGGTCGGCTTCGCGGTCGAACAGGGCGAAGCACGTCGCGCCCGATCCCGACATGCGGACCAGCCAGGCGTCGCTCCGCCGCAACGCCGCCAGGACGTCGGCGATCGCCGGGCACAGCCCGATCGCCGGTGCGGCCAGATCGTTGCGGCCAGCCAGCGCGACCGCACGCGCCGTACCGGAGGACAGCGCACCACGATCCACGCCATCCCATGCCGCGAATACCGGCCCCGTCGCCAGCGGCACGCGGGGGTTGACCAACAGAACGGGGCATCCCGTCAGGTCGTCAGGTATCCGGTGCAGGTCGGTGCCGACACCCTGACCGATCCGCGTCCGGCCGACGATGCACGCGCCGACATCCGCACCCAGCTGCGTGGTGGCCGCCACCAGTTCATTGTCGTCGTCGACATGAACATAGTGGCGATCGAGGAGCCGGATCATCGCCGCGGCGTCGGCCGATCCGCCGCCGATCCCGGCCGCGACCGGCAGGTTCTTGGTCAGCGTGACGGCCAGCGGCGGGATGTCGCCCAGCCGGCGCATCGCGGCCAGCGCGGCGAGGACAAGATTGTCGGTCGTGGAAAGCCCCCCGGCGAAGGGGCCGACGATCGTCAGCCGATCCGCGTCCGCCTCCTCGACCTCCAGCCGGTCGCCGTCGCGGCAGAAGGCGAACAGCGTCTCGATCTCATGATAGCCGTCCGGCCGGCGCGCGCGGACGTGGAGCGCCAGGTTGATCTTGGCGGGGGCTGGTTCGGTGTGCATCGTTCCATTTCACTCCCGCCGCGGCAAAGCCGCGCCGTCGGACGGCGCTTGCGGCGCCGCCGGCCGGACGCGCCTGAAGGCTCGGCTTAGCTTCGCTACGCCTTCGCCCGGCGCGTCACATATTCGGATAATTAGGCCCCCCGCCCCCCTCCGGCACCACCCAGACGATGTTCTGCGTCGGGTCCTTGATGTCGCACGTCTTGCAGTGGACGCAGTTCTGGGCGTTGATGACGAACTTCGGATCGCCCTCTTCCTGCCCCACGATCTCGTACACGCCGGCCGGGCAGTAACGCTGCGCCGGCTCGTCATACATCGGCAGGTCGTAGTCGACCGGAATGTCCGGGTCCTTCAGCGTCAGGTGGACCGGCTGGTCCTCCTCATGATTGGTATTCGACAGGAACACCGACGACAGGCGGTCGAAGGTCAGCACGCCGTCCGGCTTGGGATAGGCGATCGGTTCGACCATGTCCTTGCGCCACAGGCTTTTGTGGTCGGGGTGGTGCTTCATCGTGAAGGGCATCCTGATACCCCACGATTCGAGCCACATGTTGATCCCGGCCAGTCCGGTGCCGATCAGCTCGCCATATTTCTCGACCAGCGGCAGGACGTTGCGGACGACCGACAGCTCCTTCTTCACCCAGCTGTCGTCATACGCTGCGGTATAAGCGGTCAGTTCGTCGCCCTGGCGCTGCGCATGCACAGCGTCATAGGCAGCCTCGGCGGCCATCATGCCAGATTTCATCGCGGTATGCGTGCCCTTGATCCGCGGCACGTTGAGGAACCCGGCGCAATCGCCGATCAGCGCCGCGCCGGGCATCGTCAGCTTCGGCACCGACTGATACCCCCCGTCGCTGATCGCGCGCGCGCCGTACGACACGCGCTTGCCGCCCTCCAGGATGCTGGCGATCGCCGGGTGCGTCTTCCAGCGCTGCATTTCCTGGAACGGCGACAAATACGGGTTGGCGTAATTGAGCCAGGTCACGAAGCCCAGGGCGACCTGCCCGTTGGCCTGGTGATACAGGAACCCGCCGCCGTTCGACCCGCTCTCGCTGAGCGGCCAGCCCTGCGAGTGGATCACGCGGCCGGGCGCGTGATTCTCGGGCTTGATGTCCCACAATTCCTTGATGCCGAGCCCATAGACTTGCGGCTGGCAATCGGCGCGCAGGTCGAAACGATCGACCAGCTGGCGGGTGAGGTGCCCGCGCGCGCCCTCCGAAAAGAAGGTATATTTGGCGTGGAGTTCGAGCCCCGGCTGGTAATCTGGCTTATGGCTACCGTCGCGCGCGACGCCCATGTCGCCGGTCGCGACGCCCTTCACGCTGCCATCGTCGTTATAGAGGATCTCCGCCGCCGCGAAGCCGGGGAATATCTCGACGCCCAGTTCCTCGGCCTGCCCCGCCAGCCAGCGGCAGAGGTTGCCCAGGCTGCCGGTATAGGTGCCCTTGTTGTGCATGAATCCGGGGGTGAGAAGATGCGGCATCGAGAACCGCTTCTTCTTCGTGAGAATCCAGTGCTGGTTGTCGTTGACCGGCACTTCGGCCAGCGGACAGCCCTTGTCGCGCCAGTCGGGGATCAGCTCGTCGAGCGACTTGGGGTCGATCACCGCGCCCGACAGGATGTGCGCACCGACTTCGGAGCCCTTTTCGAGCACGCAGACCGCGATCTCGCCACCCTCTTCGGCGGCAAGCTGTTTCAGCCGGATCGCCGCCGAAAGGCCTGCCGGCCCGGCGCCGACGATCACCACGTCGTACGGCATCGATTCGCGTTCGCTCATCCCCATCTCTCCAAACGCCGGTCATCGCTGTGCGACAACGGAATAACGGCAAAAGCGGTGCCCGCGAATTGACCCCGCCGTCAACTATCGTCTCTATGCGCACGATATGGGGGCCGACCAGCATAACCAATGGCGTGCAAGCGTCGTCAGCGCGCTCGAATGGTGGCGCGACGCCGGGATCGATTGCGAGATCGACGATGTCCCGCGCGACTGGCTGGCGCGGACGCCCTCCCCCGACAAGCCGTTGTCCGCCATCCGCGAGACGCCGGCCGAAGCGCAAAAACTGCCAGAGACGCTGGCTGAATTCCTCGACTGGCGGCTTGGCGTCGCAGCACCCGAAGCGAGCTGGCCGGGCCGGGCGCTGGGCGTGCAGGGCAATGCCGCCAGCGGGCTGATGATCGTCGCCGACATGCCCGACCGCGAGGATGACGCCGCCGGCGCGCTATTGTCGGGCAGCGCCGGACGGCTGTTCGACCGCATGCTCGCGGCGATCGGGCGCGACCGCGATTCCGTCTACCTCACGGCACTCGCGGTGAAGCGCCCGCCGGCCGGTCGCGTGACCGACGAAACCGGACAGAAAATGGCGACGCTGATCCGTCATCATCTGTCGCTCGCCGCGCCGAAACGCGTGCTGGCGCTCGGCAATGCGGCGAGCCGTGCGATCACGGGGATGGATGTCGCCGATGCCCGTGGAAGTTTACGCGTCGTCAATCATGATGGCGGGACAAGCGAGGTCGTTGCGAGCTTCCATCCGCGCTTCCTGCTGGAGCGCCCTGCGGCGAAGGCCGATGCGTGGAGGGACCTGAGGTTGCTGATCGGGGGACTGGAGTGAAAATCGCGTATTTGTTTGCCGGCGTCGCGCTGGCGCTGACCCCGGTGCTGGCCAGCCCAGCGCTCGCCGGGAGCGGCTCGCCCGCTGCCGCGACGATGAGCCGCGGGATTCCCGCGCAACTCGATTCCGGCCAGCGCGAGGGCTATCGCGCGGTGTTCAAGGCGATCCACGAGCAACGCTGGGCCGATGCGCAGATTCAGCTGACCGCGATGAAGCCCGGCCCGCTCCATTCGATCGCGGCGGCCGAACTGTATCTCGCCAAGGGTTCGCCCAAAGTCGACAACGACCCGCTGCTCGCGGTCCTCGCCAATGCGCCCGAACTGCCCGAAGCACCCGCCATCGCCCGCATCCTGGCGACGCGCGGCGTGGTGACGCCGGGGCTGCCGGTTCCGCAGAAACTGGTCTGGGTCAACGGCGCGTCGAGCCGCCGCCGGGCCAAGGCCAACAAGCTCGATCTCGCCACCGCCGACCTCGCGCTCAAGATGCAGCCCTATATCAAGGGCGACATGGGGCCGGAGGCGCAGGCGCTGCTCGAAGCGACCCCCAACCTCTCCCCCGAAGCGCAGACCGAATGGCAGCAGCGCGTCGCGTGGATCTATTTCCTCCAGGGCGACGACAACAACGCCCGCGCGATGGCGGCGAAGGCCCGTGTGGGCTCTGGCGAATGGGCGGTCCAGGGCGAATGGGTCGGCGGGCTCGCGGCATGGCGTCAGGGCGATTGCACCGCCGCCGGCCAGGCGTTCGTCACCGTCGCGGCGCGCGCCAGCGACATCGAACTGCGCGCGGCCGGGCTCTATTGGGCGGCCCGCGCCGACATGAAATGCGACAGGCCGCAACTGGTCGAAGGGCGCCTGAAGAACGCGGCGCAGCTCGATGAAACCTTCTACGGCATGCTCGCGCGGCAACAGCTCGGCATCAAGGAACAGCCGCGCATTTCCGACGAATTGATGCTCGCCGACTGGGACAAGTTGCAGAATCGTCCCAACGTCCGGGTCGCCGCCGCCCTGGTCGAAATCGGCGAGACCGACCTCGCCGACGACGTGCTCAAGCAGCAGGCGAAGATCGGGCCGACGATCGAATATGCCTCGCTCGTCCGGCTGACCGAGACGCTCGATCTGCCGGAGACGCTGATGTGGCTCGGCAATAATTGCCCCGAAGGCGCCAAGCCGCCGACGATCGCGCGCTTCCCTGCCCCGAAATGGGCGCCGGACGGCGGGTGGAAGATCGACAAGGCGCTGGTCTATGCCCACGCGCTCCAGGAATCGCGGTTCAAGCGCAACGTCATCAGCCCGGCCGGCGCCTATGGCCTGATGCAGATCATGCCGGCCGCCGCCATCGATTACGCCCGCGAGCGTGGCATCACCGTCGATCGCGGCGCGTTGACGATGCCGTCGGTCAACATGGCGGTCGGCCAGCGCACGCTGGAGCGGTTGTCGACGCAGAGCTTCGCCAGCGGGTCGCTGATCAAGGTGATGGCGGCGTACAATGCCGGGCCGGTGCCGGTCACCGAGTGGAACTCGATCGTCAAGGATGGCGGCGATCCGTTACTCTACATCGAATCGATCCCCTATTGGGAAACGCGCGGTTACGTGACGACGGTGATGCGCAATTACTGGATGTACGAGGCCAAGGAAGGCCGCCTGCAATCCCCCAGCCGCGAGGCGCTGGCGCAGGGCAAGTGGCCGAAGTTTCCGACCGCCAAGTAGCGTCGCCGTGTTCCTGCGAAAGCAGGAACACGGAGTCGCGATCGATTCGCTCTGCCGCCCTGGGCTCCTGCTTTCGCAGGAGCACCGTTGGGTGATAGGCCCACGCTATGCCGATAGACGAAACTCGCGATTTCCTGCCGGTCCGAATCGCCGTCCTGACGGTGTCCGACACGCGCGGACCTGCTGACGACAAATCCGGCGATGCGCTGGTCGAACGCCTCACCGCCGCCGGTCACACCCTCGCCGCCCGCGCGATCGAGCGTGACGACCTCGACGCGATCGTCGAACGGCTGGCGCATTGGATCGCGGACCCGGCCATCGATGTCGTCATCACCACCGGCGGCACCGGCGTCACCGGCCGCGACGTGACGCCCGAAGCGGTCGAGGCCGTCGCCGAAAAGATGATTCCCGGCTTCGGCGAAGCGTTCCGCTGGCTGAGCTACGCCAAGATCGGCACCTCGACGATCCAGTCGCGCGCCTGCGCCTGCGTCGCCGGCGGCACCTATATCTTCGCGCTGCCCGGCTCGACCGGCGCGGTAAAGGACGGCTGGGATTTGATCCTCAAGGACCAGCTCGACAGCCGTTTCCGCCCCTGCAACTTCGTCGAGCTGATGCCGCGATTGGTGGAGCGATAGTCTTGTAGCCTTCCTCTGAAGACGGGGTCCATCAGTGGCGTTTCGCACTGGAGTCGACCTGCTCGCGCGATACACCGAGACAAATTGATCCAAAGTCGATGGAAATGAAATTGTCTCAACCAGATACCGGCGTATCTGCGCCGAGCAACGGTGCGGTCCGTTGTTACACGACAGGAGAGAACGCATGCGTAAATTCTACTCAATAGCGGCCACTGGCGTTGCACTTGCGACGATCGTCATTCCACAAGCCGCCTTCGCAACCGATCCCGCAGCCGAGCAATATGCGTATGAGCAGTGTTCATATGGCCAATGGGCGGAGTTAGAGTCGAATTCGACCGGGTTGAATCGGAAAAGATATCGGCCCGATTCCGTTGTGGGTGATTTTGTGATTCATGGGCTGGCTGTGACGGAGGTCAGCGTGGATGGGCAAGCCGTATTCGG
>Ga0153956_1000362_pt1 | contig 54688 bp, 54 predicted proteins | sample TSFL040MetaG_FD_104704 | JGI IMG/M metagenome (GOLD analysis project Ga0153956, IMG submission 104704) | Attine ant fungus gardens microbial communities from Florida, USA - TSFL040 MetaG | ecosystem: Host-associated > Fungi > Mycelium > Unclassified | place: USA: Florida, Wekiwa Springs...
GATGCTGTTATACGCACGCATCTTCGGCCTCTTTGTCTTTACGAGAACAGGATCGACGACAGCTTGCGCCGCGCGTCGATGGTGCGCTCATCGGTTGGCCCCATGGCTTCGAACAACGTAACGAGGTGCTTGCGCGCGCCTTCCTCGTTCCATTTGCGGTCGCGCTTCACCAGCTCCAGCAATTGCGCGATGGCGCCGTCGCGGTCGCCTGCCGCGTCCAGCGCCAGCGCATAATCGTACCGCGCCTGATGATCAGCAGGATTGGCATCCACCTTCGCCTTTTGCGCGGAGGTATCGGCCACCGGCGCGGCGCTCACCTGTTCTTTCAATTTCAGTTCGGCATCGACGGCGCGGATCGCTTCATCGTTTGCGCCATCCGCGCGCACCATCTGCAAGGTCGCGCGCGCGCGTTCCACGTCACCGCTTTTCAGATAGCAACGCGCCAAACCGGCGACGGCCTTCGGATGCCCCGGCTCGTCCTGTAACACATGGCCGTAAGCCTGCGCGGCCGTGGCGATGTCACCCGCCGCAAACGCTTCATCGGCAGCGGCGAGAACTTCCTCGGCGTGATCATGGCCCGCGGCGCCGGACGTCAGGTTCTTCACGAAATCGCGGATCTGCGTTTCCGGTACCGCGCCCATGAAGCCATCCACCGGCTGGCCGTTCTTGAACGCATAGACGGTGGGGATCGACTGGATGCGAAGCTGGCGCGCGATCTCCTGGTTCTCGTCGATGTTCACTTTGACGAGCTTCACCGCGCCTTTGGCTTCGTTCACCACGCGCTCGATGATCGGGCCGAGCGTTTTGCACGGGCCGCACCACGGCGCCCAGAAATCCACGATCACCGGAACTTCGCGCGACGCTTCGATCACGTCGGCGGCGAAGGTCTCCAATCCGCTGTCTTTAATATAAGCGCTCGGCGCGCTGGTGCTTTCCGTCTTGGGCGACGCCGTAACCGGGCGGCCGCCGGGACCAATCAATGCCATGTCAGAAATATCCTTTTGCAGCCCCAAAGATGGGGCTTACCCGTGCGAAAGAAAAGCACCGAATTTTTCAATATTGCCGGGAACTTAACCCCAGTCAGAACGCGGACAAGCGGCGTTCCAGCGCGGCTTTCACCGCCGGCCATTCCGACGCCAGCACGGAGAAATAGACAGAGTCCCGGAAATAGCCCTGGGGCATCCACATGTGCCCGCGCAGGGTGCCTTCTTCCTTCGCGCCCAACTTCTTCAGCGCCGCCTGCGAACGCTTGTTCTTTGCGTCGGTCTTGAACTCCACGCGATTGTAATGCGCGGCGAAGGCGTTCTGCAGCAGAAGGTATTTGCATTCCGGATTGACCGGCCCGCCTTGCGCATCCGGCACATACCAGGTGAAGCCGATTTCCACGCGCGCATCGGCAGGCTGGATCGCGAGATAGGAGGTCGAGCCCACGATGGCGTCATCCGTGTGGCGCCGCACCACGAAGGTGATGAGGCGGCCCGCTTCGTTCTCCTTCACCATCCACGGCAGGCGCGCCGCGAATTTCTTCTCCGGGTCCACCGGAATATAGCGCCAGATATCCGGATCGCTCGCCGCCGCTTTCAGCAGGCTATCGTGATGACGCTGCTCAAGCGGCTCCAGCGTGACGAATTTCCCTTTGAGCGTACGTGGTCCCAACGACGTCACAGGGGTCATGTCTGGCGCTCCGGAATTTTCGCGATCAGCGGTTCATGGCCGCAGGCGCGGAGGAATCTGGAAAGATCGTTCGCCGCGATCGCCGTGGTGCGGTCGTTGCGCAGCGGATGGAAATTCAAGATGTCGAACGCGAACATGCCTTCGTCCAGCACCACGCGCACCTTGTTCGCCTTGTCGTTGATGATGGCAAAGGGCGTGACCGAACCCGGCTGCACGCCCAGTGTCTCCACCAGCAATTCACCGGAGCCAAACGAAAAGCGCGGGCTGTCCAGAACCTTGGACAATTCCTTCAGATCGACCGCCAGATCGTCGCGGCAGACGACGAGCCACAACCCATCCTTCCTATCCTTCAGGAACAGGTTCTTGGTGTGCCCGCCCGGCTGGCTGTCATAGAGATGCGCCGCCTCTTCCACCGTGAACACCGGCGCGTGCTCATAGGTCTTGTGCGCGATGCCTTGCGCATCGAACATCGTATAAAGCTCTGTGACCGGGCCGGGCTGTTCAACCATGTTTCCTTTATTAAAGTAGCCAAGCCTGCCGCATCAAACGCGGCTTTCGGAGAACTGCCATGCGCTTTGCGCTCGCCCCAATGATCGCCATTGCCCTTGCCGCCGCGTTTGCGACGCCCGCTTTCGCCAAGCTGCCGGTGAAGACGGTGAAGATCGCGGAGAAGCACAAGCAATACGAAATCGACGTCGACTATCCGAAGACCGGGAACAAGAGCATCGACGAAGACATTGCCGATTGGGCCGAGCTGCAGGTCGCAGCCTTCAAGGACGACGCCGCTGGCAATGACGGCGACAGCGCTTCGGGGCCCTACCAGCTTGGCATCGGTTTCCAGGTGGCGCGCAACGACGACAAGATGTTCGCCGTATTGTTCACCTACTCCACCTATGAAGGCGGCGCGCATCCCAACACCGTCTTCCAGACAATGAACTTCCTGATGCCGGATGGCTGGCACGTCTATCTGCAGGAGATCTTCACCGAAGACGGATTGAAGAAGATCAGCAAGCTTGCCATCGCCGATCTCGACAAGCAGCTCGTCGGTCCCGACAGCATGGATGAAAAGGATTGGATCGCGCGCGGCGCAGGACCCGACTGGGACAATTTCGGCGCATTCGTGTTGCTGCCCGATGCGCTCGACATTTCATATGCCCCATACAATGTCGCGCCCTATGCCGCCGGCGGACAGGAAACGAAAATCCCGCTCGCGGCGCTGAAGCCGTTCCTGCGCGCGAACTGGCGCGCGCCGCAACCATCGTTCGATTGCGCCAAAGCATCGACAGCGGTGGAGAAAACCATCTGCTCCGATGCGAACCTCGCGCGGCAGGATCGCAACGTCGCCGAAGCGTACCGGCAAAAAACGAGCGGCTCGGACGAGGCAACCAAGAAGCCGATCCGCGACGCCCAGCGCGCCTGGCTCGCCAGCCGCGCCACCCGTTGCGGCGCGAAAACGGGCGCCGCCGGGGTCGCTTGCCTGACCTCTTTATATGATGCGCGGCTGACGGCCCTGACCGCGGCTCCCTGAGCGCCGTGCGCCTGGCGGATGGCCCGGTCCAAGCCTTGAAATCCTTGGCGATTTTCGTTCACCACGGGCCGATCCTGCCCTTGACCTAACGGGGGCGCTCCGCCATAACGCCCGTCCACTTGGATCGCGGGCGTAGCTCAGGGGTAGAGCATAACCTTGCCAAGGTTAGGGTCGGGCGTTCGATTCGCCTCGCCCGCTCCAGGTTTTTCCAGCAGAGATTTTGCGATGTTTCCGGGCGGGCGTGATCGCCTCGGGAATTTCGCGCGCCGCGAGGTGCCGCGCAAAACAAAGCGAGGCATGATCGCTCATGCCTCGCGGGGTGGATAGTTCGGCGATCTAGCCGCGCTGTCCTTTATGCTTGCGATGCACTTCGTCGCTCAACGCGTTGACGGCGCTGTTCGCCTGATCGGCACTCTGCTGCGCGGCTTGCGCCGCCTGCTGCGCGCCTGTCGCGGTCTGCTGCGCCGATTGCGCGGTGGTCAGTGCCTGATCGGCCGTCGATTGTGCCTTCTTCACTTCGTCCTCGGTCGCACAGCCGGTCAAAAGCAACGTGGCTGCCGCCGTTGCGAACAGCGCCCCTCTGCTGAACATCTTATGCATGAGACAACTCCTCTATCGAAAACCTGCGGCAAAGGCCGCATGCTCGCGGTGATATCCAACCGCTCGCGCTGGCAACCGCCAATTGGACCAAGGTCCAACCGCACGGAACACGCGCGGCGGCCTATGCTTCCCGGACGTCGATGCGAGACACGCTATGCGGCAGATCTCGAACAGGACCTTGGTGCGGTTGTTATGGGTGATGATCGCCGGTTGCGTGATCGCGCTGGCCGGCATCGCCGTGGCCATCCCCGCCAAAGCATCGGACACGTTCGCGCTCTTCTCCGGCGATGCGCAGACCGGCGCGACGCAAGCGGCGATCCGCGATGTTCTGTCTCCGTCGATCGCACCGGATGACGGCGCGCGGCTGACGCTGGATGCCCGGGTGGTGGATTTCTATCAGGCGCGCGACTTCAAACCTGTCTGGACCGGCGATGAGGACGCGCAATCCAACGCCGATCTCGTGCGCGACACACTGGGAAGAGCTGACGAACAAGGTCTGCAGGCAAGCGATTACGGGAAGGCCTTGTCCTTGTGGAGCGGCCCACCCGAACCCGGCGACGATGCGGCCGCGTTCGACATCGCCCTCACCCGCGCGTTGTTCCGCTATGCCCGCGACGTGCGGCTGGGCCGCGTCAATCCGGCCGATGTCTATAAGGATGTGAGTCTGCCGCCGCAGGATTTCGATGTCGGCGCGGCCTTCGCCAAAGCTTTGCAACACGGAACGGTCGGCGATTTCCTGGACGATCTGCCGCCGCACCATCCCGGATATCGCGGGCTGGTGAAAGCGCTGGCGGTTTATCGCGACATCGCCGATCGCGGCGGCTGGCCCAAGGTGCAAGCGGGCATTTCGCTGGAGCGAAACGATCCTCGACAAGCGGTTTTGGCCGCGCGGCTTTCCTTCGAGGATCCGGCGCTGGCTTCGACCGCCCATCCCACACCCGCCGATTTGCGCATCGCCGTTTTACGCTTCCAGCGCCGCATGGGATTGGTCGACAATGGCAAGCTCGATGCCGATACACGCGCGGCGCTGAACGTCTCCGCCGGTTATCGCGCGAAGCAGATCGCTGCCAACATGGAGCGCTGGCGCTGGGTGTCGCGCGGCTTCGAACGCGACTACATCTATGTGAATGTGCCCGACGAGAGCCTCGACTTCGTGCACAACCGCACATCGCTGCTCCATTCCCGCGTGATCATCGGCATGAAGACGAGCCCCACGCCCATCATGCGGACGATCGTGCAGGCCGCTGTCGTCAACCCGCCATGGGATATTCCCGACGACATCGCCGCCCGAAAATTGCTGCCGCATCTCAAACAGGATGCGAGCTATCTCGCGTCGCGCGACATGGTGCTGGCAGACGGTCCCAGCGACGATCCGCATGGCACGAAGGTCGACTGGCGCCATGTGAAAGAGAACGACATTCCCTATCAGATTCAGCAAAACCCCGGCGCGGACAACGCGCTGGGTACGTTGATGCTGGATTCTCCGAACGATTTCGGCGTCTACATGCACGACACGCCGCACAAGGAGTTGTTCGGGGCCGCATCGCGCGACAAGAGCAATGGCTGCGTGCGCGTACAGGAGATTTTCGCCCTGGCCTCGCTCGCGCTGAAAGAAGACCCGGACGATAATGACGACCTGCAGCAGATGATCGACGCCGGCAAGACTCAGCGGTTGCCGTTGCCCGCGCCGCTGCCGGTCTACATGCTCTATTGGACGGCGATCGCCGACGTCGATGGCCCCACGCAGTTCCGCCCGGATCGTTATGATCGCGACCCACCGCTCATCGCGCGGCTGACGGCGCGGTCACAACCGGGACCACGAAAAAAGGCACCCGTTTTGTTGAGCGGCGCGACCTGAGCCTTCGGGCGGCCCGCAAACACACGCGCCAGCCTCTTGAGAAACAATCCCAGTTCCGGGACGTTGGAGTCCGGGACACTCGGGACATCCGCCATGGCCGCCAGGAAGAAGGCAAAGAAAGCGAAAGCCGGCAAAAAACGCGCCGCGCATCATCGCAGCGCAGCCAATGATACGGGCGAGGCGCGGCTTTCCACCCGGCCGATCTGGCAGGGCAATTTGCGGCTGTCGCTGGTGTCCTGTCCTGTCGCGCTGTTCGGCGCGGTGTCGCGGTCGAACGACATCTCTTTCCATCTGCTCAATCCGGAAACCAACAACCGCATCCGCATGGTGCCGACCGATCCCGATACCGGGCCGGTGGAGCGCAAGGATCTGGTGAAAGGTTATGAGCTGGAGAAAAACAAATATGTCGTCATCGAGAACGATGAACTGGATGCGGTGAAGCTGGAGACCACGCACACCATCGAGATCGAGCGCTTCGTGGATGCGAATGAGATCGACCGGCTGTTCTGGAACCAGCCCTATTACATGGTGCCGAATGACGACGAAGGCGTGGACGCGTTCGTGGTGATCCGCGAGGCGCTGGAGAAGACCGGCCGCATCGCGCTGGGCCGCGTCGTCATGCACACGCGCGAGCGGCTGGTGGCGCTGGAGCCGCGCGACAAGGGCATCGTTGCCACCACCTTGCGCATGCGCAACGAAGTGGTCGATCCGGCCAAGGCGTTTCATGACATCCCCGCCGCGCGCCCCGGCAAGCAGATGATCGAGATCGCGGAGAAGATCATCGAGCAGCAGGAGGGTGATTTCGATCCGGACAAGTTCAAGGACCGTTATGAGAATGCGCTGCGCGATCTGATCCGCCGCAAGCAGAAGGGCGAAAAGCTCATCACGGCCGAGCCGGTGGAAGAGAGCAACGTCATCGACCTGATGGAAGCCCTGAAGAAGAGCCTGAAAGGCAAAGGCAAAGCGGCACATAAGCCTGCGAACACAAACGCGAAAAAGCGCAAGGCCCGTTAAGGCCTCGCGCTTTTGCGTTCGTTTGGTTTATTCAGCCGCGTGCCTGCGTTCGTGGCGGCCTTCTTCGATTTCCTCGATAATCTTCGCCGTGAAAGCGTTGAGGTCGTCCGGCTTGCGGCTGGTGATGATGCCGTTGTCGACGACGACTTCCTGATCCACCCATTTCGCGCCGGCGTTCTCCACGTCTTTGCGGATGGAGGGAAATGATGTCGCCGTGCGGCCACGCAGCGCATCCGCCTGCACCAGAAGCCAAGGGCCATGGCAGACCGCGGCCACGACCTTTCCGCTCGAAAGAAACGCGCGCACGATCTTCATCGCGTCATCGTCGATGCGCAGCTTGTCCGGGTTCATCACACCGCCGGGAATGACGAGCGCGGTATAATCGGATTCTTTGGCATCCGCGATCTTGAGATTGACCGAGACGGTGCGTCCCCAATCTTTCTTGTCCCAGCCACGGATTTCCTTTCCGTCCTGTGATGCAACGTCCACTTGCGCACCGGCGGCGCGCAGCTTGTCGCGCGGAACTTCCAGTTCGGCCTGCTCAAAGCCATTGGTGGCGATGATGAGAATGCGTGCTTTGGTAATGTCGGTCATGGAACTTCTCCGCTGAGAAACGCCGCTATCAGACAAACGCAAGCGGCGCGGAAGACGTTCCGGAAAAGTGTTATCTTGAAAGCTTTTTCATCGCCGCCGCGATGGGCTTTGCCGATGCGGCGAGGCCTTTCCACGGATCGGGCTTCTTCAGCAGCGGACCGGATGTCGGGATCGTGAATTTCTGCGGATTGAGCTTCGCCGTCACCTGTTTCCAATCGAGCGGCACGGCGATGGTGGCACCTTCGCGCGCGCGCGGGCTCCATGGCGCGACGCCGGTGGAGGTTTTGTCGTTGCGCAGATAATCGACGAAGATCTTTCCCACCCGCGCCTTCTTGGCAATGGTGGTGGTGTAACGATCCGGTTCTTCGCTTTCCATCTTTGTCGCAACGGCCTTGGCGAAGGCTTTCGCTTGCGGCCAGTCCGCGCCCTTGATCGCGACGACGACATGCAGGCCTTTGCCGCCTGTGGTTTTGACGAAAGGTTTGAAGCCGAGCTTCTCCAGCCGCTTTTTCAAATCCTTCGCGCCTTCGACCACGGCAGCGAATTTCACATCCGGCGCGGGATCGAGATCGAAGATCACGCGCTCCGGCGTTTCGGGATCGCCGGGCTTCGAGCCCCAGGGATGAATTTCCGTCACGCCTTGTTGCGCCAGCGCGACCAATCCTTTGGCGCTGTCGACGCCGAGATAAGGTTTCGGCTCGCCTTTTGTCTTGATCGCCAGCATTGGCGCGGCGGTGCCTTTCAATTCGTGGCGCTGGAAGAACTGTTCGCCCGTGATGCCATCGGGCGTGCGCACCACAGAGGACGGACGATCCTTCACATGCGGCAACATCTTGTCGGCGGCGGCGGCCATGTATTTGGCCAGATCGAGTTTGGTGACGGCAGGGCCGAGCTTGGATTTCGGCCACAACTCCTTGTCGGGATGGCTGATGCGGATGCCCAGAACCTCGTCATCGCCATTCGCGGTCTTTGTCTTCTTCGCTTTGGGCATCGGCTTCTCCTCCGCTGTATCGAGCGCCACTTCGCGCACCACGCTGTCCGCCGGCTTGTCGAGACGCAAACCCTTGAACGCCGCCTGCCGGAAGAGCCCGTCCGCCGTCACATTCTCGAACTCGATCTCGCCGACGAGCTTGGGTTCGACCCAATTCACATCCGGCAAGCGCGGCGGCGCATTCGAAAACGGTGAGGTCTTGCGCGCCAGCGGCTTCAACCGCTTGAGCAGATCGCCCGCCGTCTTCGCATTATAACCGGTGCCCACGCGGCCCATATAGACCAGCTTGCCGTTCTGGAACGTGCCGACCAGCAGCGAGCGGAATTTGCCCGGCGTGCCGCGCCATGCGCCGATCACCACTTCCTGCCCGCCGCGGCATTTGGATTTCGTCCACGCATCCGCGCGGCCCGATACATAAGGCGCATTCACATTCTTGGAGATGACGCCTTCCAGATCCATGCGGCAGGCCGCGTCCAGCATCGCATCGCCGGATTCCTGGAAATGCGGCACGAATTGCACGCGTTTGGATTTGCCCAGCGGCTTCAGGATTTTCCGCAGCGCCCCCTTGCGCGCGTCCAATCCCTGCTTGCGCAAATCCCTGCCGTTCGCGAACAGGCAATCGAAAACGTAATAGACCAGCGCACCGGTCTTGTGATCGGAGAGCGCGGTCTGCAGCAGGCCAAAATCGCTCGCGCCTTCTTTGTTCAGCGCGCAGATTTCGCCATCAATGATGCTATCGGAAAGTTTCGCGCAATCCGTGGCGATCTCGGGAAAGCGCTCGGTCCAATCGAGGCCCTTGCGCGTGAGAAGCTTCACCTTGCCTTTCTCGATCCGGGCCTGCGTGCGATAGCCGTCGAACTTAACCTCATGTACCCAGTTTGAACCGCTGGGCGGATGCGCCATCAGCCGGGCAAGCTGCGGCGCGATGAAGCCCGGCATCTTCATTTGCGCTTGCGCTTGGCGGCAGCCTTTTTGGCTTTCTTCTTTTTCGCGGGCTTCTTCTTCGCCGGCGCTTTCTTTTTCTTCTTCGCCGGCTTGCGCTTCAGCGCCTTCACATTCTCTTTCACGGAGCGATTGCTGTTCCACACCTTGCGCGATCTGTCCGCGATCTCATCCAGCGTGCGGCCGCTCTTCACCGACGTCACCGCCTTCTGCAACGCATCGCCTTTCGATCCGCGCGCGGCTTCATCGTCGATCTCCTTGATGAGCAGCCAGTTGTGGCGAACCCGCGTGCCAGGGCGATGCTTGTCGTCCCGCATGCGGATGAGCGCCCATTTGCCTTTCATCCGTTCGCCATCCATCACGAATTTCAGATGGCCTTTTTCCAGATCGCGCTCCGGCGTATCGGTCTGCGAACGCCACGTGCCGCGATCCCAGAGCTGCACCGTGCCGCCGCCATATTGGCCTTCGGGGATCGTGCCTTCGAAGGTGCCGTATTCGATGGGATGGTCTTCCACCTCCACCGCCAGCCGCTTCACCGCCGGATCGAGCGACGGCGTCTTTGTCACCGCCCAACTCTTGTAGACGCCGCCCAATTCCAGCCGCAGGTCGTAATGCAGCCGGGTCGCGGCATGGCGCTGGATGACGAAGCGATGCTTGTCGCCTTTTCCGACTGCGCCGCGGGGCTCGCGGGTCAATCCGAAGTCGCGTTTCTGATGATAGGTGGAGAGCTTGGCCATCGCGGGAGCAACGAAGCGCCGTCCGCCGCAGTTCCGCAAGCCCAGCGTTTCGGCGGCTTTTTTGGGCCACCGCGCCAACCGATCACAGCATCCTCTGTCAATTTCTTGACGTTTCGGAACCCGATGCCGCCCCAGCCGTTTGGCCTTTGAGTAGGGGAACACGCGTGCGCCGGGCAAAGCTTTTGAATTCATTAACGAATTGCACCTTGACGGGCCGTCACGAAAGGGTCCGCTCATGAGCGAGCAACACATCCCGGCGTGGTCCTTCAAGGATCCGCAGGCAGCGTTGAACGCGCCCTCCGAATTCGTCGAACTCCTGCCGATCGCGGTCTATGCCTGCGATGCGCAAGGCCGCGTGTGCTGGTTCAACCAACGCGCGGCGACGCTATGGGGCCGCGCGCCTGCCATCGGCGACGACACCGAACTCTTCTGCGGATCGTTCAAACTTTACGATCTGCAAGGCACCGTCGTTCGGCGCGAAGAAACGCCGATGGCGTATGTGTTGCGCACCGGCGAGCGCGTGCATGGCCGCGAAGCCGTTGTCGAACGGCCGGATGGCAGCCGCGTTTTCGCGATGGTGCATATCGACCCGATCAAGGATGCCGACGGCAAGCTTGTGGGCGCGATCAATTGCTTTCACGACACCACCGAGCTGCACAAGGCGCGCGAACAGATCAGCGAAGGCGGCGCGATCATCCGCCAGATTTTCGATGCCCTTCCCGCCGCCATCTATACGACGGATGCGCAAGGCAAGCTGACCTTCTTCAACCGCGCGGCGGCGGATCTCGCCGTGAACCCGCCGGAACTCGGAAAGCGTACCTGGCACGAAAGCTGGCAGCTTTATGCGCCGGGCGGCAAACTTCTCGATACCGAAGAATGCCCTATGGGTATCGCTTTGCGCGAAGGCCGCCCGGTCGACGGCATCGAGGTTCTGGTGAAGCGGCCTGACGGCGTGCTGGTGCCGTATCTGCCACTGCCCACGCCGGTGCACGATCTTTCCGGCAAGCTGGCGGGCGCGGTGAACATGCTGGTGGATATCAGTGAGCGCAAGGATTCGGAATCCAAGCAGAAGATGCTGCTCGCCGAGCTCAATCACCGCGTGAAGAACAACATGCAGATGTTGCACGCGCTTTTGCGCAGCGCGCAGCGCGAGACGAACGATCCCGAAGCGCAACTCCTGCTCAGCGAAGCGGCACAGCGCGTGGGCGCGATGGCGACGGCGCAACAGGTTCTCTACGATTCCAGCAGCGCGATCTCTTTCGAGATCGAGGATTTCATGCAGGCTTTCGTCAACACCGCGCAGGCGATGTATCCGCAGGAAGCCCGTGTCACGCGCGATACGGCGCGGGGTGTCCTGCCGAACGATTCCGCCATGCCCGTCGCCTTGATCCTGAACGAGTTGATGACCAATTCCATCAAGTATGGCCGCACGAACGGCCAGCCGGTGGACATCCGCATCACGCTTGCGTGGGATAATGGCAATTGGGTGCTGTCGCTCAGCGACAACGGACCGGGTTTCGATCCGGGCATGACGACACGGCGCGGCTCGGGCCTCGGCCTGGTGCGCGGCCTTGCGGCGCAGCTCGGCGGCAGTTTCCGCGTGGAACGCAACAATGGCGCACGGTGCATCGTGGAATTTCCCGCATCGCTGACCCGGCAATAGCGGGCGAGCGTCGAAGGAGTATCGCTTGAGTATGGCATCGGAGACGCCACGAGGGTCGAAGCCTTCCCCGGACGCACAGGCCGGCCTCGCGCTATCGCGGCAACCGCGCGTCCTCGTGGTCGAGGACGAATATCTCGTCGCCATGATGGTCGAAAACGATCTGGACGAGGCCGGGTTTAACATCGTCGGCATCGCCAATTCGGCGGAGAAAGCCGTTTCGATGGCACTGACCGAACAGCCCGACCTCATCATCATGGACGTCCGCCTGATCGGCGAGCGCGACGGCATCGACGCCGCGCTGGAGATTTTCGCCAAGACCGGAATCCGCTGCCTCTTCGCCACCGCCCATGGCGACGCGCAATCCAAAAACCGCGCGGCGGCCGCCTCTCCGCTTGGCTGGCTGCAGAAGCCGTATGGCCGCGCCGCGCTCGTCAGCGCGACGCGCGAAGCCGCGGACCGGTTGAAGGCGGCGGGCGCCTAGCAGGCTTTTTGTCTGTACGGTACCGCACGCGGTCACACCATCGTTCATCTAGATGAACAAACGTTTTCGCAAATCCTGTAAGGACCGCTTTAACAGTTCATCCAACTTCAGATGACACCGCAAAACTTCGGCGCATGATCGCATTGTGCTTGGGAGTGACCGGACGTGTATCGGGGGTTCGTTGCCGCGGCGATGATCGCCGCAAGTTCGACGCAAGGGGTGCCGCATCAATCGGCAGTTGCGCAAACATACGACACGACGCTTGAAACGCGTGTTGCAAATCCTTCCAACGAAGCCATCAATGACACCATCGCGAAGATCGCGGGGCGCGCTGCTTTTCGGCCGCCTTCGCAGGCGCCGCTTTCGAAGCAGGAGCTCTTCAGCATCCTTCTTCTGATGTCACAGCGGCCACAGGGCGCACAGGCGCGATCTTGAAAACCGCGGGGGCATTTTTCGAACATAAAGGGGGCTGGGCTATGAAAATCCCATACGCAATGAGTCTGTCCGCGCTGGCGCTGCTGTGCTCGGCGCAACTGTCTTATGCCGACGACGCCGCACCGCCGCCAAGCGCTGCAACTGCCGAAGCCAGCACGCCGCATTGGTACGATGCCGTCACCGGCACGAAGTTCACCTCGGTGGAAGGCGCGACCGCTCAGCTTTCGCTGGGCGAAGACGGGCTGGCCCTGGAAGTGGCGGCGCCGGGCGGCAACACCGCCGACAAGCTGTTCATCTACACGACCGACAATCTTGGCAATGTCTTCGACGCCTCCGACAAATCGGCGCCCGTCGGCGTGTTCCGCCAATCCGCACGCGGCATCGAAGCCGAATATGCGGACGGCCATTCCGAAGTTCTCTCCGCCAATAGCGGCGGCGGTCTGACTGTCGCGATCACCACGCCCGATGCGCGGCTGATGTGCATGAAATGGTATCCGGACGGCCATGTGTTCGCCGAAAGCGAACGCAAGGAAGCTCTCGCCGCCTATGCCAGCAAGCTGGGCCTGGCTTCGGATCAGAAGACAACCGCCAGTGTGGCGAGTTGCGCGGATGCACCGGCAGCGGCGGCTTCAACCGAACCGCGAACGCAGAAACCTGCGAAGCCGGTGAAGCTTGCCGCGTCGCATGCGCCGAAAATGCTGGGTGCGCCGAAAGCGGTGCTGGTGCGCGCGTCCATGGTGCATACGATCGATCCGGTGCCACCGGAGATCGCGCAAGGCGCGTTGGCCGGTGCGCCGATTGCCGCTGCAGCCGCGGATACCGGCGCGCATCTGATCCCGGCGGCGGTGCATGAAACCGCGCCGGCCAATCACGGCGCATCCAACTGCCTCAGCATCGATAGCGACGGGCAGAACTGGGGCTTCCGCAACGCCTGCGACAACAGCGTGCAATTCGCTTACTGCCTGCAGAATGGCAAGGACAGCGCGACGGCCTGCGGTTCGGGCACGGCGGTCGGCGGCGTGGCGCGCAACGGCTTCTTCGCGCTGATCGCATCCAGCGCCGTCATCGACGACAACCATCAATTCCGCTGGGTCGCCTGTTCGGGCGATGCCGGAACGGTGACGCCGCATCTGGACCGCAGCGCGCCGCCGGCCGGCCGCTGCGTGCGTTCGCAGAATTCTTGAAGACAGCAACGGCGCGGGGGCGCGCCACAAAACGGGAGAAGGGACATGCGCAAGACAACGAAGATCATCTCGGCCGCACTCGCCACCGTCGCGATGACGACACAGGCGTTTGCCGCCGGTGTGTGCAGCCGCGCGGAAGAAACAGCGGGCGTGAAGGCGGAGATCCTGCAGCAGCAATTGATGGTCGCGGCCTATAGCTGCCACCTCGAAGGTTCGTACAACGCCTTCGTGGTGAACTACCGCCCGGACCTGATCGCCGCCGACGGCGCGGCGCAATCGCTGTTCCAGCGTGCGAGCGCGAAAGGCGCGGACGATTACCAGTCGTTCAAGACGCAGATGGCGAACGATTTCTCGATGGACTACCAGAACCAGGACAATTTCTGCGACAACGCGCAGGACATGTTCCAGACCGCCGCCGAACATCGCGGCGAGTCGCTATCATCCCTGATGGCGGCGCTGAGTTTCGATGGTGCGACGCCCTTCGACCAATGCACCACCCGCGAAGCCGCCGTGACGCCGCCGGCGGATGACGAGATGGTTGAAGGCGGTTCCTCCGGCGCGGTGCACGCAAGAGCGGCGCGCTAAAGTATTCATCACCTCCCCCTTGTGGGGAGGTCGGAGAGCGAAGCGATCCGGGTGGGGGGAAGCGTCAAGCACGATCCCCCCACCCGAAAAATTCTTCGCTGCGCTGCGAATTTTATCGACCTCCCCACAAGGGGGAGGTGATTGGTTCAAACCGCGTGCAGCCTGACCGGCATGCGGTCGTAGCCTTTCACGAAGGAGGACGGCACGCGGCGGATTTCGCCGGTGATCTCCACCGTGTGGAAGCGTTTCAGGATCTCTTCCCAGATGATCTTGAGCTGCAGCTCCGCGAGGCGATTGCCGACACAGCGGTGGATGCCGAAGCCGAAGGACAGATGCTGGCGCGCGCGGGCGCGGTCGATGAGATAGGCGTTCGGGTTTTCGATCACGGTCTCGTCGCGGTTGCCCGAGACATACCACATCACCACCTTGTCGCCCTTCTTGATCTGCTTGCCGCCCAGCTCGATGTCGCGCGTCGCGTTGCGGCGCATATGGGCGAGCGGCGTCTGCCAGCGGATCGTCTCCGACACCATATTGGGGATGATGTCGTGGTTCTGGCGCAGCTTCTCATACTGATCCGGGTTCTGGTTCAGCGCGAGGATGGAGCCGGAGATCGTGTTGCGCGTGGTGTCGTTGCCGCCCACGATCAAGAGGATCAGGTTCCCGAGATATTCCATGCGGTCCATGTTGCGGGTGGACGGGCCGTGCGCCAGCAGCGAGATCAGGTCGTTGGCCGGCGGCGCGTTCACGCGCTCGTTCCAGAGGCGCATGAAATAATCGACGCATTCGAACAGTTCGGCGCGGCGTTCTTCTTCCGCCGTCTCTTCGCTCTTGAATAGCGACAGATTGTTTTTGCCCGCGGTCGCGACGTCGGACCAGCGCGTCAGCTTGCGGCGGTCTTCCCACGGGAAATCGAACAGCGTCGCGAGCGTCATGGTGGTAAGTTCGATGGACACCTTGTCCACCCAATCGAACTCTTCGTTCAGCGGCAGGTCGTCCAGGATCTTCGCCGCGCGTTCGCGGATGATCGGCTCCAGATTCTGCAGATTGATCGGCGATACCGCGGGGTTCACCGTCTTGCGCTGCACGTCATGCTTGGGCGGGTCCATCGCGATGAACATCGGCAGACGGAAATCGTCTTTCGGATCGGCGATGGTGATGGACGGCTCGGACGAGAACGCTTCGTGGTTCGTGTCCACCGCCATGATGTCGTTGTACTTGGTGACCGACCAATAGGGCCCGAACTCATGTTCGGCGGTGTAGTGCACCGGATCTTCTTTGCGCAGCCGCTCGAAATACGGCCACATCGTATCGGTGCGGAAAAGTTCGGGATCGGCCGGACTGATCTCCGCCAGCGGCATGGAATAGGCGCGCTCGCGGGCGGCCTTTTGCAGATCGTCATGCAGATCGCGCGGGGAGACGTTCATGGCGGACCTCCGGATGTTCTTTCTGACAGCTTGTCACAAAGTTGACGGGGGTGCCACCTTCAAAAGAGGAGCGCGAAGCACACAAACCCCGTCATGGCCGGGCTTGACCCGGCCACCCATCGCGCCCGCGTCTGCGGGCGAAAGAGTCAATCGACGCGCAGACGCGCGCCGGATGGATGGCCGGGTCAAGCCCGGCCATGACGGTGTTGGGGTTTAAGCGGCCTGCCCGCCCGCGATCTCATGCGTTTTCCCGCAGAACTCGCACCGGGCGCGGATCACACCATCCGGGTCGGCGAGTTTGGCGCGGTCTTGCGGGGAATAGCCTTTCAGCACGCCCTCGATCCGGTCGGCCGAGCAATCGCAGCGGAAGGCGATGCGCTCGAAGGGCAGCACGCGCACTTCGTCTTCGTGGAAGAGACGCCACAACAGGTCTTCGGCCTTCAGCGCGGTATCGACCAGTTCGAAATCCTCGATGGTCGCGATGAACATCTTCAGCCGCTCCCAATCGTCGTCGTTCTTCGCCGCTTCCGCGGTGCGCTGCAGGATGATGCCGCCCGCGCGCCACATCACCGGCTTGCCCGGCTCGAACACCGGCGCGGCCGCCAGACGGATCGCGGTCGGCAATTGCTCGGACTGTTCGAAATAGGTTTGCGCGGAGGCGGCGATGCCGTCCGGCGAAAGCTCCACGATGCCCTGATAGGATTGCCCGCCGAGCTTCGGCTCGATGGTGATGCCGAGCGAGCCTTTGCCCGCGAGCGCCGCGAAGCCGGGCGCCTTGCCGAGCGGCGCGAGCCGCGCCTCGTCCACGCGCGCATAGCCGCGCACGCCGGCGGGGCGTCCCTCCTCCGCGCCATAATAATCGGAGACGATGAGATCGAGCGCGCCATCGCTCTTGGTCTGCACCGTGAGGCGGCCATCGAGCTTGAGCGCGGAGCCGAGCAGCGCCGACAAGGTCAGCGTCTCCGCCGCCACGCGCGCCGCGGCTTCGGGCAGCTTGTGCGCGGTCAGCGCCTCCGCCGACACGCCGGACAACCGCACCAACCGCCCGCGCACGCCCAGCGGCGCAAGATCAAACGGCAACACAAAATCCGCCGCAGGGGCGGGGGTGTAGGAGGATGGAGGGGTCATGGAGAGGGGTATATGGGGATAATTCCAGTGAATTTAAAGTAGAGCGGCCCGACTCTGTTACTATAGTATTGGGCGAGGGGTCTTCTAAAGATGTTTCAGTTTTCCATTTCGCAGTACCGGTGCTTTTACAAGCCGAGACCGGTGCGAATTGCGCCAGTCACTCTTTTGATGGGGGAAAACAGCAGCGGAAAGAGCTCGTTTCTAGCCGCCGTCCGCCTCTTCTTCGATTTGTTTTCTCTAACGGAACAACCTGACTTCAATCGCGACCCCTTTAATCTGGGGGCGTACGACCAGATAGCACACTATCGCGGTGGAAAGTTTGGACGTGCGAAGCACTTCAGTTTTGAGGCATCGCTCCGCACGAGACCCAATATTCGAGAGCGCGGTGCGCGGCTCTACGACATTGACGGAGCGAAGTTCTCAAACCTGACCGCCCGAGCGACATTCAAAAAGAGGCATGCCCAGCCGTCTCTTTCGAATATCCGTTTTGAAAGTGGTCCGGTTTATATCGAACTAACATTCGACAACCCGGAAGAGTTTCTAGAACTCCGAACGCCACATTCGAATATTAAATTGTCGCGACAACAAATCCTTCGGCAGTATCACCTGCTGCCGAGCCAAACAGTTGACTTTCGTTTTGTCAGCTTCTTGATGCCACGCATTCTCACACGGAAGTCAGCACCACTTTTAGAAGGTGCCAACGCAAAAGAAGACGAGGCTGATTTCCTTTCGACGATAGTGAATCAACTTGGCCGTGAGTTTAGACGCTATGAAATGCATGTTTTTGGGCCGGTTCGAACGCGGCCGCAACGGACCTATGATCCACTTTCAGAAAAGCCCGCGCCCGGAGGAGAGCATGTTCCCTACCTCTTAGCTCGGTTGAAGTCCGAGCGAGCAAGGGGATGGACCAATATGAAAAGGCGGCTTGAGCAATTTGGCATCGCTTCTGGCCTCTTCGACGAAATCGATATCAAAAAGAAGGGCACATCGGACAGCGACCCATTCCAGATTTACGTGAAGATTCTGAACTACACCGCAAACATGATTGATGTGGGCTATGGCGTCAGCCAGATTTTACCGTTGCTCACTGAAGTGCTTCTTGCTGACAGCAAAAAGCCCGCGATTTATCTAATGCAGCAGCCCGAAGTTCACCTGCACCCTAGAGCACAGGCAGAGTTCGGAAGCCTGATGCAGAGAATATTTGCCGGGAGCAACTCTTATTGTATCGCAGAGACGCATAGCGACTACATCGTCGATCGGGTGCGAAACCACATCTCTCAGGGAGAGATAAAAAAAGAAGATGTCTCCGTCATTTTCCTCGATAGAGGCGATCATGACTCGTCCGTCTATCAAATAGAATTGGACGACAATGGAAATCTTGTAGAGACACCACCTAACTATAGACAGTTTTTTAAGAGAGAAACTTTGCGCTCGTTGGGGGTTAGCGACGATGTGCTTGATAGTTGATGCGAGCAGTTCCCATTGCCTAGTGCCGGCCAACAATAACGCTCTAGGTACAGCCTTACTCAAAAAATTTTTGCGCGGAGAAGTTAAATGGGCCACCGGCGGAAAGAATTTGGCCGAACTGTCGAAGCTCAACGAAGTTCGTACACTTGTGGAGCAGCTGATCCGATCAGGGGATGCATTTAGATATAGCAACGATAAGTTGGATGCCGAGACCAAACGGGTTGAGAAAAATTCGGAGGTCCAGTCCAACGATGCTCACAACATCGCTTTAGCGATTGTCTCGGGAGCGCATGTATTGGTGACAGGCGATGACGCTTTAGCGGCGGATTTTAGAAATTCCCGTGTAGTCCCATCGCGCGCCAATTGCCGCAAAACAGTCGTCAGAGACGATACTCATTGCGACAATCTGCGACGAGCCGCTTGCTGCAAGTGTCTTCCGCCGTAATCCCTACCCCAAACACCACTTCAACACCGCCTTCTGCGCATGCAGGCGGTTCTCGGCTTCGTCGAACACAACGCTCTGCGGCCCGTCGATCACGTCGTCCGTCACTTCCTGCCCGCGGTGCGCGGGGAGGCAGTGCATGAAGAGGGCGTCTTTGCCGGCGCGGGCCATCATGCGGTCGTTGACCTGATAGGCCTTCAGAAGATTGTGGCGCTTGGTCGTGTCCTCGTCGCCCATCGACACCCAGGTGTCGGTGACGACGCAATCCACGTTCTTCACCGCGCCGTCCGGATCGTCGCTGAAGCGCACTTGCGCGCCGGCGCCTTGCGCCCATTCGCGCACGTCTTCGTGCACGGAGAGATCTTTCGGTGATGCGACATTCAATTTGAAGCCAAAGCGCGCCGCCGCGTGGATCCATGAGGTCAGCACGTTGTTGCCGTCGCCCAGCCACGCCACCGTCGCGCCCTTGATGGGGCCGCGCTTCTCTTCGAACGTCATCACATCCGCCATCACCTGGCAGGGATGCGAATGCTTGGTGAGGCCGTTGATCACCGGAATGGTGGCGTGTTTGGCCAGATCCAGCACCATCTCGTGATCGAGTAGGCGGATCATCACCGCATCGACATAGCGGGAGAGAACGCGCGCGGTGTCCGCCGTCGTCTCCTCGCGCGCGAGCTGCATGTCCGAGCCGGAGAGCATCAGGGTCGAGCCGCCAAGCTGGCGCATGCCGATGTCGAACGAGATACGCGTGCGCGTGGAATGCTTGTCGAAGATGAGCGCCAGCACGCGGCCTTTCAGCGGCGCATCGGCATCCTGCGTGCCATGCGGCAGACCGGAACGCGCGGTTTTGCGCGCGCGCGCATCGGCGATGAGATGCTCCAGGGTGGCGGAGTCGAAATCGGAGAGATCGAGAAAGTGTTTGGCGGTGGTCATGGTCTTTATCGGCTTGGTCATAAACACCTCCCCCTTGTGGGGAGGTCGACAAAATCTTGAGCGCAGCGAAAGATTTTTCGGGTAGGGGAAATGGTGGTTGGTCCTGTCCCCCTACCCGAAAAAGCTTCGCTTTTTCGACCTCCCCACAAGGGGGAGGTGTTGGGTGTGGCGATACTCACTCCGCTGCGGCCTTCTTCTGGAAAGTTGCGGCTGTTTCGCCGAGCAGCTTCACCGCTTCGCGGACATGGCTCTCGTCGATGATCAGCGGCGGCAGCAAACGGATCACATTTGCGCCCGCGCCCACGGCCAGCATCTTCTTCGCGCGCAACGCGTCGAGGAATTCGGTGTTGGGCACTTTCATCTTCAGGCCCAGCATCAGCCCCTGCCCGCGCACATCCTCGAACACGTCGGGATATTCGGCGATCAGCGAACCGAGTTGCTGCTTGGCGTAGTTGGCGACCTTCTGCACGCGCGGCAGGAAGTCCGGCGCGAGCACAACATCCAGCACCGCGTTGCCCACGGCCATCGCCAGCGGGTTGCCGCCGAAGGTGGTGCCGTGGCTGCCTTTCTCGATTCCGCTCGCCGCTTTCGCGGTGCACAGACACGCGCCCAGCGGGAAGCCGCCGCCGATGCCTTTGGCGATCGCCATGATGTCCGGCGTCACGCCGGCCCATTCATGCGCGAAGAATTTTCCGGTGCGGCCCACGCCCGTCTGCACTTCGTCGAAGATCAGAAGCATGTCCTGCTCGTCGCAACGCTTGCGCAGCGCGCGCAGGAATTCCGCATCGGCGGGGCGCAATCCGCCCTCGCCTTGTATCGGCTCAATCATCAGGGCTGCGGTGTGCGGGCCGATCATCGCGTCCAGCGCTTTCAGATCGCCGAACGGCACCTGATCGAAGCCAGCCACCTTGGGGCCGAAGCCTTCGAGATATTTCTCCTGCCCGCCGGCGGCGATGCCCGCGAGCGTGCGGCCGTGGAACGCGCCTTCGAAAGTGATGATGTGGAAGCGCTCCGGGTGGCCCTTCTTGAAGTGATAGCGGCGCGCGATCTTGATCGACGCTTCGATCGCTTCGACGCCGGAGTTGGTGAAGAACACAGTGTCGGCAAAGGTGTTGTCGACCAGCCGCTTCGCCAACTGCTCCTGCGCGGGGATGCGATAGAGGTTGGAGACGTGCCAGACCTTGTTCGCCTGTTCGGTGAGCGCCTTCACCAGATGCGGATGCGCGTGGCCCAGCGCGTTTACCGCGATGCCCGCGCCGAAATCCAGATAGCGCTCGCCATTCTCCGCATAGAGGTTCGCGCCGTCGCCATGGGTGAAGGCGATATCCGCGCGGGAGAATGTCGGCAGCAGCGTCGGGAAATCGGACACGTCGTGATCCTCAAGAGGGGGCCAGCGTTATCGGAGCCGCTCTTATAGGAATCAAGCAAGGCCGCTGAATGACAGGTGCGCGGCTTGAAATGTTCTCGCTATGTTCTTATACTATGCGATTCCCCGCCGGATTGGCTGGCACGGGCCCCCCCCGGGGAGGGAGGGGGGTAGATGAAAACGTGACTTCAAATGCACAGACTCATGTTGTGGACAAGGACTTGTGGGACCCCAGCAAGCCTTGTGCGCGTTAACCCCCTTGCTACTCTATCTTGTGCCTTGGAGCAGGGAGCCACGCCATGAGCTGGACGGACGAACGGGTCGATCAACTGAAGAACCTTTGGACCGAGGGATTATCGGCCAGCCAGATCGCCCGGGCCTTGGGCGGCGTCACCCGTAACGCGGTGATCGGCAAGGTGCATCGCCTCGGCCTCGCCGGCCGCGCGACGCCCACCCGCTCCGAACGCCCGCGCGTTCCGTCGGCACCCCGCATGGCCGCGATCCGCACCCACATTCCCGAACCGCCGGTGGTGGAAGAAGATCCCGTGACCCTGGAAGACGGCACGCATGTCTCCGTGCTCGCGATCAACGACCGCATGTGCCGCTGGCCCATCGGCGATCCCTCCGAGAACGAGTTCCACTTCTGCGGCCACAAACCGAAATCCGGTTCGCCCTATTGCGAGGCGCATGCCCGCAAGGCCTACCAGCCGCAGACCAGCCATCGCCGCGATAAAGGTCGGATGGCTAGCTGATTTTTCGAGTTCGGTCGTAACATACTGGCCGGGGCGGCATCCAATGTCGTCCCGGTTTTTGTTTGAGGTATGGCGTGAGCAGCATCTACGATTTTACGGCAAAGAATTTGCGCGGGCAGGACGTGCCGTTGTCCGGCTACCGCGGCAAGGTTCTGCTCATCGTGAACACCGCCAGCAAATGCGGATTCACGCCGCAATATGAAGCGCTGCAATCGCTCTATACGAAGCATGAAGCGCAGGGCTTTTCGGTGCTGGCCTTTCCTTGCAACCAGTTCGGCGGGCAGGAGCCGGAAGGCGAAGCGAAGATCGGCGAGTTCTGCGCAACGATTTTCGGCGCCACCTTCCCGCTCTTTTCCAAGATCGATGTGAACGGCCCGGACGCGCACCCGCTCTACAATTACCTGAAGCAGGAACAGCCCGGTATTTGGGGCACGCAGCGTATCAAATGGAATTTCACGAAATTCCTGATCGGCCGCGATGGCAAGGTGGTCGCGCGCTATGCGCCGATCACAAAGCCGGAAGACATCGAAAAGCCGATCGAGAAGTTGCTCTAGGCCGCGACGAACGCGTCATCCAGCGCATAGCCGGCCGAACGCACCGTGCGGATGGGATCGCGAACGCCTTCGACATTGAGCGCCTTGCGCAAACGGCCGACATGCACGTCCACCGTGCGCGCTTCGACATAGACGTCGGAGCCCCATACCGCATCCAGCAACTGCTCGCGGGAAAACACGCGGCCCGGATGCTGAATCAGATGATCGAGCAGCTTGAACTCGGTGGGCCCCAGGTGAATGTCCTTGCCGGCACGACGAACACGATGCGCGGCGCGGTCCATCTCCAGATCGCCGACCTTGATGGTGTCTTCGGCAAGGCCGGGACGGATGCGGCGCATCACGGCGCGCAAACGGGCCAGAAGCTCCGTCATCGAGAACGGCTTGGTGATGTAATCGTCGGCGCCCGTGTCGAGGCCGCGAATGCGATCGGTTTCCTCACCGCGCGCGGTGAGCATCAGGATCGGCACATTGCGCGTTTCCTGGCGCTGGCGCAGGCGGCGGCAGACTTCGATGCCCGAGAGCTGCGGCATCATCCAGTCGAGAATGATGACGTCCGGCTTCTCTTCGCTGGCGATGAGCAGGGCTTCCTCGCCATCCTGCGTGTCCAGAACGCGATAGCCTTCGCGCTCCAGATTGTAGCGCAGCAAGGTGACCAGCGCGCCTTCGTCTTCGGCAACGAGAACGGTCGGCTTCAACGTCATGTGGGTTTCCGCTCAAAGGGTACGGTGGTGGAACTGGTGATGTCGGATTTGGGCCGCTCCATCGCCAGATGCCCACCGGTGACCATGTGATAGACGGTCTCGGCGATGTTGGTGGCGTGGTCGCCGGTGCGTTCGATGTTCTTGGCCACGAACAGAAGATGCGTGCACAGGCTGATCGTGCGCGGATCTTCCATCATGTAGGTGAGAAGTTCGCGGAACAGGCTGTTGTAGATCTCGTCGATCTCGCCATCGTTGCGCCACACCGCTTCGGCGCCCTTCGCATCGCGGTCGGAATAGGCGTCGAGCACCATCTTCAATTGATTGAGCGACGCGCGGCCCATGCGCGCGAGGCTTTGCGTCAAACGGATCGGCGGCTCGCGGTTCAGCACCAGCGCGCGCTTGGCGATGTTCTTGGCCAGATCGCCGATGCGCTCCAGTTCGCTCGCGGTCTTGATCGCCGCCAGCGTGTCACGCAGGTCAACCGCCATCGGCTGGCGCAGCGCCAAAAGCTTCAGCGCCTGAGCTTCGATCTGCTGCTGCAGTTCGTCGATGCGCGGATCGCCGGCGATGGCGCCTTCCGCAAGCTTGGTGTCGCGGCGGGCGATAGCTTCGACGGCGTCGGCCAGTTGCGCTTCGGCGAGGCCGCCCATTTGGGCGACACCGCTCGACAGCGATTCAAGCTGTTCGCCAAATGCTTTTACCGTGTGATCGGTCATCTTGCTGTTATCGCTCATCAGGAGTCGCCGCCATTTCATCCGCCTCTGACTAGCGGGGTACGGCCAACTCTATGCGACAAAATTATAACAGTTCCGTGACGGCGCCGTCTGCGGGCTGTTTGGCGCCTTCGGCAGGCAACAAGACCGTGAATTGGCTGCCTTCGCCCGGCTGGCTTTCGATCTGCAGCCGCCCCTGATGGCGGTTGACGATGTGCTTGACGATGGCGAGTCCCAGCCCCGTGCCGCCGCGTTCCCGGCTGCGCTTCACATCCACCCGGTAGAATCGCTCGGTCAGGCGTGGGATGGCTTCGCGCGGAATCCCCTCGCCATCGTCGCGCACCACAATGGAAACTGTCGAAAGCGGGCTTCGGCGGCCCGGAACGGACGCCGGGCTGAGGCCAATGTTCACGCGCACATGGCCACCGGCTTTGCCGTATTTGATCGCGTTCTGGATCAGGTTCTGGAAAAGCTGAATCAACTCGTCGCGCTCGCCCGTCACCGCCGGAATGTTGTCGGCGCTCTCGACCGTGATGGTCACCTTGTCCGCTTCCGCGAGCGGCGCCAGCGCCGCCGCCGCATCGCGCACGACTCCGACAACATCGACGGTGCCGCTGGGCGGTACATGCTCATTGAGTTCGATGCGCGTGAGCGACAGAAGGTCGTTGATGAGGCGGCGCATGCGGCTCGCCTCGTCGCTCATGATGCCGAGGAATTTCTCGCGTGCGACTTCGTCATCCTTGGCATGGCCGCGCAGCGTATCGATGAAGCCGGAGACGGCTGCCAGGGGTGTGCGCAATTCGTGGCTGGCATTCGCGATGAAATCGGCACGCGCTTCCTCGGCGCGTTTCACGGCCGTCAGATCGTGCAGCAACAGCGTGGTCAGGTGCGGTTCCTGCAAGGTGCGGGCGACATAAGCGCGGTAGTGCCGCTCCACCGGGACATGCAGCATGAATTCGAAAGAGGCAGGCTCGCCGGTTCCCGCCGTGCGCAATACCGCTTCCAGCACGGCAGGTGTGCGCAATACGGCGGAGACATGCTTGCGCTCGATGTCCGTGCCGATCAGCGCACGCATCGCCTGGTTGGCGAGGATCACGCGGCCAGAGGTTTCGACAAGCAGGACCGGGTCCGGCAGCCCTTCGAGAACCTCCCGTGCGATCGGCGTCATTTTGCCCGGGTCGTTGCTCCCCGCATTCGGATCGCTGAAGCCAGACTGGCGTTCGCGGAACACGTAGGCCGCCAATATCAGGACGCCCAGCAGACCTTCGGCAATCTCAAGACCGATGTTACCGCCATAGAAAAGCAGCAAGACGCCTGCCGCGAGTCCAATCGCCGTGAACAAAAAGGCCTTTCCGTTGGGCGAGAAAAATTTCAACAGAAGACACCTCGGCGATCGCGGCCTCTATATACAGGCAAATCGCGCCCGCATGCATCTGTCGTCAAAAGTTCACCGTCACCGTTATGGTGTCGTTATATGCGCCGGGTGCGGGGTACTGACCGGGATCTATCAATCCATAGACGGAATATCGGGTTGAGCCGAGCGTGATGATGCCCGACAGGCTTTGCACCACCGTACCACCCGTGCCGTCACCCCAAACGGTCATATGCGCGGAATCGGCATAGAGATTGTAGGTGAGCCGTTCCGTGCCCTTTGCCATCACGCGCTGGGCGTAGCTTCCGCCGCCTGTAGACAGCGCCACGCTGAACTCCGGCAGAATTCCCACGCCACACTGTATGCTGACCGTGGCGGTAGAGGTCGACGGAGCGCCCGCCTCCGGATCATAGACGCCGAAATCCAATGCGGTCGCCGTCACGCCAAAGGATGTGCAAAGGGCATCCGCCGATACGGGGAACAGCAGCGCACAAGCGAAAGAGATGATCCCTTTACGGAGCATGGAGTGTTTCACCACGGCAAACAAAAGGACCGGCGCGCATAATTGGAACTGGTGCCGGAGGCGGCGGAACGATGTGGACGAAACATGTGCCGCCTTGCGTTTCGATCTTCGCATCGAGCGGAGATGTCGCGCCGCCCAAAAAGACTTCGCCGCTCCGCCCGACCATCAGGAGCGAGGAACCGTTCCGAATATCCACCGGAGTCCCGACGGGCGGAAATTCTCCATTCGCAAGACGAATGATCGCAACAAAGGAATGACGCTTTGCCGGTGCCAGATTCACGACGACACCGCCACCGCGCGGCGGGACAACGACACGGCTGCTGATCGCGACATCCGTATCCATCGGATAGTCACGAGGATCCACACCGAGATGATTGACCGCATAGGGATCAAGGCCAGTGAGAAGCGCTTCGCCTTCGGCGTCCGATCGCGCAACCACCCGGTTCTCGCGATAGACCCGCACGCCGGGGGCACCTGCCTCGACCAGCGCCATCGCACCATCAGGTGCACGCATGGCGTAAAGGCGGTCGCCCAGAAACGCCAATCCACCGGATGCACCCAGCCGCATCGCCGCATGGCCATTCGCGATGGCAGCGGAAGCATCCAATTCGCCGTGATCGGCAATCCAGTTCGCATCCGCTTCCGCATGTTGCGCCGGGCCGCTTCCTGCCAGAAGCCGATATCCGAAGCCGCCATCCGGATCGACGGGCGTGCCATAGGTCGCTTGGAAACTGCCTTTGCCGGTTCCCGCCGATGCCGACGCGGACGCGATAGCGCCATCGAGCGCCATGCTTATGAACAGTTCACTGGCCCATGAGCCATCGGCGAAATTGCGAAACCCTGTAAGGCCGAGAAGGATGCCGTCGTCGAAGGTTCGCGAATACGACGCCGTCACGAGATCGCTTCGCGTTGCGTCCGGTGCCTGCTGCCCGATCCAGCTCAGCGAAAATGCGCCGCCGCGGCCTAGGCCCATGCTCGCGCCTGTCTCATAGTGAAAATGCGGAAATGCATCGCCAGAAAGAGAAGCGAGATCGGAGAACCTCCCCGCTGTTGCAGCGACATTGCCGAAAAAAGAAAGAAACCCGGTGCGCGCCGTGAAGTTGGCCGACACCATCGCGCCCTTCTGTCCATTGTGACGGCTCGCGGCGGCGTCGACGGCCAAGAGTCCGAAATTGCCAATCGTGGTCGCCGCACCGGCACTGAGCGACATCAAGCTCTCGGCGAACTCGCCGTTTAGTTCTGCGGTGACATCCTCAAAGCCACGCCGCCACAAGGCGCTGCCGAACGGCGTGGCATAGTCGGCGCTCGACAGCCCGTAATCGCGACGCAGAAATCCGGCATCGAGCGAATAGCTAGACAACCCGCTCTCAAGCAGCGCGGGATCCGTATAAAGCGAAATCGTCTGGCTGGTCTGACGGCCCAGGACGTCGCGCACGACCACAGTCGCGCTGCCGCCGCCGGTCATCACAGGAAGATCGTTCAACGCAAACGGACCTTCATTGATGGCGCCGGAAAACACATGGCTTGCGCCGACGAACACATCGACGGTGGACGGCACGGCCGCAAGCCCGAAGAATTGCGGCAGCGGAAACGTCACGCGGCCCGGCTGTTGCGAAAAATCCGTCGCGATTTGTATGCCGCCATAACGAACGCTGCGTTCCCATTGCGGCACGCCGGTGATTGCATCGCCGATCACGATCCGCCGCGGCGCGGAAGGCGTATCGAATTCCAGCGCCGTGTCGAGTCGTGCGCTGCGTGTCAAAAGCCCGGTGGTCGCGAAACCTGTCGCCGTAAACCGCGCGTTGCCGGCAAACAGCGTAAGCGCCAATGCGCCGCCAATGGACGCGGTGGCCGCGCGTGCAACGTTGTTCATGGCCGCCGAAACGTTGTAGCCGAGCGTCGCACCACGGCTCGCGGGCGTCACATCTTCCACAATCGAAGGCCGGAGATTGAGTACGGTGCGCGAAAGCCGCGCGACCGGTGCCGTCAGCAACAGGCGCTGATCTGCGGCATCTTCCTCCGCGCGAATGTCCGATTGCGCGTCGAGCAATTGCTTACCGCTACGCGCTACGACGAGCCCCGCATCGGCAAGATCGGCATTGCGCAGTTCAAGCTTTCCATTCCGATCCAGAACTTGCGCGACGACATGGGTGTTGTGGCCGTTGATCCAAATCTCAAGAAGCAAAGGCTGGGCGCGCACAGCATGTCCGGCGAGCAGAGAGAGCAGAACGATCCACGCCCCCCGGCGCATGATCACCGCTGCACGGGAATATCGGCATCGAGCGAAACACCGCTGCGCGCATCCCGGGCCGAAAGCTGCACCGAGGCAGAGCCATCGTCCGGCAAGCGCCATTCGTGGCGCGCGCCGGGCAGAACGTAGATCAGCCCCCTCGCAGCGGGCGAATGGATATCCTTCGAAACAGAAAAATCGTCGAGTTTCACGGCGCTGGTGCCGGTGTTCTGCAATCTCAGCAGCAAGCCGCCATTTCCCGCTTCGGCGGACCAAACGGTTTGCGGCTTTTGCGGTTCGGCGGTGACGAACACGGGAATGTTGAACTGCAACAGCACATTCACGACCGAAGCCCTGTGCGCAGGGTTCGGCAATTCGCTCATCACCAAGCGATAATCCGCCTCGGGCTCCCTCGGCGCGGCGAACACCCGCACGATTTGCCGTTCTCCCGGCGCGATCCGAAGAAAAGGCGGGCTTGCGATCAATGCGCTGCTCTCGGAAAGAACATCCGCATTGCCGTTCTGTTTCCAATCCATCGGCTGGATCTGCATCGCCACCGGCGCGGCGCTGTTGTTCTTGACATAGAGAAGGCCTGCCTCGCCCGGCATCAAATTCAATGTCGTCGGCGCGATTTCCAGTGTTCCTGCGGCCCATGTCATGGACGATGAGAACGCCAAAGAGAGCAGCGCAATAAGAAGCGCCGCCCCGCGCATCAGTACGTCACCTGGACGGTGATCTGATCGGTGTATTGCGTTGCCGGCACATATTGTCCGGCGGGAATGCGGCCATAGATGGTGGTGGGCTGTGCGGTGCCGTCTCCTGTGCCGCTCATTGTGGTGGTGGCGCCGGTGCCGTCGCCCCACACGGTGGTGCACGACGCATCCGTAAAGAGTCCGTAGTTGAGAAGGCTTGAACCGCCAGCGCTCATCGCCCGCGCGGCGGGATCATGCGCCACCGAACCGCCATCGAGCGCGATCGTATAGTGGGTGCCGTTTGTGCAGGTGACATCGACCGTTGTGTTGGCTGTCGTGTCCGAGCCGGCGCCCGACGTGTAATTTCCAAAATCCAGATTCGAGGCGGTGACGTCGCAGGAGGCGAGCACCGTCGCCGTCACGGTGAAGGTGGTCGATACAGACGCCGCATGCGCGGGCGTTGCCAGGCAACACAGGGCCAGCGCCGAGGTTCTCAGCCAGCGGAAATGCGAATCGATTCGAAGTTTCCACATGTCCAATAACAACTATAAGTTGTTATCGTTATCAACCGCTACCGTTAAAAAATGCGTTAAAGGCTCAAAAGAGCAGGAATTCCAAGATCGTTTGATTTGACGGCTGCGCCGCCCATACCCCACATTCGAATCCATAGCCGCCAATTCTCGAGGGGTATGGGCCAGGCATGAGTGATGGCGTAGCGGCGAAAGCCGAGCTCGAGAGCACGCGGACGAAACTTTTCTACGGTCTGGGTTCTGTCGCCTTCGGGGTGAAGGACAATGGTTTTCAGACCATCCTTCTGCCCTTCTACAATCTGGTCCTGCACATACCGGCGCAGCTTGTCGGACTCGCGATCGCCATCGCCTTCGTGTTCGACGCCTTTCTCGACCCGATCGTGGGACAGGTCTCGGACAATCTGCACACCCGCTGGGGTCGCCGGCATCCCTTGATGTATGCCGCCGCGCTGCCGGTGGCGGTGTCCTATCTGCTGTTGTGGAACCCGCCGCATTGGTCGATGGGCGAGATGTTCGTCTATCTTATCGTGGTTGCGGTCGTCGTGCGGACGTTCATCACCTTCTTCGAGATTCCCAATTCCGCGCTCGTCGCCGAACTCACCTCGGACTACGACCAGCGCACATCGTTCCTCAGCTTCCGTATCTTCTTCGGCTGGTATGGCGGCCTCGGCATGCTGGTGCTGGCGCTGTTCGTGTTCCTGGTGCCGACCAAGACACAGCCTATCGGACAGCTCAACGAAGCGGGTTACGGGCATTACGGCATGTGGTCCGCCATCGTGATGTTCAGCGCGATCATCATCTCATCGCTGGGCACACATAAATTCATTCCCTATCTGCGCAAGCCCGAAGAACGCAAAATGACCTTGCTGGAATACGGCAGGGAAATGCTGGCGACGTTGAACAACCGCGCCTTCCTGATCCTGATGCTCTCTATCATGATCCTGAGCCTGGCCACGGGCCTCGTCTTCGCGCTGAATTATTACATCTCGTCTTTCTTCTGGCTGCTTAGCACAAAAGAGATTGGTCTATTGATGCTGGCCGGATTTGTCACCGTATTCATCGCCTTCCTGATCGGCCCCATCGCGTCGCGCATCTTCGGCAAGGTGAAAGGCGCGATTATCCTGTTCTGCATCGGATACGTCATCAGCATCACGCCGCTGGTACTGGGTCTGTTGGGCATTGGCTTCCACCCCGGCATGCCAAACCTGGTGTGGATCCTGCTGGTGTTCGGAGCCATCTCCGGCGCGATGACCATCGGCGCGTCCATTCCCGTCACCGCGATGATCGCGGACGTGGTGGAAGACAGCGAGATCAAAACCGGCCGCCGCAACGAGGGCCTGTTCTTCGCCGGCAACAGTTTCCTGGCGAAAGCGGTGACAGGGCTTGGCCTCTTCGCTTCCGGCGTTCTGCTCTGGGCTGCGGGATTTCCGACCGATGCCATCCCCGGCAAAGTCGATCCGGCCATCGTCCATCATTTCGCGCTCGTCTATCTGGTGACGATCACGGTGGTCTACGGGTTGGGCATCATCGTGCTTTCGATGTTCCCCATTACGCGCGAAACGCATGAAGCCAATTTGAAGACGCTGGCCGCTGAAATGGCGCAGGCCCAGGAACCGGTGGATATGGGCGTGATCCGCTAGCCGGGTTTCACCCACCCGCCGGGTTCTGTAGATTGACGGCATGGATGCCGAGAATACGCCGCCCATTTCCTCAACCGACCGCTATGCGCGGAAGAAGGAAGCCATCATCGCCGCTGCGACCGGTATCCTGAACCGGCGCGGCGTGAAGGGCATGACGCTGGCGGACGTCGCAGCCAGCGTCGATCTCATCACCACCTCCGTCACCTATTACTTCAAGAAGAAGGAAGACCTCGCGGTCGCCTGTTTCCTGTCCAGCATCGAGCGCTTCGACATGCTGATCACCGCCGCGCTGGGCGCCCGCGATCCGCGCGAGCGGCTGCATGGCTTTTTGCGGCTCTATCTGGATCTCAATCGCCGCGTGCGGTTGGCGGAGGAAGCACCACTCGCGGCCTTCGCGGATATCCGCGCCCTGAAAGAACCGCATCAGGGACAAGTCGCCGACGCCTACAATCAGCTTTTCCGCAAAGTGCGCACGCTGTTCGAAAGCGATTTCGATAGGCCGGCCGCCAATGCGCGCACGCATATCCTGCTTGAACAACTCTGGTGGTCGTCCAACTGGCTGTCGCGTTACGACATCGAGGATTACGACCGCATCGGCGAACGCTTCTTCGACATTCTCGCCAACGGCCTCGGCGCCGGTGCCGTGACATGGAATCCGGCGCTGGTGCGGCTCATCCAGCTTCCGCCCATCAGCCATCGCGAACGGGCACGCGACACCTTCCTGAAAGCGGCGACGCGGCTCATCAACCAGAACGGCTATCGCGGCGCCTCCGTGGAAAAGATCTCCGCGCAGCTCAATGTTACCAAGGGCTCGTTCTATCATCACAACGAAGCCAAGGACGATCTGGTGGTCGCCTGTTTCGACCGCAGCTTCGACATCATGAAGCGGCTCCAATCCGCTGCGATGCGCGAAAGCGGCACGCAATGGCAGCAGCTTTGCGCGGCAGCGGCAGCGTTGGTGGAGTTTCAGGTTTCCGATAGCGGACCGTTGTTGCGCACATCGTCGATCAGCGCGCTGCCGGAGAATATCCGTCAGGACATGCTCAATCAGTGGAACCGCGTATCGGATCGTTTCTCCGCCATGATCTCCGATGGCATCGCAGAAGGTTCGATCCGTCCAATCGATGCGGTGATTGCGGCGCAATTGTTGAATGCGACACTGAACGCTTCGGCATCCATTCGCCTGGATCGCGACGCGAACCGCGACCAGGCGGCAGCGCTTTACGCCAAGCCGATCCTGATGGGACTTTTCGCGAAGTAACTGCGCTACTAGCGCTGCCGCGAAACTTCATAGAGATGACGCACAGCGCCAATCTCGGCGACGTTTTTCATAAGTTCCGAATTGGCCCAAGCCAGCGCGATCCGAAACGGCCGCGGCTCCGTCCAAGGATGCGCGAAAGGCTTTTCCAGATCGGTATCCGCCAGCCCGGCCAACATAGCGGACCAATCCTGCGACAGCGCTTCCAGTTTTTCGCGCACGCCGTCTGCGCTTCCCGGCCAGAAAATCTCTTCGCGCGGAATTGAAGATTCACCACGCACTGCCCGCAACGCGCCGGACCACCACCAGATCAGATGCCAGGTGAGCCAACCAATCGTCGTCGCCGGTACGGGGTCGGGTTCGGCGTCCGCCCAGTCGGGACGCCACTTGCCATCTGCGCCCTGGCGCACCGTCCAGCATTGCGGCGCCGGCTCCCAAAGGCAGGCCGCATCCGTCAATGCGGGCAGATGGTAGCCCGCCAGCCGCCAGGCCAGACCGAACTGCCATTGCAATGTCTCCAACTGACTCGACGCCATGCCCTGCTCCCTGCCGGATGAGCCTATTCCATTTGCGCATGAAAAAGCCCGCCGGGAATGCCGGCGGGCTTTTCCATAACTCGATCGGCCTGCTTAGGCGGCGCTGCCCTTGGACGGGCGGCGCGGCTGCGGACGGCCTTCCGAGACGCCGGCCAGCTTTTCGGCGCTTTTCTTGCGCGCCTCGGCGTGACGGCGCCGCTTCTGCTTTCTCTTCGCGTTCATTCCACTCGCGCCCATGGCGATCTCCTGTTGGTTGGGCGAGCCAATACTACGATTGCGGCTCGGCGAAAATCTTTTTTAGCTCGGTCTTGAGGATCTTGCCGTTGGCGTTCCGCGGCAGGGTTTCCGGCCAGAAAACCACCTTTACCGGAACCTTGAAGGCCGCCAGCTTGCCGGAGACGAACTGGCGCAGTTCGTCCTCGCTGGTGTGCATGCCCTGTTTCAGGTGAACCACCGCGCCCGGCTCCTCGCCCAAGGTCTTGTGCGGCACCGGCACGATGGCGGCATCCATCACGGCGGGATGCTCGTAGAGGACGTTCTCCACCTCGACGCAATAGATGTTCTCGCCGCCGCGGATCAGCATGTCCTTGGCGCGGTCGATGATGTAGCAGAAGCCTTCCTCGTCTATGCGTGCCAGATCGCCGGTACGCACCCAGCCATCGACAAAGGTGGCGGCCGTGGCTTCCGGCTTGTTCCAATAGCCCTTCACGATGTTAGGACCGCGGCCCCACAACTCGCCCACCTCGCCACGCGGCAATTCGTGTTTGCCTTCGATGTCCATGATCTTGATATCGCAAACCGCGACGGCGGGGCCGCAGCTTGTCGGGCGGTTCTGATAATCTTCGGCGCTGTTGGAGGTGTGCGTGGCAGAGGTTTCCGTCATGCCCCAGCCGTTACCGGCGGCGGATTTCGGGAAGGTCTGGATGATCTTCTTCACCAGTTCCGGCGCCGACGGCGCGCCGCCATAAGCCACACTTTCCAGCGACGACAGATCGTATTTGTGGCGGTTGGGATGTTCGATGAGCTGCCATGCGATCGTCGGCACGCCGCCGGCGCTGTTGATCTTCTCGCGCTCGATGAGTTGCATCGCCAGCTCCGGCTCCCATTTGCGCATTAGCACGATCTTCGCGCCGCCCGCGATGGTGGGATTCATCACGGCAAAACATCCCGTCGCATGGAAGAACGGCACGGAGAGCAAGGTCGTGCGCTGCGGATCGTCCGGGTTCGCGACCGGCGGCGTCTCACCGCGGCGCAGGAAATTGCGCGCGGCGACGGAGGCTGCCGCCATGATGTTCGACAACATGTTGCGATGCGTGCCGAGCGCGCCCTTCGGTTTGCCCGTGGTGCCAGAGGTATAGAGGATGGTGGCGTCGTCATCCGGACCAACTTGCACATCGGGCAGCGGCGCGTCGGGCAGCTTCATCCAGTCGTTCACCTTGCCGATCACATCTTCCAGGTGATGCACGATGGGGCTGGGCAGTTCATCCGGATAGCGGCTGACATAGACGCGCTTCAGATCCGGACAATTGATCAGATGCTCGCTGATGCGCTCGAGCCGTTCGGCATCGACGAAAGCGACCTTGGTGCCGCTGTCGACAAGGCCGTATTCCAGTTCCGGTCCCGTCCACCAAGCGTTCAGCGGCGTCACGATCGCGCCGATGATTTCCGCGCCATAGAAGATCGCGGGCCATTCGGGAATGTTGCGCATGATGATGGCGATGCGGTCGCCCTTCTTCACGCCCTGCTTCAGCAATTCGTTCGCGATGGCGACGGCGGCGCGGTACCAGCTTTCGAAGGTCGCGCGGTCGTCTTCATAGACGAGGAATTCCTTGTGGCCGTGCGCGGCGCGCGCCGCGACGAGCAATTCGCGCAAAGTCGGCGGCAGGTTCTTCCACACGCGGGTCTTGATGCCGCGAATGACGACCTCGTCCATCTCCAACGGCGTGCCGGGCGCAGTGAGCGCGGCATGTGCCTCTTGGATGGACATGGCCGGCCAGCCGGGTGGCGGCGTGAAATTGGGGTTCGTCGTCGACGTCGTGGACATGGGCGTTTCCAGTTTTTCTTGTGGCGATAGCGGTTGAAGGAACCCTAGCAGATAGGGCCGCTATGCTTGCAAGAGACGGAACGCCGCTTGGCGCTAGTGCGGGAGCTTCCGCGCTTCGCTGAACGACAGAAGCTTGTTCTGGGCGTCGTCCCACAAGGCCAGCCGGGCGCATTTGAGGCTTTGCCACAAGGTCACGCGAGAGGCCGACGCCAGCGGTGCCTGATCGCGCAGCACCTGCGGCAGCCGATAGAACGGGATGCGCGCGTACAAATGATGGACGTGGTGGATGCCGATATGGGCCGTCAGCCAGGCCAGCGGGCTGGGCAGCGCATAATAGGACGAACCGCGCAGTGCCGCGTCATGCACGTTCCAGGCTTCGCCTTCGGCCCAGAAGGTGCCTTCAAACTGGTGCTGGATGAAGAACAGCCACACGCCGATGACGCCCGCGATCACGGTGATCGGAATCTGGATCAGCAGAAACGTCTTCCAGCCGATCAGCCACATCAGCGCCACGACCACAGCCGCGATGGCGGCATTGGTGGTCATCGGGCTGATCCAGGCGCGCCAGTTGAGGATCGTCATGCCCAGCGGCAGGCGATGGCGCAGGATGAACATGTAAATCGGCCCGATGCCGAAGAGCACGATGGGATTGCGATAGAGCCGGTAACGCATGCGGCCCCAGAACGGCAGCGCGCGGTATTCGCGAACAGTGAGCGTGTCGAGATCGCCGACGCCGCGCTTGTCGAGATTGCCGGAGGTGCCGTGATGGATCGCGTGCGCGCGCTTCCACATATCGTAAGGCGTCAGCGTCAGGACGCCGATGACGCGGCCGGTCCAGTCATTGAGCGCACGATGCTTGAAGAACGCGCCATGTCCGCAATCGTGTTGAATCAAAAAGAGGCGGACGAGGAACGCAGCCGCGGGCACCGCAAGGATGAACGACAGCCAGCCATAGCCGAACACCCACGCCGCCCAGATCACGAGCCACAACGCCACGAAGGGCACGGCAGTGACAACCAGCTCGAATGTGCTGCGCGCAAAGCTGGGATCGCGATAATTGCTGAGGATGCGGATCCAGTCCGCGGCGGCGGCTGGCGCGCCGGATTCAGTTTTGGACAAAGCGTACGCCCTTCAACACACAAAAAGCCCGCGCCTCCATACAGCAATTCGCACCGGAAATAAAAGGAATGCGCGCGGATGTGATGAAAGTTACCGCCATTCTTCGCCGTTCCCCGAAACATCCGGGCTTTTCAAACCGCAGGCTTGGGCTAGGCTTGGCCGCAGAACAATCTGGGAGAGGAAGATGGCCAGGGAACGCGCGGGATTTTCGACGGAACGGCTGGGCAAGGTCGATGCCGTTCTGACCAAGAAATATGTCGAGGGCGGCTTTTTTCCGGGAATCCTCACGCAGGTGTGGCGCAAAGGGGAACTCGTCCATAGCGGGATGAGTGGTTCCATGGATCTGGCGCGCGACAAGAAGATGCGCGAGGACGCCATCTTCCGCATCTATTCCATGACCAAGCCGATCACGGCGGTGGCGCTGATGATGCTGGCGGAAGAAGGCAAGCTCGCGCTGGAGGACGACGTTCACGTCCACATCCCGCAATTCAAGAACCTGCGCGTGTATCAAAGCGGCATGCCGAGCCTCGTGGAGAACACGTCCGGCCAATACATCACCGTGCCGCCCAAGCGGCGCATGAAGGTTGTAGATCTTGTCACCCACACCTCCGGTCTCTCTTACGGCTTCATGACGCGCACCGAAGTGGACGCGAGCTATCGCCGCAACAAGATCGGCGATTTCCAGACGCCGGGCGGACTCGAAGCGTTCATCAACCAGCTTGCGGAAACGCCGCTGGATTTCTCGCCGGGCGATTATTGGAACTACTCGGTGTCCATCGATGTGATGGGTTATCTGGTGCAGAAGCTTTCCGGCATGACGTTCGGCGAGTTCCTGCGCACGCGGCTGTTCGAACCCCTGGGCATGAAAGACACGTCGTTCTCCGTGCCCGCCGACAAAATGGACCGCTTCTGCTCCTGCTACATGCCCAAGAAGGGCGGCGGGCTGCAGCTTCAGGACGATGCCGGCAAATCCACCTATGCCGAACCGCCGAAGCTGGAATCCGGCGGTGGCGGCCTCGTCTCCATCGCGCATGACTACATGCGCTTCTGCCGCATGATGCTGGGCGGCGGCACCTTGGACGGCGTGCAGATACTGTCGCCCAAGACGGTTGAGATGTTCAGCATGAACCTTCTGCCCGACAACAAGCTGCTGTCGGACATGTCGGTGGCGCCGGGCTTCAGCGAAGCCGGTTACAACGGCATCGGCTTCTCCATCGGCTGCGGCGTGACAGTCGATCCCGCGAAGACACTCATTCCCGGAACGTCGGGCGAGTTCTTCTGGGGCGGCGCGGCGAGCACCGCGTTCTGGATTGATCCGAAGGAAGATCTCGCTGTCGTGTTCATGACGCAGGTGATGGGCACCGATGCGCGCCTCACCCTGCGCCGCGACCTGCGCACGCTGGTCTATTCGGCGATGACGGAAAGCTTCGCGTAAACAGCGCGGAAACGCTGCGGAAGCCTGAAACGCCAGCGCAATTTGCGTTTGCGCGCGCGCATGGCTGCGCTAGAAAAATCGCAGTGATAACGAACGGAGACCATCATGCCTGAAGCCCTGATCATCGACGCCTGCCGCACGCCGCGTGGCATCGGCAAAGTCGGCAAAGGCGCGCTCGCCGATATTCATCCGCAGCAACTCGCCGCCTCGGTGCTGAGCGCGGTGGCCAAGCGCAACAATCTCAACACCGCCGAAGTGGACGACATCATCTGGGGCACGTCTTCCCAGCGCGGCAAGCAAGGCGCGGATCTCGGCCGCATGGCGGCACTCGATGCCGGTTACGATGTGAAGGCGAGCGGCATGACCTTGGACCGCTTCTGCGGCTCGGGCATCACCTCGGTGAACATCGCCGCGGCGAACATCATGTCCGGCATGGAAGATCTCGTGATTGCCGGCGGCACGGAGATGATGAGCTACACCTCGTCTTCCGCCGATCCGAAATCGCCGCCCTTCATGGATGCGGGAAACCTGCGCCTGCGCGCGCGTCATCCACAAAGCCATCAGGGCGTGTGCGCCGACGCCATCGCGACGATGGAAGGCATCTCGCGCCAGGCCGTCGATGAACTCGCGCTGGTGAGCCAGCAGCGTGCCGACGCCGCGATCAAGGGCGGCCATTTCAGCAAGAGCCTTGTGCCCGTTTACAAGGAAGACGGGACGCTGGCGCTGGACAAGGAAGAGTTCCCGCGTCCGCAGACGACGATGGAAGGCCTCTCCGCGTTGAAGGCCTCCTTCGCCGCGATGGCGGACTTTCCGCTCGACGACAAAGGCACGACCTATGGCGGGTTGATCCGCCAGGTCTATCCGGACCTGAAATTCAATCACGTGCATCACGCGGGCAATTCGTCCGGCGTGGTGGACGGCGCGGCGGCGGTGCTGCTGGCCTCACCCGATTACGCGAAGAAGCACGGCATGAAGCCGCGCGCGCGCGTCGTCGCCATGGCGAATATGGGTGACAGCCCGACCCTGATGCTGAACGCGCCGGTTCCGGCCGCGCGCAAGGTTCTGGAAAAGGCAGGCCTCACCATCGACGATATCGATCTGTTCGAAATCAACGAAGCGTTCTCTGTCGTCGCGGAAAAATTCATCCGCGACCTGAAGCTGAACCGCGACAAGGTCAATGTGAATGGCGGCGCGATGGCGCTGGGCCATCCCATCGGCGCGACCGGTTCGATCCTGATCGGCACGATCCTCGACGAACTGGAACGCCGCGACCTGAAGCGCGGTCTGGTGACGATGTGCGCCGCTGGCGGCATGGCGCCTGCGATCATCATCGAGCGCATGAACTAAGAGCCACCCTCCCCTTGAGGGAGGGTCGATAAAATTCGCAGCGCAGCGAAGAATTTTTCGGGGAGGGGTCAAGCTTCAGAGCGGAGCAATGCCCCCTCCCCGAATTGCTTTCGCAATTCGATTTCGTCCGCTGTCGCGGCCTCAACCCTCAAGGGGAGGGTTGTTTTGTGATCCGTTCTTCGCGCAGTTGCGAACGGCGCACCTTGCCGGCGTCATCGCGCAAAGGCGTGGTGACGAATTCGATCGAGCGCGGGCGCTTGTAACGCACCAGCCGGTCCGCCAGATGCGCTTCCAGATCGGCCTGCGTCAGCCCTTCGCGCGGTTGCACGATGGCATGCACGCGCGCGCCCAGATCATCGTCCGGGATACCGATCACGCAGGACGATTGCACAAGCGGATGCTCGTCAATCGCCGCCTCCACTTCCGCCGGATAGACGTTCGCGCCGCCGACCAAAATCATGTCGGTGCGGCGGTCGGCGAGATAGAGATAACCATCTTTGTCGAGCCACCCGATGTCGCCGATGGATTCCCATCCATCATCCAAGGCGCGCGTATCCGCGCCGACATACCGATAGGTCGAGGGCGCATCAGGCTTCAGACGCATGAAGATTTCGCCGGTCTCGCCGCGCGGCAGCATTTTGCCTTCGGGCGAGAACGCTTCGATCTCCCCGCCGATGGCGATGGTGCCGACCGAACCGCGATGCGCGAGCCATTCTTCGCCGTTGAGGATCGTCGCCGCGACGCCTTCGGTGCCGCCGTAAAGCTCCCACACAACATCGGGACCGAGCCAATTGATCCATTCTTCCTTCAGCCACGGCGGGCACGGCGCCGCCAGATGCCAGAGCGTCTTGAGCGACGACACATCGTATTTCTTGCGCACATCTTCCGGCAGCTTCCAGATGCGGCTCATCATCGTGGGGACGAGATAAATCCACGTCGCCTTGTGCTTCTCGATCAGGCGCAATGTCTCTTCGGCGTCGAACTTCGGCATGATGACAAGTTGCGCGCCGACCATCAGCGCGGGAAACGCCGTGACGAAGGGACCGTTGTGATACAGCGGCCCCGGCATCAGCACGACGTCATCGGGCTGGATGCGCCACAACAGCGTACCGCCTTCCTGCGTGACGCCCGGCGTTCCGGACACGATCAGTTTGGGGCGGCCGGTCGAGCCACCAGACGTCGGCGCTTTCCACGCCGGCGCGATCGCATCGGGCAAATCGCTGTCGTCCTTCGCCGCGTCATGCAGCGCTGCGATGGAGATGACCGGGCGGCCGATATCCAGCGGCGTGTCGTTCACGACGATGGGCGAGTTGGCGAGATCAGCGATGGCTTTCATTTCCGCCAGCGGCAATCGCCACGACACCGGCTGCGGAATCGCGCCGATCTTCCATGCCGCGTAACAGGCTTCGATGAAGCCGATGGAGTTGGGCAAGGCGACAGTCAGGAAGTCGCCGTGCTTGACGCCATGCGCCAGAAGCCCGCGCGCGATGCGATTGCTGCGGCGATGCAGTTCGCTCCATGTGCGCGTGTCATCCACGCATTTGATCGCCCATTGGTCCGGTTTCCGCGTCGCGATGGCTTTGAGCGTGGCGCCGATGGAAGGCGGATTGGGATTGGGCGTTGCGGCTGCGGCCGCAGCCAGCGTTTCGAGAATGGAGTTCAAGGCCATGCAAGGCTCCGGATAGCGGTTGGCCCATTCTGCGGCGGATTTGCCGAGGTGCAAATCATTCGGGCGCAAAAGAGCGATACCCCATGCGGGTTCGTGCGACACCGCAAAGTCTTGATCGTTTGGCGGACTCCCGGGCATCTGCGGGCCAGAGGGTTCATGAATCGCAACCGAAGCCGCGCCATAGTCTGGATCGCGCTTGCCGCGATGATGCTGCGCGCCCTGTTGCCCGATGGCTGGATGCCCTCCAGCGGCGGCAACGCCGCGGCGATGCTCACCATTTGCACCATGAACGGCCCCATGCGCGTGGCGCTGGGCGATGACGGCCAACCGCTGAAGAAACAGCCTGCCCAGCACAGCGGCGGCAGCCATGAGATGTGCCCCTTCGCGATGGCGCAGCATTTCGCGGCACCTGTTGCGCTGGCTGCGGTGCCGGTGCCCGGCATCGCGCAGCCATTCCTCTACGGAAAGATCGCCTCCGGAACATCCAGCGGGCGCGACCTCTATACGCCGCAATCGCTACGGGGCCCGCCGACTCTCACCTGAACCAGTGCTTTCGTCCGCGCACAGCCGAAAAGCTGCGCGCGCGTTTTCACGTTCATTGAGTCTTGCGATGCAAATTCCTCCTTCCGCCTTCACAGGCGCACTCTTCCTTATGCTCGGCACTGGCATGGCCTATGCCGGTGACGCGCCAAATGCTTCCGAGAAAGTCGAAACCGTCGTCGTCACCGGCGCGCGCAGCGGCATCGGCATGCCCAACAGTATCGAGAGCGTCGCCGCGCCGAAGGCGCGTGAGCAGGTCAACACCGTCAACACCGAAGACATGCTGAAATACGCGCCGTCGCTCGTGGTGCGCAAACGCCATTACGGCGACACACAGGATCCGGTGGCGACGCGCACTTCCGGCGTCGGTGCATCGGCGCGCACGCTGATCTATGTCGATGGCATCCTGATTTCCTCGCCCATCGGCAACAACAACACGACGGCCTCGCCGCATTTCGGCATCGTCGCACCGGAGGACGTTTCCGACATCGACGTTCTGTATGGGCCATTCGCCGCCGAATATGCGGGCAACTCCATCGGCGCGGTGCTGAACATAACCACCCGCATGCCCGATCAGTTCGAACTTTACGGCGACGCGCTGGGCGCGGTTCAGGATTTTCACCAATATGGAACGCGTCACGCTTACGGCACCGGACAACTTTCCGCCGGTATGGGCGATCGCGACGGCGCGTTTTCGTGGCGGCTGTCGGCCAATCATCTCGACACGACCGGTCAGCCGCTGGCTTATGTGACGCTGTCACAACCTTCGATGCCGAGGATTGCGGGAACGCCAGTGCAAGGCGCATTCGATGGCCAAAGCCGCACCGGCTCGCCCATTGCCATCGTCGGCGCGGGCGGCATCGAACATCAGGTGCAGGATACCGACACGCTCAAGCTGGCTTACGACTTTCCCAATCGCTGGCAGCTTTCCTACACCGCCAGCCTGTTTCATCAGCGCGACGATGCGACGGCGCAAACCTATCTGCACGATGCGACGGGCGCACCCGTCTATTCGGGCAGCGTGAACATCGACGGTTATCCTTACACCATCGGTGCAAGCAGCTTCTCGAACAATGTCTATGACTGGACGCAGACGCATCTGGCGCAAGCCGTCTCGCTGAAATCCACCGAGGGAAATCTCGCATGGGAGATCGTCGGCAGCGATTATCTCTATCTCGACGACAATCAGCGCGTGCCGGGAACGGTGTTGCCTGCGGCAAAGACCGGCGGGGCGGGCACGATCAACCGACTAAACGGCACCGGCTGGTACACGTTCGACGCCAAGGGAATCTGGCAAGGCTGGAACAACAACGAACTTTCGTTCGGCCTTCATCGCGACGCGGAGACATTCAAGCAATCCAAATACAACACGGCGGACTGGATTGACGGCACACCAGGAGCGCTTGCAACACGCGCGAGCGGGCAAACGGCGACCAACGCGATCTGGCTGCAGGACATCTGGTCTTTCGCACCCGGCTTCAAAGCAACGCTGGGCGGGCGCTATGAAGATTGGCGCGCCATGGACGGCAGCAATTTCTCCGTTGCGCCGCCGCTGAACGTGAAGCAGCCGCATCTGTCAGGCGATTTCTTCTCGCCGAAAGCCTCGCTTGCATGGCATCCCAACGCACCGTGGACGTTCAGCGCGTCCTGGGGCTCCGCCTATCGCATGCCGACGGTGACGGAGCTTTATCAGGCCATCACAACCGGCACGCAGCTCACCGTGCCCAATCCGGATCTGAAACCGGAGCACGCCAATTCCTATGAGCTGGCGGCGGAGCGCAAAGACGACGACGGGCGCGTGCGGCTGTCGCTGTTCCAGGAAGACATCACCAATGCCCTGCTGTCGCAATCGGCGCCGCTGTTGCCCGGTTCGACGACGCTGTTCAGCTTCGTGCAGAACGTGGACCGCACGCGCGTGCGCGGCATCGAACTGGTGGCTGATCGAAACGACGTGGTCTTCGACGGGCTGGAACTCTCCGCAAGCGTCACCTATGCGGACGGCCGCACGCTAAAAGATGCGGCATTCGCGAATGCCGTGGACAAGTCGCTTCCGCAACTTCCCAAATGGCGCGGCAATCTGGTGGCGACTTATCACGCCGACGATCGCCTCGCCTTTACGCTGGCGGCACGCGCCAGCACGCGGGCCTATGGCACCATCGACAATTCCGATCCTGTCTCGCAAACCTTTCAGGGCTTCGCGGCTTATTTCGTGATGGATGCGCGCATGCAGTACCAGGTCGATGACCATTGGACGGCATCCTTCGGCATCGACAATCTGAACAACGACAAATACTTCCTTTATCATCCCTTCCCGCAACGCACCTTCGTAATGGAGATCCACTATGCGCGCTGAACTGGTTCTGGCTTTCCTGCTGGCAGCGGCCGCGCCGGCCTCCGCGCATGTCACCGTCGCGCAATCCAGCGCGGCGGCGGGAAGCCATAGCGTTGTGACGTTCCGTATCGGCCATGGCTGCGCGGATTCACCGACAACCGGTTTGCGGATCGAAATCCCCCAAAGCGTGGCGACCGCCAATCCGCAGCCGAAGGCTGGTTGGACCCTAACCATCGACCACGCGGGCAAGCAGGTGAGCGCGATCACCTGGAGCGGCGGATCGCTGCCCGCCGACGAGTTCGACGAATTCTCCGTGATGATGAAACTACCGGCGCAAGCGGGCGCGATCAGTTTTCCCGCGACGCAGACCTGCGTGAAAGGTGTCGAGCATTGGTCCGAACCGAAAGGTTCGCAGCATCCGGTGCCGACGCTCATGCTCGCGCCTGCCGACATGCCGGACTCCATGCCGGGCATGGATATGGGCCATCACTGATCGGATTCGGAAGCAGGTCCCCGCTTTCGCGGGGACAACGCTGCGACTAAGAAAAAGGCCACCGAAGCGGTGGCCTTTTTCAAGTCTCACGTTGGTTGCGGGGCTAGGATTTGAACCTAGGACCTTCAGGTTATGAGCCTGACGAGCTACCGGACTGCTCCACCCCGCGTCATGTTTTCCGCGGGACGCCCCGCGAAAGGTGGGCGGGTATAGGCTATCGGCTCCCCACCTGTCCACCCCCGTAATTCTCCAATGTCTTCAGGGTACTAAGGGCCAATGCGGGAAAGCGCGAACGTCGGCTACACTGCCTGCGGACAGTGGGCGGGGGCAGCATGTTCATCGGGCATTACGGGCCGGCATTCGGCGCCAAGGCGGCGGTGCGCCGCGTTCCGTTGTGGGTCTATTTCATCGCCGTGCAATGGCTCGACGTGATCTGGTCGAGCCTTGTACTTCTGGGCATCGAGAAAGTGCGGATCGTTCCCGGCTTCACGCAAGGCAGCGCGCTCGATCTCTACTACATGCCGTACACGCACGGGCTGATCGGCGCGTTGATCCTGTCGGTCATTTTCGGTGGCATTGTCGCGCTGTTCGTTCGCGCGCAAAAAAGCGCGGTGTTCTTCATTGTCGCGGCAGCGGTGTTCTCGCACTGGATTCTCGATCTCGTCGTGCACATGCCGGATCTGTGGATCTGGGGCGATCTGAAACTCGGCTTCGGCTTGTGGCGCTGGCTGTGGATCAGCCTGCCGCTGGAATTGCTCTCACTCTTTATCGGTGCGTGGTTCTACGCGCGCTATGTGCCCGCGCGCGGGCGCGGAAATTGGTGGTTGTGGCTCTTCGTGGTGGCGATGGCGGCCGTCGAGCTTTACGGCGTATTCGGCCCTGCTCCGGCATCGCCCATGGCGGAGGCGAAGACCGCGCTGATAGCCTATGGCGCGCTGGCGTTTTTGGCCGGACTAACGGATTTGTCACGCGCCAAACCGGCGCTATGATGGATTCCGTTGAGAGAGGCGCCACGGTCACCCAAAGAGATTATTTTATGAAAACGCGTCTGCTTGCGTTGAAATCCGCCGTGCCTCCCTTCCCCATCGACCAGACCGCCGCAGCGGACCGGGCGGGGCATTTGTTCCAGAAAGTCCGCGATATCGAGCGTTTCATGCCGGTGTTCGTGAACACGGGCATCGACAAACGGTACTCTTGCGTACCGTTGGACTGGTACAATGAGAGCCATGGCTGGGTCGACCGCACCCAGCTGTTCGTGGACAACGCGGTGAACCTGCTCGAAGAGGTCACGCGCAAGTTGCTGGCCGAGGCCAAACTGAAGGTCGAGGATATCGACACCATCGTCGTCGCCTCCACCACCGGCGTTGCGACGCCGAGCCTGGACGCGCTGGTGGTCGAACGGCTGAAAATGCGCCGCGACATCCAGCGCCTGCCGATCTTCGGTTTAGGGTGCGCGGGCGGCGTGGTCGGTATTTCCCGCGCGGCGGCCATGGCCGAAGCGCGGCCCGGCAGCAAAGTGCTTTATCTCGTGGTCGAACTTTGCGCGCTCACCTTCCGCAAGAGCGATACCTCCAAAAGCAACATCGTGGCGACAGCCCTGTTCGGCGACGGCGCCGCCGGCGCGATCCTGTCCACCGATGGCGATGGCCCGCGCTTTGAAGCGCTGGGCGAGCACACCTGGCCGAACTCGCTCGACATCATGGGATGGGACGTCGAGGAAGACGGCTTGAAAGCACGCTTCGCGCAAAGCATTCCGAGTTTGGTGGCAGCCGACTTCAAACAACTTCTCAACGAATTCCTCTATCGCAACGATCTGAAGCGCTCGGACATCGATGCCTTTGCGTGCCATCCGGGCGGCGCAAAGGTGCTGGATGCGCTGGAAGACGCCTTTGGCATGCAGCGCGGCGAGTTGGTGGAGAGCCGCGAAGTGCTGCGCGACTATGGAAACATGTCGGCGGCGACGGTGATGTTCGTGCTGGAGCGCATGGATTGGCGCGCCAAGAACAAGCGCACGATGCTGACGGCGCTGGGACCGGGTTTCTCCTGCGCATTCCTCACGCTGGATTCCAGATGATCTGGGTGTGGGTCATCATCGGCTTCGTCGCGTTGCAGCGGCTGGCCGAATTGCCCCATGCCGAACGCAACACCCGCGCCTTGATGGCAAGGGGTGCGGTGGAAATTGGCCGCGAGCACTATCCCTGGCTCGTCGTGCTGCACGCGGCGTGGTTGATCGTGATCTTCCTCGATTTACCCTCGCCGCCAGCCATCTACGCCATCCCGCTTGCGCTTTATATCGTGCTGCAGGCCTTACGCGTATGGACGCTGGTTTCTCTCGGCCCCTATTGGACCACGCGCATCATCACCCTGCCCGACACACCGCTGGTGAAGCGCGGGCCGTACCGTTTCATACGCCACCCCAATTACGCCATCGTCGTCGGTGAAATCGCGGTGCTGCCGCTGGTGTTCGGCGAATGGCAGGTCGCGCTGATCTTCTCGGTTCTCAACGGCATCATCCTGTTCTTCCGTATTCGCGAGGAGGAGCGCGCGCTCAATCCGCGGCGCGCGCTGTCCGTGCATTGATCCGTTATGCGGGCGCTTTTCTGCTGAGCGGTGCGATACCCCTGCTCTATTGGCTGCATCCCGTTGCCCCGGTCCTGATCCTGCCCGCCATCCTGTTCCTGCTGTTGGGATCAGAGATGGTGGCGCGCCGCGGCGCGGTTCCCGTCGCGTTGCGCGCGCCGGTGAGCTATCGGCTTCTGCCGCTTCTCTACATTCCGGCGCAACTTGCCTTGATCGCCTGGGCAACGATCGCCTCCGCCCATGCGAGCGCGCTCGGCATCGCGGCGTTGGTGCTGTCGATCGGTCTGACCACGGGTATCTTCGGCATGCTGACCGCGCATGAGATGGTGCACAGCACCGACCGGCGGGAGCAGTTCTGGGGTGCTTTGATGCTGACCGGCATGACCTACCGGCATTTCCGCGTTGCGCATATTTTCGGCCATCATCGCTGGGCGGCCACCGAACGCGACGCGGCAACGGCGCGGCTGCATGAAAGCTTTTACGCCTTCCTCATCCGCACCGTTCCGGCCCAAATCGCCGATGCCTGGACCTTCGAACAGGCACGCTGCGCCAAACGCGGGAGGGTGTGGTTTCACAACCGGGTGAATCATGACCTCGCTATCGCCTTGATTGTTTTCACGGCGGCCGGATGGGCGGCCGGGCCCTTGGGCGTGTTGTTTCTGGCGCTGGAGAGCGTGGTGGCAATCGCCGTGCTGGAGATGTTCAATTACGTCGCCCATTACGGATTGATTCGAGAGCGGGATGCAGGCGGCCGACTGGAACCCTTCGCGCCTCACCATAGCTGGAACAGCAGCAACGTGCTGGCCAATCCCGTCATCTTCAACATGGGCCGCCACAGCGATCACCACACGCGCCCGTCCGTTCCCTATCAGACGCTGCGCTACATCCAGGAAGCGCCTGAGCTTCCTGCGGGATATGCCGGCAGCATCCTGCTCGCGCTTGTTCCGCCGCTCTGGCGCAGGATCATGGATCCGAAAGTGCAAGCCCTCCGCGCCTGAGGCTTCCGTATGACACCGACCACGCGCACATGGATCGGTTATGTCGCCATGTGCGTGGGCATGTTCATGGCGATCCTCGACATCCAGGTCGTGGCGAGTTCGCTCACCAATATCCAGCACGCGCTCAACATTCCCGATGATCAGATCAGTTGGATCCAGACTGCTTATCTGATCGCAGAAGTGATCGCGATTCCGCTCACCGGCATGCTGACGCGCGCGCTGACTCTGCGCTGGATGTTCGTGGCGGCGACGGGCGGCTTCACCCTGGCGAGCATCGCTTGCGCAACCTGCACGACAGCCGATCCTTTAATCGCATTGCGCGTCGTGCAAGGTTTCTGCGGCGGCATGCTGATCCCGGCGGTGTTCACCTCCGTCTTCACCATCCTGCCGAAAAAGCATGAAATCCTGGCGACCGCGATGGCCGGCGTGGTGGCGATGGTCGCGCCAACCATCGGCCCCTATGTCGGCGGCTGGCTGACGCAGACCTATTCCTGGCACTGGATATTCCTCATCAATGTCGTGCCGGGCATTCTGGTCTGCACGGTGGTTGGCATTTTCCTGCCGGCGGGCGAGTCCAATATCGGTTATCTGCGCAAAATCGATTACGCGACCGTGTTCCTCGCCGCGATCTTCCTCGGCACTTTGGAGTTGCTGTTGAAAGAAGCGCCCCCGCATCACTGGAGCGGGCTCTATGTCTATTCGCTGTTCACGATCTGCGCGGTGAGCGGCGCGATGGCGATCTATCTTTGCCTCAGCAGGCCCAGCCCTTTCATCAATTTGCGCCGTTTTTCGCGCATCGCTTTCGCGGTGGGATGTTCGCTCAGCTTCGTCGCGGGCATGGGCCTCTACGGCTCGACTTACATCCTCGCGATTTTCCTGGGCGGTGTGCGTGAACACACGCCCATCGAGATCGGCGAGATCATCATGGTATCGGGCGCGGTGCAGATGCTGGCAGCCCCGGTGGCGGCGTGGGCGGAAAGCCGCGTCGATGGCCGTCTGCTGGTGGCGTTCGGGTACGCTGTGTTCGGCATCGGCCTGTTGATCAATGGCCAAATGACATTCCAGACCGATTTCGACGGATTGTTCTGGCCGCAGGTTCTGCGCGGCGCGGCGGTGATGTTCTGTATCCTGCCGACGACACGGCTGGCGATGGAGGGGTGGAAGATCGAAGACGCGCCGGATGCCAGCGGGCAGTTCAACCTGATGCGCAATCTGGGCGGCGCGATCGGCATCGCGCTGATCGACACCATCCTGGCGCAACGCGCGCCGGAACATGCCAAGCACATCATCGACCGGCTGCAGGCCGGAGACGCAGCGATGGCGGCGCGCGTGGGATTGCCGACGGAGTATTTCCACGGCGTGCCGATGGGGCCGGTGGATCCAGCGATGCGCGCCTATGTGGAGCCATTCGTTCAGCACACCGCGCTGACCGAAGCCTTCAACGAAGCATGGATTGTGCTGGGTGCGCTCTTTCTGCTGTCGCTGGTCGCCGTCGCCTTCATGCGCAGCGGCGTGTGGCAACCCGATCGCGAAGCAGAAGAGGCGTAAGCTAATTCGCCGAAGCGCTGATCGCTTCGCTGGCCTTGGTGTGCCAGATCAACCCGATGAAGATGCCCTTCGCGCGCTGCAGCAGGCCCAGCACCATCGCGCCCGAAATCGCGCTGAAGGTGGCGATACTGGCCCATAGCGGCATGGTGAGCAGCGATTCCACCGTCATCATCAGCGCAACCACGACATGGCCCGTGACCATCACCGTGAGCCAGGCCGGACCGTCATCGGCGCGGATATCGGCGAAGGCCTCGCCGCAATCCGAACAGGCATCGACCTGCTTGAGATAGGTGCGGAAGAGATGGCCCTTCCCGCAATTCGGGCAGCGCTGCAGGAAGCCGCGAATCATCGCCTGCTTCGTGGGGTTATTGGACGCGAATGTCATGACGCGAAGATGGTGCGTCCGAGACTGTGGAAAAAGTCTTGCCGCCGCCGCGCGGCAATTTGGCCAAAACCCGCGGAAACCCTAGGCCGTTAACGAACTTTCGGAGAACAAGGAACCAAAATCATTTTGGCTTAAGTGTTTGTCTCGTAAGGATGATTTTGGTAAAAATCCGCCCCGAAGGCTTCCCGACCGGGCCGCCCTCATCTCGTAATCTGCGTCCTCAAGGAAGCTGTAGTGACCCGATCGCATCGAGCCATTCAACTCCCCTCCGCATGCCTGCTTTTCACGCTTGTCGCCCTGAGCCCGATCGCGGCTTCGCCGGCGGACGCGGGCATTTTCGATTTCCTGAAATCCGCGACCGGCCAATCCGACACGCCCGCCGCCACACCGGCCGAGCAACCGGCCGCGAACGTCGCTGAAGACAATGTGGATGACGCGGCGCTGGGCGAAATGCCGATGCCCACCGCAAAGCCCGTTGTGGCAAGCAGCGCCGCGACCGCCGCGCCGATCGTCGAATGGGCCGCCAAGCATCTCTACTGCGTGGAATATGCGCGCATCCGTTCCGGGCTGCAGATTTTCGGCGACGCGAAATATTGGTGGGGCAAGGCCGCGGACATGTATGCGCGCGCGACGCAGCCCGTTGCCGATGCGGTGATGGTGTTCGCCGGCTCCAAGCGCATCCGCCATGGCCATGTCGCCGTGGTGACGGCCGTGCTCGGTCCGCGCGAGATCAAGGTGGATCACGCCAACTGGCAAAACCATGGCGAAATCGACCTGAACATGCCCGTACTCGACGTCAGCAAGGACAATGACTGGTCGAAAGTGCGCGTGTGGGATCCGAGATCCGGCCAATATGGCGCGCGCATCTATGCCATCAGCGGCTTTATCGAGCGCACGCCACCGGTGACCCGCGGCAGCTAAGGCCGCCGCAATCCCTTACGTCCAGTCTTTGCCTTTGTGCGGCTTGCGCACCAGTTCCGGCTGAACGAACGGCACCGGCGCGGACTTGTTGTCCTTCGCCTTGTCGCCGGCCTTGGGCTTCTTCTTTTCCTTGTTTCCACGCTGTTCGCGATTGGCCATAGGTCTCTCCGGACTCATTTCGAAGCGGGGCGCAGCGTAATTCGCCTCGCGGCCGGAAAAAAGAGGGTCAGCCCGGATCCAGGAGCGCTTCGTATAGGCAGGCCTGCTCTTCGTTCAGCGCCCGCGCCAGGATTTCCCGCACCAACGCAATCTTGCGCGCATCCCGGCGTTCGCCTCGCCGTTTCAGGCTGCGTTCGATTCCGTCCAGCTCACTGTCGGCGGACAGGAGATTGGCGAAGCGGCGGATGTTGAGAGGTTTTGTCATGGGACCTCAATGCGGGCTGGTGACAGGACGCAGGCTGGATTGCTCGAGAATGCCGGGCGCATCCCACGAACCTTCGGGACGGATGATCAGGTAGGGATCGCTGTCCATCGTGATCGCGTCGCGATGCGGCGTAAGCTGGCGCACGATCTCGATATAGGCGTGGTCTGAAAAGACGAGTTCTCGGTTGCGGCCCAGCGAGCGGAAACCAAGCTTTTCCCAAAAGCCGATGAGGCGGGCCTGCGAATGGCCATAGACCTGGGAATACGCTTTGCGCCGGCATATCTCGACGGCTGCTTCGACGACTGCGCGCGTGACGGGCGTACCGCGAAAGGGTTTCAGAACCGCGAGGCGCTCCAACTTCGCAAAGCCGGAGAAATACCGGATGCGGATCGCCGCCGCCGGCCTGCCATCGGCGAGTGCGAGAACGTGCGTGGCGCAGTAATCATTGCCGTCGAACTCTTCATCGTATGGACAGTCCTGCTCGGACATGAAAACGGCAGCGCGCACCGCAAACACTTGCTGAAGCTGCTCCGCCGTGGAAACGGCGAGCGTGCGCACAAGCGTCGTCAAGACGGAGCACTGCCGCGGCTTGGCGACGGCAGCTTTATCAGACTGCCCATCCCGATCTCTACGTCTGAAACAGATGTAGAGCCGGCGCCAATGCCGGACTTGAGTCCCTCTGCCGTGGCGACACGCGCATAAAGCGGCACACCGGCGTAACGCAATCCCATGGCGCGCGCGATGACGGGATCGAGCCTTCGCGTGAGTCTGCGGGCAACGATGGCCCAGAGATAAATTGCGGCGGGCGCATCGCCGAATGGCACAAGTGCCGAAAGCGGAGGATCTGCAGTGTTCAGCGTTTGCGCTTCGAGCGCCGCGCGGCCCTCTGCGGTGAGCGGCAGGAAGGCATAGAAGCCGACAATCTTCGGCACTTCGCTTTCCGAAGCGAGATGTTCGATCAGCCAGAAACTGTCGCTGTTGTGCGCAAAAACGCGCGCCATGGTTTCGAGCGTGCCCGCTTGCGGGGATATCTCCGTGATGAGGAGCCTGTGTAGCAGGCGAATCTCGGAAAACACGGGCGGGCGCACCCAAATCAACCCGCCTTCCGGATGCTCGACCGACTCGCTTGGGCCCCATACGCGCTCCCGTAAGCCTTTGAATTTAATACGGTCTGACATCAATTCGCCCCTGCTCGATATACAACCATAAGTTGTTATCTATCAGAAGCACAGCTTTAGTTGAAGAGTGTGGCAGCGAATTCAGGAATGCAGGAAGGTCGGTTTTGGAATGGGGATATTCCAAAACCGGTGAGGGGCAGCATGGACAGCGGACGGTGGGACGACTTTCGCTATTTTCTGGCGGTCGCAAAGACATCCAGCATCAAGAAGGCCGCTGCCGAACTGAAGACCACGCAATCGGCAGTCAGCAAAAGACTCGAACGGCTTGAGGCGGCGCTGAACACACGCTTGTTCGAGCGCGGTCCCGCCGGCGCGAAAATCACCTATCAGGGCCAGCGCATCCTCAATCATGTCGTATCGGCCGAAGCTGCACTGTCACGCGCGCGCGACGGCGCACAAGACGCGGCCTCACGCATCACGGGCGATTGCAATCTTCGGCTATCCGACGGTGTCGCAAACTACTGGATCGCCGACTTCCTTCCGGGATTCTTCGCGCGCTATCCGGATGTCGAACTCAAGATGATGCTGGAATCCGACGAGCAGGCCGAGCGCAATGAACTGTTCGATATCCGTTTGCATTACATGCCGCCGATGGACACCGAACAGATTGCGAAGAACCTTTGCACCATACACTTCATCCCGTTCGCATCCCGGCAATATCTGGAGCAATACGGCACACCGCGATCGATGGAAGATCTCGCGCAGCATCGCCTGATAGATCAGGCGCAACATCTCATATCCAAAGGCACATGGGCGGCGGTGTTCGGCGACAATTCCGTCAAGGTCACATCGCTTTTCACCAACCACAGCTCGTTTCTCGCGCGCAGCGTGCTGATGGGCGTGGGCATCGCGTTGATGCCGACTTACATGGTGATCAAGGATAGCGCGTTCATACCGCTGGATGTGGGCATGCGCATACCGCTGAAACTCTATGCCAGCTATGGCCGGGAGCAGGCGCAGAAGACTGCCGTGCGCATGACGCTGAATTTCCTGCGGGAGCGCGTTTTCGATCTCAAAAACATGCCCTGGTTCGACGACAAGTTTCAGACGCCCGATCTCAACTGGCGCGAGATGCATCGCGAAGCGGTGGCGTGTAACAACCATGGCCCGGCGGGCGTCCAAAAACTCGCGGCGGAATAGCGGTTAGCGAATGTTGCGCGTGTCGTAAGCCCAATGCAGCAACGCCTGGCGCTGGCGCGGCCGGCAGGACCAGTCATCCGGCTCGCAATGTTTTTTGAGCTGCGCAAGGTGGCGCGTCATCGCTTTCCAGCGGCCGATCTGTCGCGCATCGTCCTCCATGCGGCGGCCCGCATAATAACGGCAATACCATTGAAACCAGCCGCGCGGATCGTCTTCATGAATCCAGCCTTTCCTCTTCCAATAAGAAAGCGGCTTGGAGGCATCGATGCGGAAGAAATTGAGATCGGCATTCCTGCCTTCCGGCGACAACTTGGCGCGCGTGAACCAGCTTTTGGGAAATTCCTTCCGGCAATCCGTCATGTATTTTCCGCCGAAGACACCCAGTTCGAGCATCTCCTTCGGCGTGAGCTGCGGCTTGAACTCGGGAGCGAAATTGCGGCCCGCGGGCTCGGTGAGCTTGTAGCGGTAGTTCCGTTGCATCTTGTCGTGGACGACAACAGTCTTCGGCTTCATCGCTTCCGTTTCACCAGCGCAGCGACATGCAGGAAAGTCCTGCGTCGAGCTTGGCGATCTCCGTGACCGGCATCGTCTTTACGGAAAGACCCAGACCACGGATCAGTTCCGCGGTGCGCGGGAACCTGTCGCCGGCCAGTACCGTATCGTTGATGCGTAGCGCGTTGGCGGCAGCTTCCTCGCCGGCGGGTGTGACAACCAGACGAAAGCCTTCGAAGACGTGGCTTTCGGCCATCGCCGGCGTGCAAAGGATCGTGGTTTCATCGAGCAACGACGACGCCGTCTTGAAATGCAGAATGCCGGGCGGCGTTTCCACAACGCGCGCGTCGCGGCCAAGCGCCTGCAGATGCGTGCGCAAAGCTTCGGCGCCAATCCGGTTGGTGCGCTTGGAAAGGCCAATGAAAATTGTCTTGGGCGTGATGAGGATATCGCCGCCATCCGCATTTTCGCCGTCCGCCAGTTCCTGCACGCGGCCGAAATGGCGTTTCAGCGCATCGCGCATGTGCTCGCGTTCGCCCAGGCGGGACGGCGCACCGGGGCGCAGAAGAATCGCACCTTGCGGAACGACGAAAGCGGGATCTTCGACGAAAATGGAATCGGGAAAGGCATCGAGCGGCGGAAGCTGATCGACCTGAAGCCCGGCGCTCTGCAGCGCGGAGACATAGGACCGATGTTCGGCGCAGAGCTTTTCGAAATCCGGATCGGGAGAAGAATCGCTACGCAGGCCATGCACCACGCTGGGCGCCGGCGCGCGCACGATCGCGTTGGTGAAATCGAACACGCGCATCGGATTCTCCAAAAACAAAAAGCCCCGTGAGATCACTCTCACGGGGCTTTCGGTATTTGTGAAGGCGTTACATCTGTTCTTGGCAGGACTGGCAGCGACCGACTCTCCCGCGGCTTGAGCCGCAGTACCATAGGCGCTGGGGGCTTTGACGGCCGAGTTCGGAATGGGATCGGGTAGGATTCCCCCGCTAGTACCACCAGTCCGGCAAAGAACAGATGCGGCAACGCGGGAGCGAACTCTCGCGAAGCGAAAAACACCAAACAAAGACTTATTTTTGCTGATCAACGCGAAGCGCAAATGCGCCTGCGGTTGATGAATTACGTCTGGCCTTATTTCCAGACATGAAACGAGTGCTTGGCGATCAAGCCAATCGAGCGATTAGGACCAGTAAGCTCAGTACATTGCTGCACTTACACACCTGGCCTATCGACGTGGTAGTCTTCCACGGCTCTCAAGCGAAACCTGGTTTTGAGGTTAGTTTCCCGCTTAGATGCTTTCAGCGGTTATCTATTCCGTATTTAGCTACTCGGCTGTGCCACTGGCGTGACAACCGATCCACCAGAGATACGTTCTTTCCGGTCCTCTCGTACTAGGAAAAAGTCCTCTCAAGTTTCGAACACCCACGGCAGATAGGGACCGAACTGTCTCACGACGTTCTAAACCCAGCTCACGTACCACTTTAAATGGC
>Ga0153956_1000363_pt1 | contig 54532 bp, 51 predicted proteins | sample TSFL040MetaG_FD_104704 | JGI IMG/M metagenome (GOLD analysis project Ga0153956, IMG submission 104704) | Attine ant fungus gardens microbial communities from Florida, USA - TSFL040 MetaG | ecosystem: Host-associated > Fungi > Mycelium > Unclassified | place: USA: Florida, Wekiwa Springs...
CGCGAGGCATGAGGAAGACGGGAGGAAGCGTGACGTTCCCGGCGTCTTCGTGACGAGGTCCGGGATCGGTGAGGGATCCGTCCCTCCTCCGTGACGCTCCCGTCCCTCCCGTGAGGCACCCGTCCCTCTCCCGTGACCCTGCATCGTCACGCACCCTCCACCCTCCCCACAGACCCGGCCCTCTCGTGGCGGCCACAGCCTGCCCGGGCCGCCACGAGAGGGCCGGGTCCCTCGGCCGTCCCTTTCCCCGTCCCTTTCAAGCCCCAGGGCGCCAGCTTGGCGGAGTTCGCGGGAGTTGGGGCGTTGCTAGGGTCAGCGGCGATGGCTGACACGATCTCTTTCGCCCGCGGGGCGCCGAGCGCCGACATCCTTCCCCACGAGCAGGTGCGGGAGGCCGCGCAGCGGGCGCTCACCGACGACTGGGAGACGGCGCTGTCGTATGGGGTCGGGATCGGGCACCCGGGGCTCTGCGGGTGGATCGCGGAGCGGCACGGCGGAGTCGACCCGGCGCAGGTGATGGTCACCAACGGGTCGCTCGAGGCGGGCGCGATGCTGTTCGCGCAGTTGGTGAAGCCGGGGACGCGGGTGGCGGTCGAGCAGCCGACCTACGACCGGACGCTCCTGCTCCTCCAGCAGCTGGGCGCCGAGCTGGTGCCGATCCCGCTGGAGGCCGACGGGCTCGACGTCGGCGCGCTGGAGGCGGCGCTCGCCGATGGCCCGATCGAGTTCGTCCACTGCATCCCCAACGCCCACAACCCGGCCGGCTGCACGCTCTCGGTGGAGAAGCGGCGGCGCCTGGTCGAGCTCGCCGCCGAGCACGACTTCCTCATCTTCGAGGACGACCCCTACCGCGAGCTGCCCTTCGAGGGTGAGCCGCTGGAGACGATGCTCTCGCTGGACACCGGCGACAAGGTGATCCACGCGTCGTCGTTCTCGAAGACGGTCAGCCCCGGGATCCGGGTCGGTTACCTGGTCGGCCCGGCGGGGGAGATCGCGAAGCTCTCCAAGCACGCCAACGAGCAGTACATCTCGCCCAACATGCTGGCCGAGTCGATCGTCCTGGAGCTGTGCCGCTCCGGCGCCCTCGACGAGAACATCACCTTCGTCAAAGGCGAGTTGAAGGCGCGCTGCGAGGCGCTGGTGGACGCTCTGCGCGAAAAGGTCCCCGAGGCGGTGTTCGTCGTCCCTCAGGGCGGCTACTTCCTCTGGCTCGACCTCGCCCAGGGCACCGACACCAAGGCGCTCCTGGCGGAGGCCAAAGGCGAGGGCGTCTCCTTCGTCGCCGGCCCCGACTTCATGATGGCGGGCGGCGAGAACAGCCTGCGACTCTCCTTCGCCCCGGTGCCCGCCGCCGACGCCGCCGAGGGCGTCGCCCGCATCGCCACCGCGCTCGAGAAGCTGCGCGCCGGCACCCCCGCCTAGGCGACTCGCCGGCGTGCGGGAGGATGGGTCCCATGCGGATCCGCCGGCTCACGCTCGCCACGTCCGACCTCGAGGGGCAGGCCGCGTTCTGGGGCCAGCGGCTCGGGCTGCCGGTGCGCGGGGACGGCGGGGACGCGACCGAGGTCCGCCTCCGCGACTCGACGATCCGCTTCGAGCGTGCCGCCCCAGGCCTCGATGCCCGCTATCACTTCGCGGTCAACGTCCCGGGCGGCTCGATCCAGGCGGCGGTGGCGTGGCTGCAGGAGCGCCAGGAGCCGCTGACCTTCGACGGCGACCCGGTGCGGACCGACGTCGGCACCGGCTGCGTCTACTTCCTCGACGCGGCGGGGAACGTCGTCGAGCTGATCGCGAGTCCGCACATCGACGGCGATGGACCCTTCGGGCCGCGGTCCCTGATCGAAATCGCCGAGGTCGGGATCGCCGCCGCCGAGCCCGCCGCCACCTGCGCCGCGCTCGAGGAGGTCTTTGGCGAGGGCATCTACTGGGGCGGCGGCCCCGACTCCCTCCTCGCCGCGGTGGGCGACCGCCACGCGGTGGTGATTGTCGCCCCGATCGGCCGCGGCTGGATCCCCGTCGACCTGACCGCCCGCCCGCTGCCGACCGAGATCGTCGCTTACGGCGAGGAGGAGCGAGAGGTCACCCTCCCCGAGGGTCCTTACGTACTGCGGGTGGAGGTTGGGGGTTAGGAGCGGGGGGACGGGTGGGGGTTCGGGGGCGGGTGGCCGTCCGAGGGGGCGGGGGTTCGTGGCGCCTGCGGCCGTCCGAGGCGGGGATCGGGGCGCCTGCCGCCGTCCGAGGTGGTCCCGTGCGTCCTGGGCTCCTCATGGGGGTCCGGGCAGGCTGTGACCCCCATGAGGAGCCCAGGACGCGAGGCGTTGCGGGGGCAAAGGGTCAAAGGTCCGTCACGGACCCCGGGAGGTCCCGTCACGACTCTCCGCCCGGTGGGAGGGATCCGGGCGGTCAGGAAGTTGCGCTGTTCCTTATGCGCCCATGAGGCGCATAAGGAACAGCGTAGATTCCTGACCGCTCAGACACCCCCGGGACGTGAGGGTCCCTGCGGGAAGACGTCACAGGTCGTGACGAAGATGCCGGGAACGTCACACCTCCCGGCCCTCCGAGGGCCCCGGCCCGGAGCGAGTTCGCAGTTAGCGACAACATGTGTAGTTAACTGCGAACGCGCCTCCTGGCGTGACCCGCGAGGCATGAGGAAGACGGGAGGAAGCGTGACGTTCCCGGCATCTTCGTCACGAGGTCTGGGATCGGTGAGGGATCCGTGCCTCTCCCGTGACGCTCCCGTGACCCTGCGGCGCCACGCACCCTCCACCCCTCCCCACGAGACCCGGGCCGGGTCCCTCGGCCGTCCCTTCCCAAGCCCCAGGGCGCCAGCTTGAGGGGCCTGGGGCTTAAGGGGCCCTGGACCCTTCCGGGCCCCAGCTTCAGAGGCGCCTCGCCTAGCGGCCGTAGCGGTCGCTGGAGAGGACGAGTTGCTCGGGGATCGCGGCGCGTGGGGGCGGGGCCGGATCGGCACGGACCGAGACCGTCTCGGCGACGCTGTGGGTGACGACGTGGTCGCCGTCGGCGGAGGTGATCGTCACGTGGTCGTCGTCGGACTCGGAGACCTTGCCCTCGAGGCCAGGGTGGAGGCCGGCGTCCTTGAGGTAGTGGAGGAGCTCCTCGGCCTCGTTCTCGAAGCGGAGGACGACGACGTCGGCGCCGATCTCGACGTCGGCGAGGAGAGAGCCGCGCTCGCGGATGCCCTCGACGATCGGGTGGCCGTGGGGGCAGGTCGTCGCATCACCGATCGCGGCGCGCATCCGCTCCTCCAGCACCGGCGACATCGCGTGCTCGATCCGCTCCGCCTCCTCGTGCACCTCGTCCCAGGGGATGTTGAGCACGTCGGTGAGGAAGCGCTCGATCATCCGGTGGCGGCGGACGATGTAGGAGGCGCGCTCGCGGCCGTCCTCGGTGAAGGCGAGCGATTTGTCCGGGTTCCGTTCGACGTACCCGTCCTTGATCAGGCGGCCGACCATTTCGTGCACGGTCGGAGCGGAGAGCTGCATCGCGCGGGCGATGTTGGCGCCGGTCATCGGCAGCCCCGCCTCGTCGATCCAGAACATCGACTCGAGGTACTCCTGCTCGGCGACGGTCGCCTGGTCGGCTGCCAACTCTCCTCCTTTTAGGCTCCCCTCATCAGGGTGCCCTAATATCTGATCTCTCTTGACGGCGATCTACAACTCGGCGCGGCGCCACTGGCCACTTTACCTGGGCGCCCTGCTCGTCGCGCTGCTTGCTTGGAGCGCTTTCGACGCGCACGGCGGCACCCCCGAACCGGGCGCCGGCGAGCACCTGAGCCACGGCGCGGTCGTCGTCGACAGCGCCCTGCTCGTCTTCCGCGAGGGGCTGGAGACGATCCTCGTCCTCGCCGCGGTCACCGCCAGCATGGTCGGCGCGAAGCAGGTCTACCGGCGGCCGATCGCCCTCGGCGCCGCGGTCGGCTTCCTCGCCAGCGTCGCCACCTGGTTCCTCGCCGCCTGGGTGCTCGGCCAGCTCGGCGCCGGCGGGCTCGCGGTGCAGGCGGCGACCGGGCTGCTCGCGGTGATCGTCCTGCTCGTGGTCATGAACTGGTTCTTCCACAAGGTCTACTGGACCGGCTGGATCCAGAACCGCAACAAGCACAAGAAGAAGATCCTCTCGCGCTCCGAGATCGACGGGCGGCGGGCGGTGATGTGGGGACTGATCCTGCTCGGCCTCACCTCGGTCTACCGCGAGGGCTTCGAGGTCGTCCTCTTCCTCCAGAACCTGCGCCTCACCTACGGCGCCGGGACGGTGCTGGAGGGCGTAGCGCTGGGCCTCTCGCTGACCGCGGCGGTCGGCGTCATCACCTTCCTCGCCCACAAGCACATGCCCTACAAGCGGATGCTGGTGCTGACCGGGGTGATGCTCGGCGTCGTCCTGATCGTGATGGTCGGCGAGTCGGTGCAGGAGATGCAGCTGGCGGGCTGGCTGCCGGAAACGATGGTGCCCCTTTCGATCCCCGGCTGGGTCGGGCTCTGGTTCGCGGTCTTCCCGACGGTCGAGGGACTGGTGGCGCAGGCGCTGGCCGCGGCGCTGGTGCTCGGGTCCTACTTCGGCGCCGAGTGGTGGCGGGTGAAGCGGCCGCGGCGCAAGGCGCTGGCACAGGCGCCGGTGGCGGGCCCGACCCTCAACCCGGACGCGCCGCGGATCGTCGGCGAGGCCCGCGAGCCGCGCCCTCAGCCTTCCATCAGCGCCGAGACGACCGCTTCGTAGAAGCCGTCGCCGTTGGTGCCTTCGGTGACGGTGACGTTGCCGAACTGGGGCAGGTAGGCGCGCAGGCCGGGATCGCGCTCGGGGCCGTTGGCGACGACGAAGAAGCGGCCGACCGCGGCGGCCACCTCGAGGTCCTCGACCGAGTCGCCGACCCCGATGCAGTCGGCGGTGGCGAAGCCGCGGGCGCGGGCGTGGGCGGTGACGGCGGCCGCCTTGGAGACGGTGCGCGGGACCAGGTGGTAGGCGTGGGTCTGGCCCTCGACCGTCTTCATCGGCGTGCCGATCGCACCGTTGTCGAGGAAGCGGAGGTCATCGTCGCCGTGCTCGCCGAGCAGCGCGTTGGCCTCGTCGACGTCGACTTTGCCGCGGAAGAGGTGCGAGTGGACGCGGCCGTGGTGCCAGGGCGAGTGGTACTCGAGCCGGCCGCCGAAGTGGTCGAAGAGCATCTGCGGGATGCCGCGCCGCTCGATCTGCTCGTAGACCGTGCCCTCGTATTCGTCGGGCTGCAGCTCGCCGGTGAGGAGCGTCACGTCGCCGTCCATGGCGAGGGCGCAGCCCGCCTCGAAGATGTAGGAGCGCTGGCCCATCAGCCGGGCGGCCTCGTGGACCTGGGGCTCGCGGCGGCCGCTCATGATCACGACCTCGACCCCGGCGCGGGCACAGGCCTCGAGCGCGCGCGCCTGCGCCATCGAGAAGTTCCCGTCGCGATCGAGAAAGAGGGCGCCTCCCCGTCCGAGCAGGGTCCCGTCGAGGTCGGTGTACACGCAGGCGAGCGACATCGGCCGCTCGGTACCGTAGCGATGGTGAAGTGGCGGCTCGCCGATTTGACTCTGGACCTGGCCCGACCGGTGGGGGCCGGGATCGTCAACGTGACCGTCGATTCGATGTTCGAGGGGGCGCGCAGCGGGACCCCGGAGCAGGCGATCGCCGACGGGGCCGGGCTGGTGGAGGCGGGCTTCGACATGCTCGACGTGGGCGCGGTGGCGGCGCGCAGCGGGCCGCCGGTCGGCGTCGGGGACGAGTGCGCGGCGCTCCTGCCGGCGATCGCGGGGATGGCGGCGCTCGGGGTCCCGATCTCCGCCGACACCTTCCAGGTCGAGGTGGCGCGGCGGGCGCTCGCGGCGGGCGCGGTCTGCGTCAACGACATCTCCGGCGGGTGCGACGAGATGTTCGAGCTGGTCGCGGCGACCGGCTGCGGCTACGTCCTGATGCACATCGAGGGGCCGCCGCGGATCGACCGTCCCTGGCCGGAGTACGACGACGTCGTCGACCACATGGCGGCGTGGTTCGCGGCGAGGGTCGAGCGGATGCGGGAGCTGGGGGTGGCCGACGAGCAGATCGCGATCGACCCCGGGCTCGACTTCGACCTCTCGCCGGAGCAGGACCTGGAGGTGATGCGGCGCCTGGCCGAGCTGCGCGCCCTGGGCCTGCCGCTCTACGTGTCGCTGTCGCGCAAGGACTTCATCGGCGCGGTGCTCGCCGGCTCGTGGGAGGAGCGCCTGCCGGCGGGCGAGCGCGAGTGGGGGACGGTCGCCGCCGTCACCCTGGCCGTGCGCGCCGGCGCCGACGTCCTCCGCATCCACGACCGCAGCAGCCTGCAGGCGATGCGGTTGGCGGGAGAGGTCGTCCGCGGTGGCGTCGGCGTGGGCGGGAGCTGATGGCGCGCTCGTCAATCATCGACACGCCGTGGGGCATCGCGATCGCGCCGGCGCGGCGGGACGGGCGGATCGTCGCCGAGGCGGCCGAGCCGGACCGCACCGCGCGGCCGGTGGCGCTGCCCGCCGAGCTCGCCCCGGACCTCGCCGCGCGGCTGCGCGCCGCCGGGATCGAGTCGCTCTACTCGCACCAGCTGCGCGCCTGGGAGACGGCGCCGCGCACCGACCTGATCGTCACCTCCGGCACCGCCTCGGGCAAGAGCCTCGCCTTCAACCTGCCGGTGCTCGACGGGATCGCGCGGCAGCCGAAGGCGCGGGCGCTCTACCTCTACCCGACCAAGGCGCTCGCCCAGGACCAGGCGCGCAAGCTCGCCCAGCTACGGCCGCCGGGGCTGCGCGAGGCGATCTACGACGGCGACACGCCGCGCGAGGAGCGCCCCGCGATCCGCCGCAAGTCGAACCTGATCCTCACCAACCCCGACATGCTGCACGTCGGGATCCTCCCCAGCCATAAGAAATGGGGCGACTTCCTGGCGAACCTGGAGTGGGTCGTGGTCGACGAGGCGCACACCTACCGGGGGGTCTTCGGGTCCCACGTCGCCAACGTGCTGCGGCGGCTGCGGCGGACCGCCCACGCTTACGGGGCGCGGCCGCGCTTCCTGCTCGCCTCGGCGACGATCGCCAACCCGGAGGAGTTGGCGGAGCGGCTGGTCGGCACCGAGTTCGAGCTGATCGACGACGACGGCGCGCCGCGGGCCGGGCGCGAGATCGCGATGTGGAACCCGCCGCTGATCGACGCCGCGACCGGGACGCGGCGCTCGGCGCTGGCCGAGGCGGCCGATCTGCTCGCCGAGCTCGTCACCCAGGGCGTGCGGACGATCTGCTTCCTCAAATCGCGGCGGGGGATCGAGCTGATCCAGCGCTTCGCCCGGGAAAACCTGGAGCGGCGGGGGAAGCCGGAGCTGGCCCGGCGGATCGCCCCCTACCGCGGCGGCTACACGCCCCAGCAGCGGCGCGAGATCGAGGACCGGCTCTCGCGCGGGGAGCTCTTGGCGGTGGTGGCGACCGACGCGCTGGAGCTGGGGATCGACGTGGGGGAGCTCGACGCGGCGATTTGCGTCACCTTCCCCGGGACCGTGGCGAGCCTGCGCCAGATGTGGGGACGGGCGGGGCGGCGGCGGCGCGGGCTGGCGGTCTACGTCGCCGGGCAGGACGCGCTCGACCAGTTCTTCTGCCGGCATCCGGAGGAGTTCCTCGGGCGGCCGGTGGAGGGGGCGATCCTCGACCACGGCAACGAGCAGATCGCGATGCGCCACCTGATCGCGGCGGCGTACGAGCTGCCGCTGGGCGACGGCGACGATGAGTTCTTCGGCGACGGCTGGCGGGAGCGGGCGGAGCGGCTGCTGGAGGCGGGGGAGCTGCGGCGGGCCGGCGGGCGACTGGCGCCGCGGCGCAACGAGTTCGTCGCCTCGCGGATCCCGCTGCGCTCGGCCTCGGCCGACTCGGTGGCGGTGATCGAGCGCGACTCGGGGGAGATGCTGGGGCTGGTCGAGGCGGAGCGGGCCTTCACCACGATCCATCCGGGCGCCGTCTACCTCCACCTGGGGCGCTCCTATGAGGTGGAGCAGCTCGACGTGCGGGAGCGGCGGGCGCTGGTGTCGAGCTTCGACGGCGACTGGTACACGCGGCCGAAAAAGGAGACCGAGATCTACATCGAGCGCGTCCGCGAGCAGCGCGAGGTGGCGGGGGTGCGGCTGCACTTCGGCGAGGTGTCGGTGACCGAGCAGGTGATCGCCTTCCAGCGGGTGTCGATCGCCGACAACGAGCCGATCGACATCGTCGCCCTGGAGCTGCCCGAGCAGAGCTTCGTCACCCAGGCGCTCTGGTACGTGCTGCCGGAGGGGAACTTCGGCACGCTGCCGCCGGACGTGCTGCTGGGCGCCCTGCACGCGACCGAGCACGGGCAGATCGCGGTCCTGCCGCTGATCGCGATGTGCGACCGCTGGGACATCGGCGGGCTCTCGACCAACGTCCACTTCCAGACCGGGCGCGCGACGATCTTCATCTACGACGGGCACCCGGGCGGGGTCGGGATCACCAAGCGGGGGTACGAGGAGTTCGAGCGGTTGCTGGGCGACGCCGAGCGGCTGATCGCGGAGTGTCCTTGCGAGAGCGGATGCCCTAGCTGCGTGCAGAGTCCTAAGTGCGGGAACCTGAACGAACCGCTGCATAAGGCGGGGGCGTTGGAGCTGATGGGGCAGATGCAGGGACGGCGTGGGGCTTTGCGGGGAGCCGCATGAGGGACCCCCTCCCTCACGAACCGCGGGGAGGTTCGTCTGGGGGTCCCTCATGCGGCTCCAGCGGGGCCGGGCGGCGGCGAAGGCTGGTGGCGAGGTCATCGGGGTGCTGCCGGGGATCGATCTCGCGGAGGCCAATCCGGACTGCACGCACGTCGTCGCTACCGGGACGGGGCAGGCGCGGTCGATCGGGCGGACGGTCGTTGCGCTGCGCAGCTGGGCCTTGGTCGGCCGCGACCGGATGGAGGGTGCGCCCGGCGTCATCCCGGTCGAGACGCCGGAGGAGGCGGTCGCCGCCGCTCTCGCCGATATCCACTTGATTGGACATCTGTAAGCGATCTCGTACAATGGGTCGATGAGCGAGACCGGCGACTCCCACAGCACGTCAATCCGCGACGAGTTCGCGCACCAGGTCCACTCCTTCGCGCGCAGCCCGACGATGAGCCTGGCGGAGACGCTCGGCGCGGTGGTCGACCTCGTGCCCGCCGACCCCGAGGCGCGCTGGATCGAGACCGCCTGCGGGCCGGGGCTGATCGCGCGGGCGATGGCGCCGCGCGTCGGCTCGGTGCTGGGCGTCGACCTGACCCCGGCGATGGTCGCGAAGGCGCGCTCGGAGGCGGATGCGGCAGGGGCCGAGAACGTCGACTTCGCGCTCGGTGACGCGACCGGGCTCGACGCTCCCGACGACACCTTCGACGGCGCGATCACCCGCTTCAGCATGCACCACATCCCGGCCCCGGTGCGGGTGCTGGAGGAGATGCGGCGGGTGGTCCGGCCCGGTGGCTTCGTCGTCGTCGCCGACCACGTCACCGACGACGCGGGGGACGCGGCGGCTTGGCACGAGCAGATCGAGCGCCTGCGTGACCCGTCCCACTGGGCCTGCCTGACCCCGTCGCGGCTGGCGGCGCTGGGCGAGCGCGCGGGCCTCGAGCCGGACCGCGACCTCGTCGTCCCCTTCGAGATCGACTTCGAGGAGTGGCTCGGTCGCGGCTCCGGCGGCCCGGCGAACGCCGCGCTGATCGACCGCCTGCTCGGCGAAGCGCCGGCGACGGTGGAGAGCTTCGTCGTCCGCGGCGCGGGCGCGGGCCGCCGGCTCGCCCTGCGCAACTCGCTGCACCGCTGGCGCGTGTCGTAGGTTCGTGCTCAGGGCCAGAGCTCGCGCAGCGCGAGGACGGCGAAGGCGCTCGACCAGAGCAGCGGCGTGGTCGAGGTCGGGATGCCGGTGCGGACGCCCACCCGCTCGGGGAGGGCGCCGGCGGGGGTTGCGGCTCGGCGCAGGTCTTGCAGGAGCGCGAGTGCGGCTTGGCGGGGGGCGCGACGGAGGGCCCGACGGGAGGGACCCCCTCCCTCACGAACCGCGGGGAGGTTCGTCCGGGGGTCCCTCCCGTCGGGCGTACCGGCGCTGGCGGCGAGTCCGGCGAGGGCCCAGGCGCTCCAGGCGGTGGGGGCGGTCCAGGGGTCGGGGCCGCCGCTCCAGCCTTCGCCGGGGGCGATGCCGTAGGGGGTGCCGGCGCGGGCGAGGCGCAGGAGGGTGCGTTCGGCCGCCGGGTAGAGCGCGCGGAGCCGGAACGGCCGCACCGCCCATCCCGCCGCCGAGTCGAGTCCCGAGCCCGGATCCCCCGCCACCCTCACGAGCCCGCCCCGCGCCTCGAATTCGCCCGCAATCCGTGCGCCTTCCGCAGCCCCCCGCCGTCGATGGGCCGAAAACCTGCCTATGTGTCCGGTTTTCGGCCCATCGACAGCGGGGGCGCGCGGATGTGTGCCGGTGGCGGCTAGGGCGTTGGCGAGGTAGGTGCCGGGGGTGGACTCTTGGTAGTCGGCGCGGTGGCGCCAGGCGTACGCGCCGTGGGGGGTCGGGACGCCGCTGGCGCGGGCGGCGGTGGCGACCCAGCCCGCCGCGTCGCCTTGGGCGGGGCGGCCGGGGACGGGGGCGCCGGATTCGGTGAAGCGGGCGGCGGCGGGGAGGTCGAGGCCGGTGAGGAAGCGGGCGATGCGCCTAGCTTCGGTGCGGTGGCCGGAGGCCTCGAGGGCCAAGGCGGCGGTCGCGGCGTCGCGGGGCCAGACGTACGCCCAGCCGCCCCGCGCCCCGGCGGCGACCGCGCCGGTCGCCCGCGAGGTCAGCGCGTGGATCGTCAGCAGCGAGCGGTGGTACATGGACCGTGCCCAGGGAGGCGCGCCGGCCCCGAGCGGCCGTGAGCGGTCGAGCCTGCGCCGCGCACCGACGGCCGCGGTCGCGATCAGCCGGGCGCCTGCCCGTGAAACGGTCCCGGCCTCACGGCCAGGCCGCGGCCCTTCGCCGTCCCCCCTCGCGGCACCGGGGACGGGCGGCACGGATCGACCTAGCCCGCAAACGAGGTCGAGTCGTGCCGCCCGTCTTTCGCGCGCGCAGCGGATCCCGTGGACGTTGAGGGATAGCGAGAGAGGCGCCCCGGGCCGGGCTGTGATGGCGACGACGAGCGCTCCCCCCGTCGCCGCCACCGTCATCACCACCCGCCGCGACCCGAACCGCGCCACGCTCCGCACCACGTTCGTCCCCGGCAGGTAGCGCTGGGACACCTCGTCGGCTTCCCACATCGCCCTGCCGCCGACCCGCGGCACGATCCCCGTGTCTTCCGGCACCGTCCCCGCGGCCTGGCGGTCGGAGGGGTTGTCGATCAGCGCCGCGCCCGCCGGGCCGGGACGCAGGTCGACCACGTCACCGTAGGCGTCGACCGCCGCGGTCAGCCTGCCGTCCCCGCTAACCGCCGTGCCGAGGAAGGGTGGCGGCAGGCCGGGCAGGGCCGGAGGGGTGCGCGGGCCGCTGTCGGAGCCGCCGGAGACGAGCAGCGCGCCGAGGGCGAGGGCGAGGAGGCAGAGGGGGGCGGCGCGGGCGATTCGCACGCCCGCATGCAATCACCGCGAAGCCGCGCTCACCGCCGGCGCGGCTTGAACGTCACTTCGTAGCTGGTCTTGAGATTGACTTTCAGCGGCGGTTCGTCCGGCCACTTGGAGGGGAACTCGCAGAGGAACTTGTGGCTGGTGGCGACGTCGAACGCCTTGCCGGCGGTGAATTCGCCCTTGCTGACCGCGATCGGCAGCTCCTGCAGGATGGTGCCTTCGAGGCCGCTCGCCTTGCCCTTCGGCGTGCACGGAGCTTCCGCGTCCACCTGGGCACCCGGCTCGAAGACGCCCGGGCAGGGGTCGTAGGGCAGCGGGCTCGGCGCGCCGAGCACGGTCAGCTCGCCGTCCGCCCAGTCGATCGTGGGGCCGAAGTCGAGCTTCTTCGTGCCGCAGCCGCTGTCGTCGGAGATCTGCGGCAGCGGCACCGGGTCGTCGTCGTTCCAACCGCAGGGCTTGCCCGGGACGACCGAGAAGGTGCCGCGCTTCGACCAGACCGCCGGGACCCGCCAGCCGTCGGTGGCGAAGGAGGAGAACCGCAGCTTGCCGCCCAGGAGGTAGCTCTCCGCCCACAGCGGCTTCTTCTTCGGCGTGGTGAAGGTGAGGCCGACCTTGCCGTTGCCGGTCGCCGTGGCGCCCGCGGTGCCGTAGTAGCTGGTGCATTCTTCCGGGCGTTCGGCGGCGAAGCTCCAGCTCACGGTCTGCTTGCCGCTGACCCACACGTCCCAGTTGACGTCGTGGCTGATCGCGGCGGAGGCGGGCGCCACGGCGACGAGGGCCGCGCAGAGGGCCGCCAAGGCGACTTTGAAGGACCGGGGGAGCATCGGGCGCGGAGCGTGGCAGGCCCCTCGTCCCCCGCGCATCGGTCAAACCACTGGTCTTTGCCCGCCGCCGCCCGGGAAGCGCGCGGCGAGCTCGGCGCGGGAGCGGACGCCGAGCTTGCGGTAGATGTGGCTGAGGTGGTGCTCGACCGTCCGCGGCGAGAGGAACAGCGAGGCGGCGACCTCGGCGTTGGTGGCGCCGCCGGCGACCAGCGCGCAGACCTCCCGCTCGCGCGCGGTCAGCTTCTCCGCCCCCGCGGAGGCCACCGCGCCGCCGCCCGCCGCGCGTCCACCCGCCGCCGCCAGCTCGGCCGCCGCGCGGTCCGCCCACCGCCGGGCGCCCTGGGCGCGGAAGGTCGACTCCGCCGCGGTGAGCAGCGGCCGCGCCTCGACCCGCCGCCGCGCCCGCCGCAGGCGCTCGCCGAAGATCAGCTGGGTGCGCGCCTCCTCGAAGGTGAAGTCGACCCGCTCGTGCGCCGCCCGCGCCGCCGCCAGGTGCGCGTCGATCTCCTCGTTTGGCCCGAGCAGCGCCGCGTAGCGCGCGGCCGCCGCGGCGGCCCAGGCCCCGCCGGTCAGCGCCGCGCCCGCCCGCAGCTCCGCCAGCATCCGCGCGGCGTCGTCGAGCCGCCCGGCCCGCGCATAGGCCTCGGTCAGGTCGCTCTCGTTGAACATGAAGCCGGGATCACGGACGCCATAGCGGAGCCGGAACTCGCGCCCGCGCTCAAGGTGGTCGATCGCCGTGTCGAGCTCCCCCTTCGACAGCGCCAGCATGCCGAGCGCCTGCTCGGCGACCGCGCGGTGGGAGTAGATGCCGAGCCGCTCGCAGATCGCGCGGGCGCGGTGGGCTTTGGCGACGCAGGGGTCGTCTTCCCCCAGGTAGGCGGCGACGAAGGCGCGCGTGTTCAGCGTCAACGCCTGCAGCAGGGGGCCGATCGCCTCTTCGCCGAGCGCCGCGGCCTCGCGGGCCGGCCCGGCGGCGCCGCGAAAGTCCCCGCGCCGCATGTGGACGCTGGCCAGGACCACCAGCGGGAAGGCCAGCGGGGTGACCGCGCCGCGGTCGCGCAGCGTCTCCACCGCCGGGGCGATCAGGCGGACGGCCTCGTCCTGCTCCTCGAGCCAGTGCAGGCACATCCCCGCCAGCGCGATGATCTGGTGGCCGGGCGCGGCGGGATCACGGGCGCGGATCTCCTCGATGCGCCCGCGGAGCACGCGCCGCGCGGTCCCGTGGTCGCCGCCGACCGCCCGGGCGGAGACCTCCATGACCGCCGGGATCAGGTCGGTGCCGGGCGGCGCCAGCTCCCCGGCGCGGGCGGCGATGCGGACGAGGAGGTCGATCGGCCCGGAGCCCATCAAGGCGATCGTGGCCTGCATCAGGAGCGCCGCCGCGCGGCCCGGGTCGGTGGCGGCGATCGCCTCAGCCTCGGCCTCCAGCAGCGCCTGGGCCTCGGCCGGGCGCCCGGCCTGGGCGGTGGCGGCGCCGACCAGGAGGCGGGTGTCGGCGCGGGCCGCCGGGTCGCTCGTCGCGGGCAGGGCAGCCGCCAGCGCGATCGCCGTCTGCGGCTGCCCGGCGAGCAGCGCGAGGTGCCCGGCGGCGAGCGTGCGGGCGCGCCCGCGGTCCGGGTCCGGGGACAAGGCCGCGGCCCGCCGCAGCGCCTGCAGGGCGGTGCCTGGCGCTCCCCGCGCCACCGCGTCGGCGGCCGAGCGCTCGAGCGCGCCGGCAAGCTCCTCGTCGGGTTGGTCCGCGGCCACCGCCAGGTGCCAGGCGCGCTCGTGCCCGTCGAGGGCGGCGGCCAGCGCGCGGTGGGCGGCGCGCCGTTCGCTCGGCGCCGCGGCGTGGTAGACGGCGCTCCGCGCCTCCGGGTGGCTGAAGCGCACGCCGCGCTCGAGGAGGATGACGAGCCCGTCGTCCTCGGCCGGGCCGAAGGCGCCGAGCCCGTCGCCCCCGAGCGCCGCGGCGAGCGGTCCGCCGGCCCCGTCGCTGCTGGCGGCGGCGAGCAGCAGCGCGGTGCGGGTGGGCACGGGCAGGCGCGCGAGGCGGGCGGCGTAGGCGTCGGTGATCCGGCCGCCGGCGGGCAGCAGCTCGGGCAGCGCCTCGTCGCCGGCGCGCTGGGCCGCGGTCAGCTCCGCCGGCCCCTCGACCAGCGCCAGCGGGTTGCCGCCGACCGCGCCGACCAGGGCCTCGGCGACCGCCGGCGCCAGGCCGGAGCGCCCGGCGAGGTCGAGGGCGTCGGCGCGCCCGAGCTCGTCGAGGGCCAGGGTCGGCAGCTCGGGCCAGCCCTCGAGCCGCTCGCCGCGGAGGGCGCGGACGATCAGCACGGCGACCCCGATCCGCCCGGCGCGCCGGGCGAGGAAGGCGATCGCCTCGCGGGAGGACTCGTCCAGCCACTGCACGTCGTCGACCGCGACCACGACCGGGGCGAGGCCGGCCACCAGGGCGACGAAGGCGTGCAGGACGGTGCCGCGGTCCGGCGCGGCGGGCTCGTCGAGGGCGAGCGCCGCCCGCAGCGCGCGGCGCTGGGCCGGGGGGAGCCCGTCCACCGCGTCCAGGACCGGCTCCAGCAGCTCGCGCAGCCCGGCGAAGGGGAGCGCGATCTCGCTCTGCACCCCGGTGGCGCGCAGCCGGCGCCCGGGGCCCGCCGTGGCCGCCGCGAGCAGCGCGCTCTTGCCGACGCCGGGGCGGCCGGCGACGACGAGCGTCCCGGCATCGTCCGCGAGCGCCCGCATTCGTGCCAGCTCCGCGTCGCGTCCGATCAGCTCCACCGCCCGGAACCGTAGCGCCGGGCGGTGGGTCCGTCCCGCGCCCTGACGCGGCGGGCCTTGACTTCGAGCGCACTCGAAGTAGTGGACTGGTCCATGAATGGTCACTCAACCGAAAGGACGATCGTCATGGAGTACACGAATCTCGGCCCCTCCGGGTTGAAGGTCAGCCGCATCGCGCTGGGCTGCATGAGCTTCGGCGACCAACATCTACGGTCTCGGCACCTCCGAGGAGATCGTCGGCCGCGCGCTGGCGAAGTATGCGAAGCGTGACGAGATCGTGCTCGCCACGAAGCTGTGGGCGCACATGCACAACGGGCCGGGCGGATCGGGACTGTCGCGCAAAGCGGTGATGGAGCAGATCGACGCGTCGCTGCGGCGGCTGAACGTCGACTACGTGGACCTGTACCAGATCCATCGCTTCGACCCGGACACCCCGGTCGAGGAGACGATGGAGGCTCTGCACGACGTCGTCAAGGCGGGGAAGGCCCGCTACCTGGGGGCGTCCTCGATGTGGGCGTGGCAGTTCGCGAAGCTGCAGCACGCGGCGGACCGAAACGGCTGGACGACGTTCGTCTCGATGCAGGACCAGTACAACCTGACCCAGCGGGAGGAGGAACGGGAGATGTTCGGCCTGCTCGCCGACCAGCGACAAGGGCATCGTCGACGCCGTGGAGACCATCGCCCAGGACCGGGGCGTGCCGATGGCGCAGGTGGCGATGGCGTGGGTGCTGAAGACCCCCGTCGTCGACGCCCCGATCGTCGGTGCCACCAGGCCGCAGCACCTCACCGACGCCGTCGCCGCCCTCGACCTCGAGCTCACCGCGGAGGACGTCGACGCACTCGAGGCACCGTACGTCCCGCGGATGCCGACGTTCTTCTGACGGGGGTACGATCGGCTTCGAGCGGACTCGAAGGGAGGACGATCCAGATGACCTTCACCATCGCCGAGGTGGCCCGGCAGACCGGGCTGACCGCGCACACGTTGCGCTACTACGAGCGCGACGGCCTGATGCTCGACAGGATCGAGCGCGCCGCATCGGGGCACCGCCTCTACTCCAAACGCGACCTCCGCTGGCTCTCGCTGATCACCGGGCTCCGCTCCACCGGCATGCCGATCCGGGACGTCAAGCGGTACGCCGCGCTGGTCCGCGCCGGCGATGGGAACGAGCGCGAGCGACTCGATCTGCTCCTGGCCCATCGTCGCCACGTCGAGGCTCGCCTGGCCGAGACGATCACCCACCTCAAGGTGATCGACTACAAGATCGGCGTCTACGAGGAAGGCGTGGCGTAAGCGGCTCTGGAAATCGGCAGGAGGGGGCTGGGAATCGCGGGCTGCGAACCGCGCTGCGCCATCCCAACTGCCCCCTGATCGCGATTGCTGATGACGAATGATCTAAAGCGGCCACCAGTCCCCGCAGGCTTGCCGAGGCGCACATTCCTGGTACGGGTCTGACCCGCCTGTCGTCTGGTCACGCGTGTCCAGTTGGTACGGGAAAACCAGCTCCTGATGCGGAATAGGCTGTTGTTGGCGCTCACTTCCGGGCAAATTTGTCCGGCTGGTGCTTGACATCGTGGTATATCTACGTTTCTATTGACGCGGTCGACGGGGCACCGACCTGGGGGGGTCGGCCTCGTCGAGCCAGAGGAGACCGCCGGCCACGCCCGGCACACAGGTAGGGGAAATGGGAACCAGACAGGCGACAGCTGACCGACCGCGGCACTCCGCGCCGACCCGCTCGTACGGGTGCGTTCCCGCACGAGAGAATCTCTCTCTCTCTCTCTCTCTCTCTCTCTCTCTAGTCGCGTAGAGAAGACCCCGGCGTCCCGCCCCGACGGCGGACGCCCCACCACGGAAGGCGCCCGCGTACCAAGGGGCGCCCACCCGTGCCACGACACCACCTTCGAATCGCTCCCCCGCCCCTTGCCGGGCCGGGGTGGCAGGGAAAGACGACCCGAGGGCCGCCCGTGCGCCGGCACGGCGACCCGACGGCCAAGGAAAAGGAGTAACGCCAAGTGAGACGTAAGACGAAGGCACCGCCGACCGGATCGGCCGTGCGCACCACTGGCCTGCGGGCACCGAGGAGATCGGCCCCGGCACGGTTCGTTGCCGCCCTCGCGCTTGCCGCGCTGGCGGCGATCGCCGCCGTGCCCGCTGCTACCGCCGCCGCCGCGCCGCAGCGCGGGTACGAGCTCGTCGGCCCGCCCGGCGACGCGAACTACACCGTCCAGGGCTTTGCCGCGCAGCCCGACGGCGAAGCGCTCTACTGGACCAACGTCGCCGGCGAGCAGACCACCGATCCCGCCCCGGCCGACGGCGCGCTCGGGGACGTCTTTCTGGCGCGCCGCTCCGCGGGGGGGTGGAACTCGACCTGGCTTACCCCCGATCCGGCCGGCAAGCTCTCTCCGCGCGATACCTCTGCAGGGCTCCCCGCGATGCGGGCCGACGGCTTCGTGTTCTTCAGCTCGGGCAGTTGGGCGGATCCCGGTGGGGCAGGACCCTCGGCGCTGTACCTCGGCGGTGGCTCCAGTCCCTCGACGCTGCTCTCCGCCGCGCCGGGCACCCCGGCGCAGGCGGGGCTGGACGACTTCCAGTGGTTGGTGTCGGAAGACCTCTCCACCGCGGTGTTCTCGACCACCGCGCCGCTCGATCCTGGCGACACCGACGCCAACGCCGACATCTACGCCCGCCGCGGCGACACCCTGACCCTGATCTCGAAGAACACCGACGGCACCGCCGATAACACCGCCGCCGAACCGTTCCTGCCCCAGGCAGTCAGCGGCAACATAGCCGGGACCGGCGGCGACGGCGCGTTGAGCTTCGCCACGCTGTCGCGAGACGGCTTCCCGGTTTCCCAGGGCGCATCGCCGGTCAGCCCGGACGGCCGCACGATCGTCTTCTCGACCACCGCGCAGCTCGACCCCGCCGACACCGACACCGTCGCCGACCTCTACCTCTGGCGCGAAGGCCAGGGCGTCTCGCTCATCAGCGACGACGAGCGCACCGCGCCAGGGTGCCCGACGGTCCCCGGCTCGACCACCGACTGCACCGGTGCCACCGCCGACGTCTCCTTCGTCGGCATGTCCGAAGACGCCTCGGTCATCTACCTCCGCACCCGCGAGGGGCTGGTCGACGGCGACACCGACGGTGGCAACGACATCTACGAGTGCCGCGTCGGTGAGCCGGCAGGGCACCGGCTTACCTTGGCGAGCGGACCGGGTGCCGGCAACGAAGTCTGGCCGGTCACCGTGACGCCGCAGGGGCTGCTGTTCTTCGCGGCGACCGACCGGCTCGGCGTCGATCCGCCGACAGGCACCGGCCCGGTCCTCTACCACTGGGACGGCACCGCGATCGAGACCGTCTCGGCGCTCACCAACGCCGACGTCTTCACCGGCAATGGCCTCGATCTCGTAGGTGGAGGGATCGCCTCGCCGTCCCCCGCACAGCGAGCGGTCCGGGCGACCGCCGACGGGTCGGCGTTGCTGTTCCGCACCACGGGCGCCCTGGACCCCGCCGACACCGACACCGCCGCGGACCTCTACCTCTGGCGGGCCGGGCACGGCGTGACCCTGGTCTCCGGGACCGGCCCCGCCCCGGTGGCGCTGGGCACCCCCGAAAGCGCCTACGTTGCCGCAACCTACCCGGCCTACGGCGGGGGACGGGCGATCTCCGCCGACGGCTCGCGGGTGTTCTTCACCAGCCCCGACGCGCTGAGCGACGAGGCCGGCGACAACGGCCGCGCCAAGCTCTACGAGTGGCTCGAAGGGGATGGGATCCACCTCATCTCGCCGGCCGGGAACGACGCGGGCGCGGTGAGCTACATCGACAACGGCGCCGACGGGACCGACGTCTTCTTCATGACCGGCGATTCGCTGGTCGGCGTCGACACCGACGGCGGCGGGCTCGACACCTACGACGCGCGGATCGGGGGCGGCTTCCCCGGACAGTTTCCGGCGCCGGAGCCGGCCCCGTGCGCGGGCGACGCCTGCCAGGGCCCCCGGCACCGCCGCCCGGCCCCCCCGGCGGCCGGCTCGCTCTCTTTCGCCGGCGAGGGCAATCCGCCTCTCGTCCCCGGCAGGGCATCGGTCGGGGTCGCCAAGGCCAGGTCGGTCACCGGCACGGCCGCGAAGCTGAAGGTCCGCGTACCGGGTCCCGGTCGCATCACGGTGGCCGGCTCGCAGGTAAGGGCGAGAAAGGTCCCGGCCCCGAAGGCGGGCAGCTACCCGGTGAGGGTCGCGCTGGACGCCAAGGCGAAGAAGGCGCTGCAAAGGAAGAAGAAGCTGACGGTCAAGGCCCGGGTCTCCTACCGGACTGAGGACGGCCGCAGCGCGGCGAAGGTGGTCTCGGTCACCTTCAGGCAGCCGGGCGCCAAGGCTCCCGCAGGCAAGGGCACGACGACCAGGAAGGGTCACTGACATGCGCCGTAACCAACGATCCAACCGTACGACGATCCTCCGGGCGCTCGCCGCCCTCGCGGCGCTGATCGTTGCCACCTCCCTCGTCCCGGCCGCCGCGGGCGCGGCCGACTTCGGGGTGACGCAGTTCGAAGTCCTCCCGACCGACACCCAGGCCGGCGCGCACGCCGACGTGACCACGACGATCAGCTTCAGGAGCGAACGCTACGTCGAGCTATTCCCGGGATTCGGGGACACGTTCCCCAACGACGGTGGCGTGCGGACCGTCGCCCTGGACCTGCCGCCCGGGTTGCTCGCCGACGCCGCGAAGGCCCCGACTTGTCAGCGCGGGGACTTCGCCAACGGAGCTTGTCCAATCGAGGCCCAGGTCGGCAACGCCGAAGTCACTACGAGTTGGCTGTCGACGCCCCCAGCCGGGCTCATGTTCAACAACCCGATCTACAACCTCGCTCCCTCGCAGGGTCAGCCGGCTGCACTCGGGCTCATGGTCGGTGCCTCGAAACTGCCCGCCTTCATCGACATCGGCGTCGACAACGCCGGCGACTACCACGTCAAGTCCCTCTCGACCAACATCGAGACCGTCGTCCCGATCAAGAAGCTGGAGATCACCCTCTGGGGCATTCCGGCCGACCCGGTTCACGACCCGCACCGCGTGGGGCCAGACCAGCTCGGCGGATACCCCAGCACCGCCCCCCGCACCCCCTTCATGGTCAACCCGACCGACTGCGGGACCGCCGAGGTCAACCACCTCCACGTCGACAGCTACGAAGGCAGCGAGGACGACGCCGGATACACGGGCCCCGCACCGACCGGCTGCGACAAGCTGAAGTTCGAACCGACGATCAAGGTGACGCCGGAAACGACCGCACCCGACACCCCGACCGGCATGGCCTTCGACCTGGAGTTCCCACAGGACGAAGACCCCGACGGCCTGGCCACCCCGGCCCTGCGCGACGCGGTGGTGACCCTGCCCGAGGGCATGGCGATCGACCCCGCCCAGGCCGACGGCCTCGGCGCCTGCACCGACGCCCAGCTCGGCATCGGCACCCCCGGCGCGGCGGAATGTCCCGAAGGGGCGAAGATCGGCTCGGTCTCGCTCGACATCCCGGCGCTCCGCAAGCCCCTCGACGGCTCCATCTACGTCGGCACCCAGGTGTCGAACGACCCGGCCTCGGGGAGGATGTTCCGCATCTTCCTGGTCGCCGACGGCCAGGGCGTCCACTTCAAGCTCGAAGGGGCGGTCAGTGTCGACCCGGCTACGGGCCAGGTGAAGACCACCTTCGCCGACAACCCGCCGACCCCGGTCTCGGCCGTCCACCTCGCCTTCAAGGGAGGCCCGCGGGCGGTGCTCGTCAACCCGCCCACCTGCGGCCCGAAGACCACGAAGGCCCACCTCACCTCCTGGGGAGGACCGGCTGCCGACGTGCAGTCCACCTTCCAGGTCGACTGCGCCCCCGGCCTCGGCTCCTTCGCCCCCGGCCTGCAGGCCGGGACGGCGGACCCGACGGCGGGCGCCTACTCGCCCTTCACCCTGCGGGTGACGCGGGGCGACGGGCAGCAGAACCTCTCGACGATCTCCGCGACCCTCCCCGAGGGCCTGCTGGCGAAGCTCGCCGGGGTGGCGCTCTGCGGTGAGGCCGAAGCCGCCACCGGCGACTGTCCGGCGGCCTCCCAGGTCGGCACCACCACGGTCGGCACCGGGGCGGGGCAGAGCCCCCTCTACGTGCCGCAGCCCGGCAAGGCACCGACCGCGGTCTACCTGGCCGGTCCCTACCAGGGTGCCCCCTACTCCCTCGTCGTCAAGGTCCCTGCCCAGGCCGGGCCGTTCGACCTCGGGGTCGTCACGGTCCGTAACGCCTTGAACATCGACCCGGTCACGACCCGGGTGACGGCGACCTCCGACCCGCTGCCCCAGATCGTCGGCGGCATCCCGATCTCCTATCGGGACGTCAGGGTCGAAGTCGACCGGCCCGGCTTCACCGTGAACCCGACCTCCTGCGAACCGATGGCGGTGGAATCGACCCTCACCGGTGCGGGAGGCGCGACGGCGAATCCCTCGTCGCGCTTCCAGGTCGGTGGCTGTGGGGCCCTTGGCTTCTCCCCGAGGCTCACCCTGCGCCTCTCCGGCGCCCCGCCGCGGCGCGGCGGGAACCCGGCCCTGAAAGCGGTGGTGACGCCACCCGAGGGGCAGGCGAACATCGGCCGGGCGACGGTCGTCCTGCCGGAGACCGAGCTGCTCGAACAGGGTCACATCAAGACGGTGTGCACCAGGGTGCAGTTCGCGGCGGACGAATGCCCGGCGGGCTCGGTCTACGGCCACGCCACGGCCTGGACGCCGCTCCTCGACACGCCACTCGAAGGCCCGGTCTACCTGCGCTCCAACGGCGGGGAACGCAAGCTCCCCGACCTGGTCGCCGACCTGAAGGGGTCGATCCACGTGGTCCTGGTCGGCTACATCGACTCGGTGAAGAGGCACGGCTCGCCGAGGATCAGGACCCGGTTCCTCTCGGTCCCGGACGCCCCGGTGAGCCGGTTCGTGCTGGAGATGTCGGGGGGCAGGAAGAGCCTCCTCGCCAACAACACGAACCTCTGCAAGGCGAGGCCCCGGGCCGAAGTGTCCCTGACCGGCCAGAACGCGAAGCCGAGCGAAGCCCGGCCGCCGGTCTCGGTCGAGGGCTGCGGCAAGGGGGGCGAGGCCAAGAAGAAGGGCTGAGCCCCGAAATACTTCTCGGCCGTCCTCCTTGGCGGCCGGAAGGGGCGTCGCGCCCCCTGTCCCGGGGGCGCCCTGCCTTGTCGGTCGCCCGGTCTCCCTGGCCACGGCGCCCGACACCTGGAGAGGAACCCCGGGGGTCGGTACTCACCCGGCGCCCGGGGTCCTCTCATCGAGGTGTCGCCGGTTCGAATCCCGCCCCCGCCACTGCCTTGGCCGGAGAACATATTTGTTCTACCCTTTAGGGGTGACCTCCAGTAGGCAGTTCTCCTGCGGCCAGTTCCTGAGGGCGGCGCGACTGCGCCATGGCCTCGATCAGTCGGAGCTCGCGGAACGGGTGGGGATGAAGCAGTCCGCCGTGAGCCGGATCGAGCGCGATGTGGTTTCGCCGAGCCTCGAGACGTTGAACCGCCTGTTCGAAGGGATGGGCGAGACGCTCATGCTGTCCTCGGTCGGCTTGTCCGAATCCGTTCCAGGCGGCAGTAATCAGTCGGTCGCGGAAGCCCTCTCCGACTATCGTGATCTGACGCCGGGGGAGCGTCTCACGCAGGCGGCCAAGTTGAGCGAAATGGCGACCGAATTGGCTGCCGGAGCCAATTGACGATGGACCCTGCGATCCGGAGGCTCGAACCCGAGTCGCTGCTCGACGTCCTTGGGCGACGAAGGACATCGATATCTGTCCCGAGCCATCCGATGCCAACCTGACTCGCCTGGCGGCCGCGCTGGAGGAGCTGGAGGCCGAGCCGATGGGGTTGGATGAATTCGAGGGCGAGTTCCGCAAGCAGGTTCCCGACCGGGGATCGGCCCGTCGAGCCCTCTGGTCGAGACCCGTCGAGCTCCGATGTCGATTCTTCGAGTCGTCCCTCGCGCACTGGGGGGTCGGCGTCATCGTCGGCCGAGCCTGGCGCTGAACGCAATTATCTTCGCGTTTGTGGAACGTCCAGCAGTGCCCGGATCGCGCCGGTGACGCGCTCGGCGACCGCCTCTCGCGTCGGGACCTCGAGCTTGCCGTCGAGGAAGAGGAAGGCGAGGCCGTGGACGAGCGCCCAGATCGCCGGGGCGAGCGCCTCGGGATCGGCGCCGGGAAAGCAGCGGGCGACGATCTCACGCAGGTAGAGCGTCACCGCGGCGGTCGCGGCGACCCGCTCGTCGTTGTCGCGGTCGCACGGTTCGCCGAACATGATCCGGAAGAGGGCGGGCCGGTCGAGGGCGAACCGGACGTAGGCGACCGCGACGTCGGCGAGCTGGTCGGGTGTCGAGGGGGCGGGATGGGCGGCGCCGAGGCGTTCGGCGAGCTCGCGGTAGCCGATCGCGGCGACCGCGGAGACGAGCGCTTCGCGGTCGGCGTAGTGGCGGTAGGGGGCGGCCGGCGAGACCCCGGCACGTCGGGCCACCGCGCGCAGCGACAGTGCCGTCGCGCCGTCCTCTTCGAGCACCTCCAGCGCCGCGTCGAGGAGGGCGGCCCGCAGATCGCCGTGGTGGTAGGCGGACTTGGCAGGGGCCATAGACCCTGATGTTGACACCGTTCACGGATTGCGTCTAATGTGATCGCTGTCAACATTCGAAACGGGGGTGCGAGGAGATGGCGAGTGGGGAGGTATCGCGCACGGTGAGGTCGAGCGAGCTGTTCTCGCCGTTGGCGCTGCGGTCGGGGGCGACCTTGCCCAACCGGATCGCGAAGGCGGCGATGGAGGAGGGGATGGCGGGCGACTCGCAGCTCCCCGACGAGCGGTTGATCTCCCTCTACCGCCGCTGGGGCGAGGGCGGCGCTGGCCTGCTGATCACCGGCAACGTGATGGTCCACGCCGAGGCGCTGACCGGTCCCGGCGGGATCGTTCTCGACGACCGCTCCCCGCTCGACCCGTTCGCCCGCTGGGCGGAGACGGGCAAGGCGGGTGGCGCGGCGATCTGGATGCAGATCAGCCACCCGGGTCGCCAGGTGCCGGCCGAGATGCCGGGGGTGTCCTGGGCGCCCTCGGCGGTGGCGATCGAGCTTGGCAAGCACAGCAGGCGCTTCTCCCCGCCGGTCGCGATGACCGCGGCGCAGATCGAGGTGACGGTCGAGCGCTTCGCGACCAGCGCCGCCCTCGCCGCGCGGGCCGGCTTCGACGGTGTCGAGGTCCACGCCGCCCACGGCTACTTGATCTCGCAGTTCCTCTCGCCGCTGGTCAACAGGCGCGAGGACGGGTGGGGCGGTCCGCTGGAGAACCGCGCCCGCCTGCTGCTCGACGTGGTGCGGGCGATCCGCGCCGCCGTGCCCTCCTCCTTCGCGGTCGCGGTGAAGCTGAACTCCGCCGACTTCCAGCGGGGCGGCTTCGACGCCGAGGACGCCGGTCGGGTGATCGCGATGCTCGAGCCGCGCGGGGTCGACCTGGTGGAGCTCTCCGGCGGCAGCTACGAGAGCCCGGCGATGTCCGGCCGCCCGGCGGATACCGGCACGGTGGCGCGCGAGGCCTACTTCCTCGACCTCGCCGCCGACCTCGCCGAGACGAGTCCTCTGCCGTTGATGCTGACCGGCGGGATCACCCGCCGCGCGACCGCCGAGGCGGTGCTCGCGAGCGGCGTCGCCGTGGTCGGCATGGGCACCGCGCTCGCGCTCACCCCGGAGCTGCCCGAGCGTTGGCGTGCCGGCGACGACGCCACCGAGCGGCTGCGGCCGGTCACCTGGACCGACAGGACGCTCGCCGCCGCCGCGGGCATGGCGCTGGTCCGCCACCAGATGCGTCGGGTAACGCGGGGCAAGGACCCGAGGGGCGGGACGCATCCCCTCCTGGCCCTGATGCTCGACCGACGCGAACAGCGCCGCGCCCTGCGTCGCTACAAGGGCTGGCTGGAGAGCCGGGCCTGAGGAGGAGATTCGACCATGGACAGCAGCACCATCTCCACAACCAGGTCGCGATCGTCGGCACCGGCTTCCACACCATGGGCCTGCCGCTGACTGATCGCATCTACGACGCCGAGGGCGTCTCGATGCGGGAGAGCCGGGGCGGCAGGCCGACCTCCTATCTCGGCACCGCGGTCGCCCGTCTACTTCGACCCGACCGCGTGGAACAAAACCTACATATGGTCTGCCTTTATATGTAGAATTCGTTCCATGCCAGCACGGCAGACACCTCCGGTCAAGATTCTCGATGAGCGCTTTGGGCAGCGGCCATTTCGCGTCTCGGACGCCGTCGCCGCAGGCGTGAGCAGAACCACGTTGCACCGGTTGCGCCAGCGGGGCGAGCTGGCCGCGGTGCGGCGCGGGGTGTTGCGCCTGCCGGAGACCGGGATGGGGATGCTGTCGGACCTGGCGGTCGTCTCGGCCGTGGTGCCGCGCGGCACGATCTGCCTCAACTCCGCCCTGGCCTTCTGGGATCTCAGCGATGAGATCCCGAGTCAGATCCACGTCGCCGTGCCTCGCGGTGCGCACCGGCCCTCCATCGAGCGGCCTCCAACCAAGGTCCACGTCTTCAGCGCCGAGACCTTCGAGGTGGATCGCCGGCGCGCCAGAACGGATGTCGAGGAGCTGTTTTGGATCTACTCCCGCGAGCGCTCGGTGGTCGACGCGGTCCGCATGGCCCGGTGGATGGGGCAGGACCTCGCTCTGCACGCCCTGCGCCGCTACATGGCGCAGCCGGGAGCCGACGCCGCTCGCCTGACGGAGCTGGCGAGAGAGCTCGGCGGCAGCGCTCGACTGCAGCCGGCCCTGGAAGCGCTGCTGAGTTGACGGCCCGGCCCCCCGTCGACCTGGCCGCGCGCGAGGCTTTCAAGGCGGTACAGGACAGAGCCCGCGCCGATCACGGAGGCAACACCCAGCAACTCCTCGTCGTCTATGCCGTCGAGTCATTCCTGCGGCGCCTGTCCATCTCCGACCACGCACACCAGATGATCCTCAAGGGCGGGATGCTGATGGCCGCCAGCCGGATACGGCAGATGACGAAGGATGCTGACCTCTCGACCCATGGGATCGCCGGTGATGATGAGCGCGTGCGCGAGATCGTCGATCAAATCTGCGCGCTGACTCCCGACCCTCACGACGGAATCCGGGTAGACCCGGCGACGATCAGGACCGAAATCATGCGAGAGCAGGACGAGTACAAAGGTGTCCGCTGTAAGGTCGTCGCGACCCTGGGTCAAGCGCGGATCCCGTTTGCGCTCGACTTCTCCTTCGGCGATCTCGATCAGTCGACCGAGATCGAGCTGGCCTCCGTCATAGATCGAGAGGCCGTGCGCCTGGCGGCGTACCGGCGATGCAGCGGCGCGAGACCAGCACCCGGGATCGCGATTTCGCCGATCTCTGGGTTACCAGTCGCCTACATCGCATCGACGCGCAAGAATTCCGGGAGCATGTCCTCGCCGTGGCCTCGAACCGCGGCCAGCGCGTGATGGTCATGGCCGAGGCGCTGGCCAACATGCCCGATCGCCAACAGGCATATGAGGCGATGGTCGAACGGATGTCCTACGGGTCGCCGCCCCCGGAGCGGTGGACCGAGCTGATGGAAGGTGTCATCGAGTTCGTCGACCCACTGCTGGCCGACGACGGACGCCTGTCCCATTGGGATCCCGAGGCACTCACCTGGCGCTAGTTCTGTGTCGCCAGGCCAAGCGGCCGGGCGCGCGACGACTGTCGCTCGCCCACGAACGTCCGCAAGGCCTCCGAGCTGGTCAAGACGCTGCCCTGCACGGCGGCCTTCATCGCCTCGATTTCGCCTATACAATGCCCTGCTCGGGGTCGGCTCCACTTGGCCTCCGACCGCCCGACAGGGCGCCGCGGCTGGGTAGCTCAGTTGGTAGAGCACTCGACTGAAAATCGAGGTGTCGCCGGTTCAAGTCCGGCCCCGGCCACTCCTCCTGCCGAGTGGCAATGACCATCTCTTTGATTGCCACGATCCGCCGGAAACCACCCGAATCGGACCGAATCCAGGCCCCGTCAGGCCCGCTCCCGGCGTCTCCAAGACGGCCGCTCATCTGGCACTACAGCAGGGTTTGAGCGCCCTCCTCGGACTCAAAATCGTAGGCGCCTGGTCACGCCTACGATTCGGAGGGTCACACGTTGGGGAATTCCTGCCTCGGCATCTCGAGGAGTTGCGGGGCTCCCGGGTGTCCCCAGTCGGCGGCCCGGGTGAACGCCTGGACGGCCTGACACACCATGGCGACGGTGAACGCCTACGACGAGGATCCGGGCTATTTCGACCGTCTGGGACGCTGACTGGCCATCGGCGCCGCAAAGGCCAACGCGCAGGACCGACCGGATCTGGCGGTGCTGGCATACGCGTGGATATTCATGTGGACGACGAACATGGAGCCGAAGTTGTCGGACTCCGACCTGATGGCCCTCGGTCTGAACCGGACGCCTGGAGATGTCGTCGAGGCACTGATCGCACAGGCAGAGATCGCCCTGCCGCGACTGGACCCCGATCAAGTGCTCGTGAGGACCGGTACGCCCGAAGAGTTGACGGGCCGAATGATCGGGGCCGCATTGGGGCAACACAAGGCCCTGCTTCAGGGCACCGCCGGGTGATGTCGGCAGAAGCGGGGCCCGGTCCAGGTCGAAAGAGCGGGTGAGTTCGGGCTTCGTGGGATTAGATGCTGATGCTCGACCAGTCCGGTATATAGTGCGGTGGGTTTACCGCAAAGATTGGGGGGTGTCCGTGCTGCAGGAAGATGTCACCGATCTACTCGACCGGGTAGCCGCCGACGAGGATCTCCGTCTGGCGTTGCGTTCCGCCGGCTCCGCTGCGGAGCTGATCGCAGTCGCCCACACTCATGGATTGAACTTCAGGGCCCCGAGCCCCCCGGACGTGCTCACCGATTCCGAACTTGACGGTTGGCCGATGGCGGCGACCGACCGGACGTGCCACGGGACTACGGACTGCTGCCAGACGAATCGCACCTGCTTCGGAACGACCGATTGCTGCCACTGACCGTAGCCTGAGGTCGCTCGGGTCGCGTACGACCCGCGGCCCGCAAGTTGGTCGTGGATGTCGCTCGATCTCGCGCTTCGTGAAGCTGGCTGTCGCTGGGACGAGCGTCTGGACATCGCCCGGCGCGACGGCCGCGCGCCTTCTCTGCCGCGGGACGGATGGATCGCCGCAGTCGACCCCTACCGAACGGGGGCATGGACGCGACGGCTGGCCTGGGGGGGCTTCGACGCGACGGCCGACGCCCGCACCGTCATGTCTGAAGAGGAGCCACCGTGGGTCGCGACGCTCGCCTGGATGCGCCTGGTCGCGACGCGCGCTGCATCGGCTCCGCTCCAGGCCCCGGGCGCCGACCTCCCGTTCGCCCACATTTTCCACCCTCTCGTCGAGGAGGCCTGGGTTCGAGCGTCCTGCGCCGACCTCTGCGCCATCTCAGACTCGGCAGGCGCGAGTCTCCGCCAAGCGCTCCTGAACCGACTGTGTGGCTTGGCGGCCCAGCCCCTTGCGGGCCTGTTCTGTGGAGAGCGCACGTTGGCGGATGTGGCGCTCAAACACATCGTCGACGGTACATCGCCAGGCCTGCGGACTGACGGCTATGAGCGTTTTTGTCGGCAGGTCCTCGGCGGGGGACTGGAACTCCTGCTGAGCGAATTCCCCGTGCTCGGGCGCCTACTGGCCACGGCCCTGATCCAGTGGGAGGAGTTCTGTCGAGAGTTCATGTCGAGGCTGGCTGTCGATCGGGACGCGATCGGAAACACGTTCGGCATCCCGCCGACAGCACACGTCATGTCGCTCGTGCTGGGACTGAGCGATCCTCATCAAGAGGGTCGGGGGGTAGTCGTCGTGGGCTTCGGCAAGCATGGACAGATCGTCTACAAGCCACGGCCCACCGCCATCGAGCAGCACTACCACGGGTTCGTGGAGACCGTAAGCGCCTTGCTCCCATCGGATCCCCTGCGGCGACTCACTGTGCTCTCCCGTCCCGCCTATGGGTACGTGGAGTATCTGAAGCCCGAACCGGTCGAGTCAGGCGTCGACAGCGACCGCCTGTCGCGGTTCTATCGCAATGCCGGTCGGACCCTGGCCATCCTCTACCTGTTGGGGGCGACCGATTGCCACTGGGAGAACATGGTCGCTGCTCACGACCAGATCGTGCTTGTCGACGCCGAGACGCTTTTCGAGGGCAAGCCAAGGCCGTGGGACCAAGAGCAGAGCGAGGGACCCCGCTCGGTCGTCGAGGGCAGCATTGCCGAGTCCGTCCTGAGGACGGGGATGCTTCCGGCCTGGATCTCGATCGGAGCCGGAGGCTCCATCGACATAAGCGCTCTTGGAACGCCCGGGCCTGATCGACTTCGTCCGCCACGGCCGGCGTGGTGCTTCACGAACACCGACGACATGGTGTGGGGTGACAAAGAGGGTGTGGTCGTCCACCCCGCGTGCCTTCCGGTCGGCGAGGGCGCGTCCAATCCGCTGGCCGAGTTCGGCGAGCCCTTGGTCGAAGGCTTCGACGAAGTCCTGGCGCTGGCGATGGAGCCGGCGGTGCGGGCCCGCCTGCGCGACGGTTTGGAGAGCTTCCGTGGAGTGAAGCGGCGGATCGTCGCACGCCCGACCCGTACCTACGTGCTGGTCCAGGCCGACGCTCTGACCCCCGACTCCTTGCGCACCGCTGATGCCCGAGCCCTCCAACTCGAGCGGCTCGCCCGTGCCTTCACGGGTGGTGTGGAAAAGCCGCGTGCATGGCGGATCCTGAATCAGGAGATTGCGGCGATGGAGAGCCTCGACGTGCCCTATTTCGAAGGGGTTGTCGGGGCTCGGGGCCTGTTCGCCCGAGGACACGAAATCGTCGCGGACTACTACGAGACCGAGGGCCTGGCCCAGGCATTGCTGCGGCTGGACCGGATCTCGGATTCGGAGCGCCGCTGGCAGGCTAGGCTCATCCACGGATCGCTCGCTGCTCATCGCTTCGAGATGCGGCCGTCGGGGGGCATGCCGACGGCGGAGCATGGGGCCCAGGGAGCTCGAGGTCACGAAGCAGGCGACATCGCGGACTTGATCCGGGCCGACGCCCTGGATGGACCGTCAGGGCGACCGACGTGGCTGACTGTGGCCCTGTTGGCCGATGCCACTCGCGTTCAACTGGGCCTTGTTCCGCCCGGCCTCTACGATGGCCGCGCCGGGATCGCGGCTTTCCTCTACGACAACGGCGACGTCGACCTGGCGGAGGCGGTGATCGCGCCGGTCCTCGAAACGCTGGACAAGGCCGACGAGCTCGACTTGGCCCGCTACGCCCGTGGCATCGGATTGGGCATGGCGGGCGTGGGCGGCATCCTGCGTCTGTTTCAATACCGCGCCGCCACCGACTTGGACCCGGAGATTTGGCTCACGCGCTCCAGACGCTTACTCCCGGTCCTTACCGACGGCATGCTCGCGGCCGACACCGCGTCGGACCTCGTCAGTGGCATCGCCGGACTCGCCGCGCCGATCGCTCGACTTCACCGCGGCACGCCAACTCACGACAGCGGGCGAGCCCTGGCCGCGGTCGGAAGGCTCCTCCTTCAGAAGCAGGGGCCAGAGGGTGGCTGGGCCATCGGCATCGGCCATCCTCCACTGGCGGGCCTCTCTCATGGGGCGAGCGGCGTCGCCGTCGCGTTGGCCGAGATCGCCGTCGCGTCGGGGGATGACCGTTATGCCGATGCCGCCGCACGCGCCGTCGAGTTCGAGCGAGGGCAGTTCGACGAGGAAGCCGGAAACTGGCGCGACCTCCGCCGAAGCCCGGTCGAGTACGACCGCCTCTCGATGAGGAGTTGGTGCCACGGGGCGGTCGGTATAGCCCTCGCGCGGATCAGAATGCTCGAGCTCCTCCGCTCGCACCCACAAGCCGGACTGTGGGCGGAGGACCTGCGGGTGGCCGTCGAGGGCTCCATCGCCCTGCCTCTCGGGCCCGTGGACCACATCTGCTGCGGGAACATCGGCCGCGCGATCGTGATCATGCTCGCAGGCCAGTTCTCCGACAACGCTGATTGGCAGGTCGCCGCCTCGGGGATCGGGGAGAGCGTCGTTGCCCTCGCCGGAGATGACCCTGACAACTATCGACTCTTGCTGGGCATCGACGGCTCCTTTGGACTCCGGCTTCCCGGGCTCATGACCGGCCTTGCCGGGATCGGCATGCACCTCCTGCACGGACAGGACCTGCGGTGGGTGCGGCACCTATTGGTCTGAACTAGGGCGTCGACGGGTTTCCAGGGCTCGGCCGTGCAACCACGCCAAGCGGACTCTGCGCTGGGCGCGGCACCCCGCGATCGCACTGTGCTCGCGCTGGTAGAAATGGCCCCGCTCGGGGTCAGCCTGTCGCCCCGGGGCACCGCGGCCAATGTCGATCGAAGTGGCAACGGCCCCTGTTTCATTGCCACCATCCGCCGGAAACCCCCAGAAACCAACCGAATCCAGCCCGTCAGGCCCGCCCCTGGCGTCTGCAGGTCGGCCCGGTATTTGGCTCTACAGCAAGGTTTGAGCGGCCTCCTCGGGCTCAAATACTCGAAGAGCTGAAGCCGGCCGGGCGCGGTCCGGGCGCCGAGAACCGAGAGATCCTCGATCCGGGTGCGGACCAGCGCACACACATGGTCCGGTACCGCGGAGGATCCTTCAGCATGAAGGTCGGGGTCGGGACCTCGGCCCGGCTTGCTCGGGTTCGGCTCAGGCGGCGGACAAACGTTCCGTGGGACTGTCTGCCACCACCGGCGCCGTCACCCCCATTCGGTCCGCGGACTTCGGAGCTTCTATGACCCCCAACGATCACGAGTGGGCGGACGCCGGCAATAGAACCGCCATCCACCACACTCGCGAAACCACTACCTCAAGAGCACTTACCCACTGGCAACTACACCACGCGCACTTCGACCTACCCGCCTTGACCCAGGCACAGGCCATGAGAACCTCCTTGGTAGACGGTCGACTAGACGGGGTAAAAATCCCACAGGCTCGATCCCGCAGTCAATGAGTTCACTCTTCGGCCCCTTCGGTCATACGTGACATCGAGATGATCGCCCGGGCGATCGTGGCGGCGATGGCCTGTGTCTCATTCGGATCGAGCACCCTGACGAGGGTTCCGCCCGGTCGCAGGGGGATCGAGGTGGGAAGGTCCGCGCCTTCACGCAGAACGAGGCGCAGGCGAGCGATGTCCTCTCCGGTCAAGGGGTAAGGACGGTCGAGCGTGACCAACACGCGATGGCCTCGGCCGACGGCGAGCCGCCTCTTCAGGGCACCGGAGAGCGATCCAGAAAAGCGCTGACGGGGAGTGGTCGACGTCCATTCCGACGGACGAAGCGCCGGTGTGATCCGGTGATCGGCGACGACCGTCAATCTGGTGGCCGGGTTGACGTGTCCCGACAGCCAGCCCTCGAGGGCGTGGATTTCGCGTGCCTGTGCCTGAGGCATCAAGGCACCGCCGAGCACGACCACGATACGAAGCGGCCTCACCGGGACGTTGCCCGGCAACGTCGTCGGCATCCCGACCCCGGATAGGCCCGACGAGATCCTCGCCATCCCAGTTTCGGCCGCGCCCGGCTGTGGGGAGGTGCCGTGACCATGGTGATGGCCACCCAGCAGCGCAACAAAGATCGACAACCCGACGAGAGTGCCGAGCACTCCGAGCCAACGCCCCCGACCACGCCGACGCGGTCGACCGGCCTCTTCCACGTGCCCCCGGGAGGACGCCGAAACATCCGGCTCGCGCGCCCCTGATTCGGGGTTGTCGATCACATGTTCGGCCGTTGGCCTGTCGTCGCAGATGGCTTCGAGAAGAAAGCTAGGCACCGCCGAGCCGGACGGAGGGCTACTCGGGGTCGCGGAGGCCTCGCCCTCCGCCGCCGACCCGGACAGGCCGGCGACGGAGAGCGGCCGTGATCCCCGCCTCTTCGAGGTAAGGCGGCGGCTGTCGAGTCGAGTGGACTCCATCATGAGGTCCTCTTGGTGCCGGCACCGGTGCCGTGGCTGCCGCCCTTCCCGCCTCCTTTACGTGAACCTCGAGCGGTGCCGTGCCCGTAGATCTCTGGGCGCTTCCGGAATTCTTCGTACTTCTTACGGTGAAGGCCGCGGCCGGCGGCCTCGCCCTCCGCCTTGTAGCGCGCCCGGATCGATTTGGCCTCCGCCTCGGCACCGCCGTGTCTGGCGATCACCGGGTCCGCGCCCGCCTCTGCTGCCTCCTTGCCGAACTCCTTGCGCCACGCATTCGCGGTCTCGAGATAGTCCGAGACCTCGCACGCGTACTCGTAGCTGTTCAGGAACGAGGCCAGGCAGACGGCGAGCGCGAAGCAGCCGAATGCGACGGCTGCCTCCTGCCCCTCGGCGGCTTCCCTCAGCGCGAAGATGCCGCCCACGATGGCCACGACCCCGGCGATGAAGACCAGCATCAGGATCTTCCCCGCGGAAGGATCGGGGCCGCTGAAGAACGAGGAGCAGGTCTTCTCATCGTCGATGAGGTCCTCGAGCGGCTTCTGGCGGGCCTTGGCCGCCGCCCGATGGCGAAGCGTCGCACCGACGACGCCGAGCACCACCGCCGACACCGCCACGCTGGTCGCCTGGGCGAAGGCGTTGAACGGCTCCTCACCGAGGAGCAGGATTGCTCCGCTGGCCCCTGCGAGATCACCGAGGATGATGAGCACTCTCACGATCCAGTAGACCAGCCCGGCGTGAGGTCGGCGGCGGCGATGCTGACCGAGGACCGATAGGTGCGTTTCAAACCGTCTGCGCTCGCCTTCGGCAAGAGCGTCTTGTCGATCCCCGGCCTTCCTAGCGTTCTTTGCCTGGTAGGAGAGTTCGGCGGCGGCCTTCTCTGGCGCAGTCGCCTCTTCCTCCGCCTTGGCCGCATAGGCCTCCTTCTGCTCTTCGATTTCCTCCTCGGTCTGGGACTCGACGTAGAACCTGTCGATCGAACCGGGGCGCGGGATGGCCCGCGCCTCCTTCACGTCTTGGTGGAGGGCATCGGCCACCTCCGAGGCATCCACTTTGGGACGGTGGCCGTTGCTGTCGGCCTGTCGCATGAATTCGGGCATCGGTCTCAACTCCCGGCGGTGTAGTCGGTGGTCACCAGGCATTGGGAGGCGCCCGACCTGTGGCAGACCGCGAGCTCGTAGAATTCGGTCAGGGCTTCGACCCTTTCGGTCGTCGGGCGCCTGGTCCCACTGGTCAGGCCGATGCCGGCGATCCGCACGTTTGCCCCAGACAAATCGGGGAGCGTGACCCGCCCGGCCGCCTTGCGCGCAGCCTCCTTGGTGAAGCTCGGCGTGTTCATCACCACCGGCTTCACCGTCTGGATACCGTCGGTCTCGAGCTGGACGTAGAGCCTGCCGGCGGGAAGCTGCTCGGCGAACTGCCGGGCGAGCTCCAACTGCGACAGGACATCGGTGCCGTTCGGATCTACTTCTTCGAGTGCCCTCGGCAGAGCTTCGCTGACTTCGGAGAGCAGCCCTTCCTCCGCCTCGTTGGCCTGGATCAGACGCGCGGTTTCGGTACCCGAGGAGGTCGGAAACCGGGCTTCGCCCAGAGTTGCGCCTTCGGCCCCCGAGCGTCCGCCGAAGAGGACCACCTTCATCGTTCCACCGCAGGCCGCGGCCTGGTCGGCCAGGGCGCCGACAGCATGGAGACGCTGGTCGATCAGGGTCTTGTCGCGCCCGGTCGCGCTCCCGTCAAGGGCGTCATAGGCATCGATCGGCCCGTGGCAGTCGGCGACGAGGGGCTTCAGCCGTGAGAGCATCGCGGCGACGCCGCCAGGGCCCCCGCCGGTCTGCCCGCAAGCCGCGAGAACGAGGACCGAGAGCACGGCCGCCGCAGCGGCGCCGGCCCCGTTCCTCCTGGTGCTGCTCGTGGACCTTCCGGACCGCGGCGCACCCAGGCCAGGCGCCGTCGGTCCCTTCCTCCCTTTGCGGAGCAGATGCCTCCGCTCTCGTCTCGCTTCCACCTTCGCCATCGCCGTCTCCTTTGAGTGGGTTGTGACCACGTCACACCCCACCGCCCAGGCGGCAAGACGGCACCGATTTACCAGTTAACTCGGGACTCGCGCCGGGAGCGGGCCGTACGGCGGGAGCGGCTCGCGGTGAACGTCGGGGTCGATGACGAGCGGCAGCGGCGCTCCCGCCGGGATCCTGGCGTGGAAGTGCAGCGGAACCCACACCCAGCCGTTCGCCCGCAGGGCACTGAACATCCTGCCACCCCAGCGCAGCGGATGGTCGGGGCTGAACTTGTCAGGAGTATTTGCCATCGATTGAATTGACTCGCGCGCGAGATTCAACGTTTCCTGGGTGACCCGGTGGCTGGCGAGGCCAGGCACCTCGGGCGCCTTGTTGACGACCTCCTCTACCTGCCATCCCGCCTCGAGCCACGGGAGCGCCACCCGACGGCTTTCGATCAGGCCGGTCGGATAGGGATCGGGCTGCCAACGACGCCCGGCGAGCGCGGTCCACACCTCATCCACCGGCAACAGCAGGCCGTCGGTGCTGCGTTTGTCCCGGAACTGCATCCCGCCGAGCACGCAGAAGGTGTAGACCAACGCCGGATCGGCGGCCGTCCAGAGGACCGCCCGGGGACGGTCCTGAAGTCGGATCTCGTCCCGCCGGCATCGTTCGAGTACGAAGGCCATGATGTCGAGGCAGGCGCTCTGCGTGGTCGTACCCTCCGGCAGGTAGTCGTCGATCACGATCGCGTCGGGCAGTGACTCCTGCAGTTCGAGGTACTGGAGCGCGTCGTCCTTGGTGCGGGCCAGGTAGTCGAGCTCGAGGTATGGATCCCCCTCCTGGTCGAGCGCCCGGTCGGCGGCCAACGCCGCTTCGATCTCCTCGCGCGACGTCACCTTCTGGTCCTCCACCACGAGGAGCTTGTAGGAGTGACCGTCCCGCCCCATCTGCCCGAATCATTCTACCTGCCGCACAAGGATGGCCTGATCGATCAGGACTTCCACGACCCACCACTCGTCGTCGCTGGGAAAGTCGAGCTCGCGGCCGGGGCGCAGCTCGGGCGCGAGTGGAAGTTCTCCGCCTGGGAGCTTCGCGGCCAACGACCGGATCCGCTGCCCACCCTCGCCGGAGGTTCCCTCGGAGTGGGGTCGCGGCAGGTTGCTGACGAGTAACCGTAGGCGCCCGTCGAGCACGGCGAGTTCCGCGCGGACCCCCTTGCTGCCATGGACCGCGGCCTCGTTGTAGGCGGTGACCAGGAGGGAGCGCAGGATCCGGGCATGCTTCTGCTTCGCGACGCGCGCGTTAGCAAGCGGGCCGAGGATCGGCTCCTCGACGAAGGCAGGGTCGGGGTCGCCGCGTTCGGCGGCGGCCCGGCGCCGGAGGTCGAGTTGCACGGCGCCCCGGCGCATCAGGTTGCTTATGCCGATCGCCTGGTCGAAGACCTCGGCGACGATCTGCGGCGCCAGCAGCCCACGGCGCCCGAACAGATCGGCCTCGCGCTCCAGCTTCCCCGCGGCCTGCCGCGACATCGTCGCGGCGTTGCGGGCCAGCGGGACCTCGGCGCCACTCGAATCGATCGTCGCCGCGGTGGCGCGCAGCTGTCGGGCGCAGTCGAGGAGCGTGGCGCGGGCGCGGCGCGCGGTTCGGATCGATCGCGCGCCATCTCCCACGACGACCGAGAGGATGGTCGCCAAGGCCAGCGGGAGCATGGCACCGTAGCTCGCACCGATCACGGCGATCGCCGTGAGGGTGATCACGACTTCGAGCGCGATCCCCCCGGCCGCGATGCCCTGGATCGCCAGACCCAGGCATTGCAGCCCGGAGACGACGGCGACGAAGATCGCCAGCTTCGCCCAGTCGAACTCCAGGCGCGGCGTCTGTCGCTGCCACCAGTTCGTCCAGCCGGCGGCAAATACCACCACCGTCCAGGCGGGCAGAAGTACGGTGGCGAGCAGGGAAACCGGCGTCTCGACCATGAGCAGCCGCCCACGGAAGGCGTGAGCCGACTCGCTGTCCTCCATCGCCTTGTCGACGATCATGGGCGCCCGCGCCGCGGTGGCCAGGGAGATCGCCGCGGCCACGATCCAGACCGCGTCGGCCGGCGTGTCCGTGTCGGCGAGTGGCACGTGGGCCCGGGTCCAGGAACCGAGCAGCGGCGCCAGCAGGATCAATGCGGCGCGGGCGACAAGGGTGAAGAGCAGGACCGCGCGCTCGATCTCGACGTTGTGGAGAACCCGGACCTCGTCGAGGACCATCGAGAACTGGGTGCCCATTGCGCGCATCCCGTCGGGCAACAGCGACCGCGGGGTCCACGAGTAAGGCTTCAAGTCTCCGCCGACCCGTTCGAGGACCCCGACGGCGTGACCGGCCAGAGGTGGCGGCGACCCTCCCTGGGAATGGCGTTCCACGCTGCTCGCCCGCATCGTCTCCCGCAGCCGCTCGATCGTCTCGATCGTGCGTCGGACCTGGACCTGCTCGCCGCGGCCCAGTCGCTCGCCTTCCAGGAGGGCGCGGAGGTCGCCCTCCACCCGGATCCAGTCATGGGCCCTGGCGACGCCGGCACCGAACCTTCGTTCGGAGGCCTGGGCCTGATCCTCGCCGCGGGCCCGCGCCACGACCAGCGCCCGCCGGACGATCCGTCCTCCAGCGAGGAGCGCAACGAGCAGAGCCGCGCATAGCATCGCCGAGGCGATGCCCGGCGCGGAGGCGCCAAGCGCGAGCAGCCCGGCGGTCGCCGTCGCGACGAGCGCCACCAGGCAAAGCCAGGTACCGCCGTTCGACGCCCAGGTCGCGTCTGCCGCGTCACTTTTCCCGGCGCCGATCCGCCGGCGAAGACTCGTCCACATGGCCGAAGCTAATCGTGCTCGCTCAAGACGCAGCCGCAACCCGAGATAACTCGGGTCATCTTCTCCTCCGCTGCTGCGCACCAGGCTGTTGATCGCGTGAACATGACTTCTTACACCGGTTAGTCTCCATTGCCGACAGCGAACCGGGAGGCGCAATGTCGAAGCAATCCAAGCTGTATAAGGCGGGACAGAAGAAGCCCGTCGGCGGCGGCACGGTCAAGAGTGGCACTCAGCAGGGACGGCCTTCAAAGACCCAGGGTGGAAAGACCCACAGTGTGAAGAACCGGAGCGTCAACCATGGCAGGAGTCGGTAGTCGGTAGGTTCGACCTGTCATGTTGGCGATGCGGGATGAGGTGAGCGAGGGCGTGTCCGCGCTTTGCGGCAAACAGGAATTCCCGAACATCTGATCCCGACGGGTTTCATCGGGGCGGGAGAGAATGACGATGTTCGACAGGCTGCAGAAGCGCATCGGGGAGAAGGCCGGGGAGACGTTCATCGCCGCCGTTGACAAGACGGCTACCGCGGTGGAGGCCGCGGTCGGTACCGGCGTGCGGATCAAGGCACTGACCGACGACCCCGACGAGTCGATCACGATCGAGTCGATGGTGCTCGTATTCGTCGATGCTGTACGGGACGAAAGCCACGGCGAGCGGCCCGGCAGCCGTGCGGAGGTGATCGCCGCCTACAAGGGTCGACAGCGACTGACGAAGTGGATCTCCCGGTTGGGCCTGTGGGGTGCGGCCGCCGGCTCGCTCTCGACCCTGTACTCCGAAGCGGCGATCCTCTGCGATGTGGCGGACGCGGCACAGGTCGGGCTCTCACGCGAGCAACTGGGGGCCCGCATCCTTCTGCTCTGGGGGGTAATGCCGGATTTCGAGGAGGCCCTCGCCGCGCTGAATCGCGAAGGTGGCCGATCCGTCGCGGCCTCGCTCAAGGCGCGACTCCCCGCGGGCTTCAGCGCCGATAACCCCGAGCGGATGTCGAAGCGCCAGGTCGTCGCGCTCCTCTGGAAGCTGCGGGGGTTGCGCAAGGGCAAGGCGGGGGGTGGCAAGGTGACCGTCGAGGAGATGATCGACAACGTCGAAGGCCAGCTGCGCCCTCACATCGTTGCCACGCAGGCTCCCGGTGGCGCGCCCGCGACGAGCGTGCCGGGGACCGAGGTTCGACCCAGGAAGGATGCGGTTCTCGCCTGGAGCCGCGACGTCTTCGCCGAAGCGGACCTCGCTCCCACCTCCGCTCAGCTCGACGACATCGCGTCGAGCATGGCGGGGTCGATCGTCACGCAGGTGCTCGTCCCGTTGGCGGATGAGCGGGGAGCCTCCGGGTTCAGGGCCTACCTCGGTGCGTTCGACGTCAGCGAGCAGAACATCCTGGAGCACCTCGACGCGGCCTGTGGTGTGCTCGCGTTGATGATCGTCCGGGCTGGTGGACATGACCCGGTTCGCCCGGACGATCCGGCCCTGGTCGAGGCCGAAGACGAGATCGACTTCCGGATGCGAGGTCTGCTCGATCTGGCGCTTCCGGAGTGGTCGAAGGGCGTGCTCCAGGAGTACGGGGAGTGACCCTCCGGCGATCGGCGCCGGCGGTGGCCGCAGGGAAGGCTACGGGCGGCCGAGGCCGGTGGAGAGGGTGGAGGTACGTCGCGGGATGGGTCAACCTCGCGGCGCGGGGATTACAAGTAATGGGAGGTTGGTACCCCCAGTTCTCACTAGTGGCCCCCGATTCATTGTGGTAATTCGGCGAGAGGAAGAGAATTTCCGCCCGAGAACCCCTGTCTTCCGGTAGATTGCGCGCGCCCTGGTGCGGGTCGTAGGGGCCCGACTGGGAAGACGGGGAGAAATTGGTCGTCGGGGAAAGTGATTCGACAGGAGGGAAAAGTGGGGGAAAAGTCAGTTGAGTTCCAGACGTCACGCAGTGTGCAGGACTGCGGTTTGCGCTTCAAATCGGGAATCGAGGACGGACGCGGGGCGAGCGCCTGGATCGGGGGCGTGACGGCGAAGCTGATGGGTGGCGAGACCCTCAGCTGGTATACGCCACGGGAAGACTCGCCGTTCGCCTCTCTGAACGACGACCGGCCCTCCTTCTCCGTGGGTGTGGGCGTGCCGAAGGCGCAGGGAGCACACCAGAACGGAACCAACGTCCACATGTACGTGTGGGATCGAGGGAGCCACCGGGACGTCGCGCTCTGGGCGCACCACTCGCTCACCGGCGGCTCGCACGCCAACAAGCTGATCGCGGCGGCCCGCACCTCGATCGAGGGTTGAACTCGATTCGTGAGCCTTCTATCGCGCTTCTCGGGCGGGGGCTCCGACCCGCTCATGACCGCGACGCCGGAGGACCTGAGGCGGCTCGGAGAGGCCGCGTTCGGCGGCGAGAGCATCTACCCGCCGGGCGTCCGCGGGATCCCGATCGCCGAATTGGACGGCTATGCGCTGGCCTATCAGTCGGCAGCGGGTCAGGATGCCTTCCAGCCGGCCGCCAACCGGCGGTTCCTGGACGAGCTCGGCGCCGCGGCGGAGCGCGGTGGTGACTGGTCGTACGTCGGCGCAATGTTTGTCGGATGGAACTGCGTGCCGGACACCCAGCGCCAGGAGCCCGCCTATCTCGACGTACTCGACAAGGCGCTGGAGGTGATGCGGACGGACGGCGTCGCCTATACCGCGGTCCCTCCCTTCGCGATGGAACGCTGGACCGCGGTCCACGGCCACGACGGGATCCGGCCGAAAGGGTGGCCCAGCCCGCTCGCCGAACTTCCCGTTCCCACCGCCGAGGAGGCCCCGCCGGTGACCGACCTCGCCAATGGTGAGTTCCGCAAGCTGGCGCAGGCACCGGCGGCGCCGGAGAACATGATCTGCGCGGAGCGGCGCGGCGACGGCTCGATCCAGGCCGTCATGGAGGGCACGGACCCGGACTCCGGCAAGCCCCGCCGATGGGATTGGGAGGGCGTCTGCGCACCTGACTACCCGTCCTTCCTGCGAAAGCTGGGCGACCGTCTGGTCACGCACACGTACTGGGCCCACGACGATCTGGCTCCCTATTTCCCATGTCGGCCGCGGTCGCGCGACCAACTGCGGATCGAGGCGCGGGCAGAGCGCTTATGAGTGACTCCCAGCAGACGGAGGTCGGCGGTGCGGCCGATCGGTTGATGCGGCGTGTCCTCAACGAGGTCGACGGTTTGCGCGCGCATGTCTCCGACGACGCCGACGAGATCCGTTCCTTGCGGGAAGAGGTGCGGAAGGTTCTCGTCGACACCGAGCAAGAGGCACGGCGCCACGTCGGCGAGTTCGTTCCCCTCGACATCGGCGACTCGCTGCGGATCGACCTGACACACGTCTTCGAGGAGTCGGACATGCCGGCCCGGCTGCCGGACCGGGGCGCCCCGCCGTCGTTCGACGACGCGCGGACGGAGTGGGAGGGAAGCGCTGAATACGCCGAATGGCATTGTGGCGAACTGATCGCCGCCAAGAAACAGTGGGACACCAGGTTGTTCAAGCGTCAGAAGAAGAAGCCGGTGATCTTCGAGGAACTTTGGGACGCGATCGAGCGGCTCGCCGAGATCCACCGGGAGTTGCCGGCCCTGCGCGAGCGCTACGTAGCCGAGAACCTCGATTCCAAGGCCCACCTGAACGACGACCTCGCCGCCGAGCTCGAGAAGCGTCGGCAGGCGATGGAGGCGCGCTTCTCCGCTTCGCGCGAGGTCCTGGCGGATGCCGAAGAGGAGGCCGGTCTCACCGGCGCGCCGTGGACTGACCCACGCTGGCTCGAGGCGGCACCGGCGACCTCGTTGCAGCCGGTCATCCGGGTGGGCGAGATCGGCGCTCGGCTGCCGGCCTCGTCGGGGATCTCCGGCGTGCCGGTGCTGCTTGAGCACCCGCTCGCGGCCGGGGTCTCGATCGCCGCCGACGTCGCGCGCCGACGGGAGGCGATCGACACGGTGCGTTCCCTCGTCATGCGGATCCTCGCCGCGACCCCGGCGGGCGGCGTGCAATTCGCCTTCGTCGATCCGGTGTCGCTCGGGCAGTCGGCGTCGGCCTTTCGTCATCTCGCGGAGTTCGACACGCGCCTGGTCGACATCAAGAGCTGGACCTCGGAGCGCGAGATCGAGTCGAAGCTGGACGAACTCGCCGCCCACCTCGAGGTGGTCATCTCCACCTATCTGCGCGGCCAGTTCGACTCGATCGACGCCTACAACCGCCAGGCCGGCGAAATCGCGGAGCCACACCGCGTCCTCGTCGTCTTCGACTACCCGACCGGCTTCAGCAGCCTCGCTGCGCGGCAGTTGCTCAGCCTGATCGAGAACGGCACCCGCTGTGGCGTACACGTCATCCTCCACCACGATTCGGCCGCGGGCTCGGTGGACGAGGTGCCGCTCGAGCGGTTGACGCACTCGATGCAGCGGATCGACCTCACCACGGGAAGCGGTCGCATCACCCTGCCCGAGCCGATCGGTCTGGTCGACGCCGAGTTCCTGCCCGACCAGCTGCCACCGATGGAGTTCTCGGCGGAGGGCCTGCCCGAGACGTCGACCGCGAAGTTGCTGCTCAGGGTCGGGGCCGCTTCACGCACCGCCCAATCCGGGCCGGTGACGATCGAGCGGGTGATGCCGATCCTCAACAAGCTGATCGGGGCGCGGCTCTCGGGCCAGGTGCCGACGCTGTCGCCGGGCGCCCCGGGGATCGACGTCGCCGATTCCTCCACTTGGTGGAGCGCGGACAGCGCGGAGGGCGCCTGCGCCCCGATCGGACGTTCCGGCGCCCGGGATGTCGCTTCGCTCTACTTCTCCTCGACCGAGATTGCCGGCGGGGCGATCATCGTCGGGCTGCCCCGCGCCGGCAAGAGCACCGCGCTGCACGCGGCGATCGTCTCGATGTCGATGCTCTACTCGCCCGAGGAACTCGAGCTCTACCTCCTCGACAGCAAGCACGGCGTCGAGTTCAAGATCTATGACGACCTTCCCCACGCGCGGCTGGTCTCGATCAACAGCGAGCGCGAGTTCTCGGTCAACGCCCTGCAGAGTCTCGACGGCGAGATCAAACGCCGCGCCGAGCTGATGAAGCGGGAGACGGCGGGCCAGGCCAATATCACCGAATACCGCGCCACGACCGGCAAGCCGATGCCGCGGATCGTGATGTTCATGGACGAGTTCCACGAGCTCTTCGAGGAGGACGACGCGCTCGGTCAGGCCGCGTTCCAGGCATTCAGCAACATCGTCCGCCAGGGGCCGTTCGCGGGGGTCCACCTGGTGGTCGCCTCGCAGACTCTCTCCAGCATGCCCGCGATGGACCGCGGGACGCTGTCGCTGCTGCCGATCCGCGTCGCCTTCATGTGCAACGAGCTCGACGCCGACATCGTCATGGGGGACCTCAACCGCGACGTGAAGGCACTCGGCCGGCAGGGCGAGGGCATCCTCAACCCGGCTCGCGGCGAGCCGTCCCACAACAAGCCCTTCCGCGGCACCTACGTCGCGCCGGAGGCCCGGACGGCGCTGCTGCGCGAGGTGAGGCGTAAGGCCGAGCGCGAAGGCGTCACCCGCAGCCCCAGGGTCTTCGACGGCGATCGGCTCGCCCGGCGACCGCCGCGCCCGCCGGAGAAGGGCGCGACGCGCCCCACCTTCGCCCTCGGCGAGCCCTTCGACCTCGATGAGTTCGCGGGCATCACGCTGCGCCGTGGCCGCGGGGCAAACGTGTTGCTGCTCGGATCCGACGGCGAGGACTGCGCGGTCGCCGCGGCGGTCCAGTCCTGCGTCGTCGATGCGGTCGCCGGTGACATGCAGGTCGAGGTCGTCGACTTTGTGGGAGGGGGCGACGCGGAGGACGGGATCGACCTGCTGGAGCTCTGCGAGGCTCTCCCGTCGCGCTACCGCCGTGGGTCCGGGTTCGCAGCCTGTCTCGAGGAGGTCCAAGCCGAGATCGCTGGCCGCCGCGAGGCCGACGACTACCGACGTCCCGGTCTTCTTCTGGTGTTGAACGGCCTGCACCGGGCGTTCGACCTCGCCCCGGAGGACGCCTTCGACGAATCGCCGCAGCTCGGCTCACTACTCGCACGGATCGCCCGCGAGGGTCCCGAGGTCGGTTGCCACACCCTGGCGTTCGTCGAAGGGGTCGCCCAGTTCGACCGCAAGCTCGGCCACGATCTGCTCGGCGAGTTCGAGTGGTGCGTGGCGGGGAGTGAAGTCAGTACCGGCGACGTCGCGACCGTCACCGAGGTCTTCGATGCGCCGGAGATCCGGACGAACCAGTTGCTGATCGCGGACCGGGCGGCGGGCAAGCAGCGGCGCGTCCGCGCCTACCCGCGCCACGACCTCCAGTCCCTTCCACCAACGACGATCGGAGCAGCCGATGAGTGATCTCGTCCACGCCGACCCGGCGGACGTCAAGAAGCTGGCCAGGGCGCTGGAGCAGTACCAGCAGCGGATCAACGAGGCGAGCAAGCAGGCCAGGCACGCGATCAACCGGGCCAACTGGAAGGACAAGCAGAAGTACCAGTTCGAAGACAGGTTCCGCAACTTCCAGAAGCAGACGGACCACTTCGTCGGCGCCCAGGTGAAGGACTTCGTCAAGCAGTTGAACGCGCTGGCCGCCGACCTCGAACGTGCCCGGAGCCACAGGTTCTGATGACGGCACCGGTCGAGGCCCGGGTGGCGGCGGTTAAGACGCTCGCTGCCGGCTTGACCACCTACGAGCGCGGCTTCGAGGCCGCGCTCGCCAGTGCGCGCTCCGATATCAACCGCGCGCAGGCCGAGTTCCAGCAGGCGACCGCGCGCTGCCAGACCGCTTTTGACCGGGCGGCCCGCGAGGCGGAGGCGCGCAAGGCCGAGCTCGACCGTTGCCGCGAGAACTGCGACGGGTTGGCGCGCGCCTACTCCCGGGCCGTCGTCCTCCGCGACGAATGTAAACGGCGCTGGGAGAAACACCGCCAGGCGCTCGCCAAGGTCGAAGCCTCGGCCGGTGATCTGCTCTCGACGATGCGGACGGTCGAGGCGTCCTCGGGGCAGGCGATCCCGCGCGGGCGTGGCCATATCCAGGAGTACGCGAGGATCCTCGAGGGTTACCTGCAGAGGGGTGCGTGATGAGTGGGATGCGGGAGGCGCTCAGCCGGCAGCGTGAGGCGATGCGGGCCCTGGCCGAGAGTCAGGGCAATGCCGGGGCCTGGGTCGATGACCAGCGCCGCAGCCTCGACCGCGGTTGCCTCGAACCACTGACCGCGGACGGCCGGCGCCTATATGACGCTCTGCAGCGGGCCTCGCAGGAGATCATCGCGGCCGAACGGATGGTGGCGGAGTGATCGGCCAGAAGACGGCGGCCGCACTGGAGCGGGCCGGGCTCGCGCCCGCCGCCTCGGATATCAGCGAGTTGATCGACTTCGGCCTCGGTCGAATCGAAGGCAACGACGACGATGTCCTCGAGATCACGCAGGCGGTCTGGCAGACCGAGACGCACGGTGGCGAGAGCGTCACGATCCTGACCCGGGAGATGCTCTGCGTGGTGCTGGTCCCGGTCACGACCGGGATGCTGCGGCGTACGAAGTCCGCGCCCGCCTGCGTACAGATCCCCTTCACGGCGATCTCGGACCTGATCGACGACGACGCCGAGATGGGCGGCGCGGTGGTGTTCTTCGTCGGCGCCGGGGAGAACCCGGACTTCCTGCTGCGCTTCGAGCGCTCGGCCGAGCGCGACCGCTTCTATCCGTGTGTCTTCGCCGTCCATCGCGGTGATTTCTCGCGCTGGGGGATGCAGCTGGACCCGGCCGACTACGCCGCTGATTTCGAGCGCTTCCACGCCGAGCTCGTCGCCACCGGTATCGAGGACGGTGCCAGGTTGGATGAGTGGGTCGAGGAGAAATATGGCGACTACCGCATCGACAACGCCCTCGGCTTGGCGCTGGACTGGCGCAGGTGCGAGCTCGACGACCTCGCCCGGCCCGACGACGGATCGCGCCGCGTCGGAAGGATCGGTTTCCCTCATCCCTGGGGAGAGGTCCCCGAGAGCCACCCGGTCTTCGTCAGGCTCGGCGAGCAGCTGTTCGATGCCGGCATGCTCGCGCCTCCCTACGACGAGCGCAGCTTCCAGAACGGAGAGCCACTGGGGAGCCATGACGCCGGTCCGCGTCGGTTGCTCGCGCTGATGACCCTTGCCGCTTACGCACAGGCGCTGCGCGATCCTCGCGCCCAGGAGCTCATCGATGCGGTCTTTCCCCACCTCGCCGAGGTCCCGGCCGCGGTCTTTCCCCAGGCCTTGCGGGAGCTGTGGGCCGAGATCGCGCCGCTGCCGTCTCCCCAGGAGTCGCGCGAGTTTGAGATCTGGGAGGACGCCGAGGTCGAGGAGATATCCACCTTCGAGGAGGATCGCGTCGTCTACGACCCGGGCGGGCTGACGCCGAGCGACAGGGCGCAGATCGACAAGTTCATGGCCTCCGACGCGCGCCGCGAAGACGACCGGCCCGAGACCTTTGTCGGCGCCGCCCTGGCCGGGGTCGAGGCGTACGAGGAACTCTCTCCACTGTGCCCGCCCGGATGGCGCAAGCTGGTCGTATACACGGTCTCCGAGCGGACGAACGAAGTCTGGCAGCGGTTCCAGCTTGCCCACGAGACGGCGATGCTGGCCCGGTGGCTGACCGTCACGATCGAGGCGAATGACTGGGGTCCCGACGGAAACTCGACCCCGCTGGGCCAGCACCATTCCTTCGCGATGGGCCTGGGTGCCGAGACCGGGATCGGCGTCATCGTCATCGATCCGGAGACCGGCCGCGCCTCGGCGCCGACCGGGGAGGAGGCGCGGCTTGCCGCGCGGAGAGGAGGGTTCTGATGGATTGGTCACAATTGGAGAACGTCCGGCACGAGTGGCCCGCCGACGACCTCGAGCCGAAGGCCGATCTCGAAGCCTGGCGCCAGGGATGGCAGCTCTACGACGCCCGCGAGGACTACGCCGGGATGGTCGAGTCCGCCCGGTTGATGTGCCGGGCTCTACGCCACGAGCTATACGGGCGGGGCATCCTGGTCGGCACCGACCTGCCGGAGACGACGCATCGTGTCCTGTTCGGGTCCTGCTTCGCGCCGCCGGACAATCAGACCTTCCCCGAGTCGGTGCAAGCCCAGGTTCGGCTCGGCTTGACGGTCGTGAAGAAGCACGGATGGCAGCCGGTCGAGCACGGCGGATCCGGCACGATGGCCCAGTTCCTGAACGCTTCTACGATGGTCCTGACGATGGCGCTGGCGCCCTCCGACCGGCCATGGGAAGGAGACCTGAAGAGATTCTTCACGACCAACACGGTGGTGGTCCCGGACGAGGATCCGATGCCGCCGCGGGTGGAGCCGCCCGCCGAGCGGACCCCGGGGTCGGATGCCGCCGCTGCGGTGGACGAGCTCTACGACGTGACGAAGTCGGCGGAACGTGGGGACCCGGCTGCCGAGGTCCGGCTGCGAGGAATGTGGGCAGCTGCCGCGGGCGACAATGAGGCGGCACTACCCGACCTCGAGGCCGCGGCACAGATGGGCGACGTGTCGGCGATGTTCGAGGCGGGCAATGTTGCGGACCTCCTGGGACGAGGGTCACAGGCCCAGTATTGGTTCGAGGCGGCGGCTGCGCGCGGCCACGGTCCCGCCGCCTACAACATCGGCTTTGCGGCATATGAGGCAGGCGACGTGGCCGCGGCAATCCGCGGCTATGAACAGGCGGCGTCCAACGGCCTGGCCGAGGGTTATGCGGCGCTGACCCAGATCGCGGACGAGACCGGCGATCGCGAGGCCGAGATCCGCTGGTCACGCCTCGGTGCGGATCGGGGCCAACCGTTCTGCCAGGTGCGTCACGCACAGTTGCTGATGCAGGACCACCCCGCCGACGCCGACATCATCCTCGGTCAGGCCATACCTCTGCTGAAGCTGGCGGTCGAGCACGGCGCGAAGGGGGCGGCGTTCCTGATCGGAATCGGCTACGGCCAGATCGGCGACGGCAGCAACGCTCGGCTCTGGCTGAAGCAGGCCGAGGCCGAAGGTGATGCCGAGGCGACCCGCGTCATACGCGAACACGGCCTCGAGTGACGGCCGGGCCCGATGGATCTAGCCAAGCTTAAGGGCCGGGCCCGGAGGGCCGCGCGCCAGGTCGCCGAGTCCGAGCAGGCCGTGGCGGCTCGCCGACTCGGCGCCTCTCCGGTCGCCAGATTGGGGCCCGCGCGTCAGCGACGTGATCGACCTCGACGAGGACGGTCGCTGACGCCGAGGACTTGGTAATGAAGGTGATCGACGCCGTCCACGACGACGAGGTCGAGCTCTCGCTGAAGGACATGCGCGGGACGGGCAAGCGAAACGGGCGCCTCGCTGCGGCGGCGGCATCGGGCTGCGTCATGGCCGACTCTACGCGGACGCCGCTCTACTGGACGCTCGCCGACTGCTCGACCTCGAGGTCCCGGACGTCGATGTGGTGCCATCCCGACCTCGCCGTCGTCCGGGCCGTGATGGACCCCGACGCGGAGCTGACGATCGCCGACGTGGCGCGCAGCCGCTTCCAGGAGGAGGCGCTGGTGCTGGTGACCAAGCGGGACTCGGTGCAGGCGCTCTGGCGCCTGCGCTCCGGTCTCGCCCAGATCCCGATCTTCGACCTCTCGACCTTTCGCGATGTGTTCTTCGGTGGTAGCGCGCTGCACCAGCGCCTCGACCCCGTCGTCCGGCAGCTCGGGTTGACGACGGAGGACGTCCGCAAGCCAAGCCATTTTCGCAGGAGGAAGAGATGAGTTTGTTCCGCCGGGAGCCGCGCCGCGTCGTTCCCGCTGAGATCCTGTGCCTGCTGCCGGATCTCGGCCGGGCGTTGCTGGTCGCCCGCACCGGTGGGTCCCCGATTACCGACGACCCGAGGTTCTCCTGGGATCGGATGTGGGGACCGGTCTCGAGACTGCTCTTCGGCGATGCCCGCGACCAGGCGATCGAGGAGCTCTACGAGGCGGCGATCAACTCTTCCGACAGAGAGATGGCGACGCTTGCCGCGTATGGGCTGATCGTCGAATTCCTCCCCGAGTCGGAGGACCACCGCTACCTCACCTTGCTCGACCAGTCGCTAGGGCTGTTGCGGACGAGAGGCATCTCGAGCATGTACCTGTCCGGCTTCGAGGCGCAGCGTTGGGTCGCGGTGCATGGCGATGTGGGCGCCACCTTCGACGGCGTCTTCGCGGTAGGCGTACCTGCCGACGAGGATCTGCCGGCCCCGCAGCCGTTGGAGGTTGGGAGCTCGAGGATGCTCGCCTTGATGCACCCACTGCCCCAGGGCAACTCTTTCTTTGTCGAACGTCGGACTGACGACACCTATGTCATCTACTCCGAGCGGGTCTACAGTTCCGATGACCCGAGGCGCGTCCGCTGTGAGGAGGAGCAATTGGGGGCGTTCACCTCGCTCAAGGACGCGATGCGAGCACTGGGCGACATGCTCGGCAGTCCACCCCATTGGTTCGAGGACGAACTCGAGGACTATTTCCCGATGCGGCGGGCTTAGTCTCTACGCTGCACGGCCGCCCATCTGCTGCCGGTTCCGTTCGAGACCGAGCAGACTGAGGTGGCGGCGCGATTGGTCGCATGACGCCAGGGCAACGGGTTCACGTGCGTTCCCGGCGGATGCGCCTCGGATGGTTCGGCGGCTGGCCATGGATCCTCCCTGCATCAGGAAGCAATTCTCGTCCAGCCTCGCGCGTCGGAAACCCGCCCCCGCTACTCCTCCGGTCGAAGTGGCAACGACTATCGGTTTCATTGCCACTATCCGCCGGAAACCACCCGAAACAAACCGAATCCAGCCCGTCAGGGGCGCTCCCCGACCACTCCAAGCCGGGCCAAGTATTTGGCTCTACAGCATGGTTTTAGCGGCCTCCTTGAGCTCAAAATATAAGGCGCTCGGTCACGACTGAAAATCGAGGTGTCGCCGGTTCAAGTCCGGCCCTAAAAGCGCTTTCATCCATGATCGGTCTGCTCGAATCGGGGACACCACGATTTGAAATCGTGGCGCCCGACATCTCTCGAGGAGTTGCGGCGCGGCTTTAAACTGGAGGCCATGGCGACGCGCGAGCAGTTGCACAAGGATGTCGACGCATTGACCGAGCCCGAGATTATGCGGGCCCGGATCGTCGCGGTCGAGGAGCCCGACGCGGAGGATGACGTCGTCGGCCTCCCCGAGGCGTGGAAGACCTTCGATGACGGGACCCCTCAGCCGAACTGGGTGGCACTGCTGCACGAGGCGCGACGCGGTCGCCGTTGACGCTCGTGGTCGACGCGACGGCGGCGGTGACCGCGGTGGCGCGTGCCGATGGCTTCGAGGCCTTCGGGGGAGATGAGCTGGTCGCTCCGCCCCTGATGTGGTCGGAGGCTCGATCTACCCTCTATCTCGGACTGCTCAAGGGAAAGGTCAGCCTCGAGCATGCCGCCCGCCAGCACGAGCGCCTCGAATCCTGTCCGGTCCGCCGTGCCGATCCGCCCGACCTCGGCCGGACGGCATGGGAGATCGCCGAGCAGTTCGGCTGGGGACCGTGGCCGGCAAAGATCCGCTCGCGACCTTCCTCACGCAGCTCAGTCGCTCGCCGGCGGTCCGCAAGACCACCGAAGCTGGCGTTTATCAGCTCGATTCTGAGGCGCCGGACCGGCTCCGCAGGCGGCTCGGTGAGCTGCAGGCGGAACTCCGTGCCGTGACCGGGAGCCCTTCGGCGACCGACGATCTGGCGGCAGTACGTCGGCGGCGCGAGCAGGTGCTCGTCGAGGTCGCCCAGGTTGAGCGGGCGCTCGAGGAGGTGCTGCGAATGTTCGACGGGGGCGCACACCCGACGGCTCGCGACGTCGCCTGATTGCGCTTCCCGTAACGGCGAGCTGCCGCCGTCTGCACTCTCTGTCGACGTGGGAACCATCATCGGCGTCGCTTACTTCGGGGCCGATCGGGTCGAGATGGTCGAGGCCGCTCGAAGGACCTACTCGCCACGGGAGGGTCCCGGCTGACGTCAGGCCTCGCCGCCGCCTGCGGGGTTGTACTGGCAGCCTCGCTTGCGCGCCCTAGAAACGAGAAGCTTGGCGGCCTTCTCGGTCGCGCTGTTGGAAAGTCCTCGAAAGTCGATGTATCCATGCGCTGGGCTCTCGACCAGAGGTTGGGAATAGCTGGGTAGCCCCGCATCTGTCGCCTCCGACACGGTGACCGACCAGGTTCCCGCCGATTTGAGGTTGAGATCCCCGGTGTGGTGTCGGTATGCCGCCTCGGGATCGAGCTCTGCCCCGAGGGTTACGGAGAGCATTCCTTCATCCTTTTTCGTGGGCTTGAAGGCGAGACTTGAAGGAATCCCATCCTGGATCCACGACGGATGGATCTGGCGGTGGAGGCTTTCGGTGGGATCTTCGAGCTTCGCCTCCCCGGGATTGTCTCCGTCGCTCTGGGTCTTCTCCATCATTTGACCTGGAGCAGATGAGCGATCTGCACGGCGTCGTCCCCGGTCAGTTCGGGCTCCTCGGTGTGGCCGGAGACCGCGTTGACCGAGACGGCATGCAGTCGACCATCGGGCTCAAAGGTGACGCTTATCTCATGGTCACCGATGGTCCACTCGGCCTGAACGCCCCCTTCAGGCGTGGGAAAGACCCGCGGACGTGGGACCTCGAAGGTCAACAGGTCGCCTAGCAGTCGGCCTGCGCGATCGAGTGCATACTTGCTAGGGCTCTCACCCTCTCCGTCCAACCATCCTGCATCCATCGAGGAGAGTTCGTCCAGACGACGGTCGAGACTATCGAGATCCTCGGGCTCCAAGGCCGTGACATCGTGGATCGAGATGAATCGGATGAGGTGGTTGTCGGAGTCGAATTCACCAACGCCGGAGACCCAGACGGGCGGCCCCTTGCCGTTTGGCTCGAGTGCCTCCTTGACCGGGTCGAACGTCACCTCGTCGAGGCTTGCGGTCACGGGACTCGCAGGGCCGAGACGGAGGCGGATACGACAGCTCATGTTGTTGCCGTCGACCTCGAAAACGCGGCCGATCCCCTGCAGCTCCTCCTGATAGGTCTGTTGCTGGCTCAAGACCAGCTTGCGCCGGGTCTGCGAGGTGTACCGTGGCCCCGAGCCCGCATTGCCCCGTCTCAGTTCGATCGCCTCGTCCCCCCTGAGGGTCTGACCAAAGCGATCGAAGAGAACGAGCGCCTCCGAGGGGAACGAGTCCGGCAGGGGCGAGTCCGCCGCCGCCGCCCTGACCACCTCCTCGATCGTGTCCCGCGCTCGGGTGAACTCGTCTTCGGGTGCCAGCAACATGCCATCGGGTGCGGGCCGCTCGAGCACCGGAACCGCGCTGCCGCCCTCCACGATCCGCAGCCTCAGGTCCAGTCGGTCGACGAAACCTCGCGAAACCCGCTTTCGCCCGGGGTTCTCCTCCAGGAATTGGGCGCGCGCCACCCCGATGACGAGCTCGCGGTACTGCGCGAGCTCGGCAAGAGTCTCGACCGGCATGCCTTCGCCGTCGAACCGTCCTCCGGTCATCCGGAGGCGGGCAAAGATCTCCTGATCGACCATGAGGCAATTATGCAACCCGCGCGGATTGCGAGTCCGCGCAGGCCGCGACTGCCATCCAGCGCCCAGCGATCCCGGCCCAATGTCGCTGAGTCTCCGCTCAAGCTCGCCGACGATCCGCCTCATTCCCTCGAGCTGATCACGGGACTGCTCGATCGCCTCGGAAGATGATGTCGACGTCCCTGGTCGTGCGGGCGCCGGCGCCGAGCCGCTCGAGGTGGCTTCTCCGGCTGGGGGTCCGGCGCAGAGGCATGAAGTCGGGGTTCATCGCCTCGCCCCGCTGCCTCTCTTCGCCCCAAGCTCATCCCTGAGCCTTTCCGCCTGGCGCCTGGTGAGTCGCCCGCTCCGTTCCCCATGGTCGATCGCCTGGGCGACGAGCGCGGGTCCCAGTCCGGCCTCCCGGGCCTGGTGGATCGCGTGCTCCGGGGTGACGATCGGGACCCCCTCGAGGAGCCCGATGTCGCGAGGGCGGAGATCCTCGTGGTGGATTCGGTAGGCGGTCGGGACCTCGCGGCGGATCCGGTGGGCACGGGGCACGGTGACGTGGATACGGCGGGGATGGACGTCGCTCATCTCATTATGCCCGCGACCACGGCCTCGCCGCCGTGCAGCCGACCCGGGCCGCCCAGGACGCCTACTCCGCCGAGATCGAGGCGATGAGCGCCGGCACGGTGTGGACCGCGGGCGGCTGCCGGAGCTGGTACCTGGACGAGCACGGTCGCAACGTCAACATCTGGCCGGCGACGACCTTCGGCTTCCGGCGCCGGACGCGAAGCTTCGACCCGGCTGCGCACCTGCTGCATCGGCGACGCTCTCCCGCCACGAATTGGAGCTACGACCCCGCGGTGAACGCCGCTCCTCGCGCTCCTGCCAAGTGGGAGACCTGATGCCTACCGGCGCCTGGACCTGGGCGGCGACCGCCGTTTCCCCGAGCTCACCGCGTGCTTCGCCAGCAGTGGCTCGTCCCCGATGGGACGCTGGCTTGAGTCACCGCATTTCCATCTGCTGCGCCGTGTCGTCGCGATCGTAGGTCGCGCTCCCCGGCCGTGCACCTCGCGGTGTGTATCCTCATGTGTATGAGGACCAACATCGAGATCGACGATGCAGTGATCGCCGAGGCCCAGGAGCTGATCGGGGCCCGCACCAAGCGCGAGACCGTCGACACGGCGCTGCGCGAGCTGGTCGCCCGTCACCGCCGCCTCGGGATCCTCGACCTGCGCGGCAGGGTGCGCTGGGAGGGCGACCTCGCAGAGAGCCGCCGCGCCCGCTGAGCGGCGATGATCGTCGTTGACACCAGCGTCTGGATCGACGTCCTGAACGAGCGGCCGACCCCGGCCGCGGCGTGTTGCGCCGAGTTGATCGAGGCCGGTGAGCCCGTCGCCCTCACCGATATCGTCTTCACCGAGATCCTCCAGGGCCTCCGCGCCGAGAAGGAGGCCAGGCTGGTCGAGGAGCACCTGCGTGCTTTCCCGGTCCTCCGTCTCGACGGCCTTGAGGACTTCGCCCTCGCGGCCGATCTCTACCGGGCGGCCAGGGCGGCCGGGACGACGATCCGAAAGACGCTCGACTGCCTCATCGCCGCGCCCTGCGTGCGCACCGGGGCACCGCTCCTCCACGCCGATGCTGATTTCGACCGGCTCGCGGGATGCACCGCTTTGCGCGTCTACCCGCTCGACTGAGCCCTGCCGCTGGCGAGGACAGCCTCGGAGAGCGTCAGCCGGCGTCCCGGTCGATCCTCGTACCAAACGCCTCCCGTAGGTACCAGCTCGCCTGCGCGATCGCCGCGCCGGCGGCGTTCGTCGGGCGCAGCGCGTTGAGCATCACGAAGTCGTGGATGATGCCCTCGTAGCGGACGCCGAGAACCGGGACGCCGGCTTCGCGGAGCTTGGCCGCGTAGGCCTCGCCCTCGTCGCGGAGCACGTCGGCCTCGGTGGCGAACTGCTGGTAGCTGATATGGAGCGCCGTTTGTCAAGTTCCCAGCCTTGAGCGGGACCGCCGAGGCGGCCTGTCCTGCGCCTCCCCGGCGCTCCCGGGGCTCCACGAGCCGAAGATCCAGCTTGGTCGACTGCC